>Ga0209055_1002390_pt1 | contig 11900 bp, 9 predicted proteins | sample GraSoiAngelo_110_FD_185875 | JGI IMG/M metagenome (GOLD analysis project Ga0209055, IMG submission 185875) | Grasslands soil microbial communities from the Angelo Coastal Reserve, California, USA - 14_0903_12_30cm (SPAdes) (version 2) | ecosystem: Environmental > Terrestrial > Soil > Grasslands ... | reverse complement strand
GCGTCGCGCATCGCGATGGCCATCCGCACAGCGCGCGTCGCGGGGTCCGGGCAGGGCACGGGATCGTTGAAGAACACCATGAGCCCATCGCCGGTGAACCGCTCGAGGGTGCCCTCGTACCGGGAGATGAGGGCCCCGACCGTGGCGTGATAGTCGCGCAGCAGGCGCATCACGTCCTCGGGGTCGGCCTTCTCGGCGAACGCGGTGAAGCCGTGCAGGTCACAGAAGAGCACCGTGATCTCGCGCCGGTGTGAGGCCAGCATCGACTCGTCGCCGGCCGACAGGAGCTCGGCGAGCTGCGGTGAGAAGAAGCGCTTGAGGCGCTCGGCGCGCTCGAGCTCGGCGCGCACCCGCTCGCGATCGCGCAGGCCTGCGAGCATCGTGTTGAACGTCGTGCCGAGCTCCCCGAGCTCGTCACGGCGTTGCACGGACACCGCGGTCGTGAAGTCGCCGGCCGCCACGTGTTGCGCGGCTCCGACCAGCGCCAGCACGGGCCGGCTCATCCGGCGCGCGACGACGATCGCGCCGAGCAGCGCCAGGATCAGCCCGGCGCCCCCGACGGCGAACAGTGTGCGGAAGAGGCCCGTGCTGGCCGCGAGCGCTTCCGCCAGCGGACGCTGCAGGACGACGACCACGTCGTCGCCGATGCGTTCGACTCGGATCACGTGCGGCTGTCCCGCGAGCTCGATCACGCCCTCCCGGCGGATCCCGGCCAGCCCGCGCTCCAGCTCGTCCCGATCGGCGCCGTCCAGGGTCGAGGCTTGCACGACGAAGCCAGGCTCCCGGCGGCGGAAGAACGAGATGTGGAGGCCGGTCACGCGGCGCAGGTCGGCGGCGGTGCGGTCGTCGATGGAGAACCCAGCGGCGAGCCACGCGATGGGGACGGGCGCGAGCAGCGGCACGACGGCCAGGCGGTAGAGCCCGCCATCCATTGCGGCGATCCGCGAGGCCTCGCCGGATTGCTCCGCCTCCTCGAGTAGCCGGGGCAGCGGAAACGTCGCGTCCAGGCGCCCGGGACCGCGCGTGTCGGCGGCGATGTTGCCTTCCGGCGTGAGCAGCAGCAGCACGTCGGCCTCGATCCGCTGACGGTGGTTCTCGAGGACCGAGCGCGTCGTGGCCTGATCCGCCGTGGCCGCGGCGGTCTTCAGCGCGAAGTCGCCGGACAGGAGGCGAGTAGCGGTCAGGAGCTGCTGGCTTCGAGCCTCGAGCTGCCGCACGAACAAGGTGCCGGCCAGGCGAAGCTCTTCGTTGATCTCGCTGCGCGCGCTCGCGCGTACCGCGGCCGCGACGACGAGGAAACACGTCGCCAGGATGACGGCGAACAGCCCGACGAACACGACGACGAGCTGGCCGCGAAAGCTGCGGAAGCTGCGCAAGCTGGGGAGGCGCACCGATGTCACGCTACAGCCCCTGTGCGACCGGATCAACACGACCTCGTCGGGGAGCGCTCGCTCCTGAACAGCGAGCCTCGTCGACTTGACAGGTGAGGACACTTGACAAGTCGGGGCGCATTCGGATAATGAGCCAACTTCGGCAGGCGACGGCGAGTGGCCGCTCGGCATCGCGCAAGGAGGAGCCCTTGATTCCCGGACTTCTGCTCCTGTCGATAACTCTCACGTTCACCCTGATGTCGTATGGCGACGCGGCCGCGCAGAACGCCCCGATCCTCAGCGGGCCGCTGGCGAAGCTCGACATCAAGCCCGCCCAGATCGAAGGGAGAGGCACCCCGAAGGGTACGCTGTCGATCGCGATGCACTTCGCGCTGGACCCCGGGTGGCTGGACCCGCTCGAGCATTCCTACGCCATCACGCAGATGATGTACGACTACCTGGTCCACGACGCGATGGTCAAACCGATGCCGTATGGGTACGTCACCTACGGGTTGGCCGAGCACGCGGAGTTGGCGAACGACTTCAGGCGCGCCGCCTTTCGACTGCGGCCCGGCCTCAAATTTCACGACGGGCAGCCGCTGACGACTGCCGACGTGAAGTGGACCTACGAGAACTTCAAAGGCGCGTACGCGAAGCTCTTCCACGACAAGCTCGAGCACATCCAGCTCGTCGACGACCGCACGATCGTCTTCTCCTTCAAGGAGCCGTTCATCGATTTCATGGACCTCTACAACGGCGGTGTCGGCGGTATCGGGTGGATCGTCCCCGGCCGCTACTACGAAAAGGTCGGGCGCGACGGGTTCAAGGCCAAGCCGATCGGTGCCGGACCGTACAAGCTCGTCAGTCAGCAGGCGGGCGTCCAGATGGTGTTCGAGGCCTACGAGGACTATTGGCGGCGCACGCCGGCCACCAAGACGATCGTGGTCAAGGGCATCCGGGATGCGGCAGCGCGCATGGCCGGCCTGCAGACCGGTGAGCTCGACCTCGCGTTCGGCATGACCGGCAAGCTCCTTTCCCGTCTCATGTCGGATCGGGGCCTCCGGTGGGACCCGAACTTCACCGGACCGTGGTGGCTCATGTTCCCGGGCTACAACGAGCAGGGGAGTCCGTTCCGCGACAAGCGCGTGCGTCAGGCCGTCAGCCTCGCGGTCAATCGACAGTTCCTCGTGAAGCAGGAGACGCAGGGGATCAGTAAGCCCTGGGGTAACTGGATCAGCCCGGAAAATCGCGACGCGCTCCAGGGGCAGGACGCGCCGGTACCGGAATACAACCTCGAGAAGGCCAAGCAACTGATGGCGCAAGCCGGCGTTCCCGATGGCTTCGAGGTCGAGTACTTGCCCTTCCCGCCCTATTTCGATATGGGGGAGCGAATCCTGACCGACCTGCGCGCGATCGGAATTCGCGGGAAGCTCCAGTCGCTTGAAGGCCCGGCGTTCAGGGCGAAGATCGGCCAGGGCCGCAAGGGTGTTCCGGGCAACCGGACCATCGTGCAGAACATCGATCCCCGCGCCGGCGGCTCGAAGGCCAACATCGCCGTCTACGCCGTCTGCGGGAGCACGGCGTCCTTCATCTGCGAGCCGCCGATCGAGACACTCTGGGCCAAGCACCAGGCGAGCCTCGATCCGGCTGAGCGCGAGCGCCTCGTCAAGTCGATCCAGCGGATTCTCCTCGACGAGTACTACTTCGTGCCCATCTACTGGAACTCGTTCGTCCCCGGCATCGGCCCACGGGTGTTGCCCGAGGGCAAAGCGGTCAGCAAATACTGGGACACCCTGAACGCGCCGTACCCGTGGCCCTGGGAGGTGTGGGAAGTCAGGGCCGACCGCTGAGCGGCGCGCCATGAAACGCTACGTCCTCGTCCGAGCGCTCTACAGCGTCGTGACGCTGTGGCTCCTGGTGACCATCATCTTCGGGCTCGTCCGCCTCACCGGCGACCCGGTCGCGATGAAGGCCGAAGCCGGCGCGGATCCCGCGTACGTCGCGCAGCTCCGGCAGAGCTGGGGACTGGATCGACCGCTGTACTGGCAATACCTGGGCTTCGTCGGCCGGTTGCTCCGAGCCGACTTCGGTCACTCGTTCGAGAAGTCGCTGCCCGTGCGGGACATCTATTTCGAGCGGTTGCCGAACTCGCTCAAGCTCGGCTTCGCCGCGTTCCTGATCTCGCTCGCACTCGGGGTGCCGTTCGGGATGCTCTCGGCCTTGAAGGTGAACTCGGTGTGGGACAACGCGGGCAAGGCGGTCGCATTGCTCGGGCTCTCCATGCCGGGCTTCTTCGTCGGGCTCGTCCTGATCATCGTCTTCGGCATCGAGCTCGGCTGGTTGCCGGTGCTCGGCAAGGGCTCGAGCGCCTTCGTCTGGAGCGCGCCGTCGACGTGGGCGATGTTCTGGTTCAGGGACTGGGGACATCTCGCCATGCCGGCCTTCGCGCTGGGCTGGTATTTCTCGGGCGCGATGCTGAGGATCACGCGCTCCGGCATGCTCGACGTCCTCGGCAGCGACTACATCAAGCTCGTGCGCCTCAAGGGCGTCCCCGAGCCCATGGTCGTCGCGAAGCACGCGCTGAAGAACTCGTTGATTCCCGTCCTGACCTTCGCCGGATTGAATCTCTTGATCATGGTGAACGTCGCGGTCGTGATCGAGGTCATCTTCAACTGGCCGGGCGTCGGCCAGCTGCTCTACGACGCGCTGAGCAACCGCGACTTCCCGATGGTGCAGGGCGTGGTGCTCATGTCCGGGCTCATGATCGTGTTGCTCAACTTCACGATCGACGTCCTGTACGGGTACGTCGACCCGCGCATCAGGCTGTCGCGGTAGACGGAGGAGTGACGGCATGGCGACGATCCCGATCGGGGCCGACCGCACGATCGCGGCCGTGCGCGCCGTCCGGCGCAGCTACCGCGTCCTCCGCGACCTTCCGATGGTTCCGATGCTCATCCTGGGTGTCCTCGCGTCGGTGGCCGTCCTGGCGCCGGTCATAGCGCCCCACAGTAAGCTCGATCCCGTGAAGCCGACTCGCGAGCAGTGCCAGGCGAAGTTCGGCACGCCCGACTGTCCCTACGTCGACAACGCCCCGCCCTTCTGGTCTCCGGGCGGGACGCTCGACACACCGCTCGGCACCGACTTTCTCGGCCGCGACGTGCTGAGCCGGCTGCTGTACGGGGCCCGCATCTCGCTGATCGTCGCGCTCACCGGCACGCTCTTCGCGGGGGCGATCGGCACCGTGCTCGGCGTCCTGGCCGGCTACATGGGCCGGTGGTGGGACGAGATCATCATGCGGATCACCGACGCCTGGCTGACCTTGCCCTCGCTGGTCTTCGCGATCCTCCTGTCGAGCGTCCGCGGGCCGGGCCTGTGGAACGTGGTGCTCATCCTCGCGCTCGTGTTCTGGAGTCGGTACTCGCGCGCCGTCCGCGGCGAGGTGCTGACGCTCCGCGAGCGCGATTTCGTCAAGCTCGCGGAGATCAACGGCATCGGCAAGCTCACGATCATCTGGCGGCATTTGATCCCGAATGTGATGAACACCGTCATGGTGCTCTTCAGCCTTCAGGTCGGGGTGGCGGTGATCATCGAGGCATCGTTGAGCTTCCTGGGCGTCGGCGTCCCGCCCCCGGAGCCGTCGTGGGGGCTCATGATGGCCCAGGAGCGGGAGTCGTTGATGGAAGGAAGGTGGTGGCTCGAGATCTTCCCGGGCATCTGCATCACGCTGCTGGTGCTCTCGGCCAACATGCTCGGGGACTGGCTGCGAGTCCGCCTGGATCCGCAGCTTCGTAACCGCTAGATCGACGAGGCGCAGGACAACGACCGCGGCCCTCGAGGTGCAGTCCATGGTCAAGAGAGCCTTCGCGATCCTTCCGCTACTGACACTCATGTATGGCGTCGCCTCGGGCCAGAGCGCGCCGTCCTCCTCCAAGCCGATCCTGTCCGGGCCACTGGCCAAGCTCGACATCAAGGACGCCCAGATCGCGGCGGGGAGGGGAACCCCGAAGGGCACCCTGAACGTCGGGTTGCACTTCGGCATCGATCCAGGATGGTTCGATCCCCTCGGCTACTACGGTCCGGCCCATCACTTCTACTATCTGGTCCACGACGCGCTCATCAAGCCGATGCCGCAGGGGGAGTTCACCTACAGCCTGGCCGAGCGCGCCGAGATGTCCGCGGATTTCAGGCGGGCGGCCTTCCGCCTGCGCCCGGGTCTGAAGTTTCAGGATGGCCATCCGCTCACGGCCGCGGACGTCAAGTGGACCTACGAGAACTATCGCGGCCTCAGCTTCAAGTACCTTCAGGACAAGATCGAGAGCATCCAGCTCGTGGACGACCGCACGATCGTCTTCCACTTCAAGGGGCCGTTCGTCGACTTCCTCGATCTCTACAGCGGGTCCGGTAGTGGGATCGGGTGGATCGTTCCCAGGCACTACTACGAGCAGGTGGGCAAGGACAGCTTCAAAGCCCGCCCCATGGGCGCCGGCCCGTTCAAGTTCGTAAGCCAGGAAGCCGGCGTGCAGGCTTCTTTCGAGGCCTGGGACCAGTACTGGCGGCGAGCTCCGGGCGTGAAGACGATCAATGTCAGGGGCATCAGGGATCTGGCCGCCCGGATGGCGGGCCTGGAGACCGGTGAGCTCGACATCGCCTACGGAATGACGGGCAAGTTGCTCCAGAGGGTCATGGCGGATCCCAAGCTGCGCTGGGATCCTAACTTCACCGCGCCCTGGCACCTCGTGTTCCCCGGCTACAACGAGCCCTCGAGCCCCTTCCACGACCAGCGCGTGCGCCAGGCCGTCAGCCTCGCGATCAATCGGTCGTTCCTGGTGAAGCAGGAGACGCAAGGGATCGGCAAGCCGTGGGGCAACTGGATCAGTCACGAAAACCGCGACGCCCTGCGCGGCGACGGCACGGAGCTGCCGGTGCCGCCGTACGATCCGACGAAAGCGAAGCAGCTGCTGGCGGAAGCGGGCTATCCGAACGGCTTCGACTTCGACTGGTACGTCCCGTTCGCACCCTACTACGACATGGCCGAGCGGATCCTCAACGACCTCAGGGCGGTCGGGATGCGGTCCAAGATGCAGATGCTCGACGCGCCGGCCTACATGGCGCAGACCAGCAAGGGCCGCAAGGGATTCCCGGGTAACCGCACCATCGTCCAGAGAATCGATCCGCGGCCGGGAGGCGCCAAGGAGCTGATCCGGCTTTACGCGGTGTGCGGCGGGCCGGCGTCCTACATCTGCGAGCCGAAGATCGAGTCGTTGTGGGCCCGGCACGAGGCCAGCATCGACGTGGCCGAGCGGGAACGTCTCTCGAAGGAGATCCAGCGCGCCATCGTCGAGGGATACAACCTGGTGCCGATCTACCTCAACCCCTTCGTGCATGCGGTCACTCAGAAGGTGCTTCCGGAGGGCGAGGCCGTGCACCGCTACTGGGACACCGTCAATGCGCCCTTCCCGTGGCCGTGGGAGGTGTGGGAGGTCAAGAGGTAGATGCCTCCGCTCCTCTCCGTCAAAGATCTGCGAACGTACTACTTCGGCTTTCGCGGCACGCGCGTCGTGAAGGCGGTGGACGGCGCCACCTTCACCGTGGAGCCCGGAGAGACGTTCGGCCTCGTCGGAGAGTCCGGTTGTGGGAAGACGACGACCTGCCACTCGATCGTGCGTTTGCTCGCGCCGAGCGGGCGGATCGTGAGCGGCCGCATCGAGCTCGACGGCGAGGACCTGGTCACGAAGAGCCAGTCGGAAATGCGGCGGATCCGCGGGGGTCGGATCGCGACGATCCTGCAAGATCCGATGGCGTCGCTGGATCCTCTGTTCTCGATCTACGACCAGGTGGCTGAGCCGGCCTACTATCACCAGTCCCTCCGCGGGTCGGCGTTGCGCCAACGAGTGAAGCAGCTCCTCACGGCCGTACGGATTCCGTCGCCCGAGCTGCGCATGAAGGACTTTCCGCATCAGATGAGCGGAGGGATGCGACAACGCATCGTCGGCGCCATCTCGCAAGCCGGCGGACCGCGGATCATCATCGCGGACGAGCCCACCACGAATCTCGACGTCACCATTCAGCTGCAGTACCTGAATCTGCTGAAGGACCTGCAGCGCGCGACCGGCGTCGCGCTGATCTTCGTCACGCACAACCTCGGCATCGTGGCCAAGATGTGCGACAGGGTCGCGGTGATGTACGCCGGAAGGATCGTGGAGATGCAGTCGGTACGTGGCCTGTTCTACCGGCCACGGCATCCCTACACCAGGGCGCTGCTCGATTCGATCCCGAAGCTCGGCGTCAAGGAGCCGCTCCGCGGCATCCCGGGCCAGCCGCCGGATCTCTCGGACCTCCCGGCCGGCTGCAGTTTCCATCCCCGCTGCCAGCGGGCGATGGACCGCTGCCGGGTCGACGAGCCGAGTGAGCAGGATCTGAACGGCGACGGCAGCGTCCGCTGTTGGTCGCCCATCGAGGAAGGAGCGGCGCGTGACTGAGCCGCTCCTCGCCGTGCGTGATCTCCAGAAGTATTTCCCGATCGGTGGCTCACTCTTCGGCGCGCGACGGGCACTGGTCAAGGCCGTCGACGGGATCAGCTTCACGATCAACGCCGGGGAGACGCTCGGGCTCGTCGGAGAATCCGGGTGCGGCAAGACGACCACCTCGAAGCTCGTGCTGGCCGCCGAGGCGCCGACGGCCGGGACCATCGAGTTCGAAGGGCGCGACGTCGCGGCGCTGCGGGGAGCCGAGCTGCAGGACTATCGGCGCAAGGTCCAGGTCGTGTTCCAGGATCCGTACAGCTCGCTCAGCCCCCGCATGCGCGTGGGCGACATCATCGGCGAGCCGATCAAGGCGCACGAACGTCTGTCCTCGGCGGATGTGCGAGCCCGAGTCGCCCAGCTCCTGGAGCTGGTCGGCTTCCGGCCCGACGTGGCGCGTCTGTTCCCTCACGAGTTCAGCGGAGGGCAGCGACAGCGGCTCGCCATCGCGCGGGCGCTCTCGACCAGCGCCCGCCTCGTCGTGCTCGACGAGCCGGTCTCCGCACTGGACGTCTCGATCCGCGCCCACATCATCAGCCTGCTCGAGGAAATCCAGCAGCGGCTCGCGGTGAGCTATCTGTTCATTGCGCACGATCTGGCGGCGGTCGCGCACCTGAGCCAGCAGACCGCCGTGATGTACCTGGGCAAGCTCGTCGAGGTGGCCGAGAGTCTCGAGCTGTGCGCCCAGCCGCTCCATCCGTACACGAAGGCGCTCTTCGCGGCATCGCTGCCGTCTCATCCCGACGAGCCGCGAGAGGACATCGTCCTCACGGGCGAAGTGCCGAGCGCCATCGACCCGCCCAGGGGCTGCCACTTCCATCCGCGCTGCCCCTTCGTCATGCCTCGCTGCTCCCAGTTCGAGCCTCCTCTGGTCGAGCTGTCGGCGGGGCACCGGGTCGCCTGCCACCTCTACTAGCGCGCACCGGCTCGCGGCATCAAGCGCCCGCTCTGAGGTACGCTTCGCGCGTGCGGATCATCGCGCACGTGGACATGGACGCCTTCTACGCGTCGGTCGAGGCGCGCTACGACCCCGCCCTGCGTGACAAGCCGGTCGTCGTCGGCGCCGACCCCAAGGAGGGCCGCGGCCGCGGCGTGGTCGAGGCCGCCAGCTATGCGGCCCGGCGCTACGGCATCCGCGCGGCCATGCCGATCTCGCGCGCCTGGAAGCTGTCCGAGGCGGCTCGACGCAGGGGCGAAGAGCCCGTGGTCTTCGTGCACGGTCACCGCAAGCTCTACGTCGAGATGTCCGAGCGGGTCATGGCGATCCTGGCGCCTGCCGGAGACGCCTTCGAGGAGGCGAGCATCGACGAGGCCTATCTGGACCTCTCGTCACTGGGAGGCTTCGAAGCCGCGGTGGAGCGCGCGCGGGCGCTCAAGCGCGAGATCGCCGAGCGCGAGGGGCTCACGTGCTCGGTGGGCCTCGGCCCCAACAAGCTCGTGGCCAAGATCGCCTCCGACTTCAGGAAACCGGACCGGTTGACGGTCGTGCTGCCGGAGGAGGTCCAGGCGTTTCTCGACCCGATGAGCATTCGCGTCATCCCGGGCATCGGTCCGAAGACGGAGGCCGAGCTCAACGAGCGGGGCATTCGCACGGTCCGCGACCTGCGCGGACTCGAGATCGCTCAGCTCGCGGAATGGTTCGGCCGCTGGGGCGAGGACCTCCACGCCAAGGCCCACGGGGTCTCCGATAGCGCCGTCTCGAACGAGTGGGAGCCGAAGTCGGTGGGCGAGCAGGAGACGTTCGAGGTGAACACGCTGGACGCGGTCTTCATCCTCGAGCGCGTGCGGGCACTCGCCGGCGAGGTCTTCGTACGCCTCGCGCGCCAGGGCTTTCGGGCGTTTCGCACGGTCACCATCACCGTCCGCTTTGCCCACTTCCGGACGCTGACCCGATCCCACACATCGCGCGAGGAGATGGCGAGCGAGGGGGCGCTCTACGAGGCGGCCGCCAGACTATTCTCGCCGTTCTTCGATCAGCGGGAGAATCCGCGGGGGACCAGGATCCGGCTGATCGGCGTGCGAGTCGAGAAGCTGGTGAGGTGAGGAGGGTCGGGTTAAACTCTGCTCGATGCCCTCCGACGGTCCCAAGAGCGCCTACGAGCTGGCGATGGAGCGCCTCCGGCAGAAGGATCGCGAGGCCGGAGTCGAGGAGCGGCCGCTGACCGAGAAACAGAAGGCGGCCATCGCCGAGGCTCGGCAGGTCTATCAGGCGAGGATGGCCGAGCGAGAGATTCTCCACCGGGACGCGCTGCACAAGGCGCAGACCCGGGAAGAGGTCGAGAAGCTCGAGAGTGAGCTGGCGCGCGATCGCGATCGCCTGGCGAGCGATCGCGACCGCAAGATCGCCGAGATCAAGCAAGAGTCGGCGACGTAGCCGGCGTGGCCGGCTCTAGCTGAGCTCCATCGCCTCCGCGAAGCGGCGATACGCCTCCAGCGGATCCCCGTACTTTCGATGTCCAGCCGTGTGCTGGGCACTCGCCAGCAAGAGCCGCTCGCGGTCGTGGGCCTGCGTGTGCAGGTAGTCCTCGAGCGTGCAGAGCCCGAGCTCCTGGTTGTGCGGATCGTTGCCGATGATGCTCGCCGCGGTCGCCAGGGTCTGCACGAGCGGGGCACGGTCGTAGCCGCCCTTCAGGTAAGCGGCCGTCAAATCCACCGCCTCGTCGGCGCGAAGCGCGAGGAGCGACTGCTCCAGCTTCCCGAGGATCTGCTTCGACGACCACGCCTCCGAGCCGGCCGGAGGCGCGACGGCCCGTCGCCCGTTCCCCGGGGTATTGGCCTGGTGCTCGGACCCTCGATTGATGAAGAGCGCCGCGACGAAGAGTAGCTTCAGCCGGTGCGGATGCTCGAACGTGTCGTAGAACCAGCCGACCGTGTTGCAGTATTCGTAGCCGTGCTGCGCCATCGAGTAGTTGTTCGGCTCGCCCGTCTCGAGGATGACCTGTGCCGCGGCGACCTGGATGGCGTCGAGGATGCGGCGCGCGCTCCGTCCGGCTCGGAGCAGGGCCACCAGCGCGTCGACCACGGAGAACTCGCGCTGGCGCGTGATGACCTCGACCAGCATCGCCTCTTCGGCCGGTGTCAACGGCGCGGTCTGCGCGAGCAGCTCCGCGTCCCGACCGTCGAGCTGGTTCTGGATGACGTTGCACCCGAGCTCGTAGGTGGAGTACCAACGCGGGCCCACCGCGATGTCGGGCACGCCGGCGTAGAGAACGTGGTGCGCGTTGTCCCAGCCGAGCGCCTCACCGAGCTCGATGGTGGCGCGCGCGCGATAGCCCTTGTGGCCCGTGGTGTAGGAGCGGTTGTGCCACATGCGGTCCTGGACGTCGATGAGGCCGGCGAACGCCAGATGCGCGAGGACGTGCCGTCGGTTCGGCACGTCCTGCATCAGCCCGAGGAAGACGCGATACGACGGCAGCACTTCGCCGCGCTGCACGAGCGTGAGCCAGTGATTCAGGCGCTCGCGCAAGGTGCCCTCGACCTGGAGCGGCTCCTGGTCCGGCCAGTGGCGCTCCGGCGTGGGCGGCGTGGTGTTCACCTTGATGTCGTAGAGGCGGGTGTAGTGGCCCGGCGCCTTGCCGATCAGCTGATTCCACGGATCGAGGCCCGTCGGCATGTACCAGACGGTCTGGGCCATCGGCAGATACCGAAGCTCCGGGCGGATCATCGAGGCGAGCGGCAGGCCCACCCGCTCGCTCAGCAGGCAATGGTCGTTGTTCACGAACTTCACGATGCCGTCGTCGAGCCTCTGGTGGTACGGCACGTGCGTGTACGGCGCGTGCATCCGCACCGTCTCGCGCGTGATCTCGGTGAGGGGACGGCCTTGCTTCATGAGCCGATAGAGCACGTCGCTGGCGCCCTGCTGGTCGCGCGCGAGGATGCGCTCCTCGAGACGCGCGTAGTCGGGCGCCGGCGCCGATTCGTTCAGGACCGCGGCTGTCGTCGCCATGGAATCCTCAGGCCTTCTGGACCACCTTCTTGTGGATCATCTCGACGTTTTGTCCGATGCGAT
>Ga0209055_1002387_pt1 | contig 11912 bp, 10 predicted proteins | sample GraSoiAngelo_110_FD_185875 | JGI IMG/M metagenome (GOLD analysis project Ga0209055, IMG submission 185875) | Grasslands soil microbial communities from the Angelo Coastal Reserve, California, USA - 14_0903_12_30cm (SPAdes) (version 2) | ecosystem: Environmental > Terrestrial > Soil > Grasslands ... | reverse complement strand
TACGTGCGCACGCGCGCTTCGCAATTGCTCGATCACCAGAACCTCTGGTCCATCCGCTTCGGCAGCCATGCGCAGCCGACGAACCTCACCCTCGAGGATCTCAGGCGCGACACCAAACCGCTCGGCTTGCACCTGATGGAGTGTGCAGGCAATACGCGCGAAGGGCACTTCGGCCTGATTAGTGTTGCTGACTGGGCCGGCGTCCCGCTTTCCAAGCTGCTTGACGCTGCCCAGATCGGTGCCCGGGCCACTCGCGTCCTCGTTTCGGGGTTTGACACCTACGCGACGCGATCGGTCAGCTCGATCCCGGGCGCGAGCTGGATCTTCTCATTGGACGAGCTCCGGACTTCAGGGGCGTTCCTCGCGACGGAGATGAATGGCCAGCCCCTGACCCGGGACCGTGGCGCGCCCGTGCGTCTCGTTGTGCCCGGCTGGTATGGATGCGCCTGCATCAAGTGGGTGAATGAAATCACGCTGGTGAATGGCGCGGCAGAGGCTACTTCTCAAATGCAAGAGTTCGCGATGAGGACCCACCAGCGTGGAGTGCCTAAGCTGGCCCGCGACTACGAGCCCGCAACGATGGATCAGGCTGCGATGCCGATCCGTGTCGAAAAATGGTTAGTGGGCGAGCGAATCAAGTATCGCGTTGTCGGCATCCTGTGGGGCGGCTCTCGCCTGGTGAAGGCCCTGGGGATCCGATTCAATCCGGAAGAGGACTATGTTCCTGTGGACTACTTTCACCAGACTGGCAACGATCCATGGAGCTTCTGGACACACTCCTGGGCACCACAGAAGCCGGGGAGGTATATGCCGGCTGCGAGTTGTTGATCCTCCGATCCAAACGAGGCGGCTGGATGTGGGCTTCTATCTTCGAACGGTAGAGATTAGGGATGTCTGACCCTTATGCGCGCCGATCCATTGCGAAAGGAGAGGCCACGACGCGGTGACCCATCTTTTTGGGTTGAGTACAGCATGGGTCTGTCAGGGAAGTGCCGGGAGACGGAAAGGGGAAGCAATGCGCCGGCTGGCATCCTTAGTTCTGTTTGAGTTCTGCATGCTCGCTCTCTCGGCCTTCGCCCAGCACGAAGGACACGAGAGCGTCGGCCGGGTTCCGCGTGAGATTCTCGAGCGCCCGGTCCCTCTCCGGCAGGGAATTGGCAAGGTTCACGAAGAGGTGACCACGTCATCGCCCAAGGCGCAGGCGTTCTACGACCAGGGACTGGCGTATCTGCATTCGTTCGTCTGGATCGAGGCAGCGCGGTCGTTCCACCAGGCCTTACGGTTCGAGCCGTCGCTGGCGATGGCCTACCTCGGGTTGAGCGATGTGGATATTGGCTTGCAGGACGTCCTAGGGGCACGCGTGGCTTTCGAGAAGGCGCAATCGCTCGCAGGGAAGGTGAGTGAGCGGGAGCGCGCGCGGATTATAATTCGCGCGCGGCAGCTCGATTATCTCGAGGACAGCGGTAACCTTCAGAAGTACTTCGCTTACCGGCAAGCCATTAGCGACGCGCTGGTGGCCAGCTCGAACGATCCCTGGCTGTGGATCTTGCGTGGCTTTGCCGATGAAGGGACGCCCTTCGCGCATGGGCAGGGCGGTGGCGTGGACACGATCGGGTTCTACGAAACCGCACTGGCGTTCTCTCCGGACAACTTTGCCGCGCATCATTACTTGGCGCACACGTTCGAAAACCTCAGCCCGACGAAGGAAGCGCTGGAGCAGAGCGAAGCCTACGTGCGGCTGGCTCCGGCCATTCCCCACGCGCACCACATGCACGGGCATGATCTCCGACGGTTGGGACGCACTGAGGAAGCCATCCAGGAGTTCCTCAAAGCGGAGGAGTTGGAAAACGCTTACTATCGGGCGGAGAAAATCCCGGCCCAATATGATTGGCACCACGCCCATAACCTCGAACTGCTGGCCATGAGCTATCAGGCTTTGGGACAAATGAAGGCTGCCGAGGCTGTGTTCCGCGAGGCCTTTTCACTGCCTGCTTGCACCGACTTCGCAGAGTTCAACCGCAGAGCATGGCTGGAGTTCTTGCTGGACCGCGGCCGGGCGCAGGAGGCCCTTGCGGAGTCGCAAGATTTGGTGAAAAGCCGCTGGGCGCTGGGACGATTCGCTGGACATACGCTGGCCGGGCGAGCGCTGCTGGCAATGAACCGCATGGAAGACGCGAGGAGCGAGCTGGCGCTGGTGGAGCAGGAGATGGGGCACCTTCCCGCCTCGGTCATAGGGTCGTTGCCAAATGCCGGCGCGCTGCGCGCCGAAATCCTGCTGCGCGAGAAGAAGTGGGACGAAGGTAATGAGCTGATGAAGCATATCGAAGAAAAGATCGGTGTGGTGCCCGGCCCGGATGCTTGGAGCGCGGCGCTGTTCCAGCTCGAATCAATTGCCCAGGTGGCACGACAGGTCGGCGACTGGGAACTGGCCGAATTCACGGCGCGGCGGATGATCCAGCATGACCGGAGCTATGCGGGCGGGCATTATGCCCTCGGCCTGGTTGCGGAACACCAAGGCGATGCCGCCACGGCACGGATGGAGTTTGCCACTGCGGAGAAACTCTGGAGTAAGGCCGACTCGGATCTAGCACGACCTCGCATCCAAAATCCATGAAAAACCCATCAATGCGCAGGCCACTTGCACGGGCGCACGCACGCTTAGCGTGTGGCACGATTTTCGGCACAATTCCTACGGCTGCGTTTGGGCGCGTTTCTTTGGCACAGGAACCTTGGCGCCGCGCGGCCGTTTCGGAATCACATCGACTCAAAACGAGTTCATCAAAAACAAAGAGCCGCAGGCAAAGTGACGGTCCCAGCCTCTCTGCGCGGGGATGGGGCATCGCTGAAGTCGTGGCCTGACGGAAGCCGTGCCGCAAAGCCAGCCGCACTTGCCGCCCTGCTCGGGCGAGCGAACGGGTGCCGCTACATTTGCAAGGTTAAAGCCAGGTGGAGAAATTTAGCTAGGCGCTGGAGCAAAGATGTGCTAATCTAAAGCTGCGTTTGTTGCTCTTGTAAAGTCTTTAGATTCGTTTAAAGGCGCTGCAAGTCCACACTTGCAGCCCTTTTGCTTTACGGCTGGGGGCGTTCGAGTGGCACCAAATAGCTTAAACATGGAAAAGGAAAAACAGTGAAAGAACAAGGAACAGTGAAGTGGTTCAACGCCAGTAAGGGATTCGGGTTCATCCAGCGCCAGTCCGGCGAGGACGTTTTCGTCCACTTTTCCGCCATCCAGGCGGAGGGGTACAAGTCGCTGAACGAAGGCCAAGCGGTTGAATTCGAGGTCCGCAAAGGCCCCAAGGGCCTGCAGGCCGAGAACGTCACCAGTCTCTAGTCCGCGAGGGCGAGCCGGGGAATTCCCGGCTCGCCCTTTTTCACGCGCCACGTGTTGCAGAGTTTTGACCCGGGTTGCACCTGGACCGGCCTTGATCACTCGAAAGAGAGTGGAGGCTGTCCAGCAGTATGGTTTGTGTGCGGTCACCGAGTTGGAGACTCTTCCAGGGGGACGGAGCCAGTGGAGTGCGAGTAATCGCACAGCAGGAGCTAGCATGAGCCAGACTGCTATTCAGGAGATTCGACCCTGGGAACAGCCCTTTTGGAGACCAGCACGCGGCAAAGCCGGGGTTCTTTTTTATCTTGTCTTGATACACGTACTGGCTGTCATTGGCCTGATTCTGTTTCCATTGCCCAGCGTAAGAGTCCTCGGCTTTACTCTTCTCTTCACGGCTCTCGGTGGTTTCGGCACCACGGTCTGTTACCATCGCATGCTGGCGCACCGCACTCTCAAGCTGAACAAGGTCGTCGAGCACCTGCTGGTTTTCTGCGCCATGTTCAACGGCTCAGGAGCTCCGGCAAGTTGGGTCGCCTACCACCGGCAGCATCACTCCCGTACCGATACGCCTGAGGACATTTCCAGCCCGAAACAAGGGGGCTTCTGGTGGGCGCACCTGCGCTGGCTTTATCAGACGGCACCGGCGGACACCAAGCGCTGGTGTCCAGAGCTGACGACAGGGGCCTACAAGTATTGGGAATATGCCCAAGTCCCGGTGATCCTGCTCTCCCTGGTCTGCGGCCTGGCGCTCGGCTGGCAGGGTTTTTTCTGGTTGGGCGCGATTCGCCTGCTCTACTCGCTGCACGGGCAGTGCCTGGTCAATAGCCTCACGCATCTCGGTCACGCGGAAAATGGAGACTGCAGCAAGAACATCTGGTGGCTGGGACCTTTCCAATTGACGGCCTGGGGTGAGAACTGGCACAAGAACCACCACTCCAACGCCGGCTCGGCGCGCCTCGGGCTGCGCTGGTGGCAGACGGACATCGGGTGGTACTTCATCTACGCCCTGGAAGCGGTCGGCCTCGCCAGCAACGTAAAACGACCCAGAGCACGATAGCGCAGGCAGTTCTTTACATTCCCCGACGATAAAAGACGCACAACAACCCTTGTCGCTGCGTTCGATGACGGCCTGACCGAGTCTTCTGCACCCTGTTAATGGTCGAAGCGCGCTCGCAGCTCTCCCGGGACGATCGGGCAAGCGTCTTCCGGACGAGCGAACAAGCGATAGCGGACGCGCGCGACGCCGTCGTACAGCCCATCTCTGACGGGGGCAGGAACCAGCGACACACCTCCGGCGACGACCCGCCAGGCGCCTCCCAACCCGCTCAAGATATAGAGAATCGCGGTGGAACGGCTCAGGAGCGCGCCTTCGGCAGTGCGCACGACCAGACTGTCTGGAAGTGCGCGGCGCTCGGCTTCGGAAACCGTTGCCTGGAAAAGGTCACCCTGCAAAGGAGAAAAGCGGAAAGTGGTTCCCAAGCGGTCTTCCGCCAGCACGAAGCGCACGGCGCGATGACACAGGCCGCAGTGGCCATCGTAAAACAGCAGCTCAGTCCCTCGCGCCTTGCGCGGGGCGACCCAGGCGGGGTCGAAGGTGAATAGGTGCAGGATCACCATGCCTGCCGAGAGGTCCGTGAAATTGATCACCAGAAACAGGCCGAAGTGCATGGCCAACATGGCGCTCCAGACCCAGCGGCGCAGCCGCCGCACCAGCGCCAGGGGCGCGAAGCTCAGTTCCAGGCCCAACGCGCCCCAGGTGAACACGCGCAGCAATCCGCGCGGCATGACTAGCAGCGTGTCACGCAGCAGGCCCGGTCGAGCCAGGGGATTCTCGAGCACGCGGGCCAGCGCAGTGCCGTCGAGCCAGGACGGGCTCACCAGCTTCGTGCAACCACTATAGGTGTAACCGAGCGCCATCAATAGCCAGGCCAGCAGATAGATTGCCTGAGGCATGTGCCAGGCCCCTCGGGGATCCGGGCGTCCGCGCGCTGCCCAGGAGCCGTACGGCGCTGGGGGCAGGAAAACGTGCGCCAGCAGCAGCCAGCCCACATACGGCAAAGCAGGATTCGCGATCAGCGGGTCGCGGCCAAAGAGGCAGGCCCAGAGATACCACAATGAAAGCGCTGCAACGCGATCCCACTGGCCCGCAGCAAACAAGAAGCTCAGCCCCGCGGCAATGATGAGCAAGCACTCGACAAAAATGGGGGCGTCCCAAAGCGCCAGCACATTGGGAAATAGATGAATCAGCGGGCTTGCCGCGGCGTGTGGCAACACGCCACGATTGGAGAACAGCTCGGCGCCCCACGGCACAAGCTCAACGAAATGCACGAATAAATACAGGCCGAAGACGGCGCGAAACAGGCTGTACTGGCCGCCGGTCCAGCCATTTTCGGAGCCGGTGTTCATGGACAGGGTGGCTCGAGCACCAGCGGCAGATGCGCCAAGTTGCTGCCGGCGCGAGGTTGAAGCCGGATGCGGACCCGGCCCACGACGCCGCGTGGATCGATCCCCAGCTCACGGAGCAATGGCGCGTTGCCGCAGAGCGCATAGCTCGCCACCGAATTGAACATGGTCGCCGTCCGCCGGTCGCTGGCCAGCACGGGACCGTAAGCCAGTACGGCGCCAAAGACGTTCCTGCGATTGTAGGGGCCACGAACGCGGGCATTCAGCTCGGGCGTGATTTCGAGCGCGTGCGGGCGTCCGGCGCGATCATTCCATTCGATGAAGAAGCGCGTCGAATAAGTCTCCAGCCCGCGGACAGCGGAGAAAACCTTGGGGGCAGGCGACGCCGCAGTGGCTGCGCCGATCGCCTTCACCGCGGGCAGACGCAGAATATCGCCAGCCATCTGCAGCAAGCCGACAACAAGCAGAAACGAAGCGGCTCGGGTCATTGCATTGTGCTCACCGGAGTGGGACGGTTGATGTCCACGCCCCGCAGCATTTCCGCGGCCAGAACGATCAGTGGGACAATCATGCGCTACCCCTGAGAACTACGCAGAACACGGCGAGCGCTACCATCTAAGATATGTATGCACAAATTTTACTACGGGATACGCCCCGCATCGCCAAGAAAGGCGTCGGGACTAAGCGGCGATTGTCGTGGTGCGTCGCAAGGCTGTCCGGCGTCGAGGCGAGACGGAGTTTGTCTGCAACCCCTCGTAGAATGGCGGCTGAGAAACGCCTGTCGCCTGCCGAATGCAGAAGGCGCGGGGTGCATGGTAAACTCCAGCAAGTCCAGCAAGAGGCTTCTTATCCCGCATCCTGGCGCTTCAGGGTCGGGAGGGGAGCGAGCAAAAAGAACCGAGACCTTAAATGAAGTGCAAGAACATTTTGGAGGCGATAGGGCAGACGCCGCTGGTGCGCCTCAACCGCCTGACCAAAGACCTCCAGTGCGAGGTCTATGTCAAACTGGATTACATGAACCCGGGAGGGTCGGTGAAAGACCGCATCGGCATCACCATGATTGACGAGGCCGAAAGAAAGGGCCTGCTCAAGCCCGGGGGGACAATCATCGAAGGCACTTCGGGCAACACCGGCATGGGCCTGGCGCTGGTGTGCGTCGTGCGCGGCTATAAAATGGTCTTCACCATCACCGACAAGCAATCCAAGGAGAAGATCGATCTACTCAAGGCGCTCGGTGCCGAAGTGATCGTCTGCCCCACCGCCGTTGAGCCTGAGGACCCGCGCAGCTACTACTCGGTGGCCAAAAAACTGGCGCGCGAAATACCCAACTCCTACTACCCCAACCAATACGAAAACCCGATGAATCCGGAGGCGCACTATCGCAGCACCGGCCCTGAAATTTGGGAGGACTCCGAGGGCAAAATCACCCACTTCGTCTGCGGCATGGGCACCGGAGGAACGATCAGCGGCGTCGGGCGCTACTTGAAGGAGAAAAACCCGCAGATCAAAGTGATCGGGGTCGATCCAATCGGCTCGCTGTACTACGATTATGTGAAGATGGGCAAGGTAGGCAAGGCCAAGACGTATGTGGTCGAAGGAATCGGTGAAGATTTTTTTCCCAGCACGATGGATTTCAAGGTGCTGGACGACGTGGTGCAGGTGACCGACCAGGAGTGCTTCGCCTGGGCGCGTCGCCTGGCCAAGCAGGAGGGCATCTTTACCGGCGGCTCTGGTGGCGGCTGCGTTTGGGGAGCGCTGCGCGTGGCTCAGCAAGGCAAAGCCGGCGACATGGTGGTAGCGTTCCTGCCCGACACGGGCATGCGCTACCTCAGCAAGGTGTACAGCGACGAGTGGATGCGCGAGCGCGGATATGTGGAGTCCGAAGTGCCGCTGACCGCCGGGGATGTGGTGAGTGTAAAGCACAAGACAGGCAAGGTGCGCGAGCTGGTTATTGCGCGGCCTTACCAGACCGTCTTCTACGCCCTGCGCACCATGCAGGAACAGGACATTTCCCAACTCCCTGTCTTCGAGGATAGCACTCCCATCGGTACCATCTACGAAGATCAAATTCTGAACCTCGCGCTGCAGGGCAAAGACCTGCGCAAGATGGTGATCCGCGAGGTCATGGGCAAGCCGCTGCCGCAGGTGCCGCGGGAAGCTCCCGTGGAGCGCGTCACCTACCTTCTGAGCCACGAAGGCCCGGCCGTGTTCGTCGAAATGGACAACTCCCACTATGAGATCCTCACCAAATACGATCTGATGAGCACCATCTCTGGGCTGATGGAGCAGGCGCGGGCTTAGGAGAGCGTGTCCAATGCCCATGGGGCCAGGGCCAATAGGTTTCGCCACCTTCGTTGCCGTCAAATGGGCCGGTTACACCGGCACCGCCTACGCGTTGAGACTGGCCTATGCCGCGCCTTCCGCAAGCGTTCTCAAGGTAGGCTCTACTCGAACTGCAGTGGGGATTGGTGCCGGATTGGCGTACGGCGCGCTTTGGCTATCTGGATTGCCGAAAATGGGCGCTCATCTTGCCGATGTTTATTACTTTGTGTTTCTTCTTCCGGTAAGAATGGCGGAGTGGAGTTTTGTGCTCTGGCTCTTCTTCGACCGCAAGCTGGCCGATCACTGGCGATTGCTCAGATTCGCCACCTACGGTAGCGGATGGTCGTATGTTCTGGACGCGGTGGCGGTGGGAACAGCCCTTGTAGTGCCAGGAGGAGTCTGGGTCTGCTGAGACGGGCTCGTGTGTCGGGAGCCTTCTACCATCATCCTTCCCGAAGGCTTCTCCAGGGGAGTGATATACTTTTCCTCTTTTTTCCCAGGCAGATTTAGGCCTGGAGGGATCAACCGAAACCGATGAAGATTGACGATCTGAATGCGCGGCTTGCGGACTCGGTCCTGATCGCCGATGGGGCGATGGGCTCGATGTTGCATGAAGTGGCGGGGTCGCAGCGTTGCTTCGAGGAACTGAACGTCACGCAGCCTGAAGCCGTCTTCCGTGTGCACCAGGCGTATATCGAGGCCGGCGCGCAGATCATCGAGACCAATACTTTCGGCGCCAACCGCCAGAAGCTCGCGCTGTTGGGCCTAGGCGACCAAGCCACCCCGTTCAATTACCGCGGTGTCAAGATCGCCCGCGAAGCACGCGAAGCCGCCGCCCGCGAGGTGCTGATTGCCGGCTCGATCGGGCCGCTGGGCATTGTGCGCCAGGTGCGCGAGCTGCCAGCGGTAGAAGTGGCCGAAATCTTTAAAGAGCAGGCGCTGGCGCTCGAAGAACGCGGCGTGGACCTATTCATCCTGGAGACATTCTCCGATCTCGATGAGTTATTGACCGCCATCGCGGCCATCCGCTCGTTCTCAAGCCTGCCGATTGTCGCCCAGTTGACGTTTTCCGACGAGGGCACGACGTTTGGCGGCACGCGGCCCCTAGACGCTGCCTTGCGACTCAAAGAGAAGAATGTTCAGGTCATCGGCGCCAACTGCACGCTCGGCCCGCAATCTCTGCTGCCGCTCATTGGGGAGATGGCGGCGGCGGGCGACGTGCGCTTGAGCGCCATGCCCAATGCCGGCTTCCCCAAACGCGTGGGGGACCGCACCATCTATCCCAAATCCTCGCCTGAATACTTCGCGCTGTTTGCCCGTGAGGCGGCTGCACTGGGCGCGCGCATCTTGGGAGGCTGCTGCGGTACAACCCCCGAGCATATCCGCGCTCTGGCCGAGGCGGTGAAAACGCTTCGGCCGGGAAAGGGCGTCGAGGTCACCGCGCCCGTTCGGGCAGGGCCGGAGGCCAAGCGCGTCGCCGCACGCCAGCCCGAGAGCAGGCTGTGGAAGAAACTCCAGGCGAAACACTTCGTCGTCTCTGTGGAGATTGACCCGCCCAAGGGGGTTTCGCTCGACCGCGTCTTCGAGCAGGTAGACCGGATCATGGCCTGCGGCAAGGTGGACGCCATCGACATCAACAGCGGCACGATGGCGCGCGTCGGCATGGACGCGCTGATGCTGGCCGCGGCGCTCGAAGCTCGCGGCGTCGAGACCATCCCACACCTGACCACGCGCGACCTCAACATCATTGGCCTGCAAGCCATGTTGCTGGGCGCCTGGTCGGTGGGCGGTGTTCGCAACATCCTGGCCATCACCGGCGACCCGCCTTCCTTGGGCGATCACCCGGAGACCAGCGGCGTCTATGAGATCGATTCCGTCGGCTTGGCGAAGGTGCTCACCCGGCTGAATCAGGGCACCGATTGGGCTGGGAAAACCCTCGGTGGAGCCACCAATTTCACTATCGGCGTCGCCGTCAATCCCGTGGCCGACGACTTGGACTACGAAGTGGAGCGATTCCTCAAGAAAGTCGAGGCCGGCGCGCACTTCGCCATGACTCAGCCGCTGTTTGACCCCGGGCACTGGCACGCATTTCTGAAACGCATTGGCGGGAAATCGCCCGTCCCTGCGCTGGTGGGCATCTGGCCACTCAACAGCTACAAGCAGGCGCTGCGGCTCAACAACGAGGTGCCAGGCATCGTCATCCCCGGAGCGGTGCTGAAAGAACTCGAAGCAGCGGGCGCGGCGGCGCGCGACTGCGGGTTCGCGCTGGCCCGGCGCATGTTGGAATGGGCGCGCAGCGAACTCGCCGGCGCGTACCTGATTCCGCCATTCAAGCGCTATGAAGAGATTCTCGAGGTCATTTCGTAGCCCTCGCCTCGGGGCACGGAATGCCCTGTGTATCCGCCTGCTGGAATCCCGTCTTCTGCCTGTTGAAGTAGCAAACTGGCTAGGTCGGGCAGCCCATCACCATTGACAGGTGATCGGCTTTGGTACTTCTGCTCTATTGACACCACTGAAGTTTCGCAGTCCATTAGGCTCAAGCTGTTAGACCGTGGCGTAGGGGGGAGGCGGTTAGCGACGCCTTCAGTTTTTAACCGGGAATCCGGTCCTGGGCAGTACTGCCAGCTAGGGCATTTCTGGGCACCCCGCGAATCCAGGGTTGTATCAACGGAATGCGCCTGCCGCGGCTGCCAGTGAGCAAATCCTAGGTGCGCAGTTACTGTACTGAGGTGATTCCGTGGCACAACTCTATCAGGTAAAGCGTGGCGAAGAACGCATCTCGAAGGAAGTGGCGGTACTGCTTGCGGGCCACGTCGATACACCCGGCGTGGAAGAGACCATGACTGAGAATGTCAGTGCAAACGGGGCCCGCGTCAAGACGACTCGCCAGTGGACGCCCAAGGAACAACTGTTGATTGGGTCCTCTTCTGTCCGAGTCATGTCGCTGGCACGGGTAGTCTACTGTCAGGCGCTGAAAGGCGGATCTTTTGCCATTGGCGTGGAATTCCTTGAGCCGACGGGCAAATGGGTAGTCAACCCTCCTGTCAGCGTCGGCGAATCCCTACGGAAATAGGAGGAACGGGAGAAGTAAGGGCACTGGCGTTAAAGCAGTCGTCGAGGGCACTACGACGGGCAAGATTTGACAGCACTTGGTCGGTCTAGGCTTCGCAGTAGAATGCTTAATTAGGAGGTAAAAGCAATGGCAACACCTGTTCAGCCTCGCCCAGCACGCAGCTTCAAGACCAGTGTCGGCATCCCGGACGATAAGCGAGCGCAAATCGTTCAGCTTCTAAGTGCTCGCCTGGCCGACACCATTGACCTGAGAACTCTAGCCAAGCATGCCCATTGGAACGTCAAAGGAATCCAGTTTTTCCAGCTTCATGAACTTTTCGACTAGATTGCGTCACACCTAGAAGAGCATTCGGACCTAGTAGCGGAGCGGATTACTGCTCTCGGTGGCCTCGCAAACGGCACCGCTCGCCACGTCGCCTCAAATTCAAGCCTGCCGGAACACGACCTGGAAGCCATCACGGGTGAGCAACACGTTCGCGCCCTGGCTAAGGGTCTTGCTGCGCTCGTGGCAAATCGGGCCGCCATAGACACCGCGGACAGCGTCAAGCTGACAAGGATCTGTGGTCTCTGGAGGCGCATCTGCAGGCGTAAGTGCTGGAATAATTTTGCCGGTTCGCAATAGGGTTCTTACCGGGCTGGGAGCGAGGCCAGACAAAAGCTCTAGAAGCTATCTCATAAATCACACTAAGGCCAGATGGAGATTGTAGATGACCGGGCTTGGGTTGAAATTGCCACATGGACCTCACCGACGCCCAATGGGCGGTTTTGCAGCCTTTCCTTCACCCGA
>Ga0209055_1002385_pt1 | contig 11913 bp, 10 predicted proteins | sample GraSoiAngelo_110_FD_185875 | JGI IMG/M metagenome (GOLD analysis project Ga0209055, IMG submission 185875) | Grasslands soil microbial communities from the Angelo Coastal Reserve, California, USA - 14_0903_12_30cm (SPAdes) (version 2) | ecosystem: Environmental > Terrestrial > Soil > Grasslands ... | reverse complement strand
CTTTGCGCTCGGGCAAGCGCAGCCCCATGATTCGAGTGTTCAGCCCGGAAACAATTGCTGGGTGGCGAATGGGAGCGTGCTCGTCTGCTCCCAGGTAGCGGCGCATCCAGGCAATGCCTTCTCCACCCACGATGTGGTCGGCATCGATCATGTTCTCTATTCCGGGAATGGCGGTTGCATGACCGCCTATCACGATGGTCGAGTGCGGCGATAGCTCTCGCACCATGCGACACATTTCCGTGACCTTGCTGACATTCACGATGATCGAAGAAATCCCAACGATGTCGTAGTGGTTGTGTGTCAGTTCGCGGGCAAAGCCTCGCGGGTAGGGAAATCCAGCACGGTGCAAGGCGCCGAGATGTTGGCCTGGATCATCATGATGCCCCAGGAGCGATGGAACATGCGCAGGGAGAAGCTGCCTTGGGCGCGAGTGACCTGGTTGTGATAGAGCTCCATGGGATTGATGGAGCGGCTGCCAAATTCATCGTCCTGCGCATAAGGACCGAAGACCGAACTAAGCAGCAAACGGGCATGCGTTCCTTTGGGGTGAGTCTCCATAATTTTGTTTCAAGTTACGAAGCTGAAAGTTGACGACGAAATCGTAGCTGGCATAAGCCCTGACTAGCAGTGACCAATAGAGTGAATACAAAAGTATTACAAAGCGAACGTCGTTGGCCTGCCGGGCATGCTTCGACGAATTTTGGAATCTGTGGGCGTTCTCGGCGCGCTCTGCGGTGAAATGCTTTTGCTGCCGTATAATCGGACGTTTCGTAAGGGGAGGAGCGTTGGCCTACGACGATCTGCGGGAATGGATTGCCGCCCTTGACCGCGCTGGCGAGCTGAAGAAAATCCGCACAGAAGTGGATCCGATTCTCGAAGTCACCGAGATCGCCGACCGGGTCAGCAAGAGCCGTTCGAAAAAAGACGGAGCGCTCGGCGGGGCTGCTCTCCTGTTTCAGAATATTAAAGGCCATCCCGGGGCGCAGGTGCTGATCAACCAATTCGGCTCGGCGCGACGCATGAATCTCGCACTCGGCGTGGATTCGCTGGATGAGGTTGCTGAGCGTATCCGCGGCTTCATGGATGTGAAGTCGCCCCAGGGATTTCTCGACAAGGTGAAAATGCTGCCCATGTTGGCCGAGATGGGCAAGTTTTTTCCGAAAACGGTGGCGACGGGGCCTTGCAAAGAAGTCATTCGACGGGACAACTTCTCTTTGCTTTATTTTCCCGTTCTGCAGTGCTGGCCCAAAGACGCCGGGCGATTCATCACTCTGCCGTGCGTCGTGACGCGTGACCCGAAGACTGGCAAGCGCAATGTCGGCATGTACCGCATGCAGGTTTACGAGGAAAAGACCGCAGGCATGCATTGGCAACGGCAGAAAATTGGGGCAGAGCATTACCGCGAGGCTCTGAGGGCGGCGGCCGCTTCCGGCAATCCGGCGGGATCGTCTACCGCGGTCGATATCATGGCTCGAACTTCCGGCGGCGCGCGCCTGCCCGAAGGGGGGATGCCGTCTGGCAAGATGGAAGTCGCGGTCGCGATCGGAACCGATCCGGCAATTACGTTTTCAGCGATCGTTCCCGCACCGCCCGATGTAGAGGAATACCTGATTGCCGGATTCTTGCGGCTGAAGCCTGTGGAATTGGTCAAATGCGAGACGGTGGATCTGGAGGTTCCGGCCTCAGCTGAAATCGTTCTGGAAGGACACGTTCACCTCGACGAGTTGCGCACGGAAGGGCCTTTTGGAGATCACACCGGGTTTTACTCGCTAGAGGATCAGTACCCAGTCTTCCACGTCTCCTGCATCACGCATCGCAAGGATCCCATCTATGCGACAACCATTGTCGGTAAGCCTCCCATGGAAGATGGTTGGATGGGCAAGGCCGTGGAACGGATCTTTCTACCTTTGATGAAGCTCACGATCCCGGAACTTGTGGATATCAACCTTCCGCTCGAGGGCATCTTCCACAACCTGATGATTGTTTCTATCAGGAAGTCTTATCCGGGACAGGCGCGCAAGGTAATGAATGCGATCTGGTCCCTGGGTCAGGCCATGTTCACCAAGTGCATCATCGTGGTGGACGAAGACGTGAAGGTGCAGGATGTGGGCGAGGTTACGTTGAAGGCTCTGAATCACATCGATCCAGAGCGGGATATCCAGTTCACGTTCGGCCCGGTGGACTCGCTTGATCACTCCTCGCGCCTGCCCGATTACGGGTCGAAGATGGGAATTGACGCGACGCGCAAGTGGTCCAGCGAAGGTTTTGCACGTCCCTGGCCCGACGAGATCGTCATGGATGCCAAGACCAAAGCGCTGGTGGACAAGAAGTGGAAGGAATTGGGGCTGGGTGATTGAAGCAGGACAGGCAGTTTTCGTTTCACAAGCCGCGCAGCGGCGCAAGAATAAAGCCCATGGCGCAGGCCATGGGTCAATTCGCAACCTTCTGATCAGCCGGGTACGGGCGAAAGAGTTAGTCCCAGATGTACCTCTCATCATACACAATCCCGTTTTTCCGCAGGAAGGCGATAAATTCGTCCTGGAATGATCTTGTCTTATGGTGTTCCTCATGTTCTGCAACGTATTTGGTGACCGCTGCGATGTTAGACGTGCTCACACTGAAAGCTCCGGAACCAGTTTGCCAGGAAAACTCTTTGTGCTCAGGCCACTTCTCGTGAATCCAGCGGGATGAATTTGTCTTCAGGACGCGGGCCATTTCTGATATTGAACGCGGAGCCGGGACCCGAACCAGCAGGTGCATGTGGTCTGCCGTGCCATGGACCCTCAGAGCGACTCCGTTCAGTTCACGAATGATGCCGCCTAAATATGCGCATAAATCATTCTTGATCTCCGATGTGATGGACGGTCGGCGTCGATTCGTGCTGAAGATCAGATGAAGTGGATATCCATCAGGCCAAGACTCACCTCTCCCGGTTGCTCCAGCGCGTTGCCGGCGGCGAAGGGATCACCATCGCGAATGCTGGAGTGCCAGTAGCTCGGCTGGTACCTGTGGAGTCCGTCCATGGCAAACGCAAACTGGGCAGGGACACGGGCCTGATCAAAATTGCAGATGATTTTGATGCTCCCCTTCCACCTGGCGTGCTGGCGGGATTTTTGGGATAGAATCCAAAGCCGAAAAAGGCCGAGAAACGAAGCCGTCGACGATGAGGTACTTGCTCGATACGTTTGTCTTTCTGGGGAGCCAGGGAGAGCTTCATAAGCTCAACCAGCAGGCTCTGGATTTCGCGGCCAGTTCCTGGGAAATGGGGCCAAGGCGGCAGTAGGGAAGCTACCGGAACCGGCGGCCAGCTACGTTCCGAAAAGGCTGAGTGTTGAAGGTATTCGCCCGCTGGTGATCACCCACTTCCACGCCTTGGCAGTCAGCGAGTTGCCTGCTCATCACCAGGATCCCGTCGACCGCATGCTTATCGCCCAAGCCCGCAGCGAGGATATGGTGTTGATGACCGCTGATCCGGTTTTCTCAACATACGCGGTGGAGACACTGTGGTTGCGCCAGGTGAGACGCTCTGTCTTTTCGGTATACTCATACTTTGATCCATGCCCATCCTGAAAGACATAGCGGCTATTGCCAAGGGAATGTCAGTGACCTTCCGGGAGATGTTCCGGCCCACTATTGTGGAGAACTATCCCAAGGGGCCGGGGCCTTTGAAGGGCGCCAAGTTCCAGGAACGATACCGCGGCGTGCACGTTTTGCAGCGGGACGAGAGTGGACTGGAAAAATGTGTGGCCTGCTTTCTGTGTGCGGCCGCTTGTCCGTCCAATTGCATTTACATCGAGGCGGCAGAGAACACCGCTGAGCACCGGGTGAGCGGCGCCGAGCGTTACGCCAAGGTTTATAACATCGACTACAATCGGTGTATTTTCTGCGGCTACTGTGTGGAGGCGTGCCCAACGGACGCCATCACGCATGGACACGGTTTTGAGCTGGCAACGTTTAACGCGAGCAATCTGATTTATCGCAAAGAGCAGTTGTTGGCCCCCAGGCCGGCGCATTTGGGAGCCAATGCCGTATTTAATCGAGCCGAGGTAGAAGGCGGAGCGCCAGCGGTGATTGCGCCGGGAGAGTAAGACTTCAACAGAACCGTCCAAAAAGACTAGCGCCGGTCCCGCAGCGGGCCGGCGTTTGTGCATGGAGGCGGTGTTAAGTCGTTGGTCATTGGTCCTTTGCAATCACGGCATAACACTGTTTTGGGCCAACGACCAAAGACCAAGGCCAACGACCAACGACGAATCGATGTCTGACTTCCTCAATACCGTAGAGGAGCGCGTCGTAATCTACGACGGCGCCATGGGAACGAACATCCAGTTCCGTAACCCGAGTGTTGACGATTTCTGGGGGAAAGAGGGATGCAACGAGATTCTGGTCCTGAGCCGTCCCGATATCATTAAGGACATCCACGCATCCTTCCTCTCAGTCGGTTGCGATGTAGTCGAGACGGACACGTTTGGGGCTAGCCGCGTGGTGCTGGCCGAGTACGAGCTGCAGGACAAGGTTGCCGAACTGAACATTGCGGCGGCCCGGATCGCGCGCGAAGTTGCCCAGCAGTTTTCGACGAAAGACAAGCCGCGTTTTGTCGCCGGATCGATCGGGCCCACCACCAAGCTGCCTTCTCTTGGACACATCAAGTTCGATGACATGGCTGCCGCGTACGAGGAGCAGGCTCTGGCGCTGGTCGAGGGCGGCGTGGATGTGCTGCTGATCGAAACCTGCCAGGATCTGCTGCAAGCCAAGGCCGCCGTTGTGGGAATCTTCGACGCCATGCAGAAGGCAGGGAAGCGGCTCCCAGTGACTGTTCAAGTGACCCTGGAAGCTACAGGCACAATGCTGCTGGGTACAGAAATTGGCGCTGCCCTAACGGCGCTCGAGCCGTTTGACATCGACGTTCTCGGCATGAACTGCGCGACTGGGCCGCTCGAGATGAACGATGCGGTTCGGTATCTCAGTGTCAATTCAACCAAGAACATTTCCGTGCTGCCCAATGCTGGCCTGCCGGAAAACGTCGGCGGGCGTGCCGTCTACAAGCTCAAGCCGCAGGAGTTGGCTGAGTTCCACAAGCACTTTATTGCGGACTATGGCGTGCGCGTTGTGGGTGGCTGCTGCGGGACAACACCCGAACATCTCAAGGCCGTAGTGGATACGGTTGCTGGGCTGGAACCAGCAAAGCGGGACGTTAAACCGATTGCGGCGGCTTCCAGCGCCTACACGTCGATGCCGCTCGATCTCGATCCCAAGCCGCTCATCGTGGCCGAGGAAATGAACACCACCACCCGGGTAGAGCATTTCCGCAACCTGGTTAGAGGAAAGAAACACGACGACATCCTGGCGCTTGCGAAGAGGTTGGTGAACGATGGCTCGCACATGCTGGATCTGTGCTGCGCCATCGTGGGCGAAGACGAGAAGGATTACATCACCTCGATCCTGGAAAAGATTGCTACCCGGGTGCCGGCGCCTATTCTCGTGGACTCCACTGAGGCGGACGTGGTGGAAGAGGCCCTCAAGCGTATTCCCGGCAAGGCCATTATCAACTCAATCAACCTGGAGGATGGCGAAAAACGAACATCCAAAGTCCTGCCCATGGCCAAGCAGTTCGGTGCGGCGGTGATCGCCTTGACCATCGACGAACAAGGCATGGCGCTAACGGCCGAGAAGAAAGTTGCCATTGCCAGGCGGATCTTTGATCTGGCTACGAAGAAATACGGAATCCGGCCGGTGGACTTGATTTTCGACGCGCTCACTCTGCCGATCTCGACTGGGCAGGAAGAATACCGGACGGCGGGCATCGAAACGCTCAAGGCGGTGAAAGCCATTAAGGAACAACTGCCCGAAGTGAAGACAATTCTAGGGGTCAGCAATATATCTTTCGGCTTAGACGCCTATCCCAGGCGCGTGCTGAACAGCGTGTTCATGCACGAGGCAGTCAACAACGGCCTCGACATGGCCATTGTTAACTACACTAAAATCTACCCTTTGTACAAGATTCCTAAGGAGGAGATTGAACTCGCTCGCAAGCTGATTTTCCGCGACGAGTCGAACGGCGATCCCCTTCAGAGGTACATGCAGCATTTTGCCGGGAGGGAGGGCAAACCGCAGGCGTCGACAACGGCACCCATCGAGACGCTCTCGGTGGATGACAAGCTGAAATTTGCCATCATCAACGGGGAGAAGTCGGTCGGCGAAGGCGCGCAGAAAAAGACGCTTGAACAGCTGCTGGAAGAAGCGTTGCGGCAGTACACGCCACTCGATCTGATCAATACGGTGCTGCTGGACGGGATGCGCACGGTGGGCGAGTTGTTCGGCGCGCGCAAGATGCAGCTGCCTTCGGTACTCGATTCTGCCGGGGTGATGAAGCAAGCGGTGGCCTATCTTGAGCCGAAGATGGAGAAGAAGACCGGTTCGCAGAAGGGCACTATCGTGCTGGCAACGGTTAAAGGAGATGTACACGACATTGGTAAGAACCTGGTGGACATCATCCTGAGCAACAACGGCTATCGGGTGGTGAACTTGGGGATTAAGCAGCCGGCAGACACGATTATTAGGGCCGCGCAGGAACAGAACGCAGACGCCATCGGGCTGAGTGGACTCTTGGTCAAATCCACGTTGGAGATGAAGTACGTGTTGCAGGACCTGCACCGTCTGCAACTGGAATTTCCAGTGATCTGTGGTGGCGCGGCACTCACGCGCAAGTATGTCGAAGATGATTTGAGACGGGAGTACAAGTCGGGGGTCTTTTACGCGGATGACGCTTTCGCAGGGCTGCACATCATGGAGGACTTGACATCTTCCGATGGCCAGCGCCGAAAGCGGCTACAGGAGGGCAAAACCGTAAAGGAATACGCCAAGGCGACAGCGGCGGACGAGGAGACCGGCCCGGTCTTCGCGGAACGAAGCGCTGTGGTTGGCGATGCTCCAAATATTCCGACACCGCCGTTCTGGGGTGTGCAGGTGCGCAAAGATTACGACTTGCGGGAAATCTTCCCGTACATCAATGACACGGCGCTATTTAAGAATCAGTGGCAGCTGAAGACGGCTTCGCAGGAGGACTACGTTCGGCTGGTGGAGCAGAAGTTCCGACCGATCAAGAAGCAATTGGAAGAAGAAGTGATGGCCGGCGGATTGTTTGAGCCCAAAGTCGTGTATGGATATTTCCCTTGCCAGAGCGAAGGGAATGATCTGATTGTGTATGAGCCCGGCCCGTGTGGGGACGGGCGCCCTCGCCCGTCCGGGCCGAGGGAAGCTCGGCAAGAGTTGCTGCGCTTCACCTTCCCACGACAAAAAGAAGGGCGACGGCTATGCATCTCGGATTTCTTCGCACCTAAAAAGTCGGGGAAGATGGATGTGCTGGGGCTGTCGCTGGTCACGATTGGGCCGAAAGCTTCGATTGAAACACAAAAGCTCTTTGAGGGCGGCGAGTACACCAAGTATCTCTATCTGCACGGGCTGAGTGTGGAAACCGCCGAGGCTCTTGCCGAATATCACCACAAAAAGATGCGCGAAGACCTCGGAACCGCGGGCGACGACTCTCCGCATATCCGGGATCTGTTCCACCAGAAATATCGCGGGTCGCGCTACTCGTTTGGCTATCCGGCATGCCCCAACTTGGAGGACCAATCCAAGCTGTTTGTGCTGCTGCATCCGGAAGAGACCGTGGGAGTGAGGCTCACAGGCGGTTTCCTGCTCGATCCGGAACAGTCTACGTCGGCAATTGTGGCGCACCATCCGGCGGCGAAATACTTCGTAGTGTAGAAGCCCATACGCACTGCAGTCGGATTGAAGGGCACACACAAACACCGGGCAGTGCACGCCAGATCCTTCGCCGGCTTATGCCTGCTCAGGATGACGCCATAGAGTAATGAGGTGAGTTCGAATGCTGCAGGTCTAAAGAACTGGCGGAGAGGGAGGGATTCGAACCCCCGATACCCGTTAAGGTATGTCCGCTTTCGAGGCGGATCGTTTCAACCGCTCACGCACCTCTCCGCGGCAAAACAGTGGTCAGTGGCCGGTGACTTCTCGAAATATATGCCGCCTATCTTTCCGCCACGCCTGAATGTTCTCAGTTCACAGCACCAAAAGCTAACGACCCACGACTAACGACGGTTCTTCTCTTCACGGCGCTGTCGAAAAAAACTCTGCAGCAACTCTGCGCTGCGGACGGCTAGGACACCCCCACGAACTTCCATGCGATGGTTAAGTTGCGGGTAATTCACTACCTGCAACACTGAATGGACGGCGCCAGCCTTCGGGTCGTCTGCACCGTACACCAGGCGTTTCAGCCGGGCATGCACCAGCGCGCCCGCACACATCGCGCACGGTTCAATTGTAGCAAACAGTTCACAGTCGCCGAGACGGTGGTTACCAACGGTGGCACCGGCCTCGCGCAGGGCGACGATCTCGGCGTGGGCAGTGGGATCGGAGTCGGTGAGATTGCGGTTCGAGCCACGGCCAACAACGCGACCGTCGCACACCACGACTGCGCCTACCGGGACCTCACCAGCCTCAAGGGCGCGCCGGGCAGCGCGCAACGCTTCTTCCATCCAGAGTTCGTCGGTGAAAGCAGTAGTCAGTGGGCAGCGGTCAGTGGCTAGTTGCCAGTGCCAGTTGATTGTAGCTGGCAAGAGCGAGAGACACGACTCCCTGTGGAGGTCCGCCCTGATTGGCTAGTGGTACAGAGCGTGAATCACAGCAGGGACGACGGCTCGAATTACTTCCAGCACTACTGCTCTCACCACGTTGCACGAGATGACGATGGCCCGCAGCGCCAAGGCGACCCATGCCAGCATCGGAACAGAAGACAACAGGCTCTTCATGACGTCCTCCGCTTGATTGTACGTTCGGACAAGTAGGCAAGTTCCGTCTGGACCCGTGGTCCGCAATTCGGGGCTAGGCTTCTGATAAGGTGGGTGGCGCGAAAATCCAGCTACTTCCGCTGGCTCTTGGTGATGGTGATGGATGGTGATGCGCGTCACTTCTGCATTTTTTTCGGAAGTGTTATGCTAACCACTTATGGGGATGCCCGTTCTGCTTCGCAAAATGCTGCTGGTAGATCTGCTGAAGGGTCTCAAAGTTACGTTCCGCTACCAGGATCCTAAGGAGATCTACACCGAGCAGTATCCCTTGCAGCGGCCGCAAGTGGCCGAACGCTATCGCGGAGCGCCACGCCTTAACGTGAACCCCGACACGAACGAGACACTTTGCATCGCTTGCGACCTGTGCGCCTTGGCCTGCCCAGAGCACTTGATCGTTGTCTCCAGCGAACGAAACGAGAAGACCCGCCGCAAAGAACTAACTAATTTCACCTACGACTTGAGCCGCTGCATGTTCTGCGGTCTGTGCGAAGACGCCTGTCCCACCGACGCTCTGGAGCTGACTCAGGATTTCGAACTCGCCAACTACACGCGCGAGGGAGCGATCTGGGACCGCGAGACCCTGGAGAAGGGCCCCCAGCCGACGCAATACCGGAAGTAACCTTCAGCTGTCAGCTCTCAGCTGTCAGTAAGCAAGACCACGCACATGGTCCCTGCCTTGAAGGCCTCGATAATTCTTTTTTCCGTTTCTGAGAGCTGATAGCTGACAGCTATGTGGCTGGTTCTTGCTGTGTCATGCAATGCATTGTGCCGAACCCCCAGATCAGATCGCCAGAATAGATGCCGATGACTTCGCGGCCGGGAAAGAGGCCTGCGAGAATGTTGAGCGCGACGCGATCGTTGGGATCGTTGAAGACGGGAACTAGAACGATTCCATTCGCGATGTAGAAGTTTCCGTAACTGGCGGGAAGGCGACGGCCTTCGAACCTCACAGGCCCAGGCATCGGGAGTTCGACGACCCGCAGGGGCTTGCCGTCCTGGTCGCTGGCGGCCTGCAGGCGACGCAGATTTTCTCCCAGGGGAGCATGGTTGGGGTCTTTGGGATTGTTCTCAACCATCGTGACCACGGTATCGGGGGCAACGAAGCGGGAGATGTCGTCGACGTGGCCGTGAGTGTCGTCGCCCACGATGCCGCTGCCCAGCCAGATCACGGTTTTGATTCCCAGATAATCGCGGAAGACGTTCTCGTAATCCTCTCGGCCCATGGCGGGGTTGCGCTGCTGCTCAAGGCTGAGCAGACATTCTTCGGTGGTCAGTAGAGCGCCTTTGCCGTTGACGTCGATGGATCCGCCTTCGAGCACCACGCGCTGGTCGCCGAACACCGGCCGCACCTCGGTCGCCCGGGCAGCCTTGGCCATCCGGCTGCCGATCTTTTCGTCACGTCGCCAGTTGGGGTACTTAGCCCAGGCGTTGAAGCTCCATTTTAAGGCGAGTGCAGAAGCAGCCGAGCTTCGCTCGGCCGGGCAGACGAGGACGTCTGCCCCTACGTGCTTGGTGACGACGAGAACATCTGCCCCTGCGCGTTCGGTGACAAAGATGCAACCGGAATCGCGGGTCCAGACGCGATCGGTAGGCCAGCGATGGAAGCGAACATTTTTTGAGAGGGCGCTGGCTCGCTCCAGGATCTTCTTTGCTCTTTTTTCAGAGGTCGCGTCGTTGACGATCAGTTCGACACGCTCATGTCTCGCCAGGTGACGAATGATCTCGGCATAGACCCAGGGAATAGGCTCAAATTTGCCCGGCCAATCACTGCGGTAGTGAGGCCATGCGAGCCAAGTAGCGGCATGGGGTTCCCATTCCGCAGGCATGCGGAAACCCTGAGCGGAGGGTGTATCGGTTTCCTGTGAGATTCGTGCGCGAGTCACCGGTTTCCTAGTCAAGCAGGCGGCTCGTAATGGGCGCGTAGCTGTCGATTCGCCGGTCGCGCAGGAACGGCCAGTTGCGGCGGATTTCTTCGAGCTTGCGGAGGTTCACTTCACCGATGAGGATTTCTTCTTTATCGTAAGAAGCCTCAGCGATCACGGTGCCAAACGGATCGCACAGGAACGACGCGCCCCAAAATTCGAGTCCCTGGCCGGGCGCAGACTTCCCACGAATGTTCCCGGTCTCGAATCCGACACGGTTGACTGCTCCAACGTATACACCGTTGGCAATGGCGTGAGCGCGCTGGATGGTGCGCCAGGCGTCGTGCTGAGCCTTCCCGAACTCAACTTTTTCCGCGGGATGCCAACCGATCGCGGTGGGATAAAGGAGCAGGGTTGCCCCTTGTAACGCGGTCAGACGGGCACCCTCGGGATACCATTGGTCCCAGCATACCAGCGCTCCCAAGCGGCCCACCTGAGTGTCGTGTGCGCGAAATCCCAGGTCACCGGGAGTGAAGTAAAACTTCTCGTAGTAGAGAGGGTCGTCTGGGATATGCATCTTGCGGTAAATACCCCGGAGAGCGCCGTCGGCGTCGAATACCGCCGCAGTGTTGTGATACAAGCCGGGAGCGCGTTTTTCGAAAAGCGACGCAACAAGCACGACCTTGTGCTTGCGGGCGGCGTCAGCCAATTTCGGAGAGCTGGGCCCTGGAATGGGCTCGGCTAAATCAAACAGGGAAGCGTCTTCCCGCTGGCAGAAATACTGCGTCTGAAAAAGCTCAGGCAAACAAACGACCTGGGCGCCGAGTCTGGCAGCCTCGCCCACCCGGTCGAGCGCTTTTTGCAGATTTTGCTCGGGCTCCGGGCCGCATGACATCTGGATCAGCGCGACGCGGAAATTCTGAAGCGCCAAGATTGTCTCCCGCAAAATTTCGACGTCATAGAATATCAGAGGCTTCGCAGCCTGCTGCCAAGGGCTGCGCTCGCAAGGAGCCGGATGTAGCTGTTGCTTTGTGGTTACTGTAAAGTAATCACGGGTATGGACTCGCTGGAGGTGCCACCTTGAAGCATGGCAATCACGACGGTTTGGGGGTTGAACGGCGTTTACACAGTCCCATCGAGGATCGGCTGACCCCGCTGGCGCCGCTCGATCTGTCGCGTGTGCACTC
>Ga0209055_1002383_pt1 | contig 11917 bp, 10 predicted proteins | sample GraSoiAngelo_110_FD_185875 | JGI IMG/M metagenome (GOLD analysis project Ga0209055, IMG submission 185875) | Grasslands soil microbial communities from the Angelo Coastal Reserve, California, USA - 14_0903_12_30cm (SPAdes) (version 2) | ecosystem: Environmental > Terrestrial > Soil > Grasslands ... | reverse complement strand
CGCCGAACTACCACTTTCCCGACGGTCGAACGTTCGTTTACTCGGTTGAGTGGCACCTTTTTACCGCCGGCACGGCCACTGTAAAAATGGAACAAGCGGGAGCGGAGCGGAAGGTCACTGCTGTCGGCGATTCCTCGGGAGTAGTGAACGTGCTTTATACCGTCCACGATCGCTTCGAAGCGTATCTCGATCCACGAACCTTCTGCTCCCTACGTGTGCTCAAACATAGCGAGGAAGGGTCGCGCAAACGTGAGACTCAGATTCACTTTGATTATTCGCACCGCAAAGGTATCCTGGATGAAAAGAATTTGAAGACAGGAGAGGTCAAACATACGGAGAATGACGTTCCGGGGTGCGTCACGGACGTGATAACTGGTTTTTACTATCTTGCATCTCTCCCACTTCAATCCGGAGAAACTTACATTTTTCCCGTCAATGATGGCGGCAAAACCGCAGATGTTTCAGCTCGCGTTGAAACCCAGGAACGGATTAAAACCCCCGCGGGCACGTTCCAAAGCTTGCGCGTCGCCGCGGAGGCGCTTTCCGGAAAATTACAAGGTAAAGGGAAGATCTTAGTGTGGTTCACTGACGACGCTAACCGTACGGCGGTGCAGATGCGGGCCAAACTGGGATGGGGGACGCTGCTGTTCAGGTTGCAAAAGGTGGAACCGCATTAACACTGGGGCTCCGTCCTAAAACGCAAACTCAAGAAGTCGAATTGCAGCGAGAGGACCGCACTTGGCATCCTCATTTTCCTTTCTTACACTTCTGCATTGTTATTTTTCTACTGCTGACTTCTCCACTACTTCTGCGCTATCAGCGACTTCGCTCTAGCCAGCTCCGGTCGGTCGGAATTACTGCCGGCGCAGGCTTTAACTAGTTGAGCATAGTAGTCGTTGGCCTTATCAGTTTTCCCCGCCATCTCCGCCGCGCGAGCGGCTCCATAAAGTCCGTTGAAGCGATTCGGATTAAAACGCAAGTCTATTTGATATTCGGCCAGCGCCTGCTCCGGCCTCTTCAATTCCAATAGCAAATCGGCCAACATCTCGCGTGCCGGAATGGCGGTGGGTTCGTCGCCCAATTTGTCGTCTTCATCGGCAAGAGCACGTAACGACGCAATCGCTTGGTCGTCTTTGCCTTCAGCATGCCAAAGCCAGGCGGTTGCTTCCTGATGCCCTTTGTCAACCAACTTTGCTTCAAAAGTTTTCTTGTCGGCGACCAGGGATCTGTGGATCCCATCCATCTCCTCCAGATCCTTGCGCGCCTGCACCAGATTGCCGCTGCGAACGGCTCCTATCGAACGTGCCCAGTACGTTATCGCCTCGGTGCCTTTATCTGAACCCGCAACTGGCATCAGAGCGGCGGCCTCTGTCCAGTGATGCAGCTCCAGTTCATACATGGCAGGAAATTGTGCCAGAACGTAGGCGTGCGCATCGTATTCGCCATACTTATCTGACTTCATTCTTGGCATCGTCTTTGTTTCCTCAATCACGTGCTGAGCTTCGGCATCGTGCCCGCTCTGCAAATAGGCGTAAACCAGAAAGTCCATCGCATGGAATTGATGGGCTTCTCCACCCATATGCATGGCCGCAGTTTTGCGGGTAGCGGCTATCGAGGCAACGTTGGAATCAATATCATCCTGCCAGAGACCAACTCGAGCGAAGATATGCGATGGCATGTGCAAAGCGTGGGGCGCGGCCGGTGCAATCTGGGCATAGCGGCGCGCCGCCGGCAGCCCCAGCTCGGCCAGTTGCGGCTTGTCGCAACTATGGATGATGTAATGTGCCACGCCAGGATGGTTGGGTTCTTGCGCAAAGACTTTTTCCAATACCTCGACCGCCTTCCTACGATTTGCAAAACTGCTGTCGTTCTCCGGTTCCGACGCGAGCAGGGACAGTCCGTAAAAAGCAGCTGCCTCACGGTCGCCGGGATTTCTCTGATACAACTTTTCCATCGCCGCCGAGTAAGCGACGGCCCGTGCGTGATGGTCAACCGTATTGGAATGATCGTAAAAAGTACTCATCGCCTTGATGTAGTCACGCTCGCGCTCGGTCTTAGGATGCAGCGACTTGGCCTTTTTCACCTCCGCCAAACCTTGCGCGACAGTGCCGGCCTTCGGGTGATCCCAAAGCTGATGCCAAAGGCTGACGGCTATGCCCCAGTGCGCCATGGCACATTTGGGATCGTCCTTTGCGATCTGCTGAAAAGCCTTTTCTGCCTCCTCGTACCAGAACGAGTGCAGTAGGGCGACTCCGCGCTCAAAGGGCTTTTGCACCGATGCAGCACAAGAAACGGGGAAATGCACCGTGCCGAGTTGCTCGGCACTCAACTCTTCGTGATGTTGGCCCTCATCGGCGAGAAGGGAGGGAGCAAAACTCAAAGTCAGGAAAAGCAGCAGCATCGAAGGTCTCATAGGAGGTGCTCCGTGAAAAGCGAGTCTATTCCGGACGCGGCGCGACGGTCAACGCGGCGCCGTTAAGCAGCGAGACCGCCCCCGCGGCAGTCAGCAGGGACATGCGACGACGGATCGGCAAACCTGCAATCTTTACGAACGGTTAGTCGCGAGAGCGGTTTTTAATCCAAATTGGCGTGCCGACAAATCCAAAGGCGCGGCGGATCTGGTTTTCCAGAAATCGCTGATAGGAGAAATGTAACTTCACCGCGCGATCAGTGAAAAGGACGAAGGTAGGCGGCGCGACCGAAGCTTGTGTCATGTAATAGATCTTGACCTGCTGGCGGGCGGGAACGCCGGCGCGTTCGAAGTCTACGGTCTTGACAAAGCGATTCATCTCGCCGGTGCCGATGCGCTTGCGCCGCTCAGCCGCTACGTCTTCAATCATAGGAAGGATTCTCTCGGTGCCTTTGCCGCTTGCGGCAGAAACGAAAAGGACTGGCGCATAGCTCAGAAATTTCAGCTCATAACGCAAACGCTGCTCATAGGCAGGGCGGTCGGTCGGGCGCTTGCTCGCCTGCATCCGGGCTGCCTTTGATTCCCTGCCCGCCCGCCTCTGCCCACTGGTCACCAGATCCCATTTGTTAACCAGAATGATGATTGATCGCCCACTCTCGTGAGCGTAGCCGGCGATCGCAGCGTCAAGCGCACTTACTCCTTCAGTGGCATCAATGACCAGCAGTGCGATATCGGCGGCCTCGAGATGTTTGCGGGCCATCACGACTGACAGCTTTTCGGCCATGAGTTCCGTCTTGCCTTTGCGGCGAATTCCGGCCGTATCGATGAAACGGAAACTGCGGCCATTGCGCTCGATCATTTCGTCCACCGCGTCGCGAGTGGTTCCGGGAATAGGTGACACAATCGTGCGCGAGCTGCCAGTGAGACGATTCAGCAGCGTTGATTTGCCCACGTTGGGATGACCAATGATCGCGATTCTGATTTCTCGGGGTGCCGCTGCGGTTTGGGTTTCGCTCGCACTCTCACTGCCTTCGAAAGTTTCGGCTCCGGCCGTAATTTCTGGCACATCCAGAACCAGCTTGCGAGCCCCAGCAGTGTTCTCTGTGTTCTCCTGACCAGGCGGCAGCATCTCCAGGACAGCATCCAGCAAGTCATCTACGCCGCGACCATGCTCAGCGGATATGGGGAATAACTTTCGAATGCCCAAACGATGGAATTCTTCGGCTACTCCTTCCTGCTTACTACTGTCGATTTTGTTAACAGCCAGGAAAAGCGGCTTGCCGGAACGGATCAGCAGGCGCGCTAGTTCGAGGTCGGGCGCAGCAAGTTCGCTACGTCCATCGACGACCATGATCACGGCCGCGGCTTCTTTCAGAGCAACCTTGGCCTGGCGAAAAATCTCTGATGGAATAAATTCTTTGTCCTCTGGAAGAATGCCGCCGGTATCAACGACGCGCATGTGGCGGCCGCGCCACTCAGCGTCCCCGTAGAGGCGATCCCGGGTGATGCCAGGCTCGTCGCCCACGATGGCGCGGCGCGATCCTACAAGTTTGTTAAACAGCGTGGATTTACCCACATTCGGACGTCCCACGATGGCGATCGTGGGGTCACCAGCGCCGCTGATACTGGACTTGTATGAAGGTTGACTCAAGGCAGCTTATTATAGAGACTCCGTGGCCTCGACCTCCCAGCCCGCTCACTCAAGCACTCGAGATGTTTCCCTGCGTGATATTTCCATGTATCAGTTCTTCGCTCCGGGAGGAGTGCTTTCGCGGATGCATCCGGCGTATGAATTCCGTCGCGGGCAATTGCAGATGGCGCAGGCGGTGGAGCAGGCGCTGGAAGAGAAGCGTCATCTGATTGTGGAGGCCGGCACGGGGACGGGCAAGACACTGGCGTACTTACTGCCTGTGATCCGTTCAGGCAAGCGGGTAATCATCTCGACCGGAACAAAAAATCTTCAGGAGCAGCTCTTTCACAAAGACATTCCCTTTCTTGAGCAAGCACTATTTCCAAATGGTGAAGGGAAGTTGAATGCTTGCTACATGAAGGGCCGCAACAATTATCTGTGCCGTAAGAAACTTTATGATCTCACCGATCAGCCGATCCTCAGTGGGTTGGAGGAGATCGAACATTACCGTGCGGTTGCGGCTTGGGAAAAAGTGACGCAGACGGGCGACCGCGCAGAACTGGCGTCCCTGCCCGAAGCCAGCGCATTGTGGCACAAGTTGGATGCGCGCTCGGATACCTGCCTTGGCCAGAAATGCAGTTCATGGGAACGCTGCTTCATCACCGAAATGCATCGCCGGGCGATGGAAAGCGACATCATCATCGTCAATCATCATCTGTTTTTTGCCGACTTGGCCATTAAGCAGTCCTCGGACCACGCACCAGATGCCGGCATCCTGCCCGAGGTGGCTGCGGTCGTTTTTGACGAAGCCCATGAGTTGGAGGATGTAGCCGGCAGCCACTTTGGCGTATCGGTCAGCAACATGCGGGTGGACGAACTGTGTCGGGATGTCGATGCTTCGCTGCAACGCAATAAACTGCTTTCGGTTTCGATATCGGGTGCGCTAAAGAGTCTGCGCGAGCATTCGCAATTGTTCTTTTCGCTTTTGCCGACTGGAGACGGACGTCTCGCGTTTGAAAATCGTCGCGAGTTTCTGGAAGAAAATGGCGATGAATTCCTGGGACTCCAGCAGGCGCTGGGCCGGCTAGGCTCCGAGCTCGAGAACCTCCCGTCGAAACCTGAAGAGATATTCAATTTCGGGCGCAGGGCGCAGGAGTTACAGGTGCAGCTCGGTTTCATAATGGAATCCGAGGACCGCAACACGGTTTTCTGGATTGAGCGGCGGGGCGGGCGTGGGCGCGGTACGTCAAATGTATTCCTCCAAGCCACGCCGATTGATGTCGCGCCGATCCTCAAGGCGTGTGTGTTTGAAAAGCTCGAGTGTGCGGTGCTGACGTCCGCTACGCTGGCCGTAGGTGGAGATTTCGAGTACATGCGACGTCGTCTCGGGCTTGAGCATGTGCGTGAAGTGGTTCTCCAATCCCACTTCGATTATGCCAATCAGGCCATGCTATATGTGCCTCCGGACTTGCCCGATCCACGGACTCCGCAATTCGCGGCGCGGGCCGCGGACCGCATCCGGCGATTGCTGGAAATCACTCGCGGCCGTGCGTTTGTGCTGTTCACCAGCTACGCCCAGATGAACGATGTGTATCACCGGCTGCTGGGTGAGCTCGAGTTTCCCTTGTTGTTGCAAGGCGACGCGCCCAAGAATGTGCTGCTTGAAGAATTTCGCCTAACGCCCCATGCTGTTCTATTCGGCACATCATCCTTCTGGCAGGGCGTGGATGTGCAGGGCGAGCAACTCAGTTGCGTGATTATCGATCGGCTCCCTTTTGCGGTGCCCAGCGATCCAGTAGTGGCGGCGCGCGTTCGGGCGATTGATGCGGACGGCGGCAATGCCTTCTTTCAATACCAGGTTCCGGCGGCTGTGATTACCCTGAAACAGGGTTTCGGGCGCCTCATCCGATCGCTGCATGATCGCGGGCTGCTGGCGCTTCTGGATAATCGCATCCTGAAAAAAGCCTACGGGCGCGTATTCCTGGAGAGCTTGCCAGAGTATCGCAGGACGACGGAGATGGCAGACGTCGAGCGCTTTTTCGGGGCAGTCTAGACCGCCACTTCCGGCTTTGCGCGTTAGAATATCCAATTAAGCTATCGCCATTGGCGTGGCCTGTATTTATGCAGGCGAGCCGAGAGGATCAATGTTCGAAGTCACCGTGGAAGACTCGTTCGCTGCAGGACATTACCTGCGCAATTACAAGGGCAAGTGCGAAAATCCGCACGGCCACAACTACAAGGTGCGGGTCACGCTGTCTGGCCAGCAATTGGACAAGGCTGGTCTGCTACTCGATTTCAAAGATTTGCGCGAGGTGATGAAGAATGTCATCGAACGGCTCGATCATCAGATGATCAATGACGTCGAGCCTTTCAAGGAATTGAATCCTTCGGCAGAAAACCTGGCCAAGTATTTTTACGACGAGGCCAATCGCAAACTTGGCCGTATGTCTCAGGGCCGCGTGCGGGTGAAGAATGTCACTGTTTTCGAGACGGACACCACCACGGCGACATATGCGGAGTAAAAACGAGATTGAATCAGTGAGCGATTGAGTGATTGAATCATTAATTCATTTGCACGAAGCCAATGCTGGGTCCCAATGACCCGGTGATTCAATGATTCAATTGTGCAGGCCATCCAGTGCAGATCACCGAGATTTACAAATCGATCCAGGGCGAGTCGACTTTTGCTGGTCTATCCTGCGTGTTCGTACGCCTCACCGGTTGTAACCTGCGCTGCACATGGTGCGACAGCGAATACACCTTCGTTGGTGGGCATCGCATGACGCAGGAGGAAGTGGAAACCGAAGTTGTGACCCTGAGCCCCGGGCGCGGGCTGGTTGAGATTACCGGTGGAGAACCGATGCTGCAAGAGCGCGAAGTGGTGCCGTTGATGGAACGCTTATTGCGAGCCGGATATACGGTGCTGCTGGAGACCAGCGGCGAGCGCCCGCTGGCGCGGGTGCCCAAAGGGGTGATCAAGATCGTCGATGTAAAGTGTCCAAATTCTGGCGAGCCGGAGACCTTCAATCCCGACAACCTCGAGGCGCTCGAGCCTCATGATGAGCTGAAATTCGTTTTGACCGACCGGTCCGATTATGAGTTCGCGCGGGACTTCGTGACGCAGCACGATCTCTCTTCACGAGTGAACGCAGTCCTGTTTTCGCCGGCCTTCAGCAAAGATGCGGTAGGTGCGCGTGATACAAGCCATTGTCTGCTCGATCCGCGCGAGCTGGCCGAGTGGATGCTTGCCGATAACGTTCCGGCCAGGCTCGGACTTCAGATCCATAAGTTTGTTTGGGATCCAGCGTTGAAGGGTGTGTAGACAGCCATGAGCTCCAGCATTCCCTATAGTGCGACGCAGGATGACCTCTTCTATCCCAGCAAGCGCGGCAATTTCTTTCCCGGTGGCCGTCCGAAGTCAGAAGCGGCGCTGTGTGCGGAGATGTCACGTCTTGCCTATTTAAGACAGGAATCCAATTTTGCCTTCGATCAAGTCGGGGTTCGAGATGTTCTGAGGCGAATCGAATTTTCAGATTGCGAGTTTTTCGAGAGCAAGGGAAAACCGGACGAAGAAGGGATTCACTGCTTCCTGGCGCAACACCTGGACTCACCAAAGGATGAGAGGCTGGCTGTCTTGGCTTTTCGCGGCACTGATAAAGATGATCCCAGCGACGTCGCTTATGACGAGAACTTCAAGCTGGAGCCATGGCAGAAGGGCGGCAAAGTGCATAGCGGATTCGCTCACGCCTTTGCAGAGATCTGGAAGGATCTCGATCCTCCTCTGCGGCGGGTCGACTGCAAAGTCCTATTCACAGGACATAGCTTAGGAGCAGCGGTAGCGACACTCGCGGCCAGCCTGAGACGCCCGAATACGCTCTATACGTTCGGATCACCGCGAGTGGGCAACTCCGATTTCATAGCTGCTTGTAGAGATGTTAACAGCCAGCGCTATGTAGATTGCTGCGATATCGTGACCCGCATACCACTGCGCGAGATGGGATATGAGCATGTTGGGAAGGCGTATTACATCGACCGCAAGCGCAGAATAACCCTCGATCGGAATGCTCTGTGGACCGGTTTAGACCGGATTTGGGCGGCCAAAGAGTATTTACTGAAGTACGCATGGAAACTCGGCAATCTGGCGGCGCGCGAACTTGCCGATCACGCGCCAATCAATTACGTTTGGGCAGTCAGCGCTGACCAGCCATAAGTTCTATGTTCAAGATCAGTTATTGCGGGTTGGCGACCGCCCCTGTGAACGGCATCTAATGATGAGAGAACAGCTACGACGAGCGGTTGTGCTTCTAAGCGGGGGAATGGATTCCTCCGTATGTGCTGCCCTCGCCGTGCGGGACTACGACACCGCGGCGCTACATGTGAGCTACGGACAGCGCACGGAAGAGCGCGAACGGCAGTCGTTTCTAGGAATTTGCGACCGTCTGGGAATTCGGCAGCGCTTGGTTGTACGGAACCAAGCACTGAGTGCAATTGGCGGCTCAGCATTAACCGACCACGCCATTGCCGTGCCCGAATCTACCAACGATGAGCCCCAGACTCGACGTCTCTTGAACTTAGGGAAGAGGAACCAGGAGATTCCGGTTACCTACGTGCCTTTTCGCAACGCTCACTTTCTCTCCGTCGCCGTGAGCTGGGCTGAAGTGCTGGGCGCCCAAGAGGTTTTTATCGGGGCAGTTGAGCAGGACAGTTCGGGATATCCCGATTGCCGTCCGCAATACTACCGGGCGTTTAATGAAGTTGTAAAAGTGGGTACTAAGGAAGGACTTATTGAGATTCTGACCCCATTGATTGCCCTGCGAAAGGCTGAAATCATACGTCTTGGCCTTGAACTGGGCGCACCCTTCGATTTAACTTGGTCCTGTTACAGTCGCGAAGACCGTGCCTGCGGAGTGTGCGATAGTTGCGTCCTACGTTTGCGGGCATTCCAGGAAGTGGGGGATGTGGATCCGATCCCGTATATGGAACCCGTAGGGCAGAAGTAGCGGTACACAAATTCAATTTCCAGTTGCCCATTGCAACATTTTGAAATCGCCAATGAAATCGCAATTCGGTTTTGAAGCCGGGAGGCCAAAATGAAGCAACATTTCGCAGTAATTGTGCTCGCTATCCTGATCGCTGGACTGTGTGTGTCTCCGGTCTTTTCGCAGGCAACGGGCAGCGTAAAGGGCATAGCCAAAGATACGGATGGCAACCCTATTACCGGTGCCACCGTGGAGTGGCTGAGCAGCGACACCGGACGCAAGTACACGCTCAAAACCAACAACAAGGGCGAGTATTTCTCGCTGGGCCTTACACCGGGTAAATACAACGTCAAACTGAGCAAAGACGGAAAAGAGCTTTGGCATTTTAACAATGTCACAGTAACCCTCGACGAACTGACCCTCGACTTTGATTTGAAGAAAGAGCAGGCCACCGCTGGACAGAAACAGGGGATGAGCGCGGAACAGGTCAAGCAACTTCAGGAGCAGCAAGCCAAAGCACAAAAAGAGCAGATGACGGTGAAGGCCTTGAATGAGAAGCTGGCGGCTTCTACCCAGGCCGCTCAGGCCGGAGACTACGAGCAGGCAATCAACGTCCTAAAAGAAGCCACGCAGATGGACCCGTCGCGTGACCTGCTGTGGTTCAAACTCGGGGATTACTATCGCATGTCTGCTACCAAACAGACGGATCCAGCCGAAAAGACCAAGCGCATCGAGGAGGCGATTGATGCTTACAACAAAGCTATCGCCATCAAACCGACCGGCCCCTATTACAACAACCTTGCCGAGGCCTATGCCAAGTCCGGCAAGATCGATGATGCGGTGAAAGCTTACGGCCAGGCCGCTCAGGCAGATCCTGCCAATGCGGCACAGTACAACTTCAATACCGGCGCGGTGCTCACCAACGCCGGCAAGGTGGACGACGCCATCCAGGCATTCGACAAGGTTATTGCCGCCGATCCGACAAAAGCAGAAGCGTACTACTGGAAGGGTGTGAATATGATTGGCAAGGCCACGCTGAAGGGCGACAAAATGGTTGCTCCAGACGGCACTGCCGAAGCCTTCCAGAAGTATCTCGAACTGCAGCCCAGCGGCCAATTCGCAGATCCAGCCAAGCAGATGCTGGCCAGCATTGGCGGAACTGTGGAAACGAATTTTGGGAAGAAAAAGGGAGCCAAGAAGTAAAGAAGCGATTAGCCGTCAACTTGCAACTTGGACCTCTTCATCCACCACCCAAAGAACATCGGGACACCAACATACGGGCGGCCTAGAGCCGCCCTTTTTTCTCTTGTGGAATCGATACCTTGGCTTCGCCACCACTCCTCTGACCCTCTGATCTACTAACGAACTTATCCTGTTACCAAGGTCTACGTACTTACAGAGCTTCGCCGAAGTCAGTACTCGCGCTACATTAGGAGTTTGGACCGGCCTGAAATTCTCTCCCTTCTGGTTGGTGAAATCCCTGTACTGAGGAGTTTGATGGCTGCACCGGGCAATGCTCCAATTTCGGTCGAACTCGAGGGTCTCTCCGGCTCCGGCGCCGTGGATACACATTCTTTACTGGGAGCAATGCTGCGTGCTTCAGAACGGGTGAGTGATCTTATTTTTTCGCCTGGTCGTCCGCCTCAAATCGAAGTGCACGAACAACTGTTTGCCGTGCAGGTTCCTGGGCTGCAATTGCTTACTGCGGACGACACACGCCGCATCGCAGCCGACTTGATTGGCAGCAATAAGCAGGCCATCACCACGCTTCGCGAACAGGGATCTTGCGATGTATCGTACAGCCTACGGGGACTCGCCCGCTTCCGGGTGAATGTCTTTATCCAGCGTGGGAGTTGCGCAGTGGTGATGCGAGTCATTCCCACGGTTCTACCCGACTTTGCCTCTCTGCACCTGCCTCCTCAAATCGCCGATGCGGCGCATGTGCGCAGCGGCATCGTGCTGGTGACCGGTCCTACGGCTGGAGGCAAATCCTCAACTCTGGCCGCCCTGTTGGACCGAATTAACAGCGATCATTGCTATCACATCATTACCGTCGAAGATCCTATCGAGTTTCTGCACAACCACAAGAAATCGACTATCCACCAACGGGAATTGCACAGCGACGCTCCGAACTTTGCCTTGGCCTTGCGGGCCGCGTTACGCCAGGCTCCCAAGGTAATCGTAGTCGCCGAAATTCGCGATCGTGAGACCATGGAAATTGTGCTCGAAGCAGCTGAAACTGGCCATCTTGTGCTTTCCACTTTGAATACCATCGATGTATGTAAGACGGTGGACCGGATTGTGGGCTCTTTCGCTGCCGCAGATCAACAGTCGATGCGTGAGCGACTCGCCAAGACTTTTCGCTACATAATTTCCCAAAGGCTTATCCCTATGAAGGATGGCGGTGGCCGCATCCCGGCGGTGGAAATCCTAAAATCCAATGCGCGAACTCGTGAATGTATGGAACATGGGGAGCAATCCGGGAAAACTCTTCTTGAAGCGATAAAAGCCGGTGAAGGCGAGGGCATGCAGCGTTTCGACAGCGAAATCGCAAAGCTGGTACACGCCGGGACAGTAGACCTCGAAACAGGATTGTTGTACGCCAGCAATCCGAGCGTACTGGGTCAAGAACTGGCGAGCAATAGTTGAGGCCCACCGGCTCATCTTTAACCTGACAAGTCATCACAGAGAAAATTCGAAATTTTCTCCCCTTGCTCGTATCATCTGCGGCATGGCTGCAATGCCTGAAAGTCCGAAAATCCCCAGCTTTGAAGAAGCACGACACCTGGTGGAGCAGCATGCCGCCGGCTTGCGTGCGGTGAGCACTCCGCCCAGGACCACAGAAACCGTGGATCTATTGCATGCTTCGGGTCGTGTGCTGGCTGAACCTATACGCGC
>Ga0209055_1002382_pt1 | contig 11921 bp, 10 predicted proteins | sample GraSoiAngelo_110_FD_185875 | JGI IMG/M metagenome (GOLD analysis project Ga0209055, IMG submission 185875) | Grasslands soil microbial communities from the Angelo Coastal Reserve, California, USA - 14_0903_12_30cm (SPAdes) (version 2) | ecosystem: Environmental > Terrestrial > Soil > Grasslands ... | reverse complement strand
AGACCCTCGGCGACATCCTGAGCCTCGACGTGGGTGACGCCGGCCGCTTCAGATTTCCCGACGAGCTGTGGGCGCGCGCTGTGTACGATTTCGCGCTGGGCCATCACTACAGCGTCGTTCACCGCGATCACCTGTTGCGTTCCCTGGTTCCGCTCTACCTGGGGCGCACCGCCGCCTTCGTGGCCACAACGCGCCGGGCCGATGCCGCCGCCACCGACGCCGCGCTCGAGGCCGTGGGCGCGGCGTTCGAGCGACAGAAGCGTTATCTCGTCGAGCGATGGTAGCGGCAACGGTCGCGGCTGACATGACTCGGGAGCCCTGAGTGGGGAGCGACCTCCGGCGCACCGTCATCATCGAGAACGTGGCTCCCACCGTCGACGGCGGCCGCTACGCCGTCAAGCGTGAGGTTGGCGATGTCGTCGACGTGGAGGCCGACATCTTCAAGGAAGGCCATGACGTCATCGTCGCCGTCCTGAAGTACCGGCGGGCGAGGGAGGCGGCCTGGCGCGAAGCGCCGATGAGCTTCGTCGACAACGATCGCTGGCGGGGCCGGTTCACGCTCGACGCCGTCGACCGCTGGCAGTTCACGATCGAGGCGATGGCCGATCCGTTCCGCTCGTGGCTCGTCGACCTCGCCAAGCGCGTGGACGCGGGCCAGGACGTCGCGAGCGAGCTGCTCGAAGGCGCCGCCCTCGTCCGGGCTGCCGCCGACCGTGCGAGCGGCTCCGACGCGTCAGCGCTGCGCGAGTACGCCGGTCGTCTCGCCCGTGGTGATCGCCCGGCCGACGCCGTCGCCACGGCCCGTGAGGAACGGCTCGGCGCGCTGATGCGTCGCCATCTCGATCGCAGCGATGCGACGTCGGCCGAGCGCGAGTTCGACGTCGTCGCCGACCCGGAACGGGCGCGCTACGCGGCCTGGTACGAGCTCTTCCCGCGCTCCGGCGTCCCCGGCCGCCACGCCACGTTCAAGGATGCCGAGGCGATGCTCGAGCGGGCGGCCTCGCTCGGCTTCGACGTCGTGTACCTGCCTCCGATCCACCCGGTCGGCCTGACCCACCGCAAGGGCCGCAACAACACGCTGACGGCGCAGCCCGGTGATCCCGGCAGCGTGTGGGCCATCGGTGGCGCGGACGGCGGCCACACGGCGGTGAATCCCGAGCTGGGAACGCTGGCCGACTTCGACCGATTCGTCGCGCGGGCGCGCCAGCTTCGCCTCGAGGTCGCGCTGGACTTCGCCATCCAGTGCTCGCCGGACCATCCCTACGTCCGGGAGCATCCCGAGTGGTTCTTCAAGCGGCCGGACGGCACCATCAAGTACGCCGAGAACCCGCCGAAGAAGTATCAGGACGTCTACCCGGTGAACTTTTACGTCGAGGACCCACGGCCGCTCTGGGACGAGATGAAGCGCATCGTCGATTTCTGGATCGGCCGCGGCGTGACGACGTTCCGCGTGGACAACCCCCATACCAAACCGGTCCGGTTCTGGGAATGGCTCATCCGGGCGGTGAAGGACGAGCATCCCGAAGTCATTTTCCTGGCCGAGGCGTTCACGCGGCCGAAGATGATGAAGGTGCTCGCCAAGGTCGGCTTCACGCAGTCGTACACGTACTTCACGTGGCGGAATCACAAGCAGGAGCTGATCGAGTACTTCAAGGAGATCACCTCGCCGCCGGTGAGCGACTACTTCCGCGGCAACCTGTGGCCGAACACGCCGGATATCCTGCACGAGACGCTGGTCAAAGGCGGTCGTCCCGCATTCCGCATGCGGCTCGTGATGGCGGCGACGCTCTCGTCGGTGTACGGGATGTATTCCGGCTACGAGCTCTGCGAGAACGTGCCCTACGCCGAGGGCTCCGAGGAGTACCTGAATTCCGAGAAGTACGAGCTCAAGGTCCGCGACTGGAACGCCCCCGGGAACATCAACGACCTCGTGGCGACGATGAATCGCCTCCGGCGAGAGCACCCGGCCCTGCAGCGTTATTCGAACCTCCGCTTCTACCCGTCCGACGATCCGAACATCCTCTTCTACGGGAAGATGACGCCCGACAAGAGCGACGTGGTCTTCGTCGCCGTGAACCTCGATCCGTTCGCGACCCACTCGGCGTTGGTGGAGTTGCCTCTCGGTGAGCTCGGGATCGGCGCTGACCAGGCCTATCGCGTGCACGAGCGTCTGACCGACGCCTGGCAGCTCTGGCGAGGCCGTGGCGGCCGCGTCACCCTCGATCCCCAGCGCGAGCCGGCCGCGATCTTCTCGCTCCACCGCTGACGCGCGCTCGCCTCACACGTCTGGCCGGCGCGCGACGCCGTCTCAACGTCGGCCGGCAGGCCGACGCCGAGCGAAACGAATTCCGAGGAGGACGTGACTCGCGATGACGATCGGCACGAGCCACGTCAGCAAGAGGTTCAAGGGCAGACGGAGGAGTGCCTGCATCGAGTCCGGCGCCGTGAGGGCGAGCTGCGCTGCGGTCGCCACGACGAAGGCGATGTCGATGAGCCCGAGGACGTTCCAGATCGAGTAGGCCCACCATCCGCCGAAACCCTGGTGGCTCGCCACCCCACGATGAGCCCCAGCGCCAGCGTCGCCACCGCAATGTCTCCCCAGCCTCCGGGAACCGCAAAATCGAACGGCAGCTCTCCGCGGCCATAGAGGACCAGGAAGTACACGCCGACGAAGCGCGTGAGGTGGAAGCCGACGAGCAGCCGTTCATCGACGGTCATCAGCCAGGTGCGCAGGGTGGGCCTGGCGAGGCCGAGGACGACGGCCAGGACGGTGAGCCCCAACAGCACGACCTGGGGCGCCGGCGGCCTGAGAGCTCGAAGGACGCCCGTCGCGCCGAGAGCCGTCGCCGCAACCAGCCAGGCGAGGACGGCCAGGACGACGGTCGTGGTTCGAGAGCCTTCGTGACTCGTCATCGCGTGCAGCGTAGGCTGCTCCCACGCCACCGGCAAGGTGACCGACGATGTAAGCTTTGTCTCGAGGGGCGATGCCCAACGACTGGTACAAGGACGCCATCTTCTACGAGGTCCACGTCAAGGCGTTCAGCGACGCGGACGGGAACGGCATCGGAGACTTCGCCGGGCTGACCCAGCGCCTGGACTACGTGCGGGACCTCGGCGTCGACTGCCTGTGGATCCTGCCCATGTACCCGTCGCCCCTGCGCGACGACGGCTACGACATCGCCGACTTCTACGGCATCCATCCCGCCTACGGCACCGTCGAGGACTTCCAGCGATTTCTCGACGCGGCCCACGCCCGCGGCCTGCGCGTCATCGCCGATCTGGTCATGAATCACACGTCCGACCAGCATCCGTGGTTCCAGTCCTCCCGGGTCGAGCCGACCGGCGCCTACGGCGACCACTACGTGTGGAGCCCCACCGACCGCCGCTACCAGGACGCGCGCATCATCTTCATCGACACCGAGAAGTCGAACTGGACCCACGACCCCGTGCGCCACGAGTATTACTGGCACCGCTTCTTCTCCCACCAGCCCGACCTCAACTACGACAACCCCACCGTGCGCAAGGCCATGCTCGACGTGATGCGCTTCTGGCTCGATCGGGGACTGGACGGCTTCCGCTGCGACGCGGTGCCCTACCTGGTCGAGCGCGAGGGAACGATCTGCGAGAACCTCCCCGAGACCCACGACATCCTCAAGGAGTTTCGCCGCGTCATCGACAGCGAGTACGGCGGGGACCGTGTCCTCCTGGCCGAGGCCAACCAGTGGCCGGAGGACGTACGGCCCTACTTCGGTGACGGCGACGAGTTCCACATGGCCTTCCATTTTCCCTTGATGCCGCGCCTCTACATGTCGATCCGGCGGGAGGAGCGGCTGCCGCTCGTCGACATCTACACGCACACGCCCCCCATCCCGCCCGCCTGCCAGTGGTGCATCTTCCTGCGCAATCACGACGAGCTCACGCTCGAGATGGTGACGAGCGAGGAGCGTGATTACATGTACTACGCGTACGCGCAGGATCCCCAGGCCAAGCTCAACCTGGGCATCCGCCGGCGCCTGGCCCCTCTGATGGACAACGACCGCCGGCGCATCGAGCTCCTCAACTGTCTGCTCTTCACGCTGCCGGGCAGCCCGGTCCTCTACTACGGCGACGAGATCGGCATGGGCGACAACATCCATCTGGGCGACCGGGACGGCGTGCGCACCCCCATGCAGTGGACACGGGACCGCAACGCCGGGTTCTCGACGGCCGACGAGGGCCGGCTCTACCTGCCGGTCATCGCCGACCCCGTCTACGGCTACCAGGCGGTCAACGTGGAGGCGCAGACCAAGCAGCCGACCTCGCTGCTCAACACGATGAAGCAGCTCATCGCGGTGCGGAAGCGCAGCCGCGCCTTCGGGCGGGGCACGATCGAGTTCCTCCACCCCGTCAACCCGAGCGTGCTCGCCTTCATCCGCGAGCACGGTGAGGAGACCGTCCTCGTCGTCGCGAATCTCTCGGGGCGCTCGCAACCGGTGAGCCTCGACCTCGCGCGCTACCGTGGCGCCGTCCCGATGGAGCTGCTCGGCGAGACGCGCTTCCCCCCGGTGGGTGACACCCCGTACTTCCTCTCCCTGGGGCCGCACGGGTTCTACTGGTTCCGGCTGGAGCCGCGTGAGCGCCGCCCGCAGCGCTATGGCATCGAAGACGCCGCCATCTGAACGTCTCGCCGAGTGGCTCGGCCACCAGCGTTGGTTCGCCACGAAGACGCGACGGATCGAGAGCGTCACGATCATGGACGTGCTGCCCCTGGCGTCGGCGGCCATCGCCATCGCGGGCGTGGGTCTCGGCGGCGGCGCCGTCGATCGCTATGTCGTGGCGCTCGGCCGTGGGGCGCGGGCGGCGGCCGTCGAGATCACCGACGGCTTCGACGATCCGCTGTTCTGCCGTGCTCTGCTCGACGTCATCGGCGACGGCCAGCGCGTCGACGGGGAGTCGGGCGCCCTCGAGGGAGTACGCACGGCCGCCTTCCCGGCATCACTCGCGCCGGGGCTCGCCGCCCGCCGCATCGGCGGGGAGCAAAGCAACACCTCGGTCGTCTTCGGCGACGTCGCGATCATGAAGACGTTCCGGCGGCTCGCCGATGGTATCAATCCCGAGGCCGAGATGACGCGGTTCCTCACCGAGCACGCGCGCTTCGCCCATGCTCCCCGCCTCTTCGGTCAGCTCGAGTACCGGCGTCGCGACGGCAGCACCGCCACCCTCGCCGTCGTGCAGGAGCTCGTCCCGGGTGCGCGCGACGGCTGGGAATGGCTGCTCGACGAGCTGCGCGCGGGACGAGCGGCGCTCGACGCGATCGGACGTCTCGGTGAGGTGACGGGCCGTCTCCACCAGGCGCTCGCCGGAGGGGCGGATCACCCGGACTTCGCGCCGGAGCCCATCACCGACGCCGACCTCAGGGCATGGGATGCGGCGGTCCGCGATCAGGTCGAGCGTGCGCACACCGCCCTCGGCGATTCGCGAGGCGGACTGCGCGTGCCGGATCTCATCGAGGCGCTCGCCGGGCTCCGCGGTGTGCAGAAGACCCGTCACCACGGCGACCTGCACTTCGGTCAGACGCTCCGCCGCGCCGACGGCGATTGGATGATCATCGACTTCGAGGGCGAGCCGCTCCGTCCACTCGCCGAGCGGCGGCGCAAGCACACCCCGCTGCGCGATGTCGCGGGAATCGTTCGCTCGCTCGCGTACGCGGCCGCCAGCGCTCAACCCGCTGGCGGCGAGGCATGGCTCGACCGGTGGCAACGCGACGCGGTGGACGCATTTCTCAGCGGCTACCGTGCGGTGACGATCGGCGCTCGGTTCACGCCGACGAACGAGACGGCGTTCCGTCGCGCGCTGGCGGTGTTCGAGATCGAGAAGGCCGCGTACGAGATCGTGTACGAAGCCAACAACCGGCCGGACTGGATCGCCATCCCGAAGCGTGGCCTCGTCAGCGCTGCGGAGCGGCTTGGCCTCCGTTGGTCTGGGGCAGCGTGAACACCATCGCCTGCACTTCCCAGCCGTCCTTGTCGAAATAGACGAGCAGCCCGGACTCGTAGAAGAACGCCGGCGGCTGGCCCGCCGGCGCGGCGCCGGAGGGGCGACCCCAGCCATCGACGATCGCCGGTCGGGTGAAGATGCCGGGGTGCGGCTCAAGCTTGAACGATCGCACGACGTCGGCGCGAAAGCCCGCTGGCCCGGCGAGTCCGAAATCGACCGTCATCCGGAACATCCCGGTCGGCGCCTGGTCGCCCTCGTACACCCACTGCGCGGAGTCGAACCGGTCGACCTTCTGCGTCGTGGCACGGGTGGGATCGCCATGGCGGGCCCGAACGGTCTCCTTGGTGCTCTCGCCGGGGATGACACCGCCCCAGTCGGCGGCGCCGACGGCGCCGGCACCGACGACGAGGACCCCGAGCAGCACCGTGAGCGCCAGGCCGCGCATCAGAATCCGAACGCGATGCCGTCGCCGCGCGGATCGGCGCCGCCCATGAGGGTGCCGTCACGCAGGACGATGCCCTGGGCGTGCCCGGCCTTGTAGAACAAATCCGGCGCCGCTTTCACGCTGTGACCTTTCTTCGCCAGGCCGCTGAGCGCGCGCGGGCCGACCCGACGCTCCATGTGAATCGTGTCCGCCGCCTCCCCGGGCAGGAACGCGCCGATCAGGAAGCGCGGGCGCTCGATAGCCTCCTGCATGTCGAGGCCGTAGTCCAGCAGGTTGGTGAGGACCTGGGCGTGGAACATCGCCTGGCCGTTGCCACCCATCGACGAGAAGCCGACGATCGGTTGCTCGTCCCGCGTCACGATCGACGCGATCAGGGTGTGGAACGGGCGCTTGCGTGCGGCGAAGACGCTCGGATGTCCGGGTTCCACCGTGAAATGGCGGCCGCGGTTCTGCAGCACGACGCCCGTGCCGGGCGGCACCACTCCGGAGCCGAAGGCGTTGAAGAGGCTCTGGATGACCGCGATCATGTTGCCGCGACCGTCGGCCACGACGAATCCCGTGGTGTCGCCGTCGGGTTTGCCGGCGCGGTACGTGCCCGCCTTCTTGGGGTCGAAGTCCTTGCGCCGTGTCGCCGCGTACTCCTTGTCGAGCAAGGACGAGACAGGAACGCGGGCGTGGGCCGGATCTCCGATCCACCGGTCGCGATCGGCATAGGCGAGCTTCACCATCTCAATGAGCAGGTGCAGGTGCTCCACCGAGTGCAGCGCGTGGTGCGCCGGGGGAAACCCCTCGAGTAGATTGAAGGTGAGCAGCGCGGCCAGGCCCTGCGTCGGCGGCGGCGTCTGATAGATGGTGTTGCCGCGATACGTCGTGGTGATCGGCTCGCCCCATTCACCGGTGTGGGCCGCGAGATCCTGGGGCGTCAAGAACCCCTCGGCCTCCATTCGGGCGGCGATCGCCTCGCCGACGCGACCGGTATAGAAGAGGTCGGCGCCGTCAGCGGCGAGGTCGCGCAACGAGCGGGCGAGATCCGGCTGACAGAACACCTCGCCGATCTCGGGCACGCGTCCGTTCGGTTTGAAGATGCGGTGCCACTCCGGATCGGGATTCGCCGGCGCCAGCTCCGCGATGGCCTGACTCACCATCGAGGTCATCGGGAAGCCGTGCTCTGCGTAGTGGGTCGCCGGCCGCAGCAGCTCCCAGAGCGACCGCGTCCCGAAGCGCTCGAGCAGCATCGCCCACGCGCGCGTGCAGCCGGGCACGCTGACCGTCGCTGGTCCGAGCGTCGGAAGCGTCGCGAGCCCTCGGCGCTTCAGCTCGTCCAGGCCGGCCCGTGAGCCCGACCGCCCGGCGCCGTTCAGGAAATGCACGCGCCGCGTGGCTGCGTCGTAGTAGAGGCAGAAGAGGTCGCCGCCCACGCCGCAGCTGTTCGGCTGCGTGACGGCGAGCACGGCGTTGACGGCAACGGCGGCATCGACCACGGTCCCGCCCGATCTCAGCACGTCCACGCCCGTCAGGGTGGCGAGCGGATGGGCGGCGGCGACGAGGCCGCCGCGTCCGAGCGCAACCGGACGCCGCGAGTAACCGATCTGGGGCACGCTCAACCTCCCGCGAAGAGTCGCGTGATCTCGTCCTGAGAGAAGACCGGCAGGGGCCGCTCGGCGTTCCCGTCGATAAGCATAACGCCCTTGGCCCGGGGGACCACCTGCCCGATGTAGTGACAATCGATCGATTCGCGGGCCAGCGCGTGGATGACGATGCCCGCGTCCGCGGGCGCCAGCGTCATCACGAGGCAGCCCGAGGCCAGCGTACCGAGCGGGTCGAGCCCGAACACCCGGCACAGCTCGACGCCTTCGGGCAGTTTCACGATGCGATCGGCGTCGATGCGGAGCCCGACACCGGCGGCGTCCGCCAGCTCCCAGAGCGCCGTCGCCAGCCCGCCCTCGGTCGGGTCGTGCATGGCGTGCACGCGGGCCAGCTCACAGGCGATCTCAGCCTCCGGCACCACGCTGATGCCGGGCGTGCGGAGGAAATGCCTGGCCTTGCGAATGACGGCCGGGCGGACGCCGCGCTCGAGCAGCATCGCCTCGCGCTCACGCGCGATGATCGCGGCACCTTCGAGCGGAATGCCCTTGGTCATGACGATCGCATCGCCGACCTGCGCACCACCCGTCGTCACCAGTCGCTCTTTCTCGACCTCGCCCAGCATGGTGCCGGCCACGATCGGGCGATCGAGGCCATGGGTGACCTCGGTGTGACCACCGACCAGCGCGACGCCGAGCGCCTCGCAGGCCTCGGTGAGCTGCTCGAACATCGTCGTGACCGACACCTCGGTGGTGGCGCCTTCGGGCAGCAAGAGCGTGGCCAGGAACCAGCGCGGGCGCGCCCCGCGCACGGCGATGTCGTTGGCGTTCACCTGCAGCGCGTACCAGGCGGCGTCATCGCTGGCGAACGTGATCGGATCAGAGGTCGCGACGAGGCAGCGCTCACCGAGGTCGATGACGGCGGCGTCCTCGCCCACGCGCGGGCCCATCAGCACGCGCTCGTCCTTCACGGGATGACGATCGAAGAGTCCCTGGAGAAACGAAGCACGTAGCTTGCCGACAGGTAGGCAACTCATAAGGCGCCGGGTAGTATACCGCCGTGGATCGCACCCCCGTCGTGGTCGAGTGCGTTCCCAACGTGAGTGAGGGGCGCGACGCCACCGTCGTGCAGCGGCTCGCGATGTCCATCCGCCAGGCCGGGGCCCGTCTCGCGAACGTCCATCTCGATCCCGATCACCATCGGTCGGTCTTCTCGTTTCTCGGCGGGCCAGACGTCGTGCACACGGCCGCACAAGCGCTGGCCGACAACGCGTTGGCCATCGTGGACCTTCGCAACCATCACGGCAGTCATCCACGGATCGGCGCCCTCGACGTGCTGCCCTTCGTCCCGATCAGCGGCCTCACGATGGATCACGTGGTGGCCCTCGCCCACGACGTGGGCCGGGCACTCGCCGAGCGGCACGAGCTTCCCGTCTATTTCTACGGCTTCGCGGCACTGCGTGATCACCACCGCCGCCTTCCCGACGCCCGCCGCGGCGGCTACGAAGCGCTGGCCGCGCGTCTGGCGACGCCCGACGGTGAGCCCGACGCCGGACCGCCGCGGTTCGACCCCCGTCGAGGCGCCATCCTCGTGGGCGCGCGTAACGTCCTCGTCGCGTACAACGTCTGGCTCGAGTCGACGAAGCTCGAGGTGGCCGGCGCCATCGCCCGAACGATCCGCGAGGCGACCGGTGGCTTGCCTGCCGTTCAAGCGCTGGGCATGCCACTCACGAGCCGCGGCGTCGTCCAGGTCTCGATGAACCTCCTCGACTATCGCGTGACGTCGATCCCGGTCGCCTTCGATGCCGTCGAGCGCGAAGCCCAGCGTCGTGGCGTTGCGATCCGGCGGGGCGAACTGGTCGGGCTGGCGCCACGCGCCGCCTTCGCGGGGCGCACGCCCTCGAGCGTCGGGCTCTCGGACTTCACCGACGACCTCTATCTCGACACGCACCTCACCGCGACGTTAGGGGGCGAGTAGCTTCAGGACATCCGCGGTGAGATCGTAGAGCTGCGCGCAGCCGGAAGCGCCGCCGATGAGGGGCCCGAGGCGCTTGCGCAACCCGTCATCGGCGATCTCACCGACGAGCGTATTGATCCGGCGCTGCGGCTCGGAGCAGATCCCCATGTACGGGAGCTTCGGCGTGACGTGCTCGGCGCGGAGCACGCGTCCGGTGGCCGCGTCGAGCTCGTAGGTGATCTCGAAGCCGTGGACGTTGTCGTGCATCGAGTGGAAGAGCACCAGGCGGCCGTCGAGGCTCGTGAGCCGCGCCACCTTCCGCCTGACGAAGACACGTTGCTGGCCCCGGCGTGGGCTGTAGAGGTCGGGCTGCATCGGCGTCGCGATCGGCCGTGTGCCGAAGAGCGAGCGCCCGGCCGCGCTGTAAGTGAAGCACGAGTCCGGCAGGTCGATCCACCCCGTGGTGTCGAGCTCCCAACAGTCGAGCGCGTCGCCACTGGCCGCCCGCTCCGCCTGATCGCGCGGGAGCTTGGCCACCTGGCGCGCCAGGCGAGCAACCTCGATCGCCGCATCGACGACGAAGGCGGCGCCTGCGCCATTGCCGACCGCCTCGGCCACACGACGCGTGAAGCCCGCGATCATTCGAGCCCCGCACAGTGAGGCGATTCCAGCGCCGACCGATGCCACGTCACCACCCAGGACTCGGCAGGAGGCATGGCGGATCTCGTAGGTTGGTGACGTCGTCGTCACCGCCCGCAATTCGATCTGACGGTCGGCGTCGGTGAGACGCACCGTGTGGGCGAGCGCGTCACCGTCGGCGTCGTCGGTCCAGCCCTCCATGGTGCGCTCGTAGCTGGCGCGACCGCGGAGCACGGCCGGCTGGATCACCAGTTACCTCGCGCTGCCCGCCATGTCGCTCTTGCCGCCCGCGAGATACTTCTCGGGCTCGCGGTCGAACTTCTGCTTGCAGCCCACCGCGCAGAAGTAATAGGCCTGACCCTTGTAGCTCGATTGCGCCGCCGCCTTGGCGGGCTCGACGGTCATCTTGCAGACGGGATCAACCGCCATCGTGGTCCCTCCTTCAGGGACGCTGGGCGCCATCGTCTGGTCAGGCCGGCCGCCAGCGCTTCAAACGCAGACTGTTGGTGACGACCGACACGGACGAGAACGCCATCGCCGCACCGGCCAGGATCGGGGACAGCAGCACGCCGGCAAGCGGATAGAGCACACCGGCGGCGACCGGAATGAGCAGGATGTTGTAGCCGAACGCCCAGCCCAGGTTCTGCTTGACGATCTGGATCGTTCGCCGCGAAAGCTCGAGGGCGACCACCACGCCCGCGACGTCGCTGCGCATCAGCGTGACGTCGGCGGCTTCGATCGCGACGTCGGTGCCCGAGCCCATCACGATCCCGACGTCGGCCTGGGTGAGTGCCGGGGCGTCGTTGATACCGTCGCCGACCATCGCGACGCGATGACCTCCCTCCTGCAGCCGCTTGATCTCACCGGCTTTGTCCGCGGGCAGCACCTCGGCCAGCACGCGCTCGATGCCGGCCTCTCGCGCGATGGCCTCCGCGGTGCGGCGGTTGTCGCCGCTGAGCATGGCGACGGCGAGGCCCATCTCGCGCAGTCGGCGGATGGTGGCGGCGGCGTCCGGCTTGAGCACGTCGGCCACGGCGATGAGGGCGAGCAACCGGCCGGCGAACGCGAGAAAGACCACCGTCTTGCCCTGGGCTTGCAGCGCGATGGCGCGATCGGCCAGCAGGCTCACGTCGATCCCGCGCTCGTTCATCATCGTCTCGTTACCGAGAAGGATCCGCCCGTCCGGCGCCATGGTGTCGATGCCCTGACCGGGCACCGCGGTGAACTCGCCCACGGGTGGCAGCGCGAGTCCACGCTCCTTGGCGAGGCGAACGATCGCCTCGCCGAGCGGATGCTCCGAGGCCTGCTCGGCCCCGGCGGC
>Ga0209055_1002373_pt1 | contig 11944 bp, 14 predicted proteins | sample GraSoiAngelo_110_FD_185875 | JGI IMG/M metagenome (GOLD analysis project Ga0209055, IMG submission 185875) | Grasslands soil microbial communities from the Angelo Coastal Reserve, California, USA - 14_0903_12_30cm (SPAdes) (version 2) | ecosystem: Environmental > Terrestrial > Soil > Grasslands ... | reverse complement strand
CGCACCAACGGCGGCCGTGCTCCTGCCAGGTCGCCGCGAACCAGCGCGATGTGCTGCTCGCTGTCCACATCGCTGGTGTAGGCGATCATGCGGAAGTGGCCGTAGCGGGTGGGCAGGTTCGCTTCCGCCAGCCGGCGAACGTAGCGCTCGTGCTGCATGCGGTAGCGGATCAGCTCGGCGGTGGTGACCATCTTCAGCCCGTGCAGCCGGCAGAATTCCGCCAGTTGTGGCACACGCGCCATCGTGCCGTCGTCGTTCATGATTTCGCAGATCACCCCAGCGGGGGTGAGGCCGGCGATGCGCGCCAAGTCCACTGAGGCTTCCGTCTGCCCGGCCCGAACCAGCACGCCGCCGCGTCGGGCGCGGAGCGGGAACACATGGCCCGGCCGGGCGAGATCCGCCGGGCGCGTCTGCGGGTCGATGGCGGCGAGGATAGTGATGGCGCGGTCGGAGGCGCTGATGCCGGTGGTGGTGCCGCGCCGCGCGTCAATCGATTCGCAGAACGCGGTGCCGTGCGCCGAAGTGTTGTGCGGCGAAATCAGCGGCAGGTGCAGCTCGTCACAGCGCTGCTCGGTCAGTGCCAGGCAGATCAACCCCCGGCCATACTTGGCCATGAAGTTGATCGCTTCCGGCGTGATCTTCTCCGCCGCAATGGTCAGGTCGCCCTCGTTTTCCCGGTCTTCGTCATCGACCAGGACGATCATGCGGCCTTGGCGGATCTCCTCGGCAGCTTCTTCGACGGTTGAGAACTTGATCGGCTCGTTGGGCATCTCAGCTTCCCAGAAGGTGGAGTAAAATTCCCGGAACCGTAATCGGACTCCTATGAATGGATTAGAGGCAATCGGAGAGACTATATCGGAACCGCTAACCCGGAGCAAGCCGCAGGATACGTCCGCTCGCGGATGTACCACGGACCTCTGGCCTGCAGTAGCCAAGAAATGAGAAGGGGCGTCCCGGATTCGGAACGCCCCTGTTTTCAAACTATTCCGCCGGCTCGTAGCCTGCGGAGGCACTCGGTTTAGTACATCCCGCCCATACCGGCGTGACCTCCTCCGGCGGCCGCCCCCGCTTTCTTCTCATCTTCCTTGATCTCGGCCACCAAGGCCTCGGTGGTCAGCATCAGGGCGGCGATAGAGGCGGCGTTCTGCAACGCCAAACGCGTGACCTTGGCCGGGTCGATCACACCGGCCTTGACCAGGTCGGTGAACTCGCCGGTCTCCGCGTCGAAGCCGAAATTCTCATCCTTGGACTCGCGCACGCGGCCCGCCACCACCGCGCCTTCGTGACCGGCGTTCTGCGCGATCTGGCGCAACGGCTCTTCCAGCGCCCGCTTGACGATGTTGACGCCGATCGCCTCATCGTCATGCAGCTTGAGCCTGTCGAGCGCGGGGATGCAGCGCAGCAGGGACACTCCGCCGCCCGGCACGATGCCTTCCTCGACTGCGGCGCGGGTGGCATGCATGGCGTCCTCGACCCGGGCTTTCTTTTCTTTCAGCTCGGTCTCGGTCGCCGCCCCCACCTTGATCACCGCCACACCGCCTACCAGCTTGGCCAAACGCTCCTGGAGCTTTTCCTTATCGTAGTCGGAGGTGGTCTCTTCGATCTGGGCGCGAATCTGCTTGACCCGGCCCTCGATCTCGCTGGTCTTCCCGGCGCCCTCCACGATGGTGGTGTTGTCCTTGTCGATGGTCACCTTCTTGGCCCGGCCCAGGTCCTCGATCTTTACGTTCTCCAGCTTGATGCCCAGGTCCTCGGTGACGGCCTTGCCGCCGGTGAGGGTGGCGATGTCCTCGAGCATAGCCTTGCGGCGGTCGCCAAAGCCCGGGGCCTTCACCGCCGCGCACTGCAGGGTGCCGCGCAGCTTGTTGACCACCAGCGTGGCCAGCGCTTCACCCTCCACATCCTCGGCGATGATCAGCAGGGGCTTCCCCATCTTGGCGATCTGCTCGAGCAAAGTCAGCAGATCCTTCATCGAGCTGATCTTTTTCTCGTGAATCAGGATGCGCACGTCCTCCAGCACGCACTCCATCCGCTCCGGGTCGGTGACGAAGTAGGGCGAAAGGTAGCCGCGGTCGAACTGCATGCCTTCGACCACCTCTAGCGTCGTCTCCATCGTGCGGGATTCCTCCACGGTGATGACGCCGTCCTTGCCCACCTTCTTCATCGCCTCGGCGATGATGTTGCCGACCTCCTTGTCGGTGTTGGCGCTGATGGTGCCCACCTGCGCGATCATTTCCCCCTTGACGTCGCGGGAGAACTTCTTGATCTCTTCTACGGCGACTTCGACGGCCTTCTCGATGCCGCGCTTGAGGGCCATGGGGCTGGCGCCGGCGGCCACCGTCCGCACGCCTTCGCGGAAGATAGCCTGCGCCAGAATCGTTGCGGTAGTGGTCCCGTCTCCGGCCACGTCGGACGTCTTCGAGGCCACCTCGCGCACCATCTGCGCGCCCATGTTCTCGAGCGGATCCTGCAGGTCGATCTCCTTGGCTACGGTCACGCCATCCTTGGTGATAACCGGCGCGCCGAACTTCTTCTCGATCACCGCATTGCGCCCCTTGGGGCCGAGTGTGATCTTCACGGCGTTCGCCAGAATGTTGATGCCGCGCAGGATCGACTGGCGCGAATTCTCACCAGTCACGATTTGCTTTGCCATTGGACTTCACCCTCCTCGGTGATTGAGAATTTCTGCCCGTCCAAAACCTTCGGAATCGGGGAAAACTACTTCTTGCCGGACGCCGCTTTGGCGGCCCCGCTGAGCTTCGCCAGGATTTCCTCCTCGCGGAAGATCAGGTACTCCTGGTCATCGATCTTGATGTCGTTGCCGGTGTATTTGCCGAACAGAATCCGGTCGCCCACCTTCACATCGAGGGGGATCCGTCGGCCCTTTTCGATCTTGCCAGCTCCGACGGCCATCACTTCGCCCTCCTGGGGCTTCTCTTTGGCCGTGTCGGGAATGATGATGCCGCCCTTCGCGGTTTCTTTCTCTTGCAACCTCCTTACCAGGACGCGGTCGTGTAAGGGAGTCACATGTACGGTCATTTCTCTAACCTCCGTTCTGCCCATTCTGAAGATTCCGACAGTAAGCTCCTTATTAGCCTAAACCGGCATTAAGGGCGAAAAGTCGGCCGATTCTTCTGTCGCGCCGCTTCCAGGTTGTCAGCTACTTTTTTCTGGCGTTCGATTTCTCTTTGGGGATACTCTTGCTCCTGCAGCTTGATAGATCCGGCGATAGCGGCCCGGACCTGTACATCCAGCCCTTTCGAAAACATGACAAGTCCAAAAGTATTCAGAAAGGAAGAACGGAAAAGGTTGAACGAGTACTGCGAATCTTCCCAGCGGGCAATCACCTTTTCTGTCGACCTATACAGCTCGTTCGTTGGGAAGCTGATCTCGACATCAGGCCTCGTTGCCGGTCCGTACTTTGCCGAGATGGCTTCTACCATGTCCTCAATGCCTAGCCCTTCTGTCGCGTGTCGATCATAGGTCACCAAAATCCTGTAGAGCTCACCATTGTAGAAGGTGAAGAGAACCTGCCAGATAGGTTCCGCTTGGAGCGAGGAGCCAGAATATTCCCGCGGCCACCACGTCAACTCTTGAATGACCGCTGGGCGCTTTTGGATCAGCTTTGTCTGGAGCGGTTGTGAATCAACCTGCTTCGATAGTTCGACGAGACTCATTCCGAACGAAAAGTTCCGATACTTGGAAAGATCCTGCCCGTGAATCACTGGGGCCGAAAGCAGGGTCATCGCGAGGGAAACAACTACACTGCGCATTATTTTCATTTGAACCTCTCCCTTCAAACAATCATACATTCAAGGTCGCGACTCGGGAGCCCTATGCTTCGGTTTAGGCGGCAGCCAATCTTGCTTGGTCCCTCACCGGGAGGTTGTTGGCGCGAAAAAGAAGCGCGCTTTCCTGGATGTGTCGCGAGTGGGTGGAGACACTCGTGTAGGGAACTCCCAGGAATCGTTTCGAAGCCACTGCCGTGACTTCCAGGGAATTAAATTTCTCTCCCTTCAATCTTGCCAGGATTCGCTTGACTGCCCTGCGAACCGCCTTTTGTGCGTCAAGACCGAAGACGGTTGCTTTGATTTCACCAGCCAGGCAGAAGAAGGTCCATCCCGCCTCGTCGATCTTTCGGTTCACTCCGTACCCATCGAGATTCTTGACTAGTGTCCAGCTAGGCGCACAGGGCTCAGTTTCGAACCGCAGGGCTTCCGGCAAGGGTGTGCCCTCCTTGATCAGGATGGTCCCCGTTTTGATTGTGTCTGGCATTTGGGCTCTCCTCGGCGTCTACAGTGGCGCATTGTTCGGCAGCAACTGGCGCCGGCAGTTGGATGTTGGGTTGGACTCAACCTTTGATACCTGCTCGTCCTTCATGCCGCCCGCCTCACATCGGTTCTCGTTGGAGGCGCATTGACCGTTCGTCCGAACGGTCGTTGCAACAGCCGCAGGAAAGGCTCCACGAACAGTACAGCAACGTTCGCAGTGGATGATCCATCAAAAAATAGGGCTACCCACCAGGTGTAGCCTTCCTCCAATTCCAAAGTATCCTGTCGCATCGGGCAGGGTTGCGGTACGTTTGTTGGAACACCCCTCCTCATCCATTCGCGACGCGGATTCCGACAAAAGGCCGCCTTCCTCGATCAGGATGGTTCCCGTGTTCATGGTATCTGCCATTAGAGTCTGCGCTGCGTTTGCAGGGGCGCCCAGGACCGCCATGCTCACAGCTTCACAGGGACTTGCTTCCCTAGGTTTGATCTGTTATCGACGTGGATCTCGATTCTGCGTTTGATAGAGAATAAAGTCAGAACCACCATGACGGCGCCCGCACAAATCACAAAGCTTAGCGGTAGTTGGTAACTTGTGGAGGGGCCCCATAACACCACCATCAGGACCAACGCTGTAAGGGAAACCCACTTCACGATTCTCGTAACCATTGGCAACCTCGTTTCTCCGTCCACTTTCACATTCGCTGGAGAAGTAAGAGGGCGGACTTGGCCCGCCCCCCACCGAACGAAAAGACCTAAACCGGCTCTTAGACCGTTACTGCAGCGGCGATCTTGTGGAACGTCGAGTTGGAAACCTCATAGGTTTCAACTTGAGGAGTTCCCTCAGTACATCTCGCTAGGATCTTCGTCACTTCTGGATAGGTCCCGCGGTTGTAAGCTTCCGCGTTCTCTGCTCTGTCCCACAAACTGATTCCGAACGCTTGCGTTCCGCTCGGGCCTACAAACGTGATTTCGTCCTGGAACCCTTTCTGTTTTCGGAGCAGAGGAATGATTTCCTTATCCAGCCTCTGGGTAAACTCCGCAACGCTATTGGGCTTCAGGTGCATGGAAACTTTGCGTGCAAACATGGCAACCTCCTTGGTTGTCGTGGCCAAGGGCTGCTTCTAGATAACCGTGATTAGTTTAGATTACCTTATAACTCCCTCAGTCTGTTAGCTAGGCTAAGTTAATTCACTTGACGTGTCAAGCTAAATCTGGGAGTATTTTGAAAGATTTATCCGCTGTAGTCAATTGAGGGGAAGCGCCCTATGGATATCTGTCTCGTGATCAAACAGCGGGAGGAGGATTTGGGGCTCCACTCCAACGCCGGCTTAAAGCGTCTCGGGCTATGCTGGTGGCAGACGGACCTCGGCTGGTACGTCATTCATGCGCCGCGGAATCGCTCCGCCTCGCCAGCCACATAAAACGACCCAGAGCATGAACCCAGGTACTTTGTCCTCGATCCAAAGGTCGCTCTGGAACGAACTTGCAAGAGAACGTGCCGGTAGAGCAATTGCTGTCCGTTGGAAATAACGCTAGAAGGGGGAGGTACAAGAGATGCCATTCACGGGTTCCGGCTATGCGTTCGACCAGGCAACCATCGCGACCGTTTACGAGGTGGGCGCAGTCTATGGACTGTTCAAGCCCTCAGCGAGAGCGGGATGGTCTGATTGCCTTTACGTAGGCAAGACCGACAACCTGCGGAGGCGCTTGGCCGAGCACCTTAGTAATCCGCCAGTTGCTGCTGCTACTCAATTCTTCGCTGAGGTCCTTGCTTCAGAGCAGCACAGAGCCGAACGCGAAGCAGCTTTGCTCTTAGAGTTTCAGCCACCCAAGAATGCAGGGATTCTTGTGAAACATCATTAATAAGAGGTCAGAAGTCAGAGACGAGGATATCGGACGCACGGCGGCAGAGTTCTTGCGCGTATTCGGTCCAGACACCTTGGCCCCAGTAGCGATAGCAGCTGATCTGAGTTAGGAGTAGATGGTAGAGGGCGTTGCGGTAGCGGTATTCGCAAGTCGGCACTTTCCCGAGCGCCCTTTCTGCAAACAGTGCGCTAACCTCTTCCATAGGTCGGAGCACGTTCTCATAGCCCCTGACCCACGAGACATTGTTCGTCCAGCTTCCACCCTCCATGTGAAAACGGGGATCTTCCCGCTTTAGTTCCTCAATGACCCTCAACAGCCGTTCTGGTCCATCTCCTGGATGGAAACGTTCCCATATACGTCTCTGATGGATGGGCTGGATGGAAGGGAGATCGGCCTCCGTGACACCGAGCCCCGCGAGGTACTCAAGATACTCGCTAACGTTCATCGGCGGCGTGTCGCTTCCCGAGGCTTCTCGCACGACCTCAAAGAATTTTCCGGGAAAGTCATTCATCATCACACCGCCATTCTCGCCATCCCCAATCTGAGTCGCGAGCGGATGAATCTGCCTGCCAGCAAGACTCACCCGCGTCAGTCCTTTCGCTTCGTAGTACGGCTGCATCTGCGCAACGAGCTTAGTGTCGCTGCCCTGAGTCTTAATGATGGCAATGATGCTCGTACTCTCCCCGCGCGAGTTCCGCGCAATCAGATGATGGGGAATATGGCGATGTTGCAACCCGTTGCCATCCTCCACCTGCTCAACCGAGTGTTCCTGCACCAGCAGCCACCAGTAGCCGCATTCCTTCAGGGTTTTGACGAATTCGTAGGCGACATCGGGATGGTTCGGAAGCGCCATCTCGGGCGGTGAAAAGCCCCTCACGCGGCTGAGTGAATCGAGGCCGAAGATCGCGGCAAAGTGATGCTGCCATGCCTTCACATGGAGATGGAAATCCTGCACGGGGGTGCTGGGAGCCACCGCATGGCCCCAGCTCGTCCCCAGCCACTCGACGCAATGCCGATAGGCCGGATCGCAGGTTACGCACTCAAGGGCGTCGAATACGTCATGCGATCCCATCTGCCGCAGCCCGTGGAATAGGCAACCGGAGTAATCAAGCATGACTCGCGGCTGTTTGCCCTCCTGTACGAGCGCGGGGACAAACTCGCCTATCCGTTTGTAGCACCAGTGAAACACCGGCGCATTGTGGTTGTCGCCGGTGTGCTGATTGTCCATCATGTGCTTGAGGTTGCTGATCACCGGAGCGGTAGAGAGATTGCCTCCGCCCGCCGGGATCAACGGCTGGTGCATGTGCAGTGCGATTGCGAATGCGCTCTTGATGCGACCGAAATCGGCAGCACTCGCTGAGGGATGGATTTGGCGCGTCATCCTAGTGGCCAGGGAAACTTTTTCTTCAGCCCCGCAGATGTTGGGCAGCCCATCAACACATTCAGGCAATTCACGCATAGCGTTTGCAGCTTCTTATTGCTTTTCTAGAATAAACGGCCTTTTCGACATTGGAAAGAAGACGCGAGACCGAACGTTCTGGCAATCACCGAGGCGTCGCTCGACAGCGTAGTCCCCCGATAAGCCCGCTTAGCGCTAGCGACACAACAGGTCTTCGTTCGTTGGCCCTGACACTCTCTAATCTTGCTGCCCACAAACACCGCTTTCCGATACAGACTGACGATAGAACGACGGCCACGCAACCCAAACACTCACACGTACCCGCCAGCGCCCATGCCCCACTGCCGCTTTGAAAAGGATTCAACGCAGTTGCGTTGCGGCAAACTCGGAAGCCGACCAACAGCGACGCAAGGAATAAGGAATCAGTGTTGGTCATGTGCAGGTTGGTTTTTTTCTTCTGGCTTGCTTCTTTCTGTAAGCCCTTGCTTGATGGCTTTGTCGATTCTGCCCAGCCATTTGTCACACTCATCTAACGCTTTCTTGCGAGAGTCGTAGTGTCCATAGGTCATGCGCCAATCCACCTTGGGGGTGCCGTCCTCATCGTTTCTGCCGTGGGCGGCACTAAGCTTCAGCGTCCACTTGTCCTCGTCCTCCGTGGTCTGTTGGACGGTGCAATACCGCAATGTAAGCCCCTGGATGGGCGGCAGGTCGCGCGCTTGGCGGGAGTGTTGGAACTCAACGGAGATGCCTGTGGCTGCCCGTGGCGCTGGAGCCTGTTGGTCCGTCTCCAGTTGGCGGGCATGAACTGGTTTCTGCTCCTGCTCGGCGGGCGTTCGTGGAGCCGCCGGGTTGCGGGTCCCGCCGCCTGGCGGGGTTGAGATCGCAAACACCACCGTGAGGGTGTTGCCTTCTGATTGAACGCTGTACGGGGCATCCGCCGCGGCGGACTCGAGATCAATCACCACGCGCGCCACATGGGGCTTGAACTGGCTCAAGCGAACTCCACGAACCGGTTTCAGAGCGCTTGGTTCGCCGCGGCGAAAGGTCCGGCGTACAGCCAAGCGCGCTCCGGAAAAATCCAGCACCAACCGTTCCGGATTGTTCAAACGCAGCGGCTGGCAAGTCAGGCGGCCATTACCTTCCACGCGTACGATGGTTTGGTCGCCGGGGCGGCTGTGGCTGACCTCGACTTCCGTGATGATCGTGGCCGCGGAGGTGGCAGAGGTGTCTTGAACAGACAGCGGCGTGCTCACGCTGATGGGGCGGTTTGCCGACGTCAAAACTCCGAGTATCAGCAGGATAATCCTTTTCATAGCCGCCCGGGTAACTGGCGATCTTCGCTTCTTCGGCTGGCCCATCTACGGCCATAGGCCGATCTTGAGTCGCATGCAATTCGGCCTCCAGTTTCATTCCGCCGAAAACAGAGGGCTTAGCTAGTTGATCAGCCGGCGGATATAAAGAACTTTGTAGCTTACGTAAATGGAATTGGCGAATCGTAGGTCCAGAGCGGTCCGCCTCACTGCTGCATTTATCTCCCGTGGAGCTCGCAATCAGCCTCGGTGCTCATCGACACTGCAGAGGTTAGCCTGGGCCCACCCCGAATGATCCGTTCGCGCTTCTGAGCGCCTGCCGGACCCGGGAGTTTGACCCAAAGTTCTGAGGAAATTGCGTGTATCCCTGGAGTGGGCGCCGTCGACAGCCGTACTAATCGATCCGAAAGATCAACCTGAGAATCGGCCGGGCTAAAGTATGGTAGCCAGCCAGCAGCGCTATGAAAAGCCAGAATGGCAGGACAAGATCCTTAGACTTTCCCCAGATGCTGAGGACCACATAGACGACCGTGCCCAGGATTTCGACGGGATCTAATTCCGCCAAGAGTTTCGCAAGGGTGCGCTGGATACCCTTCTCGTAGAGCAAATCGACGGGGGTGTGCCCCACAGGGGATTTGGCATCTTTCGACCCAGGGTGGGATCCGGAGTTTGAGGCAGTTGTACGCTCAGCTTTCAAAATCTCATCTCCTTGATTCCTGTGAGAAATTGAAGGTCGTGCCGAGTTGGTCTCCTGCCTTGCATTGAAGCTGCTGCAAAATTGCCGGGCAAGTTCCCCGACTATCCTGCTCTTGGTTGCCAAGGTCTTGCGTCCTGTGAATTCTATGGGGCGGAGTGCCCGAACCGCCTGGCTATACCGGTGTGGCTGTGATGCCCCGTGGTGTGGGTGCTGTTGGGAGCAGAATTTGGAGATCGTAGTAGGTGTGTTCGGGTTACGAGCCGGCCCGGCAGATGTCTGGTGCATCTGCCACAAGAAAATGAATTTCAGCTTGAATCTCCACTTTAGCCAGGACGACTGCTCATCCCTTTACCCCCCGCCAACCAAGTGCGCTCTTTCTAGAGGAAGCAAGTCCTCTGTGCTTTCGCATCAACCGTATAATTCGCGAAAAGAATAATGCAACTGGTCGTTGGGACGGCTTTGGTCCGGGAGATCGGAACTGTACTTCTCGCTACCTGGCCCAGATAGTTCTGGGGAGGTTTAACGCTACAGATTCTCGCAACCGAAGCGGGGTTTGCCGAGCACAGCGCGACCCCGCCCTTCGCAACCCGTCAGCCCCTGGGGTTCGTTGGGCGTGGTAGACCCCGCGTCGGTATGCACCACAACTGCACCTAAGGAACGTCAGAAAATCATTGAAAGGCCCGCGCTTCCCAGGGATTGCCGCGGGAGGTTTCACCGCAGAGCTACATACACCAGAAGGCCGGCCGTAGCCACTGTGCGACCAAGACCTTGGTCCAGAAGGCCCTTCGCGCCTGGCGCATGGCGTGCTCCACGATGTCCTGCTCTGTTATCATCGGCTGAGCTTACTCCTGGCAGGCTGCAAAAGTGAAAGCCGTCCGCTGTGTACAGGAAACTGCCCCGCCAGCGTACAGAATATCCCGGATTGCAAACACCCAAGCTCCGCAGTAAGAAGTAGTAAGACTACTAGTACTCTGTAGCTCAGGAGGTACAGTTGAGCGAAATTTACTTTGGTGCGACTCATGCCCTCTTGTTTTTTGAGCCTGCCGTATTCTCGGTGCCAATTTCGCGGGTCAGGTGTTCCAAATGCCCCGGCGCATCGCCTGCAGAGTACATCGCATGGGGTAGCACGAACGTGGCTGAGGCTGAAAGGGGAGAGGCTTTGGCTTTGCTGGCCGAATTAGTCGAGAAGGATCACCCGCATCACAAGCCCGCTGTTTACGGCGGCATGAGCTTAGAAGAACTCAGACAGCGAGTCGCACGCAAGGCCAGTCCTGCGGGATTCTTAATCTGAAGCAATTCTGAACAGAGCCCAATTCGTAAAGATAAAGAGAAGACCCCGGGCTTTTCAGCGGGTGAAAGCCCAGGGCCGGGGGTTGAGACAGGGGCGGGGCCGGAAAGAAATCTTGTGCGCAGGCTGTTAGTCGAGCGCTTGAGCCGCCAGCAAGCCCAGCGTGCGCACCTCGTCGTAGATGTACACCATCTGCTCGCCGCTGCCACTCTTCTCCAGACCTAGGCCGGAAAGGTGTGAAAGCTGCCGGAGTTCCATGGTCGTGAGGCCGAGCAGGACGGCTGCGCGACGCTCCCCAAACTGATCGAGCTTATTGCCGTTAATCATCATTCCGCCCAGAAATCATGAGGTTCGGCGCGGAGCGGAACCAAGGGTGCCATGCGAGGCGGGCTGGTTCGACAGGCCGGGGCCGTTCCTCCTGATTCGACCGAGCTGGCCGCGCAACCGGCCTGGGTCCATCCCCGCAGATTGACACACCATCGCAAAATCCTTCTCGTCGTGAAACAGATACTGCTCGGCTCTTCGACTGAGGCGCAGCGGCCCTGACAACCACTCCTGGACGGTAGTAAGAATCACCGCGCTCCAGAGCCGGTGTTCGGGTACGACTTTCATCGCCTCGTCTTTCCCCCCTTGTTGTAGATTTGCGAAGCACCCTCAGTAATGCAACCCCCGTGCCATCCATCATGTCTGTCCGACAATCGCACCGTACTGTGAATAAAGCGGTTACCGCGAGGCACGAGCACGACCTCCCGAGCCCCAGTCGCTTGCTTGGGGCGAACGACCTAACTCACATGTTGGCGACCTAGCATTTTTGCTAGATACTCGCATCCTCGCGTTTGACAGCAAGAGGCTGGTGGATTACCTTGCCTTGAGTTTTCGGCGATGAAGTATCTTTGGGAATTAGTTCGTCGATGTCCCTACTGCGGGAGTTCCACGGTCCGCCGCTCCAGGCGGCAAGATCTGTTTGAGGCTATAGCACTGCCCTTGCTGCTGCTTCGTCCCTACCGCTGCCAGGCCTGCGACCTTCGTCACTACAGTTTCGTATTTACCAAGAGGGACCAGTCTACATCCATGCCAGGCAATCGCCACTGACGCCCCATAATCATCGAA
>Ga0209055_1002372_pt1 | contig 11944 bp, 12 predicted proteins | sample GraSoiAngelo_110_FD_185875 | JGI IMG/M metagenome (GOLD analysis project Ga0209055, IMG submission 185875) | Grasslands soil microbial communities from the Angelo Coastal Reserve, California, USA - 14_0903_12_30cm (SPAdes) (version 2) | ecosystem: Environmental > Terrestrial > Soil > Grasslands ... | reverse complement strand
GTCGCCCTTCGACGTCGAGCCGTCGCCGAACGTGCACAGGGTGACGGCGCCGTCGCCGCGCACCTTGCTCGCGTACGCGATCCCGGCCGCCTTCGGGATCCACGTCGCGACCACCTGGGAGACCGGCGCGATCCGCAGGCGCGGGTGGGAGAAGCAGCCGCCCGGGATGTTGCGGCCGCCGGACAGCGGGTCGTCCGCCCGCGCGAACACGGCCAGCATCCACTCCCGCGCCGTCAGCCCGCGCGCGACCGCGTTGCCCAGGCCGCGGTAGTGCAGCACCGCCCAGTCGTCGGGCCCCAGCGCCGCGGTCGCCGCGACCTGGATGCCCTCGTGGCCGCGGGACGAGCCCACGAACGGCGCCCGGCCCTGGCGCACGAGCATGTGCATCCGGTCGTCGAGCGCCTTGGCCGCGCACATCCAGCGGTGGATGCGGAGGAGCTCCTGCCGCGAGCCCCCGGCTGCCTCAGCGGCCGGGGTCATCGGCGGCGGCCAGGGCGGTCGCGATCTCCGCCACCTCCGCGGCGGTGACGCCCATCCCCTCCAGGTGGTCGTAGTAGTCGTGCTGGAACTCGACGAAGTCGGCCCGCTCCGCGCGCTCCTCGCGCACGCGCTTGACCTCCTCCATGACGCGGGCGACCAGCGCCGCATCGGCCCTGATGCCGGCCTGACGCAGCGCGTGCTCGATCACCATCGCCCCCGAGTGCTTGCCATAGACGTACCGGACCTCCGCGCCCAGGTCGGCGGGCGGGATGAACTGGTAGATCTCGGGGTGGATCAGCATGCCCGCCGTGTGGATACCGGACTCATGGCTGAACACGTTCAGCCCGATGCCCGGCTCCGTCGGCGACACCGGGATGCCGCTCACGCGCTCCATCAGGTGGGCCAGGTCGCGCAGCTTCTCGTACCGGAAGCCGGGGATCTCGATCTCGAACAGGTAGCGCAGCTGCAGCAGCACCTGGTGCATCGGCGCGTTGCCGGTGCGCTCGCCGATGCCGTTGACGCTCGTCGTGAAGACCTCGGCCCCGCTGCCCAGCGCCATCACCGTGTTCCAGGCGCCCAGACCGAGGTCGTTGTGGAAGTGCACGACGAGCGGCGCGTCCGGCGTCGCCGATTTGATCTGCGAAATGTAGTCGCGAACGGCGTAGGGTGAGTAGCAGCCGACGGTGTCCGGGGTCGAGGGCCGGGCACCGCCGGCCAGCAGCCCCTCCCGGTGGAGGCGCTTCACGTAGTCCGGGTCGGCCCGCGACCCGTCCTCCCCGCCGAACTCGATCAGCGCCGCGCCCGCCGACCGCGCGTACCGGATCGCGTCGCACATCATGCGCACGTTCGCGTCGCGGTAGAACTCGACCGGCAGCTCCAGCCACTCGCTGGCCGGGATGCCCTCCCGCGCCAGCAGCGTCCGGCCCAGCTTGTACTTCACGTGCAGGTCCGACGCCGACGTGAAGATGAAGTAGCTGATCTCGTCGCGCGGGTACCCGAGCTCGTCGATGACGCGCATCGTCGCGTCGATGTCGGCCGGGTTGCTGCGCATCATGCACAGCACCTCGAGGTCCTCGCGCAGCTCGCCCCGGCGCCGGCCCTCCAGCACCAGGCGCAGCGTCTCGCGCTCGCTCTCGGACACGGTTGGGAAGCCGACGTCCATCACGTGCACGCCGATGTCGCTCAGGGCCCGCGCCAGCTCGTACTTGTGGCGGGGCGAGATCGCGACGCCCGGCATCTGCTCGCCGTCGCGCAGCGTGTCGTCGTAGACCCGGATCCGGTCGGCCGGCGGGAACGTCAGGTCGTGCGCGAACCGCGACGGCGGCCGGACCAGCTCGTCGAGCGGCTCCTGCAGCTCGACTGGGTCAACGCTGTCCACCGCGTGCCTCCGCCAGCCGTTTGCGCACCCAGGGCACGAGGCCGCCCATCCGGACGAGCTCCGTCATGAACTCGGGGAAGGCCTCCGCCCGGTACTCGTCGCCCTTCGTGAAGTTGCGGATCACGCCCTCCTCGAGGTCCACCTCGAGCTCGTCCCCGGCCTCGATCGCCTCGGCCGCCCGCGGCGACTGGAGGATCGGGTAGCCGAGGTTGATCGCGTTGCGGAAGAAGATCCGGGCGTACGAGTCCGCGATGACGCACGCGGTGCCGGCGCCGCGGATGGCGATCGGCGCGATCTCGCGCGACGAGCCGCAGCCGAAGTTGGAGCCGCCGACCACGATGTCGCCCGGCGCGACCTTCTGCGACCAGCCCTCGTTGTCGGGCACGCCCTCCATGGCGTGCTCGCCGAGCTTCTTCTCGTCCAGGGAGTAGATCGCGTACTTGGCCGGGATGATCTGGTCGGTGTCGACGTTGTTCCCGAACGTCCAGGCCCGGCCGCGCAGCACCGTCTTCATGCCCCCACCGGCTCCCGCACCACCTCAGCCGGGTGCGTGATCACGCCGGTGATGGCGCTGGCCGCGGCCACCGCCGGGCTCAGGCAAGAGGGGGCAGGCCCCCCCTTCCGGAACCCCCCCGCTTGTCCGGGACGTTGGAGGCGCCTCCGGCGCAACCCTCCGGGTCCGGGCGTGACGCTGGTGCGCACAGGGAAGACGGACTCATTCGCTCGGGCAGAGCCCGTTGCTACGCGCCGCCTCTTCATGCCCTGATCGGCTCCCGCACCACCTCAGCCGGGTGCGTGATCACGCCGGTGATGGCGCTGGCCGCGGCCACCGCCGGGTTGGCCAGGTACACCAGCGCCTTCGGGTCGCCCATCCGGCCCGGGAAGTTGCGGTTGGTCGTCGAGAGGCACACCTCGCCCTCGCCGAGCACGCCCATGTGGCCGCCCAGGCAGGCGCCGCACGTGGCCGTGGTCCAGGCGGCGCCGGCGTCGAGGAACGTGCGGATCAGGCCCTCGCGCTCCGCCTGCCGGGCCACCTCGTGCGAGGAGGGCGTCACGATCAGGCGCACGCCGGGCGCCACCCGCCGGCCCTCCAGCACCTTCGCGGCCCGGCGCAGGTCCGTGATCCGCGAGTTCGTGCAGGAGCCGATGAACACCTGGTCGAGCCGGGTCCCCGCGACCTCGTCGATCGGCGCGGTGTGGTCCGGCGACATCGGCTTCGCCAGCGTGATCGGCACCTGCTCGGCGTCGATCTCCAACGTGCGCTCGTAAACCGCGTCCGGGTCCGAGGCCACCGGCTGGTACGGCCGCTGGGCACGGCCCCGCAGGTACTCCTCGGTCACCTCGTCACAGGCCATGATCCCGTTCTTGGCGCCCGCCTCGATGGCCATGTTGGTCATCGTCAGGCGCGCCTCCATGTCCAGGTGGCGCAGCGCCTCGCCGGTGTGCTCCATCGCCTTGGACCGGGCGCCGTCCACGCCGATCGCGCCGATGACGTGCAGGATCAGGTCCTTGCTCTCGACCCAGTCGCCGAGGCGGTTGTGGTACACGAACCGCAGCGTCTCGGGGACCCGGAACCACAGCTCGCCGAGCGACAGCACGCAGGCCAGGTCGGTCGAGCCGATGCCGGTCGCGAAGTTGTTGAGCGCGCCGTACGTGCACGAGTGCGAGTCGGCGCCCACCACCAGCTCGCCGGGCAGCACCAGGCCGCGCTCGGGGAGCACGGTGTGGCAGATGCCGCCCTGGCCCACCTCGAAGTACCACTCGATGCCCATGTCGCGCGCGAACTCGCGCGTCATCCGGCCGAGGGTGGCGCTGGCAGCGTCCTTGGCCGGCTGGAAGTGGTCCTGCACCACCGCCACCCGCTTCGGGTCCCACACCCGCTCCGCGCCCATCTGGTCGCGCATGATCCGGCCCGCCGGCGGGATGGTCAGGTCGTGGCCCATGGCGAAGTCGATCCTGGCCAGGATCAGGTCGCCGGGCTGGACCGCTTCCCGCCCGCTGGCGCGGGCCAGGATCTTCTCCGTCATGGTCATGCCCACAGGCGTCAGTCCTTCAACCGTTTGATCACGGCATCCCCTGCCTCCGACGTGGAGAGCGCGCCGCCCAGGTCACGGGTGCACTCGCCCGCTCTGATGGCGCCTATCACCGCTCCTTCGATCCTCTTCGCCGCTTCACCGTCACCGAGGTGCTCAGCCATCATACCGGCGGTCAGGATCGCGCCAAGGGGGTTGACCACGCCCTGGCCGGCGATGTTCGGCGCGCTCCCGTGGACCGGCTCGAAGAGCCCGCGGCCGGTCTCCGGGTTGACGTTGGCGCTGGGCGCCAGGCCCATGCCCCCGATCAGCGCGGCGGTCAGATCGCTGAGGATGTCGCCGAACAGGTTGCCCGTGACGATCACCTCGAACTGGGTCGGGTCGCGCACCAGCTCCATGGCCGCGGCGTCCACGTACAGGTGCCGCGTCTCGACGCCCGGGTGCTGGGCCTTGATCTCGCGCCACCGCGCCTGCCACAGCCCGCCGGCGTGGTTCATCGCGTTGGACTTGTCCACCAGGCAGAGCCGGCCGGTCGCGCGCCGGAACCCGTGCTCGATGATCCGGCTGACGCCGTGGTACGTGTTCAGGTCCTCCTGGATCGCGACCTCGTGCTCCGTGCCGCGCCGGAACCGGCCGCCCATGCCCACGTACAGGCCCTCGGTGTTCTCGCGCACGACCAGCAGGTCGATCGGCCGGCGCTCGGCCTGGCGCAGCGGGCTCAGCCGGTCGTCGTAGAGCCGGGCGGGCCGCAGGTTCACGTACAGGTCGAGCTCGAAGCGCATGCGCAGCAGCACCTGCGCCGCGTAGCCCACGTCCGGCACGCGGGGGTCGCCGATCGCGCCGAACAGGATCGCGTCCGCCTTCGACGCCTCCTGGAACGTGTGCTCGGACATGGCCGGCTCGCCGCGCAGGACCGGACCGGCGCCGACCTCGAACTCCTCGAACTCGTAGGCGAGACCCGCGGCCTGGAGGACCCGCACGGCCTGGGGGACGACCTCCAGCCCGGCCAGGTCGCCGGGGATGACGGCAATGTGCATCCCCACAGTGTGCTCGTGTGTCCCGGGGCCGGACCGGCCGGCGCGGCCGTCAGGCGGGGACGCGCTGGCCGCCGCGGAGCTTGAACCGCTGGATCTTGCCCGTCGCCGTCTTGGGCAGCTCGGCCACGAAGTGGAAGTCGCGCGGGCACTTGAAATGGGCCAGGGCGGCGCGCACGTGCTCGCGCAGGTCCACCTCCAGCTCCGGGCCCGCCGTCCGGCCCGGCTGCAGCACCACGTAGGCCTCGGGACGAACCAGGCGCTGCTCGTCCACCACCGCCACCACCGCGCACTCCAGCACCGCCTCGTGCGCGTTGATCGCGGACTCCACCTCGGTCGGGCTGACCCAGATGCCGCTCACCTTCAGCATGTCGTCGCTGCGGCCCTGGTACCGGTAGAAGCCGTCGGCGTCGCGCAGGTACTGGTCGCCGGTGTCGATCCACTCGCCGTTGATCGTCCGCTTGGTCCGGTCGTGCTGGTTCCAGTACATCGAGCACGTGGAGTCGCCCTTGACCAGCAGCCGGCCCACCTCGCCCGCCGGCAGCTCCTGCCCGGCGTCGTCCACGATCCGCAGCTCGTAGCCCGGCACCACCGTCCCCGTCGAGTCGGGGCGCGCCTCGCCGATGCGGTTGGAGATGAAGATGTGGCCGCACTCGGTCGAGCCGATGCCGTCCAGGATCTCGGTGCCCGTGCGCGCCCGCCAGCGCTCCAGGATCGATCCCGCCAGCGGCTCGCCCGCGCTGACGCACACGCGCACCGAGCCGAAGTCGGCGTTGGCCCAGACCTCGGGGTCGGCCGCCAGCGTGTTCGCGTAGCTGGTCGGCACCGCGTAGTAGACGGTCGGCCGGAAGCGGCGGACGACGTCCAGGACGGTCGCCGGGGCGGGCGGGCCGGCCAGGAGCACGGTGGACGCGCCCACGCCGAACGGCATGTACAGCGCGTTGCCGAGCCCGTACGCGAAGTACAGCTTGGCCACCGAGAACATGACGTCCGACTCGTCGAGTCGGAGCACCGGCCGGGCGTAGTTCTCGACGACGTAGCGCATGTCGTGCTGGAGGTGGACCACGCCCTTGGGGAACCCGGTCGTCCCCGAGCTGTAGAGCCAGAAGCACATGTCGTCGCGGCTGGTGTCGGCGGGGTCCAGCTCGTCGTCGGCGGCGCCGGTGATCTCCGCGTAGCTCAGCTCGTCCGGCCCGGCCTCCCCGACCACGACCAGGTGGCGCAGGTGCCGCAGCTGGCCCCGCACCTGGCGGATCGCGTCCGCCAGCGGGGCCGACACGACCGCGACCTTGGCCCGGCTGTCGTTCAGGAAGTACGCGTAGTCGTGCGGCTTCAGGTTCGTATTGACCGGGATCGGCGCCGCGCCCAGCTTGATCGTCCCGAAGAACGTGGCCGCGAACTCGGGGCTGTCGAGCATGGCCATCAGCACCCGGTTCTCCATCTCGACGCCCAGGCCGCGGAGCGCGCTCCCGGCGCGGTTGGCGGCCCGCGCGACGTCCGCGTACGTCAGCTCGGCGCCGTCGGTCGTGCGGACGGCCGCCCGGTCGCCGCGCTCGGCCTCCAGGTTGCCGTCCAGGAGGTCCGCGGCGGCGTTGTAGCGCTGCGGCAGCTCGTCCGTCGACCACGTGCTCACAGGCGACAGTCTATTTTGGGAAGGAGGTGACTGACGAGCCCCTCCTGCTCCTGTTCGACGGCACCTGAGGCTTCTGAACGCGGTGCGCGCGCCTCGTCGGCGAGCGCGCGCCGGCCGGCCGGGTGTCGGCGCTGCCGAACCAGCAGCCCGGGCTGATCGAGCGTGTCGGGCTGAGCCGCGAGGACGTGGACCGCGCGGCGTGGGCGATCGAGCCATCGGGCCGGCGGTTCCAGGGCGCGGCCGCGATCGGGCGGGTGCTGCGCGAGCTGGGCGGGACGTGGCGGGTGCTCGGGTGGGCGGCGACGCTTCCCGGCGCCGGCCTCGTCTACGCGGTGGTGGCCCGTCTCCGTGGCCGGCTGAGCACGGTCTGGGGCGACCCGCCGCCCTATCCGAGCTGAGCCGCGGTTACACCGTCGGCGAGCCGGCCAGGAGCCGGCTGAAGTCCGTGTCCCTGATCTCGCCCAGGAACGAGTGGTGGCCGTCGGCCGGCAGGTCGACCGACGTCTCGTACACGAACGCGTACACGTTGTCGAGCGTCCACTCGCCGTAGCCGCGGAGCGCCAGGCTCTCGCGGAGCTCGGGATTGCGCCGGCCCGACTCCAGCAGGTGCATCGCCTGCCGGTACAGCGTCCGCAGGATCTCGAGCTGCATCTGGAGCTCCGCGATCTCTTTCTTGTCGGCCTCCTCCTCGATCATCCCGTCGATCTGGGCCGCAAGGTCGCCGATCTCCTTGGCGTACTCGTCCATGGCGCCAAGCGTACCGGCCGTGCCGGAGGGTCAGGCGGCGCCCAGGTCGTCCAGGCCGGACAGCAGCGCCAGCACGTCGGACTCGGTGTTGTAGTGGTGGAAGGAGACCCGGAGCGCGCCGTCCCGCGTGCTGCACAGCACCCCGCGCTCGGCCAGGCGCGCGATCAGCCGCTCGACGTCCTGGCACCGGACCATGACCAGCGGGCCGCGGCACGCCGGGTCTTCCGGCGTGATCACGTCGAAACCGCGCTCGCGCAGGCCGGCGAGCGCCAGGTCGGAGAGCGCGCGCACCTGGTCCCGCACGGCGTCCAGCCCGACGGAGCGGAGGAGGCGCAGCGCGGCCAGCGCCGCGTAGACGGCCGGGACGGGCGGGGAACCGCTCTGGAACCGGCGGGCGCCCGGCGCGGGGTCGAGGTGGTGGACGTCGTACGCGAACGGGTTGGCCTGGCCGAACCAGCCGGTGTCCGACGGCACCAGCCGCTCGGCCAGCTCCCGGCGGACGTACAGGAGGGCGACGCCCGGCGTGCCGAGCAGGTATTTCAGCGCGCCGGTCACCAGCGCGTCCACGCCGAGCGCCTTCACGTCCACCGGCTCGGTGCCCATGCTCTGGAACGCGTCCACCAGGAGCGGGGCGCCGTGGGCGTGGGCCAGCTCGGCGAGCCCGGCGATATCCGTCCTGAACCCGTTGCGGTAGCACACGTGGCTGGTCGCGACGAGCCGGGTGCGCTCGTCCACCTCGGCCGCGAAGGCCTCCAGCGGCAGCCGGTCGCCCCGCGCCCTGGCGTACGCCACCTGGGCGCCGCGGGGCCGCTGCGCGAGCCAGACGTGGCCCATCGTCGGGAAGTCGAAGTCGCTGGTGACGACGCGCGGCCGGTCCGACCAGTCGAGGGCGCTCGCCAGCGCGCTCACGGCCGTGCTCGCGCTGAACGTGACCGCGACCTCGTCGGGCTCCGCGTTGATGAGCGCCGCGAACTCGGCCCGCAGCTCCTCCATCCGCTCGCACCACAGCTCCCAGGGATTGCCGCGCCGGTGCCAGCTCTCCATGAACTCCTCCAGGGCGGCCTGGACCGGCCGGCCCAGCGCGCCCTGCGAGCACGAGCTCAGGTAGACCTGCCGGTCGAAGATGGGGAACAGCTTCCGGAAGTCCGTTGGCTCCACGTCCGGGACCATACAATGCCCGGCGAACGGCACCAGGAAAGGGGCCGAACTTCACGCAGAACGCCGGAGGAAGATGCCATGACGGTCCTCGCCTCGCTGGTCGAGGGGCTCGCCGCGGGGCGGGTCCGCGTCATCGACCTGACCCAGCCGCTGTCCGAGAAGACCCCCGTGCTGCAGCTCCCGCCGCCGTTCGCGAACACGCCCGGCTGGAAGACGCACCCGATCTCCCACTTCGACGAGAAGGGGCCGGCCTGGTCGTGGAACTGGTTCGAGGGCGGCGAGCACGTCGGCACCCACTTCGACGCCCCCACCCACTGGATCTCCGGGAGGGACAGGGAGGACGTCGCGACCATCCCGCCCGCGCGCCTGGTCGGGCCGGCGGTCGTGATCGACAAGTCGGCCGAGGCCGCCGCCGACCACGACTACCTGCTCCGGATCGCGGACGTCCGCGCGTTCGAGGCCGAGCACGGGCCGCTGCCGGAGGGCTCGTGGCTGCTCTACCGGACGGGCTGGGACGCGCGCGCCCACGACCAGGCCGCGTTCCTGAACGCGAACGAGACGGGCCCGCACACGCCGGGCATCGACGCCGACTGCGCGCGCTGGCTGGCGGAGGAGTCGCCGGTCATCGGGGTCGGCGTCGAGACGGTGGGCACCGACGCGGGCGCCGCGCACTCGTTCGAGCCCGCGTTCCCGGTCCACCACTACGTGCTCGGCGCCGGGAAGTACGGGGTGACGCAGCTCGCCAACCTGGCCCAGCTGCCTCCGACGGGCGCGGTGCTGGTCGTGCTGCCGCTGAGGCTGGTGGCGGGCACGGGCAGCCCCTGCCGGGCGGTCGCGCTGGTCGAGGGGTAGGCCCGCGGGGCTCTACCCGCAGCTGTCCACGCGGGCGGCGGCCGAGAGCGGCGCCGAGGACAGCCGCGCCGGCACGACGTCGCTCTTCGTGGCCGGCGGCCGGCTCGGCTCGGATTCGGCGATCGCCGCGGCCGAGCCGGCGACCGAGCCGCGCACGTCGAACGCCCGGCCCGTGCGCAGGTCGAGCACGCTCGACGGGTAGCCGGCATACCAGAGGACGAAGTCGCCGGCCAGCCGCAGGAACTGGAGCGGGTGGCGGAGGTCCGTCGTGTAGTCGCCGTACTCGGCGGTGCCGATCCGCCAGACGTGGAGCGACTGCTCGTCGCTGCTCCACGCGAGGTAGCGGTCCGAGCCGGCGAGGTACCGCACCTGGCCCGGGCTGCCGGCGCGGGCCGGGAGCGGGGCCGGGCGCAGCGTCGCCGCGTCCACGGCCCGGAGGGAGTACGAGCCGTCCGCCTCGACCCGGGCCCAGACCAGGTCCGGGCCGGCGAACACCGGCCCGCTGACACGCCCGGTGTCCAGCACCGTCTCCCGGCGGGCGGCCAGGTCGTACCGCACCACCTGCGCCTCCGGGTAGCCGGCCTGCCGGGCCAGCGGCTGGGCCCATGCCGCCGTCCCGCGGGCGACGACCGGCAGCGGCGCCTGGCCGAACACCTCGCCGCCGTCCGGCAGGCGCGAGGTCGCCAGGTCGATCACCCGGTTCGACCGCTGGTCCCACCCCCGCACGGACCAGTCGCCGAGGTCCGTCGCCGAGTTGGCCTGCTGCCAGACGACCCACGGCTGGGCGGCGGCCATGGCGCCCACCCCGGCGGCGCCGGCCGGCAGGGACGCGATGTCCGTCAGCGCGCCGGTGGCCAGGTCCACGGCCCCGACGCCCATGCCGGCCGAGGAGCGGGAGCGCCCGAAGGCCGCGTGGCCGTCATCGCTGACGGCGTCGACCTGGAAGTCCGCGCTCAGGTCCCGCGCCTGGAAGCGGCGGCTCCAGTCGGCCGGCATCGCCCCGAAGCAGACCGTGTAGCTCTGGACGAGGGCGGCGGGCCGTGACGAGGGCGGCGGGGACGCCGGCCCGGCTGCCGGAGCGGGCTCGGCGCACGCCGCCACCAGCAGCACCAGGCCCAGCGCCCCGGCCAGCCGACTACCAGGCGTAGCCGCGCCCTCCCAGGATCGTCACCAGCGTCTGCGTGTCGATCCAGCTGTACGCGGGCACCCCGCTCCACACCGTCGTCGCGGAGTCCGCGTAGTACGTCGCGGAGTCGCCGTCGCCCAGCCCGCCGATCTCGATCCAGTGGAAGATCTCGACGTCCGGGTGGCCGACCAGGTGCGGGCCGCCGGGCACCTCCCAGGCGTCGCCGGCGACCGGCCAGCCGCCGTACGTCGTCAGGTCCGAGCGCACGTTCGAGACGAAGCCGGCCCGCTGGTCCGACGTCGGGTCGTACGCGAGCGAGGCGAACCCGTACGAACCGCCGCCGGGGTCCCCCACGAAGTGGTTGAGGCCCCGGACGAGCTGGTCCACGCTGGTCCCGCTGTTGGGGTCGGTGCCCATCCAGCCCGCCGACGTCCTCTGGTCCACGGGCGTGCCCCGCGTGGTCGCCATCTCCGCAACGGTCGCGGGGCCGCAGTAGTAGTTCGTGATCTGGCCCTGCTGGTTCAGGTTGGCGAGGACGACGCGGTTGGCGGCGGCGGCCGCGCAGGCGAGCGCGCCGGTCCGGGCGACGCGGCGCGCGCCTGCCGAACGTGTCGCCGGCAGGCGCGCGGTGTCGTGCGCGGCCTTGTAGGCGGCGACGGCCTGGCGCGTCTCCGCGCTCAGCTCGACGTGCGCGACCGGGGCCGCGGCGGCGGCGCAGGCGACACCGGCCCCGGCCGCGAGCGCGGGGCCCGGGGACACGGCGGCCAGCGCGCCCGCCGCGACGGTGGTGACCAGGAGTGCTCCGCAGCGCATGCCGCAATTGCAGCAGCCGGCGGCCGGCGAGGTCCAGATTCACACTTGCGAGTGATGGACCTGAGCGAGCCGGAGGCGCGGGAGCGGCTGGCCCGCGCCCGGGTGGCGAGACTCGCCACCGCGAGCGCGGACGGCCGACCGCACATCGTCCCGTTCACGTTCGCGGCGGTGGGCGATCGGATCGTCCACGCGGTGGACCACAAGCCCAAGCGCACGACGGACCTGCGCCGCCTCCGCAACATCCGCGAGAACCCGCGCGTGTCGGTGCTGGTGGACCGCTACGAGGACGATTGGGAGCGGCTGTGGTGGGTCCGGGCGGACGGCGAGGCGCGGATCGTCGAGGCCGAGGAGGAGCGCGCCGGGCCGATCCGGCTGCTGCGTGAGAAGTACCCGCAGTACCGCGAGCGCCCACCTTCCGGCCCGGTGATCGAGGTCCGTGTGACGCGCTGGAGCGGCTGGTCCCACGGCTGAGGAATCGCCGCCGGAAGGAGGCGGGAGCCTGGTCAGCCCGTCAGGAGCGCGGCCAGCGTGGACGGATCGATGCTGCCGCCGCTGACCACGCACGCCATCCGGCCGGCGCCGGCCCGGCCGCTCAGGGCCGCCGCCACCGGCGCCGCCCCGGCGCCCTCGGCCACCACGTGCGCCCGCGCGGCCAGCAGGCCGACGGCGGCCGCCACCTCGTCCAGCGTG
>Ga0209055_1002371_pt1 | contig 11946 bp, 8 predicted proteins | sample GraSoiAngelo_110_FD_185875 | JGI IMG/M metagenome (GOLD analysis project Ga0209055, IMG submission 185875) | Grasslands soil microbial communities from the Angelo Coastal Reserve, California, USA - 14_0903_12_30cm (SPAdes) (version 2) | ecosystem: Environmental > Terrestrial > Soil > Grasslands ... | reverse complement strand
TGGTCATGCCGCTGACCTGCGACATCGGTCGTTCAGAGCGTGATAATGCACTGGAACGCTTCCACCGCGGGGACCTCCGAACGCTCGTGTCGGCGCGTGTACTCAACGAGGGCCTCGATGTCCCCGACGCCGACGTGGCCGTGGTCGTGGGCGGCGCCCTCGGGGAGCGTGAGCATGTGCAGCGAGTGGGTCGACTGCTGCGTCCGGGCGAGGGTAAGCGAGCCGTCGTGTACGAGCTTGTCACTCGAAATACCATCGAAGTCGGTCAGGCGCGCCGGAGACGCCAGGGTCTTGTTGTCCGCCGATCTGCTCAGCTATAGCGTGGCCGGGACACTCGTCGTCCCTCACTATCTCGGCGAACATGACCACCCCTGGCTGCAAGTCCTTCTCGAGGAGCATGAGCGCTTCATCGGACGGCCGCAACGTGACCTGGAGGCACGCCTGCGCGACCCCCTGCCGTGCGACAGCCCTCCCAGGAAGCTCCGGCTGGCCATCAAGGTTCTCGGAAGACTCCGTCCGCACAACCGGAAGTCGGTAGTGCCGCCGAGGCAGACGCGCGCACACGTCTTCGGAGCAGCGGCGCGAACATCGGGCCCTCCACCGGCTGTCTGGACCGCGGTCGCCACCTCTTTGGGCGTGAGCGTGGAAGATCTTCAGGGATCGCTGTTCGCGGACCTGCCCGGCGAACGAATCGTCGCCGAGCCGGTGCAGCCGCTGTCGACGGTGGAGCTGGCACTTCGCTGCAATCTCGCACTGGTCCAGGAAATGCTTTTCCGCGCGACCGTTGTAAGTGTCGAGGTTGAGGGGAACGCACGTGTGCTGGTCCGGCATGCGAAGTGGCGTGGGCTGATCTGCGGCGTCGCCGAGCGACCCGGCCGCACCAGCGCCACAGTGGAACTGTCGGGGCCGTTTGCGCTGTTTCGCAACACCCGGCTCTATGGGCGGGCACTCGGAGATCTCGTACCCCTCCTGGCGTGGTGTCCACGCTTCCGCTTGCAAGCGGAGTGCATCTTCCATGGTCGCCGTCTCACGTTGCAGCTCGGGGCCGGTGATCCGATCTTCCCCGCCCGTGCGCCGCGCCGATACGATAGCCTCCTTGAGGAGCGCTTCGCCCGGGAGTTCCGACGGTTCGCTCCCGCGTGGGATGTGATCCGCGAGCCGGAGCCGATCGCGGCCGCCGGCACCCTGATCTTTCCTGACTTTGCCCTGCGGCACCGCTTCGACCCGACGCGCCGATGGCTCCTGGAGATCGTGGGCTTCTGGACACCCGATTACGTGGCGCGAAAGCTCGCGCTCTATCGCAGCGCTGGCTTGTCCAACCTGATCCTCTGCATCGACGAACAGCGCAACTGCGCGGAGGCTGATCTTCCGCCAGGCGCGCGGGTTCTTCGATATCGGCGTCGAGTAGATGCGGCGGCCGTTCTGCGCGCTATCGAGACCACGACCTGTGCCCGGTAAGCTCGCCCCCGGTCAGGGACGAGATTCGGATGTTCACGAGGCCTCAGCCGTTGTCCTCGCGCTGACGCGTGATGGGCAGGTTTCGAAGGCGAAGGCGATGGCGCTCGAGAACGACGATCGCGCCATGTCGAAGCGCTACATCGATCGACGGCAAGGCCCCTGAGGATCAACGCCACCTGGTCATCGGCGCGCCTGAGTGAGGCTCCTCGGAGCAGAATCACAGAGGGCGAGGTCGACTCGCGCAGGGCGAGGAGGGTGCCGAAGTCGGTGTCGGCTGACACGACCACGCGGGATTCGAGTCCGGCGCGCTCGAAGACGGCGTCGTCGGTGGCGGCATGCATTCCGTAGTCGAGAACGTGGACCGCGTCGTGCCCCGAAGCGCGGAGGCCAATAGCCACGCGGGGCGACAGCGCGTTGTCGATGAGGAAGTTCACGCCTAGAGAGGAATCATGCGCTCGCGGACAGCCTCAGCTGCGTACTGCAGGGCCTCGCTGACGTCTTGGGCCTCGAGTGTCGGGTGTTCTTTTAGGATCTCGTCGACCGTCATGCCGTCGGCGACCATGCCGACAACGGTGGCGACGGGCATCCGAAGGCCGCGGATGCAGGGAACGCCGCCCATCTGTCGTGGATCGACGGTGATCCGCGTGAACCGCATCAGTCTCACCTCCTCAGGGAGAGTATCGCGGCCGCCCGCAGCCTGACACGTCAATGACGTTTCCTCAGACAGGCGGTCGTGCCGGCCTCCACGATAGCACCTTCTCGGCGGGCTCGGCCCGTGTCGTCATCGACTCGATCGGTCTCGTATCCTTGTCGATTCGTTCCGGCGAAACGCCGCAGGGATTTCAGTCCCTTCCGGGTGCTCGTTGACTCAACACGCCGCAAGTCGTTGATTCGCTGGCAAAAGCGCGCGGCTGTGCGGGAACACGGGTTTGAGGAACGCCGAGGGGATCTCGCTCTGAGGCCGAACCGCGCCACACGTGGTCAGAATCCCGGTCTAGTGTGTGTTAGTGAAGGCTGGCACAACACAACTGCGACGCTGGGGGCAGCTGTATTCCAGCTCCACCTGCCACCGTTCGATCTGGACCGCCAGGTCATCTAGCTTAGTCCGACGAGTTTCGAGGTCCTGGGCGCGGGCCGGAAGGGCCAGGACCAGCATCACGAGCAGCGCCAAGATTCGCGTGTGACCCGTCGACAACGGAAATCTGAGGCCGATCGGTTGATCACTTACTTCTGGGGTTGCATCGAGGCTCACTGGACGTATTGAGCGGACAATTCCGGCCCCGCACCTGGGGTCCTCGAATCAAGACCTGGTGCGCCAGTTGCGGAGAAACACCGTCTCTCCTATAAGAGTTCCCAGTTATAGGATCGAGGCTCCGCGGGATGCCGCGGACCGTTCGTCCGGATCGGGGGCGACGCATGCCAAACGGTGCGGAGCGTCTTCGCAGGATTGCGGAACTCGCGCGGTCGGTCTCAAGCGCCCTCGACCTCGAGGCCGTCCTGGACCACGTTACGGCCGCCGTCAGCGCCCTGCGTCCCGATGCCGCCTGCAGCGTGCGATTGATCGATCAGCTGGTCGGCGGCTATCGCTTGGCCGGTGTCGGCGGCGTGCCGATCGCAGACCGGAGGCCAGTGATCCCGTTTGGTCGCGGCCTTACTCACGCGGTCGCAGAGACTGGCCGGCCCTTGTTCGTGGAGGAGTATTCGGACGATCCGCGCGCCCTTGAAGGCCACTGGGCCGCGGCACGCGGCCTGACGGTGTATTACGGCGCACCCATCGGAGCCGCGGGCGAACTACTCGGTGTCCTGAGTGTCAACCTGCCCGCCGGTGCGCTTCCCACGCTCGAAGAGCGAGAAATGATCGAGGCCCTCGCCGGTCAGGCGGCGGTCGCGATGCGGAACGCCCGTCTGTTTACCCAGAGCGAAGCGCGTCGGCGGGCGGCCGAATCGTTGGCTGAGATCAGTCGCGATCTCGCCCAGGCGCTCGACCACGAGGTCCTGGCCCAACGGATCGTGGATGGCGCCCGCGATTTGCTTCGGGCGCAGGGCGCCATCTTGCTCCGCCTCGACTCGGACTTAAGCGAGTTCACCACCACTGCGATGTCGGACGATACTCCGGCGGCGGACCTCGAATCGCCGGTCGCCTTCGCGGTACACAATGTTGCCGCCCGGACAATCCGCGAGCGCCGTCTTGTGGTGGTCCCGGATTTCCTTGCCGACCCACTGCTGGCTCTGCCTTCTGAGTGGCGAGCGCAAGAGGAGTCGATCACGGATCGCACCCTGCTGGCGGTGCCATTGGTCGTGCAAGAGCGGATGCTCGGTGCGGTCGTCATCATCGACCGAACGGGCCGAGTTCTCGATAACGGAGATCTCGCGCTCGCCCGGGCGTTTGCCGACCACGCCGCGCTGGCGCTGGAGAACGCTCGGCTGTATGCCGAGGCCACGCGCCGGCGCCACGAGGCGGAAGAACTCGCTCGGGTTGCACGCCTCCTGACCGAGAGCCTCGACGTCGCGACGGCGGCCGATAGGATCGCCGAAACGGTCCTGCTCCTTTTGCGAGTCCCAGCCTCTGTCCTCCGTCTTCTGCAAGCCGATGGCTCGCTGCTCACGATCGGAAGCGCCGGGCGTACCCGTGATGCCTTCGAGCCGGGCCATCTCCTTCCACCGGGCGTCGGGATCGCGGGGAAGGCCATCGTCGAAGGACGACCGGTGATCGGCGACCCCCTCGGGCCGGGGGCGCTTACGACCGAGGACTTTCGGCGTCGGCAGCAGGCCTCCGGCGTTCGCACGGTTCTCGCCGTGCCGCTTCGGGTCGCGGAGACGATGCTCGGCGTGCTCGCCGTCGGCGATGAGGCCCAGCGTGTATTCTCATCGGGGGAAGTTGTCCTTCTCCAAGCCTTCGGCGACCAGGCCGCCATCGCAATCAACAACGCGCGCCTGTTCGAGGAGGCCCAGCGGCGGCGGCATTCGGCCGAGAGCCTGGCCGAGCTGGGGCAACTGCTTACGCGGTCGCTGGACGCTGCGGAAGTCAACCAGCGGATCGTGGAGAGCGTCCGGTCGCTCCTCAATACCAATGGTGCGGTCCTCTACCGCGTGGAGCTCGAGACGCAGAACCTCGTGGCGCTGGCCTTCTCCGGTGACGTCGGGCCCGACTTCACCGAGCGAGCGGCCGTGATCCCACGCGGCTACGGAGTCGTCGGCCGAGCCGTGCGCGAGCGCCGCCCCGTGGGAACGCCCGATGTTCTGGCAGATCAGAACGTCGCTCTCACGCCGGAGTTACGGTCGTACGTCGAGGGCGCCGCATTCCGAGCCTTCCTGGGGGTGCCCCTTCTCGTCCAGGGCCGTGTGGTCGGCGCGCTCGGCATTAGGACCCGGGCCGGGCACGTGTTCGACGCTGACGAGATCCGACTCGCGCAAACCTTTGCTGACCAGGCGGCCATCGCGCTCGAGAACAGCCGTCTCTACGGCGAATTACGAGCCGCACTTACCGAGGTTGAGCGCTCACAACAGCAGATCGTGCAGACCGAGCGCCTCAGCGCATTCCGCGAGATAGCGGGGGGCGTGGCCCACGACTTCAATAACATGCTGGCTGTCGTCCTCGGCCGGGCGGAGATGCTGCTCCGTGGGGTGAGTGATCCAGAGGTAAAACGCGGCCTCGAGATCATTCGACGGGCGGCCATGGACGGCGCCCTCACCGTTCGGCAGCTCCAGGAGTTCACACGGGTTCGTCGCACTCGTACGTTCAGCGCGGTCGATCTCGAACAGGTTCTCCACGATGTGGTGGCGCTGTCACGTCCCCGGTGGGAGACCGAGGCGTACAGCCAGGGGATCTCGTATGAGATTCGCATCGAGGGTGGACCGCTCCCGTCGGTTTCGGGGGTCTCGGAGGAGCTACGCGAGGCGTTCATGAACCTGCTCGTCAACGCCTTGGAGGCCATGCCGAACGGCGGGCGCTTCATCTTTCGCCTCGAACGTCAGGGCGACTACGTGGCCGTGGCGGCTCAAGACGACGGCCACGGGATACCAGAACGGATACGTGAGCGGATCTTCGCTCCGTTCTTTACGACCAAGGGTCCGCAACGAACGGGCCTCGGGCTTTCTGTCGTGTGGGGGATCGTGAATCGCCACAGCGGCACGATCGGTGTGGAGATCGCACCGGGCCAGGGCAGCACCTTTACGGTTCGGCTCCCGGTCTTGCACGAGAGCCCGTTGACGCAGCAGTCTGCCGTGGCGCGCGCCCCGAAGCTCGGAGCCCGGGTGCTGGTGATCGAGGATGAGCCCGACGTGGGCGATGTGCTCAACGAGCTCCTTGCGGCGGCAGGGTACATCGTGATCGGGGCCCGTAGTGGGGCCGAAGGATTGGCCCGGTGCGAGGCCGCGCCCGTCGACCTCGTGCTCAGCGACCTCTCGATGCCTGGGATGTCCGGGTGGGACGTGGCAGCAGCCTGTCGGGACCGCTTTCCGGGCGTGCCGGTTGGCCTAATGGCGGGCTGGGGAGATCAGCTAGATCCGGAAGAACTCGCGCGGCACCGGATCCGGTTTGTGCTGACCAAGCCGTTCGTCGCGGAGGACGTGCTCCGAGCGGTTGCTGCCGTGTTCTAAGCGCCGATGCGCAGCTCTTTGAGCCCCCTTCTTCACGACGACGACCCGCGACCGATTGCCACCGGGACGTCCGAGTGAGCAGATGAATGGACCGCGTTGGGCAGCTTGGCCTCAGCCGCCGCGAGCGGTGGTCTTCCTGGCGGAAGCGCGACGTAGCCGAGCAGCCAGCCGACCGCTCCTGAGAGCAGGACAGTGCCCGACCACACGTGCACGCTCCACCATACGCCGCGCGTGAGCGCGAGCGAGGCGAAGTACGCCAGCGCCGTCACCGCCGGGACGACGAAGCTGAAGATCCGCCACGCGAGGGGGCGGTCGGCGCCGGGCCGGAGCAGCGCTCTCAGCACGTCGGCGACGACCCCGGCGACCGCGAGCGACGCGACCGGCGCTAGCGGGTAGGCGCCGCGTGGGTACAGCAACCCCATCGCGGCCCCGTTCAGAGTCAGCATGAACGTCATCGAGCCCGTCGGCGCGTGGCGACGGCCGAGAAGGAAGAAGACGGCGGCCATCAGGACCGCCATCCACGCCAGCATGCCCTGCACGCCGGCGCTCTGGAGCAGGTCGATCCAGCCGGTCGCCTGCGCGCGCACCAGTGCGAAGCGCGTGGCATCGGCCGGGACGTTCGAGAGCGGATGCCCGAGGCTCATGAAGAACGTGATGACCGAGAGCACCGACGTCACCGAGAGCACCATCGGAAGCTGCCCTGACCAGCCGACCGGCGCCGGCTCGTCGCGGCTCAACGCGGCACGAAGGGGGCCCGTCACGACGAGGCCCATCCCCAGCGCCAGCAGGAGATGCGCCGGACTCAGCAGCGCCTCCACACCGGCCTCGAAGCCGAACAGCGAGTGCCATAGCAGATCGGTCGGCCCGGCGACGAACCACAGCAGGGCGCCGGCGAGCGACAGGCCGTAGCCCGTCGGCAGCGCCGCGCGCCACGACCGGCCCCGGGCCACGTTGCGGAGCAGCGTGCCCACCAGCATCAGGAGACACGCGCCCCACCCCCCGTAGAGCACGGCGTGCCACGGCGTGAAGAACGTGTCGTCGACGCGGCCGTGCGTGTGAGCCCAGCCGTCGAGGAAGAGCCCGCCCACGAATGCCGCCGACAGCAGGCTCATGATCCAGCCGAACCGGCTTGTCGCTTCGACGCGCTTCATCATCATCGCTCCTGGTGTTGACGGCTAGTCCGCCGACCGGTGGGCAGCACCGCGTGTACGACGAAGTCGACGACCGCCTCGCGGGCGGCCCCGTCGTCGATGCGCACCGGATCGGGATCGAGGTGTCGATGCATGGCGAAATCGGCGACGGCTTCCAGGATCAGCCGGCTGGTGCCCTGGACATGGGGCACCGGGCGGAGTCGCCGCTGGGCGATCCGCGTCGTCAGGTACTGGTGGAGGCGGCCGAACAGTCCGCGGCGCATCTCGACGTAGAACACCTGGGCCAGCTCCGGAAGGTCCGGCGCCGAGCGTTCGAGCGCGACGATGGCCGGCCACCGCCGGTCGATCAGCGTGTACAACTCGCCGACGATGCGTGCTAGCTCGAGCCGGACGTCGCCGCCGCCGCCGCGCGCGAGCGCGGTCTCCAGGCTCGGCAGCCTGACGTCGGCTCGCAGGCGCTCGCGCAGGCGCTGGATGATGGCGCCCGGCGAGGGCGCCGGGAGCGGGAACTTCGGCGTGTCGGTCGCCGGCTCGTCGAGGCAGGCGCGGTCGATCATCAGGTAGAAGAGCGCTTCCTTGCCGGTGACGTAGTTGTAGAGCGTCCCGGGGGACACGCCCATCGCGCGCGCGACGTCAGCCATCTGGGTCCGGCGATAGCCCTTCTCTCCAAAGACCCGAAGGCTCGCGTGGATGATCTGTTGCAGCCGGTCCGGCGGGCGCCGTCGCATGGCCGCAATCATAAATGAATGAATGAATGAGTGAGTCAGTCAAGAAAAATCGACAGACAGTCTACATTTGTCGCCGATCTCCCCATTGACATTGTCGTACCATCCCTTCCCCGGTACCGGGTCGGTAAGCGCCGCGCAAAATTTCGTGAGAGCTGGTGCCCGTAAGCGCGTCGAACGCGGCCGTGGACCCGCGGGGTGAAGGTGAAGTTGAAGTGATGCGGAGGCGAACATGCCGGACGAAGTCGAATACAAAGGCTGGCTGATCGAACCGCAGTCGTACAAGTCAGAACGCGATCGTTGGCGACCCAGAGCGCTGGTGAGCATCCACAAGGGCGGTCGTGTGCGAATACTGCCGTTGACCTGGTTCAACGCGATGTCTAATGCGCGTCGACATTTGGATTGGAGCTGACACCGGGCCCCCCAGCGTGATGAGCGGGTTCGCAGCGCCGTAGCACTCTCGCGCCACGAGTATCCGACCACGCTGTTCGGCGATCCTGACCAACGTTCCGACAATCCCGGCGGTGCCCGTGGCTGCACCGTTGCCGATGAAGCGCGCATCATGCAAGCTCATGGCCGGTCTGAGGCTAGTCTGACGCAACCCGAGGGGAGCGCCGGCGAGCGCCTTCTCCAGGGCTCCGAGCGCCTCATCGAGAGAACAGACTCGCGAATACGTCCAGCCCTCTTCTGGACGGTCGGGGCGGGCGTCCGCAGTCGGCGTGGCCGCCGAGCGCCCCTCTTCGGCCCGCGAACGTGAGTCCACACCGATCGATCCAAAGGCGATCGCTTGAAGGCTGACGTCGTCACCCCAAGAACGGGATGCCAGCCGGAGCATCGTGCCCGAATACGAGAGAATGTAGATGCGCCTTACGCCGGTCGCCAGCATCGCCGGTATGACCTGGGTCGCGACTGTGTGGACGGCCACGAGGGGCGCGGCGGCCATCTCATCACCTTGGACCGAAATCCATTGCAACTCGGGAGGGAAAACCGTCCGAACTCGCGCCTGATCCTCGCGACCGACCACGACGACTGCCGACGCCTCAATGCCCTGCGTCCGCATGAACGCCCCCAGTTTCTCAGCGAGAACAGCTAACTGCTCTGGGTAGCCCTTTGTGATGTCTGCGACTGCCCGCGTTTCCATTTCGTGTCTCCCCGTCTGCCCCCACGCCGAGGCGTGAGTAGGGCCACCGAGAGAGTCTGATCCTCGGGAGGGCGCGGGCGCTGCTCCTGGTTCTTGAGGTCCAGCCACGCTGCACCTCGCCGTCGGATGTCCCCCGTCATTACATCTACCGCCGCTCACGGCCACAAACAGCACCCGGGGGGCGCTGGGCCGCCCCCCGAAGTGCCGTACTTCAAATCCTCTGCTAGTCGTCGCCTCCTTCGGCCTGAGCAGTGCTGCAGATCTTCCAGATCACGCCCGTGCCTGGGATCTGGACAAGCGGACCGTTACCAGCACCCACGAACTTTGCTTCCGTGTCAGACTGGCCGAAGTCCCGCACGGCGCCGTAGTCGACGACGTAAGCGCAGCCGTCGGGCCCGAACTTGACATTCGTTGGTCGGTTGAATCCACTGATCCCGGATACGAACGCCTGCTCGGTCGTTTTGTTGAAAGCAAACCGCAGGATCTTGAGCTCGAGCGGCTCGCCCGGCTTGCTGAAGTTGATGAGCTTGACCTCGTGCCCGACCTCTGGAGCGGGGTCGGTGGCATTCGCCGCCGAGAACCCGAAGTCGCCCTCGAGGCTGTACAACGCGGCCCCGCGGCTAACTGGTCCATTCGCGAACGAGTTCGGCACAAAATCGATGCCGGTAAACGAAGAGTCTGCCGCCTCGATGGCCAGCGGTGACGTGATCTGCTGCGGTGGGAACTTCAGGACGTCTCTGACCGGAACATCCTCGCTCAGGATCTTGGCGAGGCTCGCGGGCGTGCACAGGCTCGGCGGATTTGCGGCCGGGACGCAGAGATCGTCGCCGGGCCCGCCGACCGGATTGAACACCGCCTGGCTCGAAGGCAGGAAGCCGTATCGATCCGGCCAGCCGTGGTAGTCCGGAGTGCCGTCGGGGTTCTGTTGGGCCAGTTGCAGCATATCCGGAGCATTGTTGGACGGCCGCGCACCCCGCTCGTCTGCGCCATCCTCACCGACCAGCAGCCCGCCCTTCAGGGCGTGATCCTCAGGGGCAAACCGAATGGCATACCCGTTCCGGTACCCCCACGAGAACGGCTCGATCGTGGTCTCTGGATGGGCGACGTCGAGCCTCGCGCGCAAGATGGCGCCGTCACAGACCCCCCGGTGGAGCGCGCTCTCGAACGCCCGCACCGTCGCTCCCTTCCGTGTGGTGCCGAACGGGGAGTATCCGCTGGTAAAGACCCCGTCGCCGGAATCGAATACGTTGTCGCTCAGCACGATGTCCTGACACGGGATGTCTTGTTGGTTAGTGCCGCCGCCGTTGTCGCGACCGACCACGCCGCTGTTGGTCGTCGAGCCCTGCGACCAGTAGATCCAGTTACCCTTGAACGCCAGCTGTTCCGTCGGATGGTCGCCGGTCGGCAGGCCGGTGATGAACGGAGTGACGTGCCCCGTCATGGGGTCGACGGTCACGATGCGCGAGCTATTGTTTTGCCCTTGGGCGTGGGTGGCCTGGTTGGAGTCCGTCGCGAAGAGCCGACCACCGGCAAAGCCCTTCTCGAACGCAATGTCCACCGCCGGCCCTGCGGCCTGGAAACCATCGGTCGCCGTGGGCTTGGCCAGCGTACGGAGTAGGGTCCCGCTTTGATTGAACACGAGGATGTCGGGCGTGAACGGGTTCTTCGAGTCGAAGGCACCAGACCCGAAGCTCGATTGCTCGTTGCACACACTCGGCAAGCCGTGCCCGGATTCCAGCACGAAGACGTCAAACCCATTTCCGTGCCGAAGAAAGGCGATCCCGGTCGGGAAGTTCAGACCCTTGGCGAAGACCGAAACCTTGAACCCCGAGGGAAGCACAATGTCGCTGCCGGTGTCCGGATTGAACAGTGCGGTGTTATTCGGGCAGAGCGGGTTAGCCACAGTTGCTGCGACGGCGAAGGCCGGCAGCGTAAGGAACAGCGCACTCGCGAAGGTGAAGCTGAGTGCCTGTTGGCTAGCGAATCGCATGTACCAACTCATCTACCTTCTCCCCTTTGAGGACGACAGGCGATGCTGGTTTGCCCCGTTGCGCTGCGGTCAGGGGCCGGCGTCGTGGCGGACCGCGGCCCAATTTACGTGAGCGTCCGAGGTGATGAAAAGGCTGTCGACCAACGCTTCTCATGAATTGCCTCGCTACCGCCGGTGCTCGTGGACCGCATCTTTACTGCTACTTCTCCGTCGCGGTCAAGCGAAACAACACCTGAAAACCTCTTCATCCAATCTTCATGATCTCTTCAGATCTGGCCAGTCTCCCTTCCTGGCGGAAGTGCCGGCAGCACGAGCCCAACTTCCCTAAGGCCAACACCTTCTTCGCCTGGTGTGTGCGCGGCGGACAGGGCGTCGATCCGCAGTAGAGTGAGAACTGACGAGAGTGGTTTCAGTCGATGGCTAAATCGAAGTGCTCGCGATGCCCCTGGGGCGACCAACTGAGGCAGCCCGCCGCCACCGAGCGGCTCCGCGCGCCAACTCGCACGGACGAGAGAACTTTCCGTATGAACGTCACCGACAATCAATCGCTCTTCATCTTCATCTCGCACTGGTGGTATCGCGGAGAGGCTGCAGACCCGCGCCCGCCTGAAGCCTCACGCGCTTTCAGGGATGCTCAGTGGCGTCGTGGTGCGAAGACATCTTCGGAACCCCGCTCTTGAGCTTGCAGGACTTAATGGGGGGGTGTTTCTCCGAAGAAGTGAGCGCAAATCGGGTGCCTATTTTCTAAATCGCTGGACGACACCCGTCAAAAAAGTGGCCTGGCGCAGCGCTTCGAACTCCGCGCGACGCCAGGATTCAGCGAAGCCGGGGTGCACCATGAGAATTCCAGTTGGCGACTCCATGTGCGTCGTGAATAGGCGC
>Ga0209055_1002369_pt1 | contig 11953 bp, 8 predicted proteins | sample GraSoiAngelo_110_FD_185875 | JGI IMG/M metagenome (GOLD analysis project Ga0209055, IMG submission 185875) | Grasslands soil microbial communities from the Angelo Coastal Reserve, California, USA - 14_0903_12_30cm (SPAdes) (version 2) | ecosystem: Environmental > Terrestrial > Soil > Grasslands ... | reverse complement strand
GGGTGGTGGCGTACACGCGGTCCACGTCGCCGAGCAGCCAGAGCAGCAGGTCGATGGTGTGAATCCCCTGATTCATCAGGGCGCCGCCGCCATCGAGCCCCCAGGTTCCGCGCCAGCGCGAGCCCGCGTAGTACTCCGGCGGGCGGTACCACCGCACGCGGGCCGACGCGACGATGGGGCGCCCGAGACCGCCCCGCGCGATGAGTCGCTTCAGCCAGTTCAGGTCGGGCGCCGCGCGATCCTGATAGATCACGCCCAGCTTCACGCCGGCGCGGTCGCACTCGGCCGTGAGCCCATCGATGCGCGCCGTCGTCACGTCGAGCGGCTTCTCCACCAACACGTGCAACCCCTGTTGCGCCGCCGCCTGCGCGTGCTCGGCGTGCACACCCGAGGGCGTCCCGACCACCACGAGCTCCATGGGTCGATGCTCGAGAAACTCGTCGAGTGTCCGGTAGCCGTTTCCCCCGTACCGCTGCGCCAGCGCGGAAACCTTGGCCGGGTCGCGCCCCCAATACGCCACGACCTCGACGTCCGGGACTAGGGCGGCCGCGCGCGCATGGGTGTCGCTGATGTTGCCGCACCCCAGCAGGCCGATGCGTATGGTCATGCGCCGGCCTCGTTCCCTCGCGTCAATCCCTCCCACAGTCCCTGGAGGTACATGGCGCCCAGCGCCCGGTCGTACAGGCCGTACCCGGGGCGTCCGCGCTCGCCCCAGATCATGCGCCCGTGATCGGGGCGCATCGGCCCCGCAAAGCCGACGTCGGAGAGCGCCCGCAGCACGGCGTACAGGTCCACGCCACCGCACGCCGACGGGTGGGCCGTCTCGTGAAAGCGCCGCTCGCCTGTGACGCGCACATTGCGACAGTGGGCGAAGTGAATGCGAGCGCCGATGCGCCGCACCATCGCGGGCAGATCGTTTTCCGGATCGGCGCCGAGCGATCCCGTGCAGAACGTCACGCCGTTCGCCGGTGTGTCCACCAGGGCCACCAGGCGCTCGAGATCGCGCCCCCGGCAGATGATCCGCGGCAGGCCGAAGATCGGCCAGGGCGGGTCGTCCGGATGGATCGCCATCCGCACGCCGGCGTGCTCGGCCACCGGGACCACCCGCTCGAGAAAGTAGGCCAGGTTGTCCCACAGGCGGTCGGCGTCCACGTCCCGGTACGCCGCGAGCAGCCGCTCGAGCTCCTCGGCGCCGTACGCCGTGGCCCATCCCGGGAGATCGCCCGTGCCGCGCGACAGGTCCACGGCGGCGAGCGCCCGGTCGTCGTAGGCCAGCGCCGTCGATCCGTCGGCGAGTGGCTGGGCCAGGTCGGTGCGCAGCCAGTCGAACACCGGCATGAAGTTGTAGCACAACACGGGAATGCGGAGCGCGCCCATGGCGCGCACGCTTTCACAATAGTTCGCGATGAACCGGTCGCGGCCCGGGCGGCCGAGCTTGATGTCTTCGTGCACCGGAATGCTCTCGACCACGGCGAAGCTGAGTCCGGCGCCCTCGATCTCTCCCTTGAGGCGCTCGAGCCGCTCGCGGCTCCAGGCCGCGCCCACCGGCACGTCGTACAGCGCGCTCACCACGCCCGAGACGCCCGGAATGTGCCGGATGTGCGCCAGTGGGATCGGGTCGTCGCGCCCGAACCAGCGGAACGTCATGTGCATGCGCGCACCAGCTGTTCGATTTCTTGCGGGGTGGCGCGGTTCCAGTCTCCCGGGATGGTCAGCTTCAAGGCGCCGGCGGCGGCGGCGAACTGCACGGCGTCCGCGGGGTCTCGCTCGGCAGCGAGCGCGGCGATGAGGCCCGCGGCGAAGGAGTCGCCGCCGCCCACCCGGTCCACCACGCGCACCTGATAGCGCCGGCTCGGCCAGACGCCCCCGGACGACGTGTCGTACAACGCGGCGCTCCAGCCATGCTCGCTCGCCGACAGCACCTCACGCCGGGTCAGCGCCACGTGGCGACAGCCGTACCGCTCCGCGAGGCGCTGCGCCAGCGAGTCGTCCGGCGCCTCGATCCCGAGCATGACGCGCACCGCGTCGCGGTTGCCGATCAACAGGTCGGCTCCCTTTACGAGCGGCTCGATCACGGCCCGAGGCTCGCGCCCCTGCCAGAGAGCGGGCCGGTAGTTGAGATCCAGGCTGATGCGCACCCCGCCCGCGCGCGCGGCCGCGATGGCAGCCGTGAGGGACTCGCGCGGGCCTTCCCCGAGGGCGGGGGTGATCCCGGAGCCGTGAAACCAGGCGGCGCCCCGAACCGCCTTCGCCCAATCCACCGTCTGGGGCGTGATGGCGGCGAAGGCCGAGCCGGCGCGGTCGTACACGACGCGACTCGCGCGGATATCGGCGCCCGGCTCGACGAAATAGATCCCCATGCGCTCGCTCGCTCCGCCGAGCGCGATCGATCCCGTGCCCACGCCCTCGGCTTGCAGCGCGTGCACCGCGGCGTGGCCGATGGCGTTGTCGGGCAGCCGCGTGACGTACTCGGCGGGCACGCCGAGATGCGCGAGCCCCACGGCGACATTGGCCTCGCACCCGCCGAAGCCCGTGCGGAGCTCGGGCGACTGGAACAACCGCTCCGGTCCGGGCGGGCTGAGTCGCAGCATCAGCTCGCCGAACGTCACGGCGCGCGGGCCGCTCACGCCGGTGCCTCGGCGGGCTGTCGGCGGGCCTCCGCGACGCGGTCGATCAGCGCGCGGGCGCGCGCCGTCAGCCGGTCCCAGGCCTGCTCCGTCACGAGCGACGGGCTCACCAAGGCGCTGCCGAGGCTGACCGCGATCGCGCCGGCGCGGATCCAGTCGCCCGCGTTGTCGAGCGACACGCCACCGGACGGCACCAGGCGGAGAAACGGCAGCGGGGCGAGCACTTCGCGGATGTAGCGGGGCCCGACCAGCGACGCGGGGAAGAGCTTGATGTGCGACGCGCCGGCGCGCGATGCCTCGACGAGCTCCCGCGGCGTGAGCGCGCCCGGCATGCAGGGAACGTTCGCGTCGCGACAGCAGCGCACGACGGCCTGATCGAGCATCGGGCTCACGACGAAGCGTGCGCCGGCGGCGATCACGGCGCGCGCGGACCGCTCGTCCAGCACCGTGCCCGCGCCGACGACCGCGCCCGGGACGGCGTTGGGTGCCGTGAGGTCGGGGATCGCCGCCAGCGCGCCCGGCGTCGTCAGGGTGATCTCCACGACGCTCACGCCCCCGGCCACGAGCGCGCCGGCGAGCGCGCGAAAGTCCGCGGCCGCCGGGAGCCGCACCACCGCGATCACGCCGCTCGCTAGTGCCGCATCGATCATCCGAGAGTCGCCTCTACGCTTTCGTGCTCGAGTCGCGCGAGCGCCTGGGTGGTCGCCTCGAGGAACCCGGGAAGCCGCGCCAGGGAGGAGCCCCACAACGCCTCATCGGCCAGAGCACGGGCCGTCAGCCGCTCCAGCGTGTCGCGGGAGAGGGGGCCGGACGCATGATCCGCGTCCAGCGCCAGCCAGTGCCGGGCGACGAGCGGGAGATCGGCGTCGCTGATCGGATACGTGTGGCCGCGCCACCGCCCGTGCGGCGCGGACCCGGGCGGTGCACCCTCGGAAACCGGGCGAAGATATCGCAGGTGCGCGGCGCACGCGAGCGCGAGCCCCGGCGGAACGCGCCTTTCCTGCTGGATGAATCGCTCGATCGCCGGCGCGACGCGCACGCGCATCTTCATGGTCTGGTTGGTGGCGATCACGCGCCACTCGTGCTCGAGCCAGGGATTGCGAAACCGCTCGAGCACGCTCGCGGCGAATGCCCGCGCCTGGACGCGCGGGATGTCGGTCGCGGGCACGAGCTCCTGGAACAGCGTGCGCTCGAGGAAGGGCCCCAGGCGGACATGCTCCGCTGCCTCCCGCACGGTCGCCACTCCGGCGAGCAGGGCCAGCGGAGCGAGCGCGGTGTGCGCGCCGTTCAAGAGGCGCAGCTTGCGCTCCCGGTACATCCCGATCTCGGACGCAAACACCACCCCGTCGGGCGCCACGTCGATCGGAAATGCCGCCCGCAGGGCGGCTGGCTCCCCTTCGATCGCCCACAGCGCGTACGGCTCCGTCACGGTGAGCAGCTCGTCGGCGTAGCCGAGCCTCGCCTCGAGCGCGGCGCGCGTTTCGGGGGGCGGGCTGCCGGTGGTAATGCGGTCCACGAGCGAGGAGCAGCAGTGGACGTGGGAGGCGAGCCAGGCGCGGAACCCCGCGCCGCACTGCGACGCCAGCCGGTCGATCATCGCAGCGAGGCGCGGCCCGTTGTCGGGGACGAGCTCGGTCGGGATCACGTACAGCGGCGGCCCGTCCGGCAGCCGCTCGAAGCGCGCGTGCAGGACGTCGACGAGCCTGGCGGGGAATTCCGCTTCCAACCGGAAGCCGGCTTCGGTCACGTTGCTGACGATTACCTGCAGCTCGGGTTGGGCGACGGCCGCGCGCACCGCCTGCCACTCCGTGTCGGCGACCAGCGCGCGCGACACGGCGCCGATCAGGCGGGTACGCTCGATCGGCGCGCCATCGAGCAGGCCGCGCTCCACCAGCGTGAACAGCCCGTCCTGGGCGTTGAGCGCGCGGGCGCCGCCGTGCGGCGTGCTCTGCACGACCACGATGCGGCCGTGGAACGCGCCGGCGCGGTTGGCGGCGTCCACGGACGCCGCGCACAGGGCGCGCAGCAGCATGCCCGTGCCGAACTGCAGCACGCGCTCGGGGAGCTCGTTCCGGCGGTAGGCGCTTTCCGGCCAGTGGGCCCGACCGACTACCGGCAGGCGGACGCTCGCGGCGTGCACGCTGGTTTCGTCACCTCGTGACAGGAAGATCAACGGCGGTCTCGAACTTGCAACCCGTGACCCGGCGCACAAGAGCGTGAACAGATGTCTGTTGCGCCACCGCAACATCTGGTTACCACGGGTCACGTGCTCGCGCCACATGTCCGCTCCCCGCTTCCGACGCCCAAGCGTCGCGTGCCCCCCGCGACGCCGCCTTCGCCACATTCCTGGGAGTCCGCGTTCCAGGCGTACTACATCGAGCTGTGCGAGTATGTGCTCCGTTTTGTAGGCTCGGCGGAAGCCGCGCAGGATTTGGTGCAGGATTTGTTCTTGCGTCTCTGGGACAGCCGCGGCCCGCGCGACGCGACCCGTCTCACGCGGCCGTACCTCTATGTCGCCGCGCGCAACCGCGCGCTCAAGTATCTGCGGCACCGTCGCGTGGTGGCGGCGTGGATCGCGCGCGCGGCGTCGGAAGAGACACCCCCGTCCGATACGCCCGAGGACCTGTGCCTGCGGGACGAGCTCGACGCGGCCGTACAGCAGGCCATCGCCGAGCTGCCGGCGCGCTGCCGCGCGATCTTCGTGCTGCGCCGCCGCGAGCAGCTGAGCTACCGCGAGATCGCGACCCGCCTCGGCATCTCGCTCGGCACGGTGAAGTCGCAGATGTGGCGCGCCACGCTGCGGCTGCGCGCCAAGCTGGCACCCTACCTGGCCCGTCCCCTCATTTCCGAAGACCGCGTCGGCTAGTCGCTGCGCCGTCATACTCCCGTCCCCTTCGCGGGTTGTCGAGGCAGGAGGCTCGCCATGACGGAGGGGATCGACGCGACCGAGCTGCTGCGCTTCGTCGAAGGCGACTGCTCGCCCGACGAGGCGGCCGCGATCCAGGCGTGGATCGCCGCCGATCCGCGGCGGGGTGAGCTGCTCGACGAGATCCGCGCCGTGTGGCGCCTCACGGGCTCGACCACGCGGCCCTGGGTCGTCGCGGAGGCCCGGATCCGACTGCTGCGAAGCCGCGGCCGTCACGCGGCGCAGGGGTCGGCCGGGTTCTCCGCGCGGCCCCGACCGTTGCGGCGTGCAGGGCCTCGGTTTGGGTTGGTCCGCATCGCCGCGGCGATCGCCTGTGTCGTGGCCGGCACGCTCGTGTGGCGGCTACGCCCGACCGTAGCGCCGTTTCACGAATACGCAACGCAGCCCGGACAGCGCCTCCAGCTCGAGCTCCCCGACTCGAGCCGCGTGTTGTTGAGCGTGGGCACGCGGCTGCGCGTGTCGCGGGACTTCGGCGTCAGTGCGCGCGCCGTCGAGCTCGACGGCGAGGCGTACTTCGTGGTCCGGCACGACCCCCGGCGTCCCTTCCTCGTGCGCACGCGCCAGGGCGTCACCGAAGATCTCGGCACCAGCTTCGACGTGCGTGCGTACCCGGAGGACGACTACCTCCAAGTCGTGGTGGCGGCCGGCCGGGTCGCCCTGCGGGCCGGGGGGAGGGGGGGCGACTCGGTGCTCAGCTTGCGGTCGCGTGATCGCGGCGTGCTCGACGCGCACGGCGTGTTGCGCGCGACGTCGGGCGTCGCACTCACCGATTACCTCGGGTGGACCCGCGGCACCCTCGTATTCCACGATGCGGCGCTCGGCGAGGTCGTGGCGCAGCTCGAGCGCTGGTACGACGTGGATATCGCGGTGAGCGACGCGATCGCAGCCGGCGACCGGCTCACCATCTCGTTCGCGACCCGCTCCGTCGACGAAGCGCTCGCGACGCTCGCGCAGGTGGTCGACGCCCGCTGGACCAGGTCCGGGAGGACGGCGCGACTCACACCCTCGGGTCGGCGACCGTAACCGGAGGAGACCCACCATGCGATTTCTGATTCCGTTTGCGGGGTTGCTCGTCGCGGCGACAGTGTCCGGGCGGTCGCAGTTGGCGGCCGCCGCGTCGCCCTTGGACCGCACGGTCACGCTCACGCTCGAGGGTGTGCCCCTGAAGGACGCGCTCGACGCCGTCGCGCGCCAGACCGGCGTGCGCATCGCCTACTCCGGTCGAATCGTGCCGCTGGAGCGGCCGGTGTCCGTTCAGCTCGCGGCGGTGCGGGTTGAGGCTGCGCTCGATGCGCTGCTGCACGGCACCGGCGTCGCGCCCACGCTCGACGGCACCGGTCAGATTCTGCTCGTGACGGACCAATCAGCCGGGCGCGCGGCGGCGCAGTCCGGGTCGATAGCCGGCACAGTGAAGGACTCGACCACCGGCGCTCCAGTGGCGGATGCCCTCGTCACGGTCGTCGGAACCGCGTTCACGGCCAAGACCGGCGCCGACGGCCGCTTTACGATCCTCGCCGTGCCGCCGGGGAGCTATAGGGTCCGGGTCCGCATGTTGGGATACACGGCGGTGGTGGCCGGGGTGACGGTGCAGGACGGAGCGCAGGCGATTGCCGACGTCCAGCTTGCCCGGAGCGCGATCGAGCTGAATCCGGTGGTCGCCATTGGGTACGGCAGCGTCGAGCGGCACGACTTGACCGGCGCGGTGTCGTCGGTGACCGCCGACCAGTTCGAGACGAAGGCGGCGCCGACGGTGACCCTCTCGAGCGGCCTCCAGGGCAGAGTCGCAGGCGTCCGGGTGACCTCGAATTCCGGGATGCCGGGCGTGGGGATCCAGGTGCGGGTGCGGGGGACCGGCTCGATCACGGCCAACACGGAGCCATTATACGTGATCGACGGCCTGCCGGCGGAGCAGGGGTCGAACGACACCGACCCCAAGAACAATCCTCTGATGTCGGTCGACCCGAACGAGATCGAGTCGATCGACATTCTCAAGGACGCGTCCGCGACGGCGATCTACGGCGCGCGCGGCGCCAACGGCGTGGTACTGATCACCACCAAGCGGGGTCAGGCGGGCACGTCGCAGTTCACGGTGGAGTCGAGCGTCGGCTTCCAGAACATCGCGAAGACAATCCCCGTCCTGAACGCGCCGCAATTCATGCGGCTGACTCCACCAAGGCCGGGTATTTCCACGCCGCGCAGATTGCGTCCGCCGTGACCTACAACTACCCCGCCATGATGCTACGCACCGGCCTCCAGGCGAACCAGGGGATCAGCCTGTCGGGCGGCGACCAGAAGCTGCGCTATCTGATCAGCGGCAATTTCGCGCGCCAGCAGGGCATCGAAATCGGCTCGGACTTCAACCGTTACAGTGTCCGCCTCAACCTCGACGGCGACGCGAGCAGCCGGTTCCGCTGGGGCTCGAGCCTGAGCATGACGCGCGTCGCGCGCAACGCCGCCCGAGTGGAGAACGGCTCGCTCGGGAACAGCGCCAACGGCATCCAGGCGGCCATGCAGTTCGCCCCGTTCCAGGCGCCCAAGGATTCCACGGGCAACTGGATCAAGACGTCGCCCTCCACGGAGCCCGTCCCGAATCCGATCGCGAACGCACTCGAGGAGACCGACCTGAACACCACGTCCCGTTTGCTGGGCAGCGTGTTCGGTGAGCTGGCGCTCAGCCCCTCGCTCAAGCTGAAGGGCACGCTGGGCGGAAACTTCCAGTTCGACGGGATCCACTTTTTCGCCCCCCGTACGATTCTCGATGGCGGCAACAGCGGCCGCGGGTGGATGTACACGGGTCAGGGTCGCAATCTCACGAGCGAGAACACCATTACGTACGCGCGTCCCCTGGGACCCGGCAATCTCGACCTGTTGGGCGGGTTTTCGGTGCAGACCTGGTATGATGAGAGTGTCACGGCCACCGCGGCGGGCTTCCCGACGGATTTCACCAACGTCTACAATCTCGGCTCCGGATCGCAGCTCTATCCGCCGGCGAGCGGCGTCAGCGAGCACGCGCTGATCTCGTACCTGGGGCGCGCCAACTACAACGTCGCCGACAAGTACCTCTTCACGCTCACCGGGCGGCGCGACGGCTCGAGCGTTTTCGGTGCCAACCACAAGTGGGGTTTCTTCCCGTCCGGTGCTTTCGCCTGGCGCATCGGTGACGAGCCGTTCATGCAGCACCAGTCGCTCTTCAGCGATCTCAAGCTGCGCCTGAGCTACGGCGCGGCCGGCAATCAGGCCGTCGATCCCTACCAGTCGCTGTCCCAGCTGTCCGTTGGTTGGGTGGCGTCCGGCACGACGGAGATCCCGGCGATGACGCTGGGCGGCCTCATGCCCAATCCGGACCTGCACTGGGAGCAGAAGACTGAGTTCAACGCGGGCCTCGACGGCGCGCTGCTCGACGACCGAATCGCGTTCTCGCTCGACGTCTACCGCTCGAAGACCAGAGACCTGCTACTCCTGGTCGGCGTCCCGGTCACGACGGGCTACAGCCAGCAGTTGCAGAACATCGGCTCGATCCAAAACAACGGCGTGGAGCTGTCGCTCACGACCGTCAACATCTCGCGCCCGAACGTCACATGGCGCAGCACGCTGACCCTCTCGCACAACGCCAACAAGGTGCTGGATCTCGGGACGCGGCCGGATTCGTCGGGGCGAGCGGTGCCCGTGCTGCAACTTCCCCCATTCTCCCCTCGGACCGGCAATTTCTTCGACCCGCCCCCCGGTGACGTCTACGTCGTGCGGGTCGGCGAGGCGCTCGGCTCGATCTACGGCTATCAGGTCACCGGCCTGTGGCAGCGGGGCGACACGGGCGCCGCATGCTACCTGACCGATAAGACCGCCTGCACGCCGGGCGAGTACAAGATCGCCGATCTCAACCGGGACGGTCAGATCACCGCAAACGACCGCACAATCCTCGGCAACAGCCAGCCGAAGTTCTACGGGGGCTTGAGCAACACCCTCACCCTTGGCCGGTTCTCTCTCGACGCGCTCTTGAACTTCGTGTATGGAAACAAGGTGATCAACGCGGGAAACGCGTACGGCTGCCTCGACATCATGCAGGCGAACGAGCGCACCTGCGTGCTGGATCATTGGGACTCGACGCACACCAATACCATGGTGCCGCGACCCAATCGCGACCGCACCCGCTCGCTCTACAGCACATTCGTCGAAGACGGCTCGTATCTGCGGCTCCAGACCCTCACGCTCGGCTACGACCTACCGGCGGGCCTGCTGTTCGGCGGTGCCGCGACCGCCCGGGTGTACGTCACCGGCCAGAACCTGTTCACGATCACCGGCTACACGGGCTTCGACCCGGACGTCAACAGTCAGGGCGGGGATCCGCGCTACGGCTTGATCGACATCGGTGCATACCCGCGATCGCGCGTGTGGAACGTCGGCGTCCGGGCCACTTTCTGAGCCGCGAGGACACTGCCATGAGATACCAGCCATCGCTTACGCCCCTGGTGCTCGCGGTCGGCCTGTCGCTCGCCGCGTGCTCCGACCTGTTGGTCGAAAACCCGAAGGGATTCACGACCACCGACACGTTCTTCAAGACCGGCGCTGACCTGAACAGCGGCACGCTTGCGATCTACAGCGCACTGCGCGGGTTCGAGGGGCAGAGCAACTGGACGACCCCGGAGCTGGCCTCCGACCAGACCCGGGCGGACAACCGCGAGCCGAACGCGGGGACCTATGGGCCCGACCGTCTCACCTGGAGTGCCTCAAGCGGTCGTGCGATCGTGCCGTTCGGTACGCACTACGCCGTCATCACGGAGGCGAACCTAGTGCTCGCCAAGGGACCAGGTATTCAGACCTCGGACACGCTCACCAAGGCGTATAATCTCGCCGAGGCGAAGTTGCTGCGCGGGTATGCCTATCTGCGGTTGACCAAGATGTACGACGGGGTGCCGCTGCTCCTGACTCCGGAGGACCAGGCGAACCCGAGCCCGACCCGCGCCACGGTCGAAGCGGTTCATCAGGCGGTGATCAAGGATCTGACCGAGGCCAAGGCGGGACTCCCTGTCGCCTGGTCGGGCGACGACGGCTACGGCAACCCGACTCAGGGGCGCGTTACCAAGGGTGCGGCCGAGATGGCGTTGGCCGACCTGTACCTCTGGCGCTCGAGCTTCATGGGGAAGAACGAGTGGCAGCTCGCCTCCGACTGGGCCGACAGCGTCATCGCCTCCGGTCTCTGGTCGCTCAACGACGACTACATCAAGACGTTTCTGCCCAGCAACAAGGGGAACCCGGAGGAGATCCTGGTGATCACCAACTCCGGCGTCGTCGATCGGACCAGCAACATCTTTCAGCTCTTTTACTATCCGCGCGACTGGGGGCTGGACGCCGGGCAGGGAGGCGGGTGGGGGTTGATCCACCCGACCGACTGGTTCTTGAACAGCTATCTCCCGGGCGACTATCGTGGATCGCGCGGCTTCGAGGGATACAAGACCGACTCGGCGTACGTTGCGGGCGGCTGCGGCCTGACGATCTGTGCTGACACGCTGGGGGACGGACCCATGCCGTACAAGTACCGCAAGAGTGACAACGGCGCGACCTGGTGGCTGGGCGACGTGGACGTCCCCCTGTACCGCTACGCCGAAGCGCTGCTGATCTACGCCGAAGCGCAGAACGAGCTCGGCAATACCGGCGTCGCCGTGCAGTACCTGAACATGATCCGCGCCCGCGCCCGCAAGGGCACCGGCGCCCAGGCCCGCACCCAGCCGCATGACTACGGTACGGCCGGCGAAGCGATGGACAAGCTGTCGGTGCGCGATGCCATCTTCATGGAGCGCGCCTGGGAGTTCGCCTTCGAAGCCAAGCGGTGGTTCGATCTGGTGCGGCGCGACTCGGAGGAGCCGGGATACTGGAAGAACAGCCTCATCGCGCACGATCCGAGCTTCGACCAGACCCCGCCCAACCCGAAGCCGTTGCCGGACGAGTACAAGAAGCGGTGGCCGATTCCCCAGGCGCAGATCGACGCCAATCCCGCGCTGTGTCAGAACCCGGGATACGGTGGCACGGCGTGTCCACCGGGAGTGACCGCGCCGTGATCTGACGAGCCACCTCTCAGACTGCTTGATCCCCACCCGCACCCTGCCGCAGCCCGGCAGCGTGCGGGTCTTCTTTGCATGTTGTATCTTCGAGCGTAGCGTCCACGCAACACCAACAACCGTTGCCGAAATGAACCCGAAGGAACCCGACATCCCAGAACAGTGTCCAACCGGCCCTACCCTGACTCGAGGGGACATATGAAGCACACCATCTGCTGCGGATTTGCCGTCGCGCTGGTCACCGGTTGCGGGCCGACCGGGTCGCGCCGGGTCGAGGTCCCGACCCCCGACGACCAGGTCTCGGTTGGCTACGGGACCATGAGCAAGCGCGATGTGACGGCTGCCGT
>Ga0209055_1002367_pt1 | contig 11960 bp, 10 predicted proteins | sample GraSoiAngelo_110_FD_185875 | JGI IMG/M metagenome (GOLD analysis project Ga0209055, IMG submission 185875) | Grasslands soil microbial communities from the Angelo Coastal Reserve, California, USA - 14_0903_12_30cm (SPAdes) (version 2) | ecosystem: Environmental > Terrestrial > Soil > Grasslands ... | reverse complement strand
CACGTGCTCTCAAATGCCAGCCATGTGGTCCGTTCGCGGCGAGCTCGGACTCCAGCTTGTTACCACCTAACCGCCGGCCCCGGAATATTAATCTCATTCATAAGTGATTGGCACTTGAACTTGCGACAGCGTTCCTGGTTTGAACCGCCACCTTTTCAGCGTGTTGGTTGTCACCTTATCGAGAATTTGGTTGCCTGTGCTTCGTGCCATCGTCGCGCTGGTAACCCTGCCGCTCGCGGTATCGACGACCAGAACGCAAACACCGCTACCACTTATATGGGCATTCTTCGCTTGGTATGGATAATCGGGAAGAGGAGCATTAATTGCCACAGCTTTTAGAGCCGACAATGTTATCGGGATCGCCGGGGTAGATTCGGGCGCTTTGGGTTCGGGCACCTCCGGTTGCACAATGGTCGGCCTTACAGGTGTCTTTCTTTCCACTGTCGCAGCGGGCGTTGCCAGCGTTTTTGGATCAGGCGTCTGCTTAACAATCGGAGCAGGCTTTTCACTTGGTGTCCCGGCTGAAATTTCGATGCTTGGCTTCTCCGCGTCAGGCATTGCCATTGGCGTTGCCTCCGTCCTCTTTGAAAGTTCCGGAAGAGGCGTCGGTTCCGGAAGAACGGTCGGGGCCGCATCTTGGGCTCGCGCTAACGGTGACCGGACGAGCGCAAGACCGATGTACAGGACAATTTGGAGGATTCCTCTGTGGACGCGCGTCGACGACGCTCTCCGCAGCCTCCCAGTGACATCAAATAACCGGTCACGTCTGCCTTCTGCCGTCGCCCTGACTACCGTCATCTTCCCCTTTGCTGGCTGCCGCCTTTTTCGGCGATTCTCACTCCTTGTCCGGCTCGAAACTACAGGTAAAAAATCAGTGCGCAAAGAGGATTTGCCGATACATTCCGAGTCGATTTTCCTTCGCAAGCGGGGTCTTAGCTCAGTTGGTAGAGCGCCTCAATGGCATTGAGGAGGTCAGGGGTTCGAATCCCCTAGGCTCCACGTTGAAAAATGGAGCCGACATCTAATAAGAGGGCATCATTATCGGGATGCACTAGCAGGGTGCGTAATCCCCTAGGCTCCACTTTGAAAAATGGAGCCGACATCTAACAAGAGGGCATCACTAGCGGGATGTACTAGCAGGGTGTGCGTAATCCCCTAGGCTCCACTTTCATTTTCGATTTTCCATTCCCAATTCCCGCTTTAGCGTTCGTTTAATCACGCGCGAGGCGATGCAAGGCGAGCAACAATTCATCGACGGCAAAATTGTTCGCGGCGAAGCTCCGCTCAATCTCGAGATGCCGTTTGAGACGCTCGATGGTTTTATTACGCCGACGAAATCGTTTTACGTTCGGACGCATTTTCCGATTCCGAAGATCGACAAGAACAAGTGGCGGCTGCGGATTGAGGGCAAAGTCGAGAAGCCTTTCGAAATCGACTACGACGAACTGACCAAACTTGCATGGAGGAAAGTTCCGGTCACGCTCGAGTGCGCCGGCAACAACCGAAATTTTCTCGAGCCGAAAGTCAAAGGCGTGCAATGGGGACTTGGCGCGGTCGGGAATGCCGCATGGACTGGTGTTCCTTTGCCGATCTTGCTCGATCGCGCCAAAGTTAAGCCGACCGCGCGGGAAGTGATTTTGGAAGGCGCGGATCGTGGAAAACTGGAAGATCCAAAAAGTCCTGCGGGCGACTTGAACTTCGCGCGCAGCATTCCGTTAGAAAAAGCGAACGACGTCTTGCTCGCGTACAAAATGAACGACGTCGATCTTCCACCAGAACACGGTTTTCCGCTACGCGCGATTGTTCCTGGTTGGTACGCGATGGCGTCGATCAAATGGCTCCAGCGAATTATTGTCACCGACAGACCGTTCAACGGTTATTATCAAACGCTCGACTACGCATTTTGGAAAAGGCGAGGGGACAACGCCGAGCTCGTTCCGCTTTCCGAAATGCAAATCAAAGCCGAGATCGCGCAGCCGAGCGAGGGCGAAACTGTTCCGGCAAATTCAAACGTGCGCGTTCATGGCGCGGCGTGGACGAGCAACGGCGAAATTACGAAAGTCGAAATTAGTAGCGACGACGAAGCCACTTGGAACGAAGCAAAATTGCTCGGCGAATCAAAACCGGACGCGTGGCGCCTCTGGGAATGGAGTTGGAAAACACCCGCTCGTTCAGGCAAAGCAACGCTCACTGCGCGCGCGACCGATTCAAACGGCCAAACACAGCCGACTGAACGCGACCCGGACCGCGGCACGTACATGATTAATCACCTGCTGCCTATCACGGTCGAAGTGCGCTGACAATTCGACCCTCACCGGGCGACTTCGTCGCCCTCTTCTCGCTCGGGGAGAGGAATGAGGTGAGGTGCCCGCGAACTTGTTGAAGTTCGGTGCGCCTTCGCGTTAACTCTTGGTGTGTCGCTCGTTTTCAAGACTGTCCAGACCCAGGGCATCGCAGAACTTTCCTATCTGGTCGGCGACGATGATGAAGGCGTTGCAGCGGTGTTCGATCCCCGGCCGGACTGCGACATTTACATTGACATGGCTCGGGAAGCGGGCGTGGCGATCACGCATATTTTCGAGACGCACATTCATGCTGATCTCGTGAGCGGTTCGCGCGAACTCTGTGCGCGATTGGAATCCGCGAAAATTTTTGTGAGTCACGAAGGCGGGGCCGAATACAAATTCGAGGTCGAGAAAATTAAAGACGGTGATCGCTTTACTTTTGGAGAAGTGCTTATCACCGCGCGACATACTCCGGGACACACGCCGGAACATGTCGCTTATTTGTTGGCCGACACGGAACTTCCCGATGAACCATGGGGAATTCTGACTGGCGATTCGCTTTTCGTTTCGTCGGCCGGCCGCCCTGATTTACTGGGCGAAAAACACACCAAGCAGCTCGCCGAGCAACAATTTCATACCCTGCGCGATTTTTATCTCAAGATGCCCGATCACATCATGATTTATCCGAATCACGGTGCCGGTTCACCGTGCGGCGCGGACATTGGCGCTCGTTTGACCAGCACGATCGGTTACGAGCGCAGGCACAATAAATTTCTCCAGTTTGATGACGTGAAAAAATTCACAGACTATGCGCTGGCGACCGCGCCGCCGGTGCCGACGTATTATCCGCGAATGAAAAAGGTAAACGCGAACGGACCGGAAGTGCTTGGCTCTTTGCCACGCGTGCCGGGACTGCCGCCGAAAGCATTTAAGGCGACCGTGGAGAAGAAAGCCGCGCAACTGGTCGATGTGCGAACGATGCTCGCATTTGGCGGCGGTCACATCGCCGGCGCGCTCAACATCGGCGGCTCGCCGATCCTTTCGGTTTGGGCCGGTTGGATGCTCGATCCCGAGAAACCGATCCTTCTCGTCCTCGAAGACGACGACGATTTGGAAAAGATTTTGCGATTGTTTGTCCGGACGGGTTACACAAAATTTGCCGGATATCTGATCGATGGAATGAAGTCGTGGGACGCCGCCGGATTTCCGATCGAACGAATCGGCCAGATGAGCGTCCACGAATTGAACGAGCGGAAATCGTCGCTGCAGGTTGTCGATGTTCGTGGGCCCGGTGAATGGAAAAAAGGACACGTGCCGGGCGCGCGGCACATTTTCGTGCCCGAGCTGCACAAGCGAATGGCCGAACTCGATCGTAGTAAGTCCACCGTTGTCTATTGCGGTAGCGGCTATCGTTCAAGTATCGCTGCGAGCATTTTGAAGCCGGCCGGGTTCAAGGAGCTTTGGAATGTTCCCGGCAGCTGGGAAGCATGGAAGAAAGCGAAACTTCCGATCGAGGGAGCCGACGGCCAATGAATGGATCGACAACGGCGACGATTCCACACCGTTCCTTTGGTCAAACAATGCGCGCCGACGTTTGGTGGCTGCAACCGCTGCTCGTCTTTTTCGGATTGTCGACCTTTATTGTTTATTCGACCTGGGCGGCATTTCAGGGCGCTCATTATTTTTTCGGCAGTTACATCTCCCCCTTTTATTCGCCGGAGCTTTTCGGCGATTCGCCGCACAGTTGGTTTGGGGCAAAACCAAGTTGGTGGCCGGGCTGGTTAATCTTTTCGCCGGCGTTACTAATTCTTTGGGCGCCGGGCGGATTTCGGCTCACCTGTTATTATTATCGCGGCGCCTATTACAAAGCATTTTGGGCCGACCCGCCCGCGTGCACGGTCGGCGAACCGCGCAAAACTTATCTCGGTGAGCGTTCGTTCCCGCTGATCATGCAAAATGTGCACCGCTATTTTTTGTATCTCGCGCTCATTTTCATTTTGATTCTGAGTTACGACGTTTGGAAAGCCCTCTGGTTCAACAATCCGGTGACCGGCGGCAGTTCTTTCGGCATCGGCGTCGGCACCATCGTGCTTGCGATTAATGTTGTCCTGCTCAGCGGTTACACTTTCGGTTGCCATTCGCTCCGCCATTTGATCGGCGGTTTCCGCGATCAACTCGCAAGATCGACATCGTCGTTTCAGACATATCGTTGCGTCACCTGCTTAAATCAGCGTCACATGCTTTGGGCCTGGCTGAGTTTGTTCTGGGTCGGTTTCACTGACCTTTACGTGCGCCTCTGCTCGATGGGAATTTGGCACGACTTCCGGATCATTTAGCGAATGGCTGACTACGAGACGCATGAACACGATGTGCTCGTGATCGGCGCCGGCGGCGCGGGACTACGCGCGGCGATCGAAGCGTCGGCGGCGGGTGCCGAGGTCGGACTTGTTTGCAAATCACTACTTGGCAAAGCGCACACCGTGATGGCCGAAGGTGGGATCGCCGCCGCCCTGGCCAATGTGGACGAGCGCGACAATTGGAAAGTGCATTTCGCCGACACGATGCGGGGCGGTCAATATGTGAATCAGTGGCGCATGGCCGAGTTGCACGCGAAAGAAGCGCCGGACCGCGTGCGCGAACTGGAAGCATGGGGAGCAGTTTTCGATCGCACAGAAGACGGGCGCATTCTGCAGCGCAATTTTGGCGGCCACAAATATCCACGGCTCGCCCATGTCGGCGACCGTACCGGTCTGGAGATGATTCGCACCCTGCAAGATCATGGCGTGCACCGCGGCATCGACGTGCATATGGAACACACGATCCTGTCGATCTTGAAAGATGGCGATCGCGCCGTTGGCGCCTTTGGCTACGAACGCGAACGCGGCCGCTTCAAAATTTTCCGAGCGAAAGCAATCGTGCTCGCAACCGGCGGAATTGGCCGCGCTTACAAAATCACCAGTAACAGTTGGGAATATACCGGCGATGGACATTCACTCGCTTACGAAGCGGGCGCGGAACTGATCGACATGGAGTTCGTGCAGTTTCATCCGACCGGAATGGTTTGGCCACCGAGCGTGATGGGAATTTTGGTGACCGAAGGGGTGCGCGGCGAGGGCGGCATTCTCACAAACCAAGAAGGACGGCGATTCATGTTCGATGAGATTCCGGAAAATTATCGCGCGCAGACGGCCGACAACGAAGAAGAAGGCTGGCGCTATTGTCAGGGTGACAAGAATGCGCGGCGTCCTCCCGAACTATTGACCCGCGATCACATCGCGCGCTGCATTGTGCGCGAAATCAAAGAGGGCAGGGGAAGTCCGCACGGAGGCGTTTATCTGGACATCTCCTGGATCAAACAAAAACTTCCGGACGCCGCCGAGTACATCAAAAGAAAACTGCCAAGCATGTATCATCAGTTTAAACAGCTGGCAGATATCGACATCACCGAGCAACCGATGGAAGTCGGACCGACCACGCATTACATCATGGGCGGGATTCACGTCGATCCCGACACCCAAATGTCGCGTGTGCCGGGGTTGTTCGCCTCTGGCGAATGCGCAGCCGGAATCAACGGCGCGAATCGGCTCGGCGGAAATTCGCTCTCCGATCTTCTCGTTTTCGGAAAACGCGCGGGCGAGTTCGCCGCCCGCTTTGCCAAAGACAATTCGTTAGGCAAAATCGACAGCCTGAGCCGGGCGGGCACTATCGACATCATTGCGCGTGAAGCCCTGGCGCCGTTTGAATCCCGCGACCGCGGGAACGAGAATCCGTACGAAATCCAAAAAGATTTACAAGAATTGATGCAGGATAAGGTCGGGATTGTGCGCACTGAGTCGGAAATGCAAGTCGCGCTCGAGCAACTGAAGAAATTAAAAGAGCGCGCAAATCGCTCCGGGATTGTTGGTCATCGCGAGTTTAATCCCGGCTGGCACACTGCGCTTGACTTGAAAAATCTGCTGACCGTATCGGAAGTGATCACGCGCGCCGCGTTGGAGCGCAAAGAAAGTCGCGGCGCCCAGTTTCGTGAGGATTATCCAAACAAGGATGAGAAGTTTTCGAAAGTGAACACAATGATTTCGAAAGCGGATGATGGTTCGATACGGATTCGGTTGGAACCGCTTCCGGAAATGCCCGATTATTTGAAGCGAGTTGTCGAGGAGAATGGGTGACGTGAATGTTCAGTTCAAAATCTGGCGCGGCGACGCGAGCGGCGGTGCGTTTCAGGATTACACGGCCGAATGTTCCGAAGGAATGGTCGTGCTCGATGCCGTCCATCAGATTCAGCGAACGCAAGCGAACGACCTGGCGTGCCGATGGAATTGCAAGGCTGGCAAATGTGGATCGTGTTCGGCCGAAGTAAACGGGATGCCGAAGCTGATGTGCATGGCGCGCTTGAGCGATTTACCGCTCGACCGGCTGGTAACGATCGAGCCGATGAAAGCGTTTCCGGTCGTGAAAGATTTGATCACGGATGTGTCGTGGAATTTTTTGGTGAAGCGAAGAATCAAGCCGTTTAAACCGCGCCCACCGGACGCGCCCGACGGCACCTGGCGGATGCAGCAAGCCGACATCGATCGCGTCCAGGAATTTCGAAAGTGTATCGAATGTTTTCTTTGCCAGGACGTTTGCCATGTCCTGCGCGATCATCAGATGCACAACAAATTTATCGGGCCGCGTTTTCTCATTCACGTGGCGGCTCTCGAGATGCATCCGCTCGACACCGAAGATCGATTGGAGGAATTGCGAAACGCACAAGGGATCGGTTATTGCAACATCACGAAGTGTTGCACCAAAGTTTGCCCGGAGAACATTGAGATTACCGACAATGGAATCATTCCGTTGAAAGAACGGGTGGTGGACAAATTTTACGATCCGTTTGGATGGTTTTGGCGCTGGTTGAAACGGCGACAAGATCGACAACGATTGAACCCGGTGTAACCATTGCGGATCACGTGTCAGAACTGAAATCACTTTCGAAAGAAGCAATTCCCGCAGCGTTGGAAAAAGCGGAGCGATATCGTTTACTTAACGAGCCAGGGGAAGCCGAGAGCATCTGTCTCGACATTCTGAAAGCTGATCCCGAAAACCAACGGGCGATCATAACCTTGTTGCTAGCCCTGACCGATCGGTTCGAAAAAGGTTACGCGGTCAGCGATACCCAAACGAAAGAACTTCTTTCGCGGATGAGATCGGACTACGACCGAGCGTATTACACTGGAATCGTGGCCGAGCGCCGCGCGAAGGCGAAACTTCGACAGAACACGCCCGACTGCAGGTTCCAGGCTTACGATCTTTTTCGCGAAGCGATGAATTGGTTTGAGAAAGCCGAAGCGATTCGCCCGCCCGGCCACGACGACGCGCTGCTGCGGTGGAACACATGCGCGCGGATCACCGCGCGCAACAATTTGGTCGCACGCGAGCCGGAAGAACGAATCGAATTTCCGCTCGAGTAGTTAGGCAACAAGTGTGCCGCCACAACTCGAGCCCGCGCCGGCGGTACAACCGAAACAATGCTCGCCCGTCATGATTTCGCGATTTTCGATCTTGGCGGGATCGATGTCCCATAAAAACAGCGACTTCCCGTTTTGCCATTGCATGTCGAGTTGTTGATTAAAATCGCAATCGTAAACTTGGCCGCGCCAACCGACACTAATCGTGTTGCGGCACATTAAACCCTCGATCGTGGCTGGATTAAACGCATTGATCAGCAACTCCATGTAATCCTCGAGCTTGTTGTTGTGCCGGAGATAGGAAGCAAAGCGCGCGATGGGGAGGTTGGTGATGGTGTAGAGTTTGTTGAACACGATGCCGAAGTGCGCGGACAGTTCGCGTTTGAAATCCGCCTCCAACCCCGCTTGTGGCGGCGGCAGAAATGGTCCGACCGGATTGTAAACAAGGTGCAACGGCAAATCGCCAGCCATGCCGTAGCCTAATCGATTGAGTAGTTTGAGCGCCGCGATGCTTCCTTCGAAAACGCCTTCGCCGCGCTGCGCGTTCACATTCTTTGGCGAGTAGCACGGCATCGACGCAATGATCTCGACCCTTTTTCGCGCAAGAAACTGGGGGAGATCTTCGTAACCGCGCTCGAGTAGGATCGTTAGATTGCAACGATCGATCACATGCCGGGACGGCCGCAACGCTTTCACCCGTTTGACGAAATATCGAAAGTCCGGAATCATTTCCGGCGCGCCACCGGTAAGATCGACAATTGGAATATCGGTCTTGGTCAGCCAATCGATGATGCGGTCGATCGTCTCACGGGTCATGATTTCCTTACGCTTTGGCCCGGCGTTCACGTGACAGTGCATGCAGGTGAGATTGCAAAGCTTGCCGACGTTGATCTGGAGAATTTCCGGGCGCCCACGACGCAACTGCAGCCCGGCCGCGGCCAGTCGATCGGAAAACCGATTCGTCATCAGCAACAGCTCCCGCCATCACAACATTTGTTGTTTGCTTCCGTGGTCACGTCGTAATCCTGACCTTTGGTTTCTTTGGGATGTCGCAAGACGGTGCGCGAACAATCGAACGGCTCCGCTTCGGCCAGGGGCAGATCGACAATCGGATCGACGAATTCGAAGAATTCGCGATAGGGCGCCTTCTTGTAAAGATTGTAGGTCTTGTCGCAAACAGCATAGCGCTTGCCGCGCTCCATCCGATGGTTGTCGTCGTCGAGCACTTCTTTAAATGGACCGCGGTAAATCACGGCCTGATTGCGCTCGAAACATTCGCCCTGTTTTCCTTTGAAGGCTTCGATCGTGACGGAGCGAAATTCAATTCCTTGCACAGTGCGCCACGGTTTCGCGTCGCGCTTCAAGATTTGAATTCCGTAGAAGCCCGCATTCTCGAACGCAGCGAGAAAGCGTTCCTCAGTGAGAGCGCCGGAAATGCAGCCGCTCCAAAGCTCGGGATCGTTCTGCATCTCCTCCGGCACTTCTTCATCACTGACGATGTCGGAGATAACAGCGCGACCGCCTTTTTTGAGAACGCGGAAAATTTCATCGAAGAGCTGCCGCTTGGATTTCGGCTCGACCAGATTGAGCACACAGCTGGACACGACTACGTCCACTAAGTCGGTGGCGATCAATGGATGTTTAAAGCGCAGCTCTTCGGCAAGTTCATCGGCCGCAAGAAAGGAGGCGGCGTCCGTGATTGGATTTTGTTTTAATTGTCGATCTAACAATTCGAGATCGAGCGCGAGATCTTGAATGCGTCCTTTGCGAAACTCGACGTTGGAGTACCCGATTCGTTCCGCCACGATCGGCGCGCTACGTCGCGCGACTTCGAGCATCTCGTCGGTCATATCGACGCCGAGGACTTTGCCTTTCGGACCAACGATCTGCGCCGCGATGAAACAGATTTTCCCTGTGCCGCTGCCAAGATCGACAACGACTTCGCCTTCACGCAGATAACGTGACGGATCGCCACAGCCGTAATCGCGCTCGATGACTTCCTGCGGAATTGCGGTCAACAACTCGTCATCGTACTCGGCCGGACAACAAAGTTTGTCCGCGCGTTCTTTTGCTCCGACGGCATAGCGTTCCCGGACGATGCTTTCAGTGCGATGGGGTTCGATCATATTGATGCGACGTTTTAGCAGGCTGCTTTATTCCTGAAAAGCCCGCAATTCTACGTTGCTTCAGTTTTGCGCAACACGGACCGCGCGATTTTCGTCACCCAGAATGTTACGGCAATCGTGGCGGCAAGACCGACGCTAAGAAAAGTCCAATATTGCCAGCTGCGTTTAATCGCTTCGCCGCCAGCCGCAGCTAAAACCGCGGCCCTGCCGGCCGTGCCGATGTAAACATAAAGAAAGGCGCCGGGCATCATGCCGATCCAACTCGCCAGCGCATAAGGCCAGAACCTCACCGCGGTCAGGCCATAGAAATAGTTACTCAAGTTGAACGGGATCACCGGACTGAGGCGAAGCAGGAAGATCAACTTTGCGCCTTCCTCTCCGATGGCGTTGTCGATCTCACGAAAGGTTTCGTTTCGTCTCGCGATCGCCTCGACCTTGTCACGCGCGATGAAGCGGCCGATTAGAAAAGCCAAAGACGCGCCGAGCGTTGCGCCCACAGAGACGGCGAGAAAACCTTTCCACAGACCGAATGCGAACCCGGCGCCGATGGTGAGAATCGATCCGGGAGCGAGCAAGACCGTGGCGAGAACGTAGACGCCGATGAAAATGAAAACACCGACGACTCCCATTTGGCCGACCCAGTCGTTGAAACTTTTCAGCCACTGCTGAACGGGCAGAAATCTCATCGCGAGGAAGAGCGCGATCACACTCACTAACAGCGCGATGAGTCGCCCGATGGCGCCTTTGGAGTTGCCTGTCTTATCGTTACTCATTTGCGGGCGAGTTCGGCCAACGTCGGATAGGCTTAGATCATCGACCATGCAATTTTGCCCAGACCAATCTTCGCATTCATCGCCAGTACGAATTCGTGCAACAAGTCGCCCGCATGCGGCACCACGATGGTTGCGCCAGGAATTTTGTTGGAACCTCTCACGGTCAAAATTTTGGCGAAACCGGCGTCCTCACTTTCCACTACCGCGTCGGCGGGGCGCTGCTAGTTCTTCGCGTCACGGTTTTTTCGTCATGGTTATTTGGACGATCGACAAGTTTGTTCGGCCGTGGGGGATTGAATGAGCAGGGCACGCACGGGCGCAATTACAATCGGGCCGACCTGCTCTTCGACCATATTTTTTAATAGCGACGCTACTCGGCGAGTTCATCCGCCGGTAGCGGCTCGCGATCGGGTTGCTCGCCGGTGGGTAAGCGCCACTCGCGCTGTCTGCCGAATGGCAACGCGAAAAGTTTACCTAGCGTGAGCTCGTTCTCGTCGCGATACGCGGCGACTCCGATGGTGACGGCGTCCTGTGGAATATCACGGCGCAGGGTGCGATGAAGTTTGTCCCACCAGCAAAAGATTGTCCCCCAATTCGAGTTGGTCTCGCGCTGGACGATAGAGTGATGAATGCCGTGCATGCGCGGGGTGACAATGATCAAATTCAAGATGCGCTCGAGGTTAATCGGCAGCCGCCAGTTGGAATGGTGAAATAACGTTGCGGCTTCGAACGTGATGAAGAAAACGAGCAACATGATCGGCGCGATGCCGAAGAGAATGACCGCGAGCGAAAGAAATCCGACCGAGAAAAGCATTTCGCCAAAATGAAAACGCGCGGCCGTGCTTACATCGAGATCGAGATCGGTGTGATGCACATTATGAAACCGCCAGAAGAGCGGGACCATGTGATTAGCCCAGTGCCACCACCAATAGGCGTAATCCATGAGCAAAAAGGTTGCGATGATTACAATCCATCGCGGCAGCGCCAGCCAATTCAACAAACCAAGATGTCGATCTTGCACCCACATCGCGATCGCCAACGGGATTGGCAACATGAGAAGCCGAACAATTGCAAATCCGGGAATCGAAAGAACAAAATTGCGGGCCAGCCGGCGCAACGCGCTGAAATGCTGTCGCCGAAGCGGGAACTGCCATTGCAACAAGAGCAACACGAGAAAAATGCCGCCGAGGAGCGGACGTCCGATATAGTCCCATAACGGGATTGGATGCGGCGTTAACATGAAGGAGATGAGTTTATCATCGGCAGGCGCACGGCGGCAATCCGCCGAGACAGCCAAAGCCAGTATGAAGATCTCGATCATAGTCC
>Ga0209055_1002365_pt1 | contig 11961 bp, 13 predicted proteins | sample GraSoiAngelo_110_FD_185875 | JGI IMG/M metagenome (GOLD analysis project Ga0209055, IMG submission 185875) | Grasslands soil microbial communities from the Angelo Coastal Reserve, California, USA - 14_0903_12_30cm (SPAdes) (version 2) | ecosystem: Environmental > Terrestrial > Soil > Grasslands ... | reverse complement strand
AAATGCGGCCTTAGCTGCTGAACCAAGTTGTGCCTTGGATTTTAGTTGGGCCACACCCTAACTGGCGAGCTCTCGGAAGGAGTTTCAGGCTCATACAACCAGCGCGAAGCGCTGGCCGCTGCTCCTCTCTGTCTTGCCACTTGTCCTCTTAAGGGGTATGGCTAGGGGTTCGCCGCGCGAGCGAGAGATGATCGAAAACGCGTGCCGTCGCTTTGGAACTCACGACCACTATTTTATTTTACGACTGCTTCTCTTGCAGCTTGAAGCCGAGATACGTGGAGCCGCTGATCCCCATTAAGGCGAGCTGCGTGGCGTCGAAATCAACCATTGTGACTTTCTTAAAGAGCATGCTGACAAAGACAGCCCAAAACACCAATGTCCAACCAAAAACCTGGAGGCGGTGGAAGCTTATTCCGTTCTCATCGCTCAGCAAGTCTTGAATGAACCCTTCCGAAGCCGCCACCTCCGTAGCGGGTATTCGACCCAATTGTGCCGAGACGGTGAGCAAACGTTGTTGTGCGGTCAGGAGCTGCTGCTGTAAAAGCGGTAGATTAGGATCGCCCGTAGGTGCGCTCGTAATCTTACTCTGCAGGTCCTGGATTTGTTGCGGCAGGGCTGCCTTTTCCGATGTCCAGTTGATTCGGTCGGTTTTCGAAGCGGTTCTCTTATTTAAATCGATGGCTGCCCCCCAAGAGCCGTGCCAGCACCGATCCCCATCAAAATGAGCGTGCCTTGTGGAATCGGCGCAGTGTCCCCGGTCACGGCGTAGGCGAACAGGAAAGCAAAGACCACGGTTACAAACCACACCGCCATCTGGAAGCGGCCTAGGCTATAGGTCCCATTCTTGCCGTCGGTTCGGGGATCGCCGGAATCGCGAAGCATCGAACCCTTCACCCCGAGAACAATCGTTACAACCGCGACTAGAAACGAAATGGGGAGGACTAACCACGACCTCCAGTCAGGGAGGTACTCCAGGTACAGGATTTGGGGATTCTTGGCTCCCCAGGATCCGTCCTGAAGGCCGATGCAATTTCGTCGTTCTGCCTCGTGCCGAAAAAGAAGCTCTTGCGTCCGAACAGCACACTCCAGGCATCGCGGTTCTCGTCATTCCGCTTGAGCTGGAACATCACCCAGTTGGGATGCTCGGGCATGGGCTCCAGCCCCTTCATAAATAAATCATTAATGAATAGCCCCAATTTGTTCGTTGGCGTCTGCTGCTTGAGAATCACTTCCCAAGGCGTATCCAACTTCAAAATCACAAATTTTCCGAGAGCCACCTCTGTTTGGTCGGCCTTCGGATCTGTGACTTCAACTCCGCTGAGTGCGACGTCTTTGGCTGATTGATTTTGCGTGGTTGCTGGGGTAGGTGCAGGTCGCTCTGCCAGTGCAGAGTTGCTGACACGCGGGGTGCTCTGGGCAGCGGTGGACTTAGAACTCGCCCCGTTGGGCGAATCGGCGGTTTGAGAATACGCCGATCCCGCTACAAGCATTACGCATCCTAAGATGCGTAGCTTCTTCAGGACTAAAATGCCGAGCGTTCTCATTTTCTATTGCTCCTATCCTGGCCGGTCGGGCTTTGTTGTCCTCGCGACGTTTCCACGCCTCCCGTTTCACTACATGCTGTCAGGCCGCGGAAAGAAAGTCGACTCAAGCCTCTGGCATCCCCGGGGTCAACCGTGACGTGCTTCGAGCAGACGCATCAACTCTTCGTGAGGTTTTGCAGATCGTACTGTGAACCACCGAATCGGTCGCAATCAACATCCCCGTGTACTCCGTCGACACTGCCGGTCTCCGAATACTGCCAGAACGTCCATGAGGTCCAGCTTGACGGAGTGGAGGGCTGGGCCACCTTGTAGTGCGCAATCCACAATCCCGAGGTGGCCAATGTCTTGACTTCATCGCCGAGCAGAGGCTCGATAAAATTCTGGCGGGTATAAATCATCGGCCGCATACTCAGCGCTTGCTCAACCGCGTCGAGCCAGTTCCGGATAATCGAAGGACGCTGGTCCGCGGGAACATCCTCCCAAGCATCGCGTTTTGATGCGCTGCTTTTGGGAATGGCCTCCTCGAGATCCAAAACAGGAGGTAAGTCACCTGGGTTCAACGCGCCAACTGTTTTTATGAAGTTTTCCGCCTGGTCCTGCCAGGGAGTTAATGGCCAGAAAAAGTGATACGCCCCACGAATGATGCCCGCATCGCTCATCCGCTGCCAGTTCGCAACGAACTGGGGATCGCACTGGTGCCCTCCGATTGTGGCCCGAGCGAAGCCGAATGCCTTTCCCGCACGCGCCACCGTACCCCAATCGACCTCGCCTTGATTCGAGGAAACGTCGATACCTTCTATAAGCGTGTCTGGCATATACCTCTTGTTGCTCTCTAGGCAGATCTGCCGACGCTACCTGAGAGGGGATGACCTCAAATTGTTTAATCTCCGCACGCTTCCTGTCTCCAGAGCGTTTGCGCGAGGCCCGTAGTCCTATTCAATCGTGTAAGGCGGATTAAACTCGGGCACTCCGGCACGCCGTCCGGCGATCCACCGCAACACGTATACGTTTCTCGGGTCAGTGAGAGTTCCCGCAAGGCCGTTTACAAGGACTTCCAACAAGGCGTGGGCTAGTAGATCCTTGTAGTAATCAATATCCGGCTCGACCACGATGCACTCCGTGCCGTCGATTATTTGCGTGTCACCTTCGTGAAAGGTCAGCTGGACGTTTGCTTCTCCGAACTGAATTTGCTTGTAGCTGCTCGTAGCTCCCTTATGGAAAGTGGCGGGGTCCAGCTCAGGTGCGAATTCGTTTTGCTGAGCGGCTAGCTGGACTTGGCTGACGAGGGCTTTGTCAGCATAAGCGTAGAACCGGTCCTGTTTCGGTGCGAAGATGTTTCGGTCAGGCACATCTTCCCAAATCAGCTGCTTTAGATAGGTGAGCGGCGTCCCGGAGGGCAGATCAATGTCCCTCATCGCCGTCATCAGATTCCACAGACAGGCCAGTGTAGCTGGATCCTTCTCCATCAAATTCTCATAGCGGGCCTGCGCGTCGGCTTCCGTCCCGGCTCCTCGCGCAAGAATGGAGCGAGTTTCCGGATACTTCTGTGGGAGATCGCTCCACCTGGCATTCCCAAACTGGAAGGTCGCGTTCTTATCCAAAAGCATGAGATCGACACTTTGCGGGACCGTTCGCTGAACGTTTACCGGCGTGGCGCCGGCTTGCGAATAATTGTCCGCGGAACCGATCACGGTATAGCGGTCACCGAAATTATCATAGAAGGGGATTTGAAATTGAAAACTGGAGCCGTTGCGAAAGTCGCTAAACAACTGTTTCTGATTCCCGTCAATAATGCGCACAAGGAGATTCTTGACTCCCGGTCCGATCGGTTGACGCGATCCGTCGAAGATGTTCAGCAAAATTGTGGCCTGGTCTTTTGATCCCATCGATCGGGTTGCCATGGTTCTCCTTTCCAAGAAACCTGCCGTCGTCCGACGACTCTGAACTAGGAAACCATCCCTCAAGCGATCGATTTTGCCGCTCTCGCCGCCATGGACACGATGCTTAGCGTTGGATTCACGGCCACCGCTCCCGGAATGATCGATGCGTCCAACACGTAAAGCCCGTCATACACCGTCTGCGCCCCGGCCGTTGTGTTGTACACCTGGCCGTTGCTGTTGACGACCCCGTCCGTCGAGCTGCCTCCGATCGGGCAGCCTCCCAAGGGATGTACGACGACCAACTTCTTCGACACAAATGGTTCCAAACCGTGCCACAGGGGAAAAGCTCGATACGTTCCGCCCATTGCTTTGGCCAATTCCTGGAGGACGCTTTCCGCCTTCTGGAACGTTGGATGCTTGGCGATCGCACCTGTGAAATTGAGCTGCAGATCGTCGCCGTCCAGACTGAGGACTCCAGTGGCGTCGTCCATTCCCATACAATTGAACCAGCAGGTGTTCATCAGCATCTCAGCTTCCGTCTGCATGTCATTGGGATCGCTATAGTCGGGCAATTGTGCGCTGTTCCAGAGCAGCCCCAAAATGTCGATTACGTCGGCTTGCCCTTTGTCCTGCTCCAGCATTTTCAATGTCTTCTCGACTAGCGATGCAAACATGGCCGGTATGCCGGCGTCTTCCACGTTCACCAACAGCTTCCCGTCGCGGAACGTCACATGCGAGGTGTTGATTGGCCCGCGCGTCGTATAGATCGGGTATTGCAGCTTGTCCTGATCAACCGTCACGAAGCCGGAGAAGTCTCCATTTGTCGAGAATTTTGTACCGAGCGTTTTGCTCACCACAAGCTTTCCATTGCTCTTGTCCCGCGAGCGCAGCAGGATCTCCGTGCTCCCCAGGCATCCGGCCGCCAGGATCACAGCCTTGGCCGTGGGATGATACTCGGTGTCGTCATCGAGCCCCGTGTAATGCACCGTGTAACCGCCGCCCGGGATGGCCTCGATGGATTCCACATTCGCAAGCGCCCGTATGAGGACTTTGTCTTGTGCGGCTAAAGGCAGCTGGTTTAACAGTGTCTTGTTCAGCGTATGCCGCGCGGCCGGCAAACAGCCCAGAAAGCATCGACCCTGGCGTTCGCAGAAGTTCTTGCTCGTGGCCGTATTCCCCGGATCTGCTTCCTTGATCTGCAACTTCAAGGGCGCCCACGGCTCGACGATCTGTCCCGCCAATTGCGGGGAAAGATTCGGGCTCGTGGAGGCGTCTCTCAAAAACCGCGAGCGCCCGAGCAACCTCGGGTCACTACTATTGACTGCCTTCAGCTGGTTCTGCGGGATAGTCTGCGGATACTTGGTGACTACCTGATTCGGCGCCCCGCGATTTGTCGTCATCCAGGTCAGGCCATTGGCATAGTCCGTTGGAAGGAGCTTCGCCTTTTCGGGCCAGCTCGCCATTGCTGGATACTGTTTATTCGTCGTGTCGAAGAACGGCTCGATTGTCACGTTGGAGTAGATCAGTGAGCCGCCGCCTACGCCGCTCGCCGAAATCACGTCCGCCTCACCGAAAGTGTTGTAGCGGTACAGCGGCCGGGGCCTCGGTTTATCGGTGAAAAACTCAGCCACACCGTTGGCAAAGTCTTGCAGTGCGCCGGCTACCCCATTCTCCTTGACGACCGCCAGAAAGTCTACTAGCCCTCGGCGGTGATCCGGCCGCGCCCAGTATTGCACCGGTTGCGTCTTCAAGAACGGGTTCATCGGATTCTCGGCAGACAATTCCGGCGTGAGCCACCATACGCCCCGCTCCAGGATGAAGACGGTTTTCCCTTTTCCGGCTTGGTCAATGGCAGCAACCGCCGCCCCAAATCCCGAGCCGATCACGATTACATCGAAATCAAGGGCCATGATTCCTCCTCAACTTCCTGTTCAGCCCGCTAGCATTAAATGAGCGGAACAATGCGAGCTACGACATTAACGAGCGAGCTGATCGCTTTCAGGACCGCCTCGACCGTAGCCAGTTTATCGAGCTCCAACTGAAGAGCTTTTTGACCGTCTAGCAAGTTCTGTTCGTTCGCCTTCAATTGCTCCGCGATTTCCTGCAGCGCAGCGTTTGCCAGAACTAACCGCGCATGCTGCACACGCAGGAGCTCTGCCAGGGCCTCCTGCCGCTGTTCGGGCGGTGCTCCTTGTACTTTGGCATCCCACTCCGGTGACGTGAGCCTCACTACTGTCTTATTCAACTGCTCCAGTGTCGAAGAATAAATTTGTGCTGAATCCATAAGAACCGGCCTCTCGTTTTCGCAATTATTGGGTAGGCGTCGCCTTTTTGATTGCCTCGGTTGAATTCAACATCGAATTAATTGCAGTGATGATGCCTGCTATGGAAGGTTCACTGAGGCGGTTCTCTACCAGCGCGACAAAACTTTCTCTGAGTTTCGCCGCGGCCTCCTGGGCCGCTTTTGAGGAGGCTGCTGCTACTCGGGCGCGGAGAATCTCTTCTCTGTGCACCGCCCAGCCTTTCGGCAGATCCTTCGCGGCAGCAAAGGGCTCGATCACCTCTTCCGTCTCTTCAAGCTGCAGTTGGACGGCGAGATCCGTCTCTAAAGTGCTGGTGATGACGGTAAAGGCCGCCTCCTGCAGGGCTAACTCACGTTCAATGGCCTTAGATCTTGCCTTCAACTCGTTTTCGAGTGCCTTCGCCTTGAAAACTTGGACCGCAAAACTCGTCGCCTGGGGGATATGATCCCCGATCTTCACGCCGCCCAAACTGGCGCTCTTGATCGCCGGACTCAGTCCTCCGATGGAATCGAATACGCCTTGAGCTGCCGTCCCCAGTGTGGCAGGTGCCTTCGGATCGGCTAGCGCGGCGAGCGTTTCGAAATACGATTGCAGCAACCTCGCGTGGCGTCCGATGTCCCCCAGCAGCATTAATCGCTTGCGTAGTTCTTGATTTTCGCCAACGATGAACTGGCGGCGCTCATCCGGAGTTCTTAGCCCGTCCCTGCCCTTCTGCGCAATCAGGGAATCGGCTTCAATCGCAGCTGTGCCGGCTTCATCGAGAACGGCTTGGCTCGCCTTTGTGTAGGCTGTTCCCGCTTGGGCGAAATTATGAAACTGCGTCAGCCGGGCTGCAGCACAGCCGCTCGTGATTTGCAGCAAACCTGCGAGAAACAGTGCGGTCAATGCTGGAGGCAGCGAGCCTCGGCGACAAATGGATCCACCCGTTCCATTCCCCGGAATGTGATTCCTGAACGCCATTTCTACTCCTCCCACCGCAGTTCCGTACGCGGCGTCAAGTAAGGACGCCGAATCTCTTGGCGGCGAAGTCGAGGACGCGCGTTCCCGCGTAGCCACCGACAATGCCAACAACGAACACGCTTATAAGGCTGTGAGCAATCATGGAATGCGTTCGGGGGACGACGGCAAAGACGCACAGCCAGACGAGAACGATAGCGCCGACAATACCGATGAAGATCCTCCACCAAATGGAGCCCTTCAGCGTATCTTTTGCGGCGATACCCCCGATCGCCCCACCGATCAGACAAAGAGTCACAACGAGCCAGATGGATACCTCGACGGCGATGCGCTGCTTGTTGTGGCCAGGCGTCCACATCTCGAGGCTGGCTGTACCGCGCCAGGTAGGTTCGAGGAAGACCGTAGCGGTGCCGTCGTTGCGTTTCGAGGGTCGTGTCCCGAACGAAAAGAAGAACTCATGGAGTAGTGTTGGGAGGAGAGAAAACGTTTCAAGGGAACCCTCAGGGCTGATTGTCAAGATCTACCCACTGCCCATTGATTTGAACCTCTATTCTCGTAATGGGGTGAACCTCCCATACCGTGGCTCTCTGTGTGCCGATTACACCTATATGCTCAGTGTCATACATCAACCAACCGCTGATTCTAACTTGCGTCTGCGAATCGACAAATGGAGCCAGCATGAGCGTCGTCCACTTGTGTTGCGGTCGGGTACGCGGCGTGGTTTCAACGATGATTGCGCTACTGATCTGCTGCGCTGGTGAGGAAGTGAGGTAAATATGCCAATCAACCTCGTTGTCGGCAGTCAAATTGCAATTCGTGGACTCGCCGTTGCCTGTGTTTTCGACTTTGACCTTGTGGGACAGAAATCCAACAACCCTAACGGGCGCGGATACAAAATCGTTGACTCGGCCGGACGGTAGGTTCTTCAGGTCGCTCCAGCCAATGTCAACATAATCAGAGTCCCCCGGGAGATCAGTCCGGTTCTTGCTGTTGTTCAAAGCGATTGCCGTTGGGTTGGTGGTGTTGCCCGTTGGGCCGCAGACTTCGCTGCCGTTCTCAATAAGTGGCTGCCCAATCGCTGTCTTGTTTGCGTTCATGAGCCGTGAAAATAGATCGCCGGACGTGTTTGGAGGAGGCGTGGTTGGTCCTGGTGGATTCGGATGCGGTGTGGGAATCGCTGTGCCTGCAAGAACTTTAATGTTCCGTGCCCAAACCCACCCATCTTTACCATCATCGGTTGTTACATGGTAAAAGCGGTTGATCTGGTCAGGTTCCACCAGAAGAAGTTGGGCTCCAGGCTTGAGCAACTCCACAATGTCGCTGTCGGACGATGCATCGGATCGAAGGTTCACATTGCGCTTGACCACCGCCGTTTGAGCCGTCGCATGACTTGTCCACAATAGACAGAGAACAAGAAAGTGCAGAAAACGTTTCATATCATAGCAGGAACCTCTATTCCATTAGTGAAATCTGTGCGGTAAAGCGTATCAACGATTTTGAGAAGCGCGTCTGGCCTCCGCGATCGCTTCAGCATCGAGGTAGTCGCTCTTGTTCGTCTTCACGTACGGCTTCACATACTGTGCCGGAATCAGCTGCCCCTCAAGTCTCTGTTCCCGCAGGGCTCGGCCAAGAAAATGTGCACCTCCGCAGGTTTCCATGCCAATCAACTCGACGTGTACGTTGAAGGTGAAGCGCAGCGACAGACGTAGCCAGGGTGCGTATGAATTCCTGCACATACGCTGGCGCGCGGTTTTCTCGCAATTGCGCTATCGACCAAGGTATAGAGTCGGGTATGCTTTAGAAACGTTTGGTTGCACATCGCAAAAAAACCAATAGTATCAATACATAGGTACTATAAGCAGCACCCCCAGCCCTTGAACGTATTCGACACTAACGTTTCGGATTACCCTCTGAGCCAATGGCGATAAACCTGCGCTCGACCATGCTTGCCACGATTTGTTCCCTCGGACTCTCTCAGATCACCACGTCGATACTGAGCGCCCAACAACGCCCCCCTGACCTTAGCAAGCTTTCTTCCGAGCAACAGGAGATGATCGCTAGCGCCTGTAACGTCGCCAGACAATTCAATCGTCCGGCCAAGTACTACAGGTGTCTGCGTGACCAGCTTGGGGCGCTGCGAAACTCCTCTGGAGAGCCTGATCTCAGTGATCTGTCGCCCGAGCAACAGGAGATGATCGCTAGCGCCTGCAACGTCGCCAGACAATTCAATGGTCCGGCTAAGTACTACGGGTGCCTGCGTGACCAGCTTGGGGCGCTGCGAAACTCCGCTGAGCCTGACCTCAGTGATCTGTCGCCCGAGCAACAGGAGATGATCTTTAACGCCTGTCGCGTCGCCAGACAATTCATTGGTCCGGCTAGCTATTACAACTGCCTGCGCAGCCAGCGTGCCGGTCTTGCAGCCCAGATAGCTCCCGTCACCGACCCTGGGACCCCTACGGTTTCCCCACCTACGCAGCAACCTACCTCGACTTCCCCCAAGACCGGTAGTGGGGCCACCCCAGGGCTGCAGACAAACCCCGGGATACCAATTAACCTTCTAATAGTATTCGCTGCGGTGATTTTCCTTGCTTTTCTGCAAGAAATCGCAAGGAGAGGGAAGAAGTGTTTTACTTGCGGTGCCCGAACAACAAATGCGACTCAGATCTGTGATTCCTGTCAGGAGCGGGCAAGAGCCGAAGAGAATCGGCGTCGGGAGGAGCAAACGCCGGGCGTCAGCTTCAATCCCTATGAAGTGCTTGGCGTCTCGCTGGGCGCATCACGGGAGGAAATTAGGTCAGCTTATCGCGACCTCATTGCCAGATATCATCCTGACAAGGTTTCGCATTTAGGTCAGGAATTTGAGGCAATCGCGAGGGAGAAAACACTGACAATCAACCGCGCCTATGAGATGCTAACGAGTCTTTGAAGGGTCAGTTTCGTCCCCCTTCGGAGGACACGCGTCAAAATGCAACTGTGGGGACTTTTGTGGGGACTCCTTCCACAAACCAGTCAATTTCGCCATCCGGCACATTGTCAAGCTCTGCGGGCTACCGCCGCCAGAGATGGGTTGGAAGTCCAGTGGCAGGAGCATGAACTCGGCAGCTATCCGACTATCGTTCTGCTCTGGGAAGACGCCATGCGCGGAACACCGTGGAATTATCTCGAAAGGTGTCTGGTGGCGCTTACGGCTTACGAAAATGGTCGCGAACTTCCTCTCGGCTGGTCGATGCCGCCCGTCTGTTCGGAAGTGGACTCAGATAGTGCTCGCTTCGATCCTGACAGGGCACCGCTCGACCCACCGGAGACGCTCGACGTCTTCGAAAACCAGCGCTACATAAGCAAACTCATTCAGTGGGGTCTGGAAGCCTCCGAGCGCAGACGAAGTCGGCCGCATTTGGTCGAGCGCGATGACGACGAGCCAAAGGAATCCTAACTAGACGGGAACGGCAAATTTTGGAGCGTCGGGAATGCTGGTGGGAGATTTCTTGGTTGGACAACACTAGCAAAATCACTCGTTTTTGCCGCACCAGCTGGCGTCGTAAAACCACGCCAGCCGTTCCGGACAGAGGATGACCATTCGAGATTTCGAAGATGGCGAGATTGTTGCGAGTGGCGGTACATCTTCGGTTAGCTTCTCGAGGTATTCTTTCCAGAACCAACCAGCGTGCGCCGTTGCAAATCCGGGCAGGCTAGAAAACTGTACAGAAAGGACTGTTTCGACAACTGGCGGCGCATCGAACTTTGGACGAATCCGAGTCATTGGGCGTACTAATTAGATCCAAGGTTCCTCATGTTTTATTGTACCAGCCAAGCAGCCCTTGTTGACTGACCTGTTTGCTGAGGAAGATTAACACATCCCGAACTGAGGCCATCGATATTCTGTAGCCCACGTAGCCCAATTAGGACTTCCAGGGATTCCCGGCCCATGTCGGCCTGGGCGTTCTTTACCGTGAGCCGGGCGTAGTACAGAGGATCAACGAGCCGGTTAGGGCTCGGTGGGTTCGTTTTGCAAAATCACTTTCTCTTGCCGCTACGCGACCTCAACCCTTTCGACAGCATCTTCTTGATCCTCCGGCGGGTTGGTGTCGGCGCCAGGGTTGTTCGCACCCTGCTTCCTGAGTTCCCCCTCGTTGGATTCAGGAGATGGCGGAGCCGCCCCTGCGTTCATTGACCGGGCGATAACTATTATAATTCATAAGACGAGCAAAGGTTTTTGGCACTTTCTCCCGTACCTTCTGGCAAAAGGTACTCTAGTGAACCTCGCCCTGCAGTGCGCGAAGAAAACGAGAGCGTTCCTTGCGGAGTTGGGTATTAAGCCTGAAAGCGCTGGCCGTGTCCCTGAAAGCGGCCGTGGAAGCTCTGCTCAAGTGCATGCCACAATCTAAACCCGACGCCAGGACGCCAGAGCTTTTTGAGAAGGCCGGCGTCATCACGAAAAGGACAGGGCAAAAGGCGTTGGCAGCGATGCTTCAGGCCGGGGCGATCGAGCGGATCGGCACTGGACTGGCTGGCAGGCCATACCGCTACTGGCGGAAAGGTCGCTGAGAAATGACAAAACAGTGACAACGTCCTGACAATCTTCTCTTCGGACTTCCTTAAACTGAGGATCACGTCGATACGGCCCGGTCATCGCTCTTTCCTCACAGCGGAACCGGCGCGGCGCCGCAATCCACCCCAGAAGGCGCCTGTGGGATTGCGCTCTTAGCTATAACGGGGCGAGTTTCGGATTTGGGGGTACATATGCCACGACACATGAGTAGCTTCATACCGCGTCGTACTTTGCGTCGCCTGATCTTGTCCGCGGGCCTTCTCGGCCCTGCAGGCTGCGGCGGTTATAGCCCGCCTTCTCAGCCGCCACCACCACCAACTTCCGTAACCATCTCTCCCTCAAGCGCCAGCGTGGCCGCCGGCGGAAACCAAAATTTTACCGCTACAGTCGCTAATGACTACCTGAACAGAGGCGTTACCTGGGCGCTCTCCGGCTCAGGTTGCAACGGGCCCGCTTGCGGTTCGCTCACCAACGTGGCCACGAGTTCGGCTACCTACAATGCGCCCGCCACCGTTCCGAGTCCCGCCACCCTGTCGCTCACAGCGACCTCGATCAGCGACACCATGAAGAGTTCCACTGCTATGATCACCGTGACGTCGGCTGCGGCTCCGGCAGTCTCGGCAGTGTCCGCCTCGATGACGCTGCCATTGATCGCAGGCACTACCGCCGGAACCCTCATGTTCTCCAACACACCGTTGCTGTTGCCCGCAGGCAGCAGCGAACCTGAA
>Ga0209055_1002363_pt1 | contig 11962 bp, 11 predicted proteins | sample GraSoiAngelo_110_FD_185875 | JGI IMG/M metagenome (GOLD analysis project Ga0209055, IMG submission 185875) | Grasslands soil microbial communities from the Angelo Coastal Reserve, California, USA - 14_0903_12_30cm (SPAdes) (version 2) | ecosystem: Environmental > Terrestrial > Soil > Grasslands ... | reverse complement strand
CCCGTGACGAGCACGAGGCCCTTGGTCAGGAAGCAAAGCTGCTGCACCTCCTTGGTGATGCCGAGCTGCTCCACCGAGACGACCTGCGCCGGGATCACCCGGAAGACCGCCAGCGGTCCCTTGCGGTCGCGGGCCGCGTTGACCCGAAAGCGGGCGAGCCCGGCGATCTCGTAGGCGAAGTCCGAGTCGCCCGTGTGCTTCCACTCGGTGCGGTTCCGCTCCGGCATGATGGCGAGCAACATCAGCTCGAGCTGCTCGGTGGTGAGCGGCCCGGCCGACTGGCGCGCCATCTCGCCGTGGGTGCGGAACAGGGGCGGCTCGCCGACCCGGAGATGCAGGTCGGACGACTTGGACTGCACCAGGGCGCGCAGCAGGTCGCCCAGGGTGCGCTCGGCTGCCTGGTACTGCGCGGCGGCGAAGTCGGCCGGCTGCCCAGGGGGAGCGGCGGCGGACCGGGGAGCCGGCGCCTCGACCGGCGGCGGGGCCGCGGCCGGGGCCGTGCTGGCCGCGCCTCGGGGCGGCTTGGAGGCGGCCGGAGCCGCGGCGCCCGCCGCGGCAGCGGGCGCCCGCTGGGCTGCTGCGGCGGGGCGGGGGGGGGAGCGGGGGGGGGACGCCGCCGCGACGGCCTCAGCCGGAGCAGATCGCTCTTTCGGGGAGACGACCGCGGTGAGCCGTCCCATCTCGGGGACGATGCGCACCCGGACCATGCCGCGGTCCGCGACGTATTCGAACTCGGTCTCGGTGCCGCTGTCGATGTGGTTCGCCGATTCCGACGGCGCGACCTCGACGAGCAGGGCGTAGATGTGCTGGTCGGTGAGCGGCTGCTTCGAGACCTTGCGCGGCTTGCCGTCCTTCACCAGGGTGACCGGCTCGTCCGGGAGCAGGTAAAGCTGGTCGCCGTGTTCCCGCAGCAGGACGTCGACAAACGGATCGAGCTTCGCAGCCATTCGGGTCAGTCCAGCGGCCGTGCGTACAGCACGTGCGCGCGGTTCACGTAGTGGGTGGCCGCGTGGGTCCACACGGCGAAGAACGGTTGGGGCGATGCGTTCAGGTAATCGAGCAGCCGCGCGTGGGGCGCGGGGAGCTCGACGCTGGCCCACCCGCCCAGCGTCGCGCCGCCCACCAGGACGAGCTCGGTGCCGAGCAGCCGGGCGGCGGACAGGCGCGCCGGGTCGGCTATGGGGGCCTGACGATCGAGCGACAGCCAAATCGTGTGGGCCTTGGAGACGAGCAGGACGTCCTCTTCATCGGCGGGGCGGAACGCGAAGAACCCCTCCGGGCGGTTGAGCATCTCCAGCACCGTCTCCGGCCCGTCGTGGTGGGCCACGCGCTCCATGACGTAGACGACGCCGGGCCGGGACACTCCTTGGGTCTGCAGGAGATGGGCCGGGAGAGGGGTGCGAGGCAGGGAGAAGTCGGACACGGCACAAAGCTAAAGACGTCAAGCGAATACGTCTAGCGAAGACGTCGCGCGAGGGCGTCCAGCAGAGGAGACGTCGTTACTCGACGCCTCTATTTGGTCCCGCATTGCACCCCCGCCGGCGGCGCGCGGCCGCAGCCGATCTGCTCGTCCATACCGCTCGCGATGGGGCCGCAGGCGGTCGACTGGGCGCCCTCGCGGGCGGCCTGCTCGGTCTGGCCGAGGGCCGTGGCGCAGTTGGTCCGGCCGCGGAATTCCATGCACACGCGGCACCGCACCTTGGCGCGCGCCGTGGTCATGAAAAAGAAGAGCGCGATCACCGCCAGCACGGCGGCGATGCCGTACAGCGTGGAGCGCTTCACGCAGGCTAAGCTAGGCCGCCTGCGGCTCGCGACGCAACCCGGCTATCCGGGACCGCCTGACCCGCAGCCGATGCGCTGCGTGGCCACGACGATGTTGTCCCAATCACGCGCCTCGGTCGTCGGCGCCCCGGAGCCGTCCCAGTAGTTCTCGAAGAACAGGGCGTTGATGCCGAACGCGTTGTACGACCCCAAAAAATTGAGGCCGGTGCGCTGTGCGTCGAGTACACCGTTCACCCAGTACTCCAATACGCCGTTCGCCTGGCCGGCGTCGTTCAGCTTCATGTGTGCTTCGATGCAGTACCACTGGCCGACGTGCGCGTCGTCGAACAGCGGCGTCGTGCCCGACGCGCTGCCGAGCCAGCTGTAGTTCGCAAAGTCGTTGTACCGCGTGGTCACGAGCGTGCCGTTCTCGTCCGTGCCGCGCACCGGATCGAGCATCAAGTAGTTCCAGGCAGGCGCGGTGGCGTCCGTCCAAATGTTCCCGACGGCCGCTTGGGCCCAGGACGGCGACGCCAGCACCATGGCGCTGGTGAACGCATTGCCGCCGCCCCCGGTCCAGCCGACCTCATTCCTGAGATAGGCGCGCCAGTACAGCTCGCGATACGTGTTACAACACGCCCGGTTGCTAACCGGATTGTCGCCGAACACCAATTTCAAGTTGCCGGCATCGGGCGTGCCCGGTGTATAGACGGCCCGCATGCCATAGGAGCCGCCCACCCCCGCAGCGGCGGTCCTGGCAAATGTGTTCGGGGGTGTCGGGCTACCAACCTCGTAGTAGCCGCTCAGGCGGTCGATTTCGAAGTCGTCACACCAAATGGTGCCCGCGGGGGGGAAAGCGCACTCGTTCGCCGACGGGGGCGGATTGTAGGCCTCGACCGCGACCGCGGATAGGTCGGGATGGTCGTTGAAGCCGCCGATGGCGTACAGAGCGCCGCCCAAGTTTGCGGCACCCAGGAAATCCCGCGGCGTGGGCATGGATGGCCGCGTCCACCATCGGTCGCTGCCAGGATCATAGGCCTCGAGCGTCGCCAGGTAAGCGCCGGGTGCAGCGCCGCCAACGGTGTAGATCATGCCATTCAGCGCGCTCACGCCGAGGCCCCCTCGCGGGGTTGGCATCGGGGCCTTCGTAGTCCATGTGTCGGTGGCCGGGTCGTACGCTGCCGGTGTTGCCACTAGGCGGCCATTCGCATCACCGCCGCCGACGATATAGAGAGTACCGTTCACCGCGGCGGCGGCCGCCACCGATCGTGCCGTCGGCATCGCTGTCTTCGTGGTCCAGGTGTCGGTGGCGGGATCGTACGCCTCGAGCGTCGCCAGTGTATAGGGTGGCTGGTGTGCCTCGCCGCCCGCGGCGTAGAGAATGCCGTCCACGACGCCGACAGCTAAGCGGTCCCGCCCGGTGGGCATCGGCGCCTTCACAGTCCATGTGTCGGTCGTGGGGTCATACGCCAAGAGGTCCGCCAGGATGCTTCCAGTGGAGTCGAACCCGCCGACCACGTAGATGATGCCGCGCACCTCGGCGGCGCCCGTGTACGACCGCAGCGTTGGCAGCGGGGCTTTGGTCGTCCAGGTGTCAGTGGCGGGATCGTATGCCTCGACCGTCGCGGTACCACCGCCGATTGCGTAGAGGCTGCCGCCCACGGCGACGGCAGCCACCCCAACGTGTGCCGCATGCATCGACGCCTTGGTGGTCCAGCAATCCGTGCAGCCAGTGGACGCGACGGCCGCCATGGGGCGCGTGCGCTGCGACGGGGCCGAGACTTGATCGGGCGCGCACGCGACGAGGAGCGAAGCGACTGATGCGAACACGCAACAGAGCAGGGAACGAGCCACGGGGTCGCCTGGATGAGGTGGTCGTTGCCGCGGCGCTGCAAAACGCGTGCTTCTTGGAACGTGCGCCGCCTCGGCCACCCCCCGATTTCCCGTCGCTGTTCTGCAGCGGTGACCACGCAACACCGGTCATGAGCACACCACATAACGACGAGAGCCGGGCGGCGTCGTCACCACCCGGCTCTCGTTGCCGCGACGTTCGGCGTGTTAGCGGCGCGCGGTCGTCGCCCCGCGCCCGTCCTCGCGGAACTGCTCCTGCTCCGTCGACCCTTCCATCGCCTTCACCGATGACTGTCCCCCGGTCGCGATCTGCGTGATCTCGTCGAAATAGCCGACGCCCACGAACTCCTGATGCCGCACGGCGGCATAGCCGTCCCGTTCCGCGGCGAACTCGCGACCCTGCAGCTCGGCGTACGCCGTCATCCCCGTGTCGCGATACGCCCGCGCCAATTCGAACATGGCGTGGTTCAGCGCGTGGAACGCGGACAGGGTGACGAACTGGAACTTATAGCCCAAGGCTCCGAGGTCCTTCTGGAACGAGGCGATCTGGGCTTCGCTCAGATGCTTGCGCCAGTTGAACGAGGGCGAGCAGTTGTACGCCAGCAGCTTGCCGGGGAACCGCTCGTGGATCGCAGCGGCGAACCGCGTGGCCTCCGTGAGATCCGGCTTCGACGTCTCGAACCACAGCAGGTCGGCGTACGGCGCGTAGGCGAGCGCCCGGGCGATGGCCGCCTCGACGCCGTCCCGCACGCGGAAAAACCCCTCGGCAGTGCGCTCGCCGGTGACGAAGCGGCGATCGTATTCGTCGCAATCGCTCGTGAGCAGCGTCGCGCTGTTGGCGTCGGTCCGGGCGATCAGCACCGTGTCCACGCCGCACACGTCGGCGGCCAGCCGCGCCGCCACCAGCTTGGTGACGAACTCGCTGGTGGGCACCAGGACCTTGCCGCCCAAGTGTCCGCACTTCTTCACCGACGCGAGCTGGTCCTCGAAGTGGACGCCCGCCGCGCCCGCGTCGATCATGTTCTTCATGATCTCGAACGCGTGCAGCGGCCCGCCGAACCCCGCTTCGGCGTCGGCGACGAGCGGCGCGAACCAGTAGAGCGAGTCGTCGCTCTTCATGTGTGCGATCTCGTCGGCGCGTTTGAGGGCGTTGTTGATGCGGCGCAGCAGGGTGGGAACGGAGTCGGAGGGGTAGAGGCTCTGATCGGGGTACATCTCGTTCGCGTTGTTCGCGTCGGCGGCCACCTGCCAGCCGCTCACGTAGATCGCCTTGAGCCCCGCCTGCACCTGCTGGATCGCCTGATTCCCGGTGATCGCCGAGAGCACGGCGACGTAATCGTCCTCCTGCAACAGCCGCCACAGCTGGGCCGCGCCGTAGCGCGCCAGCGAGTACTCGATGCCGATCGAGCCACGCAGGCGATAGACGTCAGCGGCCGTATACGGTCGGGTGACGCCATCCCAGCGGCTGTCCGTCTTCCATTCGCGCTCGAGCGTGCTGGTGAACTCGTGCTTGTCCATGGCCGTCCTGTCCCTAGTTGAGGCGAGCGATGCTCAGTCGAGATACTCGTATGCAACCGTGGTCAGGAACTCCGCAAACTCCGGGCCGGTCGCGAGCTCCGACAGAATTCGTCCCGCAAGCGAAAAGTGAGCCGTACCAGGCCCTTCCGCACCTACCCGTTCAGGTAGGGACTCCACCAATTCGGACAGGGTTTGTTGCACCAGTGCGGCGGTCACCGGTCGTCCGCTCTCCATCCGCGCGCCGTGCCGCAGCCACTGCCATACCTGCGCGCGCGAGATCTCGGCGGTCGCCGCGTCCTCCATGAGATCGTAGATCGGCACGCACCCCGTGCCGGCGAGCCAGGCGGCGAGATAGCGCAGCGCCACATCGATGTTCTTGCGCAGCCCCTCTTCGGTGATCGCTCCGGCGGGCGCGACGAGCAGGTCGCGCGCCGTCACGTGCACGTCGTCGCGCTTCACGTGAATCTGATGGGGCCCGCGCATGTGGGCGTCGAACACCTCGCGGGCGACGGGGACGAGCGCCGGATGCGCGACCCAGGTGCCGTCGTGTCCCTGCCGGACTTCGCGCAGCTTGTCCTGGCGCACCTTCTCGAGCGCCTGCGCGTTCAGCGCCGGGTCGCGCTTGATGGGAATCTGGGCCGCCATGCCGCCCAGTGCGTGGATGCCGCGCCGGTGGCACGTCCGGATCACCAGCTCGGCGTAGGACTTGAGGAACGGCCGATCCATGGTGACGAGGCCGCGGTCGGGGAGCAGGCACTCGGGGCGGTGCCGGAATTTCTTGATGTAGCTGAAGATGTAGTCCCAGCGCCCGCAGTTCAGGCCGCCCGAGTGATTGCGCAGCTCCCACAGGATCTCGTCGGTCTCGAACGCCGCCAGGATCGTTTCGATCAGGACGGTCGCGCGAATGGTGCCGCGGCCGATGCCAAGCGCGTCCTGCGCCGCGTTGAACACGTCGTTCCAGAGGCGCGCCTCGAGGTGGCTCTCGAGCTTCGGCAGATAAAAGTAGGGGCCGCTCCCTTTCGCCATCAGGGCGGGCGCGGTGTGAAAGAACGCGAGACCGAAATCGAACAGCGCGGCGGAAATCGGCCGGCCGTCCACCACCATGTGCTTCTCGACCAGGTGCCAGCCGCGCGGCCGCACGATCAGGGTCGCGGTCCGCGGGTTGAGCGCGTAGCGCTTCCCCTCCGGGCTCACGTACCCGATGGTGCCGGCCACGGCGTCGCGCAGGTTCTGCTGGCCGACCACGTTGTTTTCCCACGTGGGCGCGTTCGAGTCCTCGAAGTCGGCCATGAAGACGTTCGCACTCGAATTGAACGCGTTGATCATCATCTTCCGGTCCACGGGGCCGGTGATCTCGACGCGCCGGTCGAGCAGGTCGGGACGGATCGCCGCGACGGTCCAGTCGCGCTCGCGGACGTCGCGCGTCTCGGGGAGGAAGTCGGGGAGCCTGCCGGCGTCGATCTCCAGCTGGCGCAGGTGCCGCCGCTCGAGCAGCTCCTGCCGCGTAGACTCGAAGCGCCGCGCCAGCGTGGTGAGGAACGCGATCGCGTCGCCGCTCAGCACGCCCTCGCCCCCCGGCGGGGGCGGCTTGAGGATGTGTACGGCAGGCTCGATCGCGGCCATGTCTAACACTAACCAAACCGCGTACCTTAGACGACCGATGCCCCCGACCTTGGTCATCGTCGCCCTCGGCTGCCTCGCGCTGGGAGTGTGGTGCGTGGCGGCCGCCCTACGGGCCTTGCGCCAGCGCCGCGTGGTGGGCGGGGCAGGGCGGGGCCTCTTGGGGGCGCTGCTGTTGTGCCTCGCCGCCCTGGGGGCGACGATCGCCGCGGGAATCCGGGGCTACCGGGCGCTCACCTACGAAGAGGTCGCGGCCACGGTGAAGACCGAGCCCGTGGGGCCCCAGCGCTTCCGCGCCACCATCGTGCTCCCCGACCAGCGGCTCGCGATGTACGACGTGGCGGGCGACGCCTTCTACGTCGATGCCCACATCCTCAAGTGGCACCCCTGGGCCAACTTCATCGGCCTGCACACCGCCTACGAGCTCGACCGGGTGGCCGGCCGCTATAACTCCGTGACCGACGAGCGGACCAAGCCGCATACCGTCTATTCGGTCGCGCGCACCAGGCCCGTCGACCTGTTCTTCCTGGCGCGGCGGTTCAAGCTGCTGCCGCTGGTAGACGCGGAGTACGGGTCGGCCGCCTTCGTGGCCGGCACGAGACCGGCGGAATACGAAGTGCGTGTCTCTACGACCGGCCTGCTGATGCGGCCGGTGATGCACTAGCGCCACGCTTCCCAGCCGGCTCAACCGATCTTCCCCCGGCGGCATCGTACTCACGAGTGACCGACCTCGTCCGGCAGGCGCAGCAGGGCGACCACGCCGCGTTCCAGTCGCTCTACCGCGAGCACGTGGGACGCGTGTACGCGCTGTGTCTGCGGCTCACCGCGGACGCGCGCGAGGCCGAAGAGCTCACGCAGGATGCCTTCGTGCGCGCGTGGGAGCGGCTCGGGAGCTTTCGCGGCGAGAGCGCGTTCGCTTCGTGGTTGTACCGCCTGACCGTGAACGTCGTGTTCATGAGCCGCCGCACCACGCGCCGCCGAGCGCAGCGGGTGTTCGCGACCGAGGACCCGGGCGCGCTGGAGCGGCCGGCCGAGGGACGCGAGGCGAACCCCGGGCTCGCCCTCGATCTCGAGCGGGCGGTCGCGGCGCTGCCGCCCGGGGCGCGTGAAATCTTCGTGCTGTACGATGTCCAAGGATATGGGCACGCCGAAATCGCCGAGCTGACGGGGATCGCCGTGGGAACCTCGAAGGCCCAGCTGTTTCGGGCGCGCCGCCTGTTACGGGAGATGCTCGAGTCATGACGGACCACGACACGCCGCCCGAGTTCCGCGAGCTGCGCGAGCGAGCGGCGCGGCTCCCCAAGAGCATCGAGCCGCCGCGCGATCTCTGGCCGGGGATAGAAACGAGAATTGCCGGGAAAAGGCCGGGGAAGGGGGAAAGGGGAAGGGGGTGGGTGCCTTGGGTCCTCATCCCGCTCGCGGCGGCGGCGGTGCTCGGCGCGTTGTTGCTCAGCCGCCGCGGCGCGCTCGAGCGGAGCGGCGCGTGGGAGGTCCTGCGCGTCGCCGGTCTGCCCGTGGTCGGGAGCGCGCCACTCGGCGCCAGCGGAGCGATCCGGGTCGGGGAGTGGCTCGAGACCGATGATTCGTCGCGCGCCGTGATCCTGGTCGGCGACATCGGGCACGTCGAAGTGAAGCCCGACACGCGTATCCGGCTGGTGCGGGCGCTGCGCAGCGACCACCGTCTGGCGCTCGAGCGCGGGGAGATCTACGCCAAGGTGGACGCGCCGCCGCGGCTGTTCTTCGTCGACACTCCCGCCGGCACGGCGGTGGACCTGGGGTGCGCCTATACGCTCGCGGTCGACTCGAGCGGCAACGGCACGATCCACGTGACCGGCGGGTACGTGGAGTTCGATTGGAGCGGCCGCCGCTCAATCGTGCCGCTCGGGTTCCGGGCGGACACCCGCCGCGCCTTCGGGCCCGGCACGCCGTACGCGGAGGACGCACCGCAGGGGCTACGGCAGGCGCTCGCGGCGTTCGACTTTGCGAATGGCGGTGCCGCCGCCGTGCGCCGGGCGCTCGCCGCCGCACGGTCCGAAGATGCCGTCTCGCTGTGGCACCTGCTCGAGCGCGTGGATCCTGCGTTGCGCCGGGACGTGTACGACCGGCTGGCAGCGCTCGTGCCCCCGCCCACGGGTGTCACCCGAGAGGGCGCGCTGCGACTCGACCGCACGATGCTCCAGATCTACTGGAACACGATTCGCCGCGTCGCCTGGCGCAAGGCGATCCTCCAGGGTATTCGCGACATCGATCCGCGCACCGGAACGGCCCGGTGATCCGCGTGGTCGTGGCCGCGCTCGGCTGCGTCGCCTGGTGCCCGGCCCTGGCGCAGGACGTGCCCGAGCGCACCGCCGATCTCCGCCTCGAGATCGTGGCGCGGGGACTGAACGACCCGCTGTACCTCACCGCTCCCGCCGGGGACGCGCGGCTGTTCGTCGTCGAGCAGGCAGGCCGCATCCGCATCGTCAAGGACGGCCGCCTGCTGCCCGCGCCGTTCCTCGACTTGCGAGACTCGGTCGGCGCGGGTGGAGAGCGCGGGTTACTGGGCATGGCGTTTCACCCGGCTTACGCCAAGAACGGTTCGTTCTACGTCGATTACACCGATAAGCGCGGCGATACCCGCATTAAGCGCTTCGCCGTGAGCAGCGATCCCGACGTTGCCGATGCCGCCTCGGCGAAGCAACTGCTGTTCATCGAACAGCCCTACGCCAACCACAACGGCGGGCTCGTCATGTTCGGACCGGACGGCATGCTGTACGTGGGGATGGGGGACGGCGGATCGGGCGGGGACCCACACGGCAACGGCCAGAAGCGGAACACGCTGCTCGGCAAGCTGCTGCGCATCGACGTCGACGGTGGCGACCCGTACGCGATCCCGGCCGACAACCCCTTCTTGGGCGCCGCGGGCGCGCGGCCCGAGATCTGGGCCACCGGTATGCGCAACCCATGGCGCTTCGCGTTCGACCGGGTGACCGGACTCCTGTACGTCGCCGACGTGGGGCAGAACCTGTGGGAAGAGCTGGACATTGTTCCCGCGGCACGGGCCGGACTGAACTACGGCTGGAACTTGATGGAAGGAGCGCATTGCTACGCGGGAACCGGATGCGATACGACCGGGCTCGTCGTGCCGGCACTCGAGTACGACCACTCGTACGGCTGCGCGATCATCGGTGGGTTCGTGTATCGGGGCCGTACGTCCCCTGCGCTCACCGGCCAGTATTTCTTTTCCGACTACTGTCAGGCATGGCTGCGCAGCATCACCTACCAGAACGGCCGCATCACCGCGCGTACCGTGTGGTCGGTCCCCCGGATCGGGCAGGTGTTGTCGTTCGGCGAGGATGCCGCGGGGGAGATCTATGTGCTGTCCGATAACGGCAGCGTGTATCGCATCGTTTCCACACCCTGAAGGGTGGGCTCGGCGAGGCACTGTGCTGAAGCACACTACGCTTTAGCGTTGTGCCGGCCGAGCCCACGCTTCAGCGTGGGAACTGTACGCGACGGGGATGCCAACTCTCCCTCCCTCACCGGCATCCCATCAGCAACCCATTTCGAGGAGTCCTCCATGTTCTCCCGCATCCGTTCACTCGGCCTCGCGGCCGCAGTCTCAGCGCTCGTTGCCACGCCCGCCCTTGCCGGACCGCCGTGGATCTCGATCGAGCTTCCGGCCAATCCGTACGACGAAGCGACGCGCGGCGCGTTCTTGGTCGTCCACGCGTTCCATCACGGCACGCCGATCGGCTACCTCGTCACCGGAACGGCGGAAGGGATCGTGAACGGCGAGCGTCGCTCGATCAAGCTCGAGTTCACTGAGACGTCGCGGGATGGTGTGTACGCGCTCAAGCGGATGTGGCCCACCGAAGGGGTGTGGACCCTCGTCATCAAGGCGAATCAGGGGCCGGACGATGCGGCCACGGCGGTGATCGAGCTCGGCCCGCAGGGCGAGGTAGCCTCGGTCCGGGTACCGATGATGCAGCGGGGCAGTTGGACGGTGCCTGCTCCGGTCTCGCTCGCCGACATCGACACGGCGCTGAAGGCGAGGACCGAGCAGCTCGCGCGGCGGGAATGATTTCTATCGCTAATGGTGGCTTGACAAGCGCCGTACGGCGGGTATGCGTAAGAGCGACGCTGGTGCAGTCCTTCTTTCACCTCTAGGGGTACGGAGGCGCTCATGCGCAGACACGTCAGCTTAGGCGGAGTCACGCTGGTGGCGGCGATGGCACTCAGCAATTGCACCGACAAAGTCGGGATTCAGGTGAGCGAGCGTTTCACTGCTGACCTGAAGGGAACCAACGAACGGCCGACCCAAGTCACCACGACCGCCACGGGGAGCGCGACGTTCACCTACGTCGCTGACATTCCGGCCCTGTTCTATCGCGTCGACGTGGCGGGGATCGACAGCGCCTTCGCCGCGCACATCCACGCGCCGGCGGACACCGGTAGTCCCGCTGGCGTCGTGGTCACGCTGTTCGGCGGCCCGGCGACGCCGCTCGGCTTTTCTGGTGTGCTCGCGCAGGGCGTCGCCGGGGCACCGGCAGGGATGACGCCGGATTCGTTGCTTGTGCTGCTCCGCAACGGCCACGCCTACGTGAACGTGCACACGCGGGGGCCGGTCAACGCCACCACGGGTTCGGGCGGGCACGGCGGCGGGGAGTTGCGCGGACAGCTCGTGAGGCAGTAACACCTACAAGAGAACGCGGGGAGCGGGGAGCGGTACGTGACGGTGCGAGCTGGATAATGGTTTGCACACGAGCGTACGCTTCCTCACTCCCCGCGTGCAGCTTTTACCAACTCGAGTGTTGAGGAGGCTAGCGATGCGGTTAGCGCGTCTGAATCGATTAGCGGGATCCGCTGCGGTGTTTGGGGCGCTCTGCTGCGGTGGTGGTGGCGGCGGCACGACGCCTCCCGGCCCGCCGGTGAATCTGCTGAAGAGCGGCGACCAGAGCTGGTATTTCAACAACCCCCTGCCGACGGCTTTGAGCGTGACTGCGGTGGATGTGGACGGTAGGGCGGTACCCGGCGTGATCATCACGTGGGCGGTGGCTTCCGGCGGTGGCGTGGTGGCTCCGACGCAGAGCACGACCGACGCCAACGGCGTTGCGAGCACGACCGATTCGGTCGGCGGCTCGAGCCAGACGATCCACGCAACCTTCAGCGGTTTGCTGGGCCCGGTCACCTTCACCGTGATCGCCATGGCGCCGCCCACGTCGGCCGCCGT
>Ga0209055_1002362_pt1 | contig 11970 bp, 15 predicted proteins | sample GraSoiAngelo_110_FD_185875 | JGI IMG/M metagenome (GOLD analysis project Ga0209055, IMG submission 185875) | Grasslands soil microbial communities from the Angelo Coastal Reserve, California, USA - 14_0903_12_30cm (SPAdes) (version 2) | ecosystem: Environmental > Terrestrial > Soil > Grasslands ... | reverse complement strand
TCATTGACCTTCCCGTTGGGGTACTGTTTCAAGACACTTGTAAGCACGGCGATCGCTTTGTCGGTGTCCCCCTTGAGGTAGGCCTGGTAGCCTTCCGTGAAAAGGGCCGCTTCGTCGGACTGGGCGTCAGCGGTAGAGACGGTTCCGCTGAGGAAGACTGCGCAGAGGAAGAACAGCAGGACCAAGAGCGTGGCCCCGGCTGTCAGGGCATGCAGGGCGGGAAAACGCCGGGCAGGCAGCGGGTGAGGCACTCCGTGAGGCACCCAGCGAGTCCTCCATGCGCGAACGCAGTTGACAAGAGACAGTGCGAGCTTCAAGTATCTGAAAAGGTAACAGAAAATCCTCAGGGTGTCAATTTAGAAGGGTATGAGAAAGGGTGGGGGTTTCGCCTGAGAGGGTGGAGCGGGTCCCGCAGAGCCAGGACCCGCCCGTTACCCGTACTACGCGGCGTTGGCCTCCGCGAGTAGCGCGCGCCCCTTTTCAAAGGCCGCCTCGATGCCGGCCTTCGTGCGCTGCGCGGTGTTGGACACGTCCTTTTTGACCTTCATCGCGTAGTGCTTGACTTCCTTGCGGGTGTCCTTGCCCGCCTTCGGCGCAAACAGCATCCCGGCCGCAGCGCCGAGCACCGCCCCGCCGATGAACAGAACCGTGATTGCCTTGGCTGACGACGTCCTATTCTCTCCCATGGGTACACCTCCTCTTGCTTCTTCGTTGGTTGTTCGGTTGGTTCCTCAAAAGAGGGCCCTCACCAGTGAACTCAGGGAAGAGTGAGCATCATGCGTGCCAAAGCAATGATTCATTGAGATTCAAGAGGTTGAGCGATACTGCTTTGAAAATTCATGACACAGCCCAGCGTGTCATCAAAGCAACAGTGTGGGAAAAATCATCGCCATGCTCATTGAAGGAGCTGACGAACCAGTCTTTTTTGGCGGGCCAGCATCCCATTGTGTTGAGGCTTGGTCAGCAGATAGTACCGCTCATTTTTAGAAAACGCCTTTAGAAAGTCTCTCGTGACCTGGAGTGCTTCCTTGACATCTCCGGATTGTTCGAGGATTTCGGCCAAGCCTATGTACGCAGCAGCCTGCAGCAGCGCGATACTTGGTTCAGGTTTCTGTGCTATGGCTTCGCGGTAAGCCTGGAGAGCCGCTTCGGGTTTCGTCTTTTCGGTCAGCATCGCGAGCACGACAGTTTCGGTGAGTCGACCGTCGTCGCTCAGACTCGCGTCTTCGCGAAGCAGGGCCTGAAGATCCTGCTCTGACAACGGGAGCGCTCCTTTCTTACGCCTCACCTGGCGCCGCAGCCGCTTCGCGATGGGCCACTGCCTCGTAATCGGGATGAGCGCACAGCGGCAGCCGAGGCGATTCGAGCAGTGAATGCGGAGACCGACCTCCCGTGGCATGCGCCCTCTGAACACATGCATATGGGCCATGCGACACCGATCGCAGGTGGCCGGGTCGTTTCTCGACAGACAGATGTAGAACTGTGAAATGACCGCTTTTTTGCGTCGGGCCTCGATGCCATGCAGTTTCCAGCACAGAAGCAGCCCAAGGACCGCCAGATAGCTCCGTATTTCCTCGGGGATGCTCAAAGTGGAAAGCAAGTCGGTCATACTTCCTCATAGTCTAATGCAAAGAGCGGCACTGGTAAAGTTTGCATCCTTAGGCTCCTGACAGCAGCAGGGACTTATTGACCTCGCTAAAATAAGCCCTTTTGGCCCCCGTAGATCAAACTTGATCAGGCCCAGCAACCAGTCCTATCTGCTACACTCAAAATCTGTCTGTAGTTCGCAGGAACACGCCATCTCGCAGGGCAATATTGCTAGCTAAGGAAAGCCATGGGCCTCGTGATCCTTCTCTTTGCTCTCCTAGCGCCATTGCTCCTCGCCGGCTGCTTCAACCCGTTCTTAACTGCGGGGAACACGGCTGCCGATGTGGGGACCATGGGTGCGGAAGAACGTCGGTTGTATAACATCGCTGAAGATTATACGATCAAATCCGAGATTACGAACAAGTACTTTGACGAAACGATGCTGATGGAGATCAACACCGATGTCTATGAGGGGCGGGTCATGCTGACCGGCGCGGTCACGAAGGCTGCAACCAAACAGAAGGCGGAATTGATTGCGCGGCGGGTCAAGGGTGTGCGCGAGATTTTCAACGAAATCCAGGTCACCACGAACGGCGGCGTCAATGCAAGCACGAAGGACTTTTCCATCGAGATCAAGCTAAAGTTCAATCTCCTCGCGGCCAAGGGGATCAGTTCGCTCAACTTTCGGTGGCGGTCAGTTCACGGCGTGGTCTATTTCATCGGTGGGGCCCAAAGTCGTGAGGAACTGAACAAAGTAATCGTCCTCGCCCGTGAAATGGACGGCGTGCGCAAAGTGGTCAGCCACATCCGCATCAGACCGAAAAAGGGCTCCTGAGGCAAGCGACCGGACGTAGTTGCACGCCGACTAGCCTGTTTGGATCCCGAGTCTCTCTGGGTCCCGCAATAGCCTGCGATGCAGAAGGGCAACGAGGAAGCGGTCTAGAAGCTGCTGGGTGGGCGAAAGGAGCTAGCGAAATGGCAGAAAAGAAACCGCAGTGTCCCAATGGGCATTCAGGTCACATAATTCCTGTCCAGAAACAGCCACATGCGGTCCCTTCTATCCCTCAGCCTGGGTGGGTGTGCGCAGTGTGTGGGGCTATCGTGATGCGCTGCGTGTGCGGTCGGCCGCTGTACCGTGACCCATCAACGCGTGCCGTTGAGGATTGCAGGAATCGGGACTGCGTATTGGCGAAAAAGACCCTCCCAGTGGCAAGGAAGATGAAACCCAGTGGCCCCAAGCGACCCGCACGACGCTGACAAGACCCACATGCCAGACACCATCCAACGTTTCCGAAGGAGAGCAGAAGGCCCGCGCTTGACAGGCCCCGGCAGGTAGCCTAGCCTTGCCGTTATTCAGGGCTTCTTGCGGAAGCGGAAGGGAAACGTCCTGTGAAAATGAAAGGAACCATAATGAAGCGTGGGCGGGCATTCGTGGTGATTGGTTGCTTGGCGCTCTTCCTTCCGACAAACCTACAGGCCGAGTCCCCCTCGTTAGAACCTCAGGCACGCGGAACCGTGCAGCGAGGGGCGATGGAAATCGGGGTGATGGCGGGCTACTTGCAAGGGAATGACACCCTCACTTCTGTCTCCAGCAATCGCAGTGCTGTTTATGCGCTGCCCAGAGTCGGCGTCGTGGTGACCCCAGAAGTTGGATCGGGCTTCTATGCAGGGAATCTCGAACTGCTCTTAGAGCCCTTGTACGCGCACTATTTCGAACCGTTTACGGCGACTGCGGCCGGTGGGTCCGTCCTGTTCAAGTACAACTTCCTGGGATTCGGCCGGTGGATGCCCTTCTGGGACCTTGGCCTTGGCATGCTGTGGACGAATCTGGCGCCGCGCATTCCTGAACTAAGTACGCCGTTCAACTTTGTCATGGAGAGTGGCCCCGGTGTTCAATATTTTGCGACCGAGAGGGTAGCGCTGACGCTCGGCGTGCGCTTCCACCACATCTCCAATGCCGGCCTTGGCGATCGGAATAAAGGGTTGAACTCGACGTTAGGCTACCTGGGGCTCTCCGTCTTTTTCCCACGCTAAGGCAGTACAAGGAGTCGACTATGTCACGCGGTCGCATCTTAGTGGTGGATGACGAGCCAGCAGTTCGAGAGTCGGTTAGCTTACTGCTCACGCAGGCCGGCTATGCGGTCATTGAGGCGGAGGACGGCGCCCAGGCGATGGAGACCGTCCGATCAGGTGATAACCCGTCGCTCCTAGACGCCATCCTCCTCGACCTGTACATGCCGAAAATCCATGGCCAGGAGGTCATCTTCTACCTCCGGTCCAACTTCCCTGCCATCCCCATCATCGTGCTGACCGGCAAACCCGATGTGCCCGACATCATCAGGGCGTTCAATGAAGGGGTGGTGGATTTCCTGGTGAAACCTGTGCACCAGGACAATCTGCTGGCGGCGGTGGCCAAGGCGATCCAGAGGCGCGGCCGCTCGCCTTCCAAGTAGCTTGTCCCCTTTCCCCCTCATTCCCATTCGTCTCGCTTTTCTTCTGCTGCTGATTGTTGGGGGGTTGAGCAGCTGTGCAGGTCGTCCGCCGAAGTATGCAGGTTCCCCTGCCGACTATCCTGTCGGGTACGTCGAGCAAGGATATGCTTCCTGGTACGGTCCAGGGTTTCACGGGAATAAGACCGCGAGTGGCGAAGTGTACGACAGTCATCAATTAACGGCTGCCCACCGGACCCTCCCGCTGGGCTCCGTGGTGCAGGTGCGATCGCTAACCAACGGGCGCCGGGTCACGGTGCGCATTAACGACCGTGGTCCCTTTGTCAAGGGTCGAATCATTGATCTGTCGTTCGCAGCGGCGCAAGCCCTGGCGATGGCCGGGCCGGGGACCGATCAGGTCGAACTACGGGTCGTTGGGTACGGAGGGCGCCCAGGCGCATGGGGCTCTCTCAGGGTCCAAGTCGCCTCGTTTGTCGAGCAGGCCAATGCCCAGGCGCTGGCGCGCAAACTCACGGGGAAGTACCCTGACGTGCGAATCGTGACGGTCACGCTTGCGTCCGGGAGACACTACAGGGTGCAGGTCGGACAATTCACCTCGCCGCAACAGGCTGACGAGCTGGCGGAGCGACTGGCCTCCCAGTTCGAAGTGGACCCGTTAGTAGTCCGGGACGACTGAACGGAAGCGAGGCGAGAGGAGGAAACGACGATGGTTAAACAATATTTGACGTCGCTGGTTGTTGTGGTGCTGCTCCTTCTTCTGTTGTCTGTCAGCGGCCTTCCCCAGACCGAGACAGATTGTTCTTCCTCTATCGAAGGGGCCTGCCAAAGAGCATTTGGAGGGTGCCTCAATGCGTGTACTGGGGTTGACACAAAATGTCTGCAGGCGTGCAATTATGCACGTGGCTTGTGCAGGTAGACTTTCACAGTCGCAGCACAGGGCCTAAGGGATTGGCAGAATGCTCGTCACAGGGTGGATCTCACGCCACCCATGGTTCCGTGCGTTATCTTGGACATAGGTGCCGGTCACCATCACGTGCGTTCCTTGATCCGGAATACGTAACTTCGGCGTGAAGTTCTTGCATGCCGCGACTGCATCGGGCCGCGTCACCTTGTTCACGCAAACAGGCCGCAAGATGAGGTTGCCATTCTGGGCCTTTCGATTCCTGTCGTTCAGTAGCTTCTTAAGCACTGGTTTGGGATCGAGTTTAAGCTGGACGTAAAAGTTCCCGTCTTTCTCCGTTTGTGATTTCCCGATCGTTCCCGTTACGGTGATACAAGAAGGCTGCAATTTCTGGAGGCGCTGCGGCTTGTACACGCGTTTCCATAACGACCCATCACAATAATTGGAACCTATCTGTGTCTCCAGGTTCTGCTGCGCGGTAGATGTAGATATGACCGCCAGAAAGATGAGGAGACCCATCTCGTGAAGCATCGTCGACCTCCCTAACATGTTCCGCCTTCCCTGCCGTAAGGCAAGGCTAGGCCACCCGTGTGGGCCTGTCAAGCGTGGCCTTGGTCTGCTCAGCCAGTCCATGACAGCTTCTGGCACGGATTTTTCCTGAACCCAATGCTGAAACCCTGAAAATTTTTCTTGACAATACGACCGGACACCTTTATGAGAGACGAACTTTCATCCGAACGTCTAAAGAGATGTTTGCGCCAGGTGAGGAGGAACTCGAAAACCTGAAAGCGGCGGTCTTTGAGCTTAAGGCGGCCTTAACCTGGGAGCGCACTCAAAAAGTGCGCCTTCTCGAGGAACTGGGCAGATATCACGGAGAAATCAAGCGATTGCAGGACAGGTTGACTGATCTGGAGCTACAGCTTGCGGAGGGGAAACATGCATCTGCCCCAAGCGGTAGCGCCATGGCGGAACAGGTGGAGGACGGAGCCCCGCATTAGCATCTGCCCTGGATGGGCGGTTTCCCCAGGGTCGCCATCCCTATTTGGACCGCGACCAGAAGTCGCTCGGGCGTAACCGGTTTCCGCAAAAGGTCGATCGTATCGAGATTGCATGCCTGAGCCTCCAGGGCGTGCTCGACTCTCTCGCTCAACAGGATGAGCCCACCAGGGTAACGCAACTGGCGCAGGGCGTGGAAGAACTCCGGCGCTGTCATTTGCGGGACCGAATTCCAAGGATCGTCGATCCCGCCCAGATCCATATCCAGGACAACCAGTTGCGGTAGCGCATCAAGTAGCATGGTCATTGCCTCGGGGCCGTCTCGGGCCACTCGAAGCAATACCCCGTGGTCGCGCAAAAACCCTTCAAAGAGGTTTCGGGTCCGGTCTGCCTTGTCGACCAGCAAGACCCAGCCAGGCTTAAAGAGGTTGCTCGGTTCTGTCATCACGAATTCCACCATGGCGGCGATCGAATCATAGGTGAGCTGCTTGTTGAGAAAGTCGATGGCGCCATATTGCCGAGCCTGCTGTTCCAGCTCGTCGGTCCCCCACGCAGTCAGGATCATCACGACCGCCTGTGGGTCGGACGCCCGAATTTGCCGGAGCACTTCAAGCCCGTCCATCTCCGGCATGCGAAGGTCCAACACCGTAATCTGCGGATGATGCTGATGAAAGAGCTTGAGGGCCTCGCGCCCATGGTACGCTGTGAGCACCTCGTGACCGTGGCTGCATAAAACCCCGTGAAGCAGGTAGCAGAAAAGCTCGTCGTCATCGGCTAAGAGAATCGTGGCCATGCCCGCCTCAATTCAGGTCATTCGAGCAACGCCTTTGACTTCACCGGTTGATCCCTTGCGTGGAATTATAGCGGCAGTCTAACGCACATGGTCAGAAAAGGCTATGGCGTGGTGGTGGATTCCGCAAGACCCTGGTTGACATCCACCTACAGGCACCGTGGTGTAGGTAAAGAACGCCGCTTAAACAACAACATTGACGTTGGGCAACCTTGGCACTTGGCTTGCTCGTTCTACTCCGAACCGAGAGGGAAGGAGCATGTCAGACTGGGGATTTTGGGGTTACATAGGAATCGTGGCCGGCCTCGTGTTGATGGTGGCGATGTTCCTGTTCTTCATGGTGTTCATGTACAGAGCACCCGAGGCTCGCGATGAAGAACACCCCACCGACACCAAACACGCGGCTTAGCCTCCCGCTTCCTTGACGGCGCCCAGGGCCCTCGAGCGTGTCACTCGCTGGGCAAGACTTTGACTTCGTTGATGCGGCGCAGCTTTCCTTTCTCGAACCAGAGCGTGACCACATACCCGTCGTCCCTGAAATAGACCCACCGCCCTGGGGTGGTCTTATCATACGGTTCTCTTGCGGTAGCGAGGACGGTAACGTCACTCATCCCAGGTGACAGTTGTCTATATTGACCGTACGTGATGGTCCCTTTTTCGAGTCCAGTGATCTGGGATAGCGACTTGAGGAAATAGGGCCACAGGGCGACCCCTAAAACTAGCCCTAAGACAAGGATTAAATTGCTTCCCAGGACGAGTGTCCTCAACGGAAGAATGATGCCCCGTGGCTCCTTCGGCTCAAGGTTATCTGGACTGTTCTGCATAGTCTTCCCCTTTGGCTAGAAGCTCTTCGGCCCGTTCATCCAAGGCTAGGCCACCCGTCAGGGCCTGTCAAGCATGATCCGCTGCACTGTCACAGGATAGAACAACGGTTCATCAGGTGGCATGGCCTCAACAGGCTGAACCCCTTTCTGGCAGACTGAGCTTTTCATCTCTGCGTTGGATGGTGTGGCCAATGCGGCCCATCATGCCGCGAAGGCCCGGCAGGGAAGATTCAGCGGCGGCTTCTCTTAGCGTTCCCGCGCGGTCTCCTGGACCGATTTCAACAGTGGACTGAGGAAGAATTCAATCAACCGGCGCGTCCCCGTCTTGATCTCGGCCGTCACGGCCATGCCGGGCGCTAACTTGACCGGCTGGCCCTCTACCTGAATGACGGACCGGGCCAGAGCGATGCGTGCAGGGTAGACCAACCCTCCTTTTTCCAATTGCACGGCGTCATTGGAGACGCTGACGATCCGGCCGTCAATGAGACCATAGCGTGTGAACGGAAACGTTTCGATCTTCACCTCGACAGGTTGGCCCCTCTTCACGAAGCCGATGTCCTTGTTCTCCACCATGGCTTCGACTTCCAATTGGTGCTCATAGGGAACGACCACGAGCAACTGCTGTGCCGGCGTGACGACGCCCCCCACGGTATGCACGGCAAGCTGCTGGACCTCCCCGTCAAGGGGCGCCGTCAGCCGCTGCAAGGCGTGCCGCTGCCCAGCTTTGACGAGCTCCTGGGCCAGCGAAGCAGCTTTCGTCTCGGTGTCGGTCAGTTCGGCCATGCGGGTCCGCTGAAACTCGGACACAAGCGCCCGGTAGTTTTCCTCGGCTTCGCCGAGCGCCGCCGAATTCTGCCCCCGTATTTCCTTCTGGCGCGCGAGTTCCTGCGTCTCCTCAACACGCTGCTTCTCAGCAGCCAGATACTCCATTCGTGAGATGAAATTTTCATCCACCAGTTGCTTGTACGCACGGGCCCGCTCTTCCTGCATCGGCACGGTGGTTTCCAATCGCGCAACGTTTACCTTCGTGGCCTCGATGGCCGCTTTGTGTTGGTCGATCAGGTGCTGGGCCGCCTCGACATGGGCCCAGTATTCGGCCAACTGGTCGCGTAAGCGCTGCTGCTGGAGAGCCACGAACCGGGGATCGGTCCCATTCGGCGCCGCAAAGTCGGGCTTCCCCGCCAGCACCGCGCGGAGCCGCAAGGCCTCCACTTGGGCGGATCGATACTCGTTCAACAGGCGTTTCTGCTCGGCGCCCGTGACCGTCGGATCGAGCTCGATCAGCACATCACCCTTTTTTACCGCCTGCCCGTCCCGCACATGGATCGCCCGAATGACCCCGCTATCCAGAGGCTGGATCACCTTCGAATGCCCGCTGGGGATGATCTTGCCCGGCGCCACCGCGACAATGTCGATATGGCCGAGGCTCGCCCACAGAATACCGACGGCAAATACCCCTATAATCGTGCCGCCGACGGCGCGGCTCACCGGAGACGGCTGCGCATCCTGAATCTCTAACACCGCCGGAAGGAATTCAGCTTCTCGGCCCGTCACGCCTACTGTGCGACGTTCATGCCGTTGGTCTTCCCAGGCCGAACGCAAGACCTCAAGATGCCGCGAGAGGGATTCACGCCACCGCATGACTGCTGTCCTGGCGCCGATGTAAGTGTGCGTAACAGCGGGACGCCAGACTTCGAGGCGTCGCGAGAGGGGACTAAGCCACGGCATAGTTACCGTCCTGGTGCCGATGCAGGCGCGCATAGTAGCCGTTCAGCTTCAGCAGCTCGTCGTGAGTGCCCTGCTCGATGATCTCCCCTTTCTCGATCACGTAGATGCGGCTCGCGGGACGCACCGTGCTCAGCCGGTGCGCGATGATGAAGACGGTCCGCCCCTGGCAGATCTGCGCCAGGTTCTTCTGGATGATGGCTTCCGATTCGTAGTCCAGGGCGCTGGTCGCCTCATCGAAGATCAAGATGCGCGGGTTCGTGATCAGGGCGCGCGCAATGGCGATGCGCTGGCGCTGTCCCCCGGAGAGCGAGCAGCCATGCTCGCCGACCAGCGTATCGTACCCTTGCGGCAGCTCCAGGATGAAGTCGTGCGCGCCGGCAAGCCGCGCCGCCTGCACGACCCGCTCCATCGCCAACCCCGGATCGGCCAGCGCAATGTTGTCCCGCACCGAGCGATTGAACAGGAAATTCTCCTGGAGCACCACCCCGATCTGCCGCCGCAACCACACCGGCTCGATTTGGGCCAGATCCACGCCGTCAATCAGCACGCGCCCCCGCTCCGGAATGTAGAGCCGCTGGATCAGCTTGGCGATGGTGCTCTTGCCGGAGCCCGACCGGCCGACGATCCCGATGACCTTCCCCGGCGTCACCTGGAACGAGACCTTGCGCAGGACCTCCGGGCCGTCCGGTCGATACCGAAAGCTCACGTCCTCGAACACCACACGTCCGGACAGCGAGGGGAGCGTCGTGCGGTTCGGCGTGTGGATCGCTTCCGGCGGCGCGTTCAGGATGTCCCCCAAGCGCTGCACGGAAATGCCGGCTTGCTGGAAGTCTTGCCACAACTGCACGATCCGCAACACCGGCTGGTTGACCTGCGCGGCAAGCATCGTGAACGCGATCAACTGCCCGATGCTGAGCTGGTTGTCGATGACCAGTTGGGCGCCCAGCCAGATGATGGCGATCGTCGTCACTTTGCTGATGAACGAGGCGATCTGGTTGGCGGTGTTGCCGAGCGTGGTCGCCCGAAAGCTGGCCTGGACATACCCGGCGAGTTGTTCCTCCCACTTGCGCTGCATCGGTGGTTCGATCGCCATCGCCTTGAGGGTCTGGATGCCGGTGATGGATTCCACGAGAAAAGCCTGATTCTCCGCGCCGCGGTTGAATTTTTCGTTGAGCCGCGCGCGAAAGATGGGCGTCACCAACACCGAGAGCCCGATGTAGAAAGGAAGCGCGCCCACGACCAGGATGGTGAGCAGCGGGCTGTAGTACATCATCACGGCGATGAACACGACGGCGAAGAACAGGTCAATGACGACCGTGACCGCCGAGCCGGTCAGGAACTGGCGGATGGTGCTCAGCTCGCGGACACGCGCGACCGAGTCCCCCACGCGGCGCGCCTCGAAATACGCCAGCGGCAACGCCAGCAGGTGCTGGAACAATTGCGCGCCCAAGCCCACGTCGATCCGGCTGGTGGTATGCGAGAACACGTAGGTCCGCAGCCAGCCCAGGACGACGTCGAACAGGGTGAGCGCCAGCATGCCGATCGCCAGCACGTGGAGCGTGGTCAGCCCCTTGTGGACCAGCACCTTGTCGATGACCACTTGCGTGAAGAGGGGCGTCAGCAGCGCGAAGAGCTGGATGAAGAACGAGGCCAGCAGGACCTCGCCCAGGTGCTTCCGGTATTTGACGATTGCCGGGATGAACCAGGTGAAATCGAACTTGCGATCCTCAGGCCTCAGATGCGAGCGCTTTGTGAGCAGGAGGAGCTGCCCGCTCCAGGCATCTTCAAAGGCCTGACGCGGCTGCACACGCGGGCCCTGCTCGCCAGGGTCCTGCACCAGCACTTTTTCTGCATCGGCCTTGGCCAGGATGAGGTACCGGCCGTCCTTGCGCCGCGCGATGGCCGGAAGCTGGATGACGGAGAGTCTCGACCAATCGCTGTCCACCAGACCGGCCTTGAAACCGAGATGCGTGGCGGCGCGCAGCAGGTCGGCGTCGCCGCAGGGCTTGCCGGATTCGCCGAACAGATGGCGCAGTTGCGCGCCGTCTGCCGGCACGCCGTAGAACCGGGCGAGGATCAACAGGCAGACCAGCCCGGTGTCCGATTGGTGGGCTTGCTCCTGCTGCGGCGACGGACTCGCGTCGTCCGGCGCAACCCCGCTTGGCCTAATCGTGTCCATGTTCCCAGGCCGCCGCCAGCGTCTGCGCTAGCTGGTTCTGAATATCGCGCGGCAGCGTCATGTCCGCGCTCAAGGCCGGCGGCGCGAAGGCCGCCATGGCCTGGCGCAATTGCTCGACGCGCTTGTCGTCCAGCTCATCGCCATTCGCCGTCTCGAACTCTTCGACATGGTTCTTCTTGTCGGTGTACCAATCGGCGATGGTGATCTGATCAGAGGGGCCATGGGTATCCAGCACGCTGACCGTGAGGTCATTCCCGGTTTTCTGGAACCAGACGTGCTCAATGGTGATGCCGGGGCCGAACTCGATCTCGTCATCGTGGTTGTTGGCCCGACCAATGAGCGAATCGTGCCCATCACCCCGCCCCAACAGGATGGTGTCCTCCCCTTCGCCCGTCTCAAGGACATCATTGCCCGCGCCGCCCTGTAAGGTATCATCGCCGTCCCCGCCGCGCAGTGTATCGTTCCCCGGTCCCCCGATCAAGGTATCCTTGCCTTTTCCCCCCTCCAGCAGGTCA
>Ga0209055_1002361_pt1 | contig 11990 bp, 9 predicted proteins | sample GraSoiAngelo_110_FD_185875 | JGI IMG/M metagenome (GOLD analysis project Ga0209055, IMG submission 185875) | Grasslands soil microbial communities from the Angelo Coastal Reserve, California, USA - 14_0903_12_30cm (SPAdes) (version 2) | ecosystem: Environmental > Terrestrial > Soil > Grasslands ... | reverse complement strand
CCTGGCCTGACCGCGGTCATCACGCCGAGTCCGGTGCTGCAAATCAACGTCGGCGCAACCAATCAGACGCAAGGCCAGTACGCCTACACCATTAGCGGCATCGTTCCGCAGGACGTTTATGGTGCAGCCAATCAAATGATGACGAGCCTGCGCGGTTTCAAGGGATTCGCTTCAGTGCGCTCCGATTATTACAACAGCACGCCGAATCTGAAGATTGACATCGATCGCGAGCGCGCCGCCACTTACGGCGTTTCCACTTCGGCGATCCAAAGCTTGTTGAAAAACGCCTACTCGCAGAACTACGTCTATTTAATCAAACAACCGGACGATCAATATCAGGTCATCCTCGAAGTGAAAGACAATGAGCGCGCGCAACCGAGAGATCTCGACAATTTATATGTGCGCAGCAATACCGGCACCCCGATTAACCAAAGCGGCGGCGGCACCGGGATCGGCGCTATTACTACTACAACGGGGACCAGCGCGGATCTCGTTCCGATGCGCGCTGTAACATCGACAAGTCAGGTCGTTGGACCACAAGCGGTGAACCACTTCGACCAATTCACCAGCGTCACGATTAATTTTAATTTGCTACCCGGTGTTGCCATCGGCGATGCGACGAAATTCATCGAAGATTCGTTCACTCAAGTGCATCAACAATTTCCTGGCGTTCAAGCAACGTTTCAAGGCGAGGCGCTTGTCTTTCGCCAACTTTTCCGAGCTCTGCCGCTGCTTCTGCTCGCCGCCATTTTTGTCATGTATGTGATCCTTGGAATTCTTTACGAAAGTTATGTCCATCCGATCACGGTTCTGTTTCCGGCGATCGTGCCGGCGGTCGTCGGCGGTTTGTTCACGCTTTGGATTTTTGGGTCGACGTTGTCGCTCTACAGCGTGATCGGACTCTTCCTGTTGCTCGGGATCGTGAAGAAGAACGGAATCATGGTTGTCGATTTCGCCTTGCAACGAATTGACGAAGGCTGGGACCTTCGGTCGGCAATTCACGAGGCGAGTGTGGAGCGGTTTCGGCCAATCATGATGACGACGCTGGCCGCATTGATGGGCGCAATTCCGCTAGCGCTCGGTTTTGGTCAGGACGCTTCGTCGCGACGCCCACTCGGTCTGGTCATCGTGGGCGGTCTGATTTTCTCTCAACTGATCACGCTTTTCGTTACGCCGGTGATTTATCTCTGGCTCGAATGGTTCCAGGAGCACGTGCTCGATAAGGTGCCGTTCCTCCGTAGCGCCCACTATCATCACGAAGAGGAACACGGGGGAGGGCCACGCAAGGGAGAGATCCATCCTGCCCCAGCCGGCGCTCATTGAGCCGCTTTTCTGCTATAGCGTGCGCTGTCCTCAGCGCATTAGATTTTGTCCGCTACAAAATCCGCTGAGGACAGCGGACACTACAGCCTGTTTCGGCATTGAATCGTTATTCCTCATTCGTCATTCGTCATTTAAGTTGCGCCCATGCGCGCGATGGTTCTCGATAAGGCGAAACTGCCGCTGCAAGCGCGCGATGTGGCAAAGCCAAAGCCGGGCAGGGGACAGCTGCTGGTGCGCGTCAACTCATGCGCTGTTTGCCGCACTGACCTTCACGTGATGGACGGGGAACTGTCGAACCCGAAGTTGCCACTGATTCTTGGACACCAGATTGTCGGGCGAGTGGAAGAGATCGGCGAGCCCGCCAACTTCAAATCTGAAATTTCAGAGGTGAAATTCGCGGTCGGCGACCGCGTAGGCATTCCATGGCTCGGCTGGACGGATGGCGAATGCGTTTATTGCCGATCGAATCGCGAGAATCTCTGCGATCGCGCGCGCTTCACCGGCTATACCATCGACGGCGGTTACGCCGAATTCACCGTCGCCGATGCACGATTCTGTTTTCATCTGCCCGAGCATTACAACGATGTGGATGCTGCTCCGTTGCTTTGTGCGGGGCTGATCGGTTATCGATCCTATCGCAAAACAGGCAATGCGCGATGCCTTGGCATGTATGGATTTGGCAATGCAGCGCATTTGATAGCCCAGATTGCTCTTTATGAGGGACGCGATCTGTTTGTGTTCACCCGGCCGGGCGACGTCAAAACACAACAAAGCGCTAAAGCGCTAGGCGCAAAGTGGGCTGGAGGCTCGGACGAGATGCCGCCGGAAAAACTTGATGCTGCAATTATCTTCGCCTCAGTCGGTCCGCTTGTGCCTGCGGCGCTTCACGCGCTCGCCAAAGGCGGCATTGTGGTTTGCGGCGGGATCCACATGAGCGACATCCCTTCATTTCCTTATGCGGATCTTTGGGAGGAACGCGTCATCACCTCCGTTGCAAATCTGACCCGGCGCGACGGCGAGGAATTTTTTGAAATCGCACCACGTGTGCCAGTTCGAACGCACACAGAAACCTTCCCCTTGGAAGAAGCCAACGTCGCACTGGACCGATTTCGCGCCGGCAAACTCAAGGCCACAGCAGTACTACTTGTTAATCCGAATTGACAAATGCCTGTAACCGTAGGGCGTCTCTGTGAAACGCCGTCTTGGCTCAGACTTTAGCGCGTTCCCGTGCGCGCGTGGGCGCCGATCGGTTTCACAAAATCGCCCGGAAGCCGCTTTTCGTCGTCCCGGACAGAACCGGCTGCGTGAGCGAGCGCTTCTTCTTCTGGCGCGAGGAACGGTTTAAAGCGGTTTTTGTCGATGGCTTTCATGAACGCTTCGTGCGGGGAGACAATGCCTTTTTCGAGCAGCTCCCAAATGGCGTCGTCCATAAACTGCATCCCTTGTGCCTTGCCCGATATGATTACATCCTGCAGTTTTTGGGTTGCGCCTTCACGAATAATTGCCGCGACAGCTGCATTAGCGATTAAAATTTCGTTTACTGCGATTCGCCCCGGCCGATCTGCTCTTTTCAAAAGGAGTTGAGCAACCACTCCGCGCAGTGAGTTCGCAAGCATCGCGCGCGCCTGCGATTGGCGATCCGCCGGAAAAACATCCACCATCCGGTCAACCGTCTTGCGCGCATTATTTGTGTGCAGCGTGCCGAATACGAGAAGGCCGGTCTCAGCCGCCGTAAGGGCGAGCGAAACTGTTTCCAAGTCGCGCATCTCTCCCACCAGCACAATGTCAGTGTCCTCGCGCAGCGACGCTTTGAGGCCAGCGGCAAACGAACTCGAATTCCCCGGAACTTCCCGCTGGGTGATTGTACTTTGCTTATTGTAATGCACGAATTCGATTGGTTCCTCGATCGTCACGACATGTTTCGCAAAATTTTGATTGATATAGTCGACCAGCGCAGCCTGCGTCGTCGTTTTGCCTGAGCCAGTCGGGCCGGTCACCAGAACAAGGCCACCGCGTACATTGGCAAATTCTTTTACCACCAGCGGAATCCCGAGTTGCTCGAGCGTGGCAATTTTCGTAGGAATGAGCCGAAAAGTCGCGCCGTAACCATTAGACTGCTTGAAGTAATTGCTGCGGAATCGAGAGGCTTCATCCATCTCATAGGCAAAATCCAGATCGCCGAGCTGCTCGAAGATTTGCCAGTTACGCGGTCCGCAAACTTCGCTCAACATGCGCGTGGCCTCCTCGTGCGAAATCGGCTCGTCGCGAACGGGTATGATGTCGCCATGCACGCGCATTTTAGGCGGCTGTTCCTCACCAATATGCAGGTCGGACCCGCCGTGTTTGACAATCACGCTAAGAAATCGATCCAGCTCAGCCATGGTTTAACGACGAATAACGAATGACCACAGTGACAACGCTCGTGTGGCCGCTCGGTTTCGGATTTTGAGATTTGGATTTTGTTTTGGATTTCGTCATTCGTGCTTCGTTATTTTTCGAGATACTGACGCATCATTAGCTTTTGCTCGGCGCGCGCGTAAGCCTCCTCGGCGCTGATCAGGCGGCGTTCATAAAGATCGATCAGCGCATCGTCCATCAGACGCATGCCTTGTTTTTTGCCGGTCTGAATAATGCCCGGCAGCATATATGTCTTTGCTTCGCGAATCACGTTGGCCACCGCTGGCGTGTTGGTAAGAATCTCCAGTGCCAGCACGCGCCCCGTGCCATCCGCCCGGGGTATCAGCTGATGACTAATAACTCCCCGCAAGGATTCACTCACCATTACTCGAACTTGTTCCTGTTGCTCGGTCGGAAAGACATCGAGCAATCGATCCAGCGTCCGGGAGGCATTGCTCGTGTGCAGCGTTGCCAAAACAAGATGACCAGTCTCGGACGCGGTGATGGCGAGGGAAATCGTCTCCAGATCGCGCATTTCTCCAACCATGATCACATCTGGATCCTCCCGCAGCGAAGCGCGCAGCGCAGTGGCGAAAGATTCGGTGTGGGTGAACACTTCCCGTTGGGTAACGTGACAGTTTTTCGATTTCAGAACGTATTCGATCGGGTCCTCGAGTGTAATGATGTGATCGTGCCGTTCCATGTTTATTTGCTCGACCATCGCCGCCAGTGTAGTCGATTTGCCCGTTCCTACCGAACCTGTTGCCAGGATCAGTCCGTTCTGATAACGGGTGAGAACCTTGAGATGCTCGGGCAACTCCAGCTCATCCATGGTTCGGACGTTGGCGTTGATCACGCGAAAGACAATTTCGATCCCAAGCCGTTGCCGAACCACGCTGGTGCGGTAGCGGGCGAACTCGTTTGCGTACCCAAAATCCGAATCGCCGCGCATTTTGAGTTCACTTTTATAGACGTCGGGCACAAAGGCTTCGGCCAGTGCCGCGGTGTGCTCGGCAGTGAGCCGCGGCGCGTCTGGCCAGATTGGCTCCAAGCGTCCATGCAAACGCCATTTTGGCCGCGCGTTTGCGGCCAGATGGACGTCGGACGCACCGGCTTTTTGTCCGATCTCGAGGTAGTCATCCACGTGCGTGAGCGGATGCGACGCGACTAGAGGAGCTGAATTCTTTGAGGCCATTGCGAACTGCCGGAATGATTACCCCCCCGAGCGCGTAAATGCTAAAGCGCGCCGCACCCGATGCGACACATTACGCGCATGGGACTCATGTTTTGCGGCGCGATTGCCCTCCAAAATCAGTGAGTCGATTTTTCACGAACTCCACAATCACCGGTCGGGCCAGCCTTGCAACGATTTTTAGTACCGCCACGGCGAAGCCGGCTTCGACAAGCTTCTTCTTTGATTTTCGGTTGTTCTTCGCATCGACATAAATCTTTTTCTTCCGCATCGGTGCCAGTGCGACCAGCGCGCCGACAGCGGCTGCGGTTGTAAGCCAGGAAATGGTTTGTTCGCGGAACGACCTGCGGAATTTGGCCGCGAAATCCACTTCGTATCGCAGGCCACGCAGATCGCGCGTTACGCGTTCCCGCGACTGAGCGATTTCCGCTGTCAGCTCGTCGATTGATTTGTTGCGTCCAGATTTTTCAGCCATTCGCGATCCTTCTTTAATTCAGCTAGCGTCGCGCGAAAAAGCGGCTTGGTGATGCGGCTGTACGCGACGAGGAGTAAAACCATCGCAATAATGAAATGCACTGCGGCAGCGCCCAGCGCTATCCATGGCCATGAAACCCCGGCCAGATGGGCCACTCCGACAACGGCGCCAGTGATGAGAAAGATATAGCCCATCATGCAGAGCGCCAGCGCCAGAATGAGGCAACCGACCAATATGAGCAGTTGCACCGCGGCCACTTTCGATTCCTGGGCAAGAAGAGCAAAGCGGCTCTCAAAAAACTCCACAAGCGCGCTTACGAGGGCCAGCAGATTCTCGAGCAAACCGGCATGCCCCGCGGGATTTCGGGACCGAGGGCTCTCGCTGATCATCTCCGAAGCGGTTCGGAGTTAGCGCCGGAAGATCAGACCCAATACGAACCCAATTCCAAGCGCTGTGAAAACCGCTTTTGTTGGATTTTCACGCACGTATTGCTCTGCGTCTTCCTGAAACGTCCGGACCCGATCCTTGGCATCCCCGAATGCTTGTTCTGCTTTGCCGCGTGCCTCACCCCAAGCCTGCTCTGCCTTCCCACGGTACTCTCCCGCCAAAGCGCCTGCGGCTGATTTCAAATCTTCCGCTGCTCTACGCGCATGTTCTTTACTGCTTTGTAATTTATCCTGTGCCTCCGCACTAGCCGGCGTTTTCTGTTCTGATTTATTTTCTTCTGCCATTGGTAATCTCCAGTTAACCCCGAAACCGTTCGGGGTCGGTTTGTTCGCTGCGACTATCCGCGTTCTTCGCTAAATGGGCAAACACTGAGTTCTTCGTTGAAGCGCTAAAGCGTTAAACTGTTGAAGCGTTCAAACAAAAGGCGTTGGGAACCGCTTCAATCCTTCAACGATTTAACGGTTTAACGATGCGCGTTGGCCGCATCATTGTTCGCGAAAAATAATGCGGGCTTTTGTTAGATCGTAAGGCCAAAGCTCGACGGAGACTTTATCACCGGGCACAATGCGGATGAAATGCTTGCGCATTTTGCCCGAGATATGTGCAAGCACATTGCGTTGGCCGGGAAGATCGACGCGAAACATCGTTCCCGGCAAAACCTGGGTCACGGTGCCTTCGGTCACGATTGGTCCTTCCTTCGCCATGGCGGGCGAATATACCCCCGAGCGCGTGTGTCTCAACCGCGCGGCATATGTCTTGATTCTCGATAGTTACCGCAGCTGATCCAGCGAAACCGTTGGCAGATATTCCCGAAGCTCCTGACGTTTCCACCACGCGCCGGTTTGCCGTCGTTCGCTCGGCGTCGTAAAACGATAACGATAATACATCGCGCGAACATACCGGGGCGGCTTATCTGGAAACGGGTTGTGTGCGAGCAATCGGTCGACGTCGTGGGAGCCCTGCAGCAGTCTGACGATTAGGCCGCCAATCCACGGATTTTCCTGCGGCGTTCCCAAAGCGGCAAACCACATCTGCCAGTCGAGTCTTGGCTGGTGCGGCGCGCACCAACCCGGTGCGCGTTTCACGTCGCCGGGTTTCCATTTAAATTCGTACGGCAACCAGTCCATTCCGTCGTCGCTGCCTTCGAGGACGATCTCGCAGCGGTCCTTCGTCATCACCCGAAACAATCCATAGCCATTGACGATCCGGAACGCTTCCAGTTTTCTGTAAATATCTGCCAGCATACGTGGTGGCCTGGCTTCCGGTTTAAATGCACTGAAAATCAACCAAGCGTTGATCGGCAACGTCACGATGGCTACAACGACGGACGCGTAGCTGCATAGTCGTTGTGGCAGGGCGCCCCTCGTGCTACGGAGGCCTGCAGGCAACGCTGCTAGCGTCCCGAGGGGGAGCGGAGCGCTTTTCCCACAGAGCGACTGGTCATCAATCAGTAACAAACACAGCGCAATCGTTAGCAGATTGAAGAAGCAGTAGTTGCCGGTGATAGCGATCACGAGTTGGAGAAAAATCAACAATCCAGCAGCGATCAGCCGTGGATGTCGCGGCGCCCAGATAAAAAAGGGCACGACGATTTCGCCCACGAGACAAAAAGCGACTGAAAAGTGCTTGAACCATTCGGAGCTTTTGTCCGCCCACCACGCGAACACGGTCGGCAGCGGTTGTGACCAGTAATGATAATCAAGTGCCGTGAGCAACCTCCAATGCAAAGAGTGATTCACCAAACCCCAGGAGTCATCGCCGCTGGTGAGCTTCACGACACCCGACATCAGCATCAATTTGAACAGAAGAACTTTGAGCAAAAACAAACTGGCGTGTGAAACCAGAGACGTTGTATCCGGGATCGCCGATCTCGGCCACAACAAGAGCTCCCGTGGCCAGAGCTGCCACGGCGCAAGGAAGATCGATAAAAAGCCGGTCTCAAGCAGCAGGATGTCCCATTGAAAGCTAAGAAATGTTTGTCCGGCAATGGTAAGCGACAGGTAAAAAACGAAAAGCGCGACGAGCGAGAGCGCCGGGGCAATTCCGAAAATCAGAAGCAACGAAAGAGCAACGCCGCCGCCGCAAAGCAAGTGAAGAAAGGCATTGCTCGAATCAAGCCAGCAAAGCGTTGGCAAGAGAGTGTACGCGTTCGGTCCAAGTTGTGCCCGGACCGCGGGTAGGAATTGATTCAGGGGCGACATCCCATCGCTGCCGATCAATCCATCCACTTGTACCCAGAGCGACACGAACGCGATTAAGTAGATCACCCCAAGCGCGCGCAAAAACCAGCGGCGCGCCCAAAAGTAAGTCTGGGGCCGCACGTCTTTTCCCCGGAGCAACCGGGTAATGGTCGAGCCGAGACCGCGATGACGAGCGACGAACTTGTAAACGGCTTCGGAAATTGCCGCGAATCCCGGAACGTGATCGTAACTCCACGCCAGCCACCTCTTCGAAGGTCGATATGCTAATGAGCGATAGACCGCTTCTGCTGCGAAGAATGCCGTGCCATCTGGTTCGATAAAGACCATCGAGTGCTTGAACTCATCGCGCGGGATTTCTGGGAATCGGTCGGCGACTTCCTGGTAAGTAGCGTAATCGACTTCCTCCGCAGTGATAAAATGCCAGCGTTCAATCCACAATCGACAAAAATCGCATTCTCCGTCCCAGATCAGCAGCGGTTTGAACGGCGGATTGGTAACGCGGAGCTGCATTCAGAGTAGTAGAACGTGAGAGGTGAGATGTGAGAAGTGAGAAGTGAGAAGTTGCTTTGCGTTTCCGTTCACCTCTTACTTCTCACTAATCACTTCTCACTCATCTAGAAACTCAGCCCACACCGGCGCGTGATCGGACGGTTCCTTGCCTTTGCGCATTTCAATATCGATTCCGGCTGCGCTGCATCTTTTCGCCAATGCATCGCTCGCCAGAACCGCGTCGATGCGAAGGCCGCGATTTTTTTCAAATGCGCGCATCTGATAATCCCACCAGCTGTAAAGTTCGCCTTCCTTGTGATGGATTCGAAGCGTATCGCGCAACCCGATTTCGCATAGTTCTCTAAACGCAGCGCGTTCGCCCTCCGAAGCCATGATGGCCCCATGCCAGAGGTCTGGATCGTAAACATCGGTGTCTTCCGGGGCGACGTTGAAATCGCCGCACACGACGAGATCACGGGATTTTTCTTTCGCGACGCAATCACGGAGCCGGCGATACCAAAGAAGTTTGTATTCATAAGCCGTCGAGCCGACTGCCTGACCATTCGGTGCATAAATCGAGAACACGCGCGTGTCGCCAATCGTCGCGGCGATCACCCGCGCCTGCGGGTCGACGACTTCGTCACAAAGCGACGGGCGGACCTTACGCAGCTCGGCCTTCGCAAGAATCGCCACGCCGTTGTACGATTTCTCCCCGTGACAAGCGGAGTAATAACCAACCGCTCGCAAAGCGAGCGCTGGAAATTGGCCGTCCGGGCATTTTGTCTCCTGTAAGCAAACTACGTCGGGCTTCGCCGCCTCCAGCCAGGCAAACAAGCGATCCTGTCGTTTGCGCAGCGAGTTGATGTTCCACGAAACGATTTTCATTCAGTGAGACGTGAGAAGCGAGATGTGAGAAGTAATCGTTTTGAATTTGCGCTCGGTCTGCCACCTCTCACCAATCACTTCTCACAAATCCAGCTCCACCCCCGGTAGTGGTACAATTATCTCCGAGGCGGGAAGCTCGGCGGACAAAGTCGCTCGCATCCACTCCACTGCCGGGGGATCGCCGTGCACAAGCACAATTTTTTTCGCGGCGAATTTTTTTGCGTACTCAACGAGCGCCTCACGCGTTGCGTGTGCGCTGAACTGGAATTGTTCGATGTTGCAGCGGACACGTTGCGGCGGTTTTTCAGGATCAAGAGCAACTTCGCCGCCCGTGCCGGCGTCGCGCAGAAGACCGGCGGGCGATTCGGGATTCGCGTAGCCGACAAAAAAAATCGAGTGCTGTGGGTTTTCGATTAGTCGGCGGGCAAAAACATTGGAGAGCGTTTTGGGAATCATCATCCCGCTGGAAAGGACATACACGTGTCGCGCGCGCAGCGGTGCATCGCGTACTGTTTCATCGTTCAAAATAAACGGCGCTACTTCCCTCATCAGTTGCAGGCGGGGCAATTGCCGGCGCGTCATCTGTGCGCGGCGATCGTAGATATCAGTCATTTTTGAGCTAAGACCGCCGATGTAGATCGGAAATTCAGGTCCCGAATACATTCGGGATTCACGACGAAGCTTGTATAACATCGCCAGGATCTCCTGTGTCTTGCCTAACGCGAATACTGGTATGAGCACGCCTGAGCCGCGCTCGAAAGCGCGCTCGAGCGCCTCCGCCAAGCGTCGCTCTTCACCGGCTCGCGTCCAGCCCGGCAGCTTTGCATGATCGCCTCGCGTGCATTCCATGATCAAGATGTCGACGTTTTCTTCCGGGAAAGGCGCCGCCTGCATAATTGTTTGATCGTCGAAATTCACGTCGCCCGTGTAAAAGACGGTTCGGCCTTCGGCGCGAAGAAAAATTCCAGACGAGCCAAGGACGTGTCCTGCGTCGAAAAACTCGAACGTCAGCGCGTCTCTTTCGCGCTGTGGTGCCCGCTCGCCGGCAATGGAGACCCGCTGGCGCAACGGGCACCAGCGCCAACGCTCCGATGCCCTGTCCGTTTCACGATGCGTGAAAAGTGGATACGACATTTCTCCGATCTCTTCGCGTTGGCGCGTCATCACGTTGACCGAGTTGTGCAAAAGCACACTGCCGATCTCTGCCGTGGCCTCCGTCATGAACACGCGCGCGCGTGGAAAGCGCCGCATCGCCACCGGCAACGTGCCGATATGATCTTGATGCGCGTGCGAAATGAGGATCGCTTCAATCCCGCGATCCGCGATTGCCTTAAACTGAGGCAATGCGTCCTCCCCAGTATTCTTTGGATGCATTCCAGAGTCGAGCAGTAGCCGGTGGCGGCCAATCTCAAGGTAGTACGAGTTCGCGCCAATCTCCGTGCGACGAGTGAGATTAATGAATTTCAAGGGCCGCTTCTCCTGTTGTTCACTCAGTTCAGTGTAACCAGAATCTCACCCGCCTGGTCTAAACAAGAGGGGTAAGAAGAATTTGCGATAGAGGCAACTCTATCTTGGGAACTTGGTTCAATGAACATGTTGGCTCAGTTGCCTGCGTCGCTATGGAACGATGAGACTGCGGCCCATCTTTTGAACCGGGCGAGGTTTGGTGCCACGCCAGCTGAAATCGAGAGCGCGCGAAAGAAGGGTCTCGTCGCCATGGTGCAAGAACTTGTCGATGTGCGCGCCGATGCCGGAAATGTTCCGCCGCCCGCCTGGGCGAAGCCGCGTAACATTCGCGCAGCGCGGATGGCGATCAAAGCCGCAAAGGAGCGCGGCGAAAATTTTCGCGAAACGGCACGGCAATTCCGCGTGATGGAGGGAGATGAGATTCTCGATCTCCGCCGCTGGTGGCTCGAGAGAATGATGAATAGCCCGGCGCCGCTTCTGGAGAAGATGACTCTTTTCTGGCACGGTCATTTCGCTACAAGCGTTCAGAAAGTCAAAGACGGTTACTGGATGTGGCTGCAAAACGACACGCTCCGTCGAAACGCGCTTGGGAATTTTGCCACACTGGTCAAAGCGATTTCGCGCGACCCGGCGATGATGATTTATCTCGATCTTCAGCAGAACCGCGAAGCGCATCCGAACGAGAATTGGGCGCGCGAGTTGATGGAGCTTTTCACCGTCGGAATTGGCAATTACAGCGAGGATGACATTCGCGCAGCGGCACGTGCGTTCACCGGCTACCGGATCGACATGACCACGCAGCAATTTCGTTTTGCACGGATGGAGCAGGATCTCGGAACGAAGAAGTTCATGGGCCACACCGGCCCCCTTAATGGCGATAACGTCATCGACATTCTTGTCAGGCAACCAGCATGCTCGAGGTTCATCGGTCGAAAATTGTGGCGATTTTTTGTCGAAGATGAACCCTCGCAGGAAATTGTCGACGCTATCGCCAGCCGCATTCGCGCGCACAATTTCGAGATGCGCCCGGTGCTACGCGAGATTTTCAGCTCGGCCGAATTTTATTCCGATCGCGCGATGGGGACGCAGATCAAAAGCCCGGTGCAATATATCG
>Ga0209055_1002358_pt1 | contig 12004 bp, 11 predicted proteins | sample GraSoiAngelo_110_FD_185875 | JGI IMG/M metagenome (GOLD analysis project Ga0209055, IMG submission 185875) | Grasslands soil microbial communities from the Angelo Coastal Reserve, California, USA - 14_0903_12_30cm (SPAdes) (version 2) | ecosystem: Environmental > Terrestrial > Soil > Grasslands ... | reverse complement strand
CCGCCAATTACGTTGGCGGTGGTCACCGCACAATATGCTCACTTCGTGGGCGTCAGCGCTTGCATCCACCTGCTAGAAAGTCGCGACGTCGGAATCGAACTAGGGCTCCGGGGGGCGATCGGCAGGTGCGTTCCTGCGACGCTGAGTCGTCCCTGAAAGTCGTTCGAATGAATGCCCGTCTCGCGGACGACAAGGATTACAAGCTTTCGCATGCAGGGGTGTACATGCTTGCGGTCTTCAAACCATCCGTCAGGACTGGCCCGAGCTGCGGAACGCAGTTTTCAGTGAAGAACCGATACGGCACCATTGTGAATTGGCAGCGCCTCACCCCCGTCCTAGGACAATCAGGTCGGCATCGGACAGCACAACGTCGTGAATGAGGGCTTGGCGACGGATTCTTAGTTCGCGGACAGCAGACTCGACTGTTGCCGGATCGATCCCAATCTCGCCTCTCAGAAAGCTCACAAGCTTCTCCTCGCCATTGATCTGCGCCATTTTCACGGCTCCATGCATCGAGCCCTGATCGGTGAAGCCCACCTCATACTCCGGCGCCCTTTGTCCCTCGTTCATCTCCACAATGAACAAAGTTCCCCCTCGATCGAGCGAGTTTGCCGTGGCTTCGAGATGCGACGGCAGGAACAGCTTATTGGCTTGGGGATCAAAACACGCCAAGCCGTATTTTTGGCCAGTTCTAAAATTAGCGGGACTACCTCGACAAACTTCTCGTCCAGCATGGAAACGATAACGTGGGCTCCCGATCGGTCGTGAGTGCAAGACCAGGGAGAAGCATCCAGCGCTTCTTCCGGGAGAGACTTCACCATGTTTTCGCCGGGAACGCGCCGCGACTTTCTGAGAATAGTCTCGGCAAGTGCCGTTAGTCTTTCCGCGCTCCCCGAATGGGGCCGTGCCTGGTGGTTCGCCGAGACGACCCTCCCGAGATCGAAGGACCTGCCCAAGATCGATGGAGCACTGATCTTTAACGATGAAGCTCGTGAGCGGATGGCGACGGACATCGGAGGAAACTTCCATCGTCTACCGGTCGCCGTGCTCAGACCTCGCTCCGTGGAGGACGTACCAAAGGTCGTCCACTTCGCCAACAAGAACGGGGTGAGAATCGCGATGCGGGGGCAGGGTCACTCCCAGTACGGCCAGACTCTCGTTCAGGACGGTATCGTCATCGATTCCAGCACTCTCAATGCAGTGAGGCTCAAGGACGAGAGAACCGTGGATGCACAGGCGGGCGCCTCCTGGGGCGAGGTCACTCACCTGACGCTGGCCCAGGGACTCACGCCGCCCGCGATGGGCGACACCATGACCCTTTCCGTCGGCGGGATTCTGAGCGCCGGCGGAGTCAGCAACAGTTCTCACCTGTTCGGCGGGGTCGTCGACAACGTCGAGGAATTAGACGTCGTAACCGGCGCAGGCGATCTGCTGCGATGTTCGGCGCAGCGAAACAAAGGGCTATTCGAACTGGCCCTCGCGGGCATGGGTCAATGCGGGCTTATCGTCGGCGCCCGGCTGAGGCTCGCGCCTGCGCCAAGGTGGGTCGTCCGCCGCGACTTGGAATACGACGACCTCACGACGTTCCTATCCGATCACAGGACTCTCGCAATCCAAGCCCCGGTCGAGCACCTCGGGGGTTATGTCCTGCCGCGGGAAGGCGGCCCCGGTTGGAGATTCAGAATCAACATAGGAAAGTTCTGCGCGTCACCCGAGAAGATTGACTTCGGCGCGGTGGAGTCTGGGTTACATTTCAAGTCGCATTCCGAACCGATTGCGCAGTCCTTTTCTGATTACCTGCAACGGGAGGTCGCCAGGAATGCAGCACCTTGGCTGCGCTGAAGAGTACGCCCAGCCGCCTCCTCTACATTAGCAATGTTTATACCTGGTTCCGCCGCCGAAGAGTTTGTAGCCCGGATCCTGGCAACGCCGTCCGAGGTCGAAGGAATGACGCGCTTCTCCCTATATACCTTGTCGACCTACAAGTTCACTCGACCGATGTTCATGCTTCCGAAGGCGGATCTCGCCCTGAACATCTGGCTGTTTCGCCGCGTCCCGATTGCCGACAAGAGCCGCTATCCGGAAGCTGTCGCTGCAGTGCGGAGCCTCGCCGAGAGGGTGCTCGCGGCATCGGGCAAGATCTATCCCCCCTATGCTCCCTATTTCACGCAGCCCGACTGGTAGGCCCACTACGGTCCCGTTCAGTGGCATCGCCTCGTCGATGGGAAAGGGCAGTTCGACCCAAACGGCGTTCTCACGCCGGGGACGGGATGTTCGGGACAATGACCAGTGTGCTGGAGAAGGTGTCCGGGCTGGTTTTCGCAAACAGCACGCTGACAGCGCGCGGGGAATCCTAAGCCACTGAAACAATGGCTCCTCAGGTAGGACTCGAACCTACAACCCTCCGGTTAACAGCCGGATGCTCTGCCATTGAGCTACTGAGGAGTGTCGTGATGCGCGCGCGGGAAGCGCGCCTGAATTTTCCTCTTCATAATATCATTCCCACCGGTCGCACGGAAGCCTGCGGCTAGGGCAGCAGGGCACGAATGGCGGTTTGAATCCGGACATAACCTTTTCTTTTCCGGCCGGTCCAATACTTCGTCTTTCATTTTTGTTACCCTAGTGCATATTTCCAGCCACTCTGGTGAGGTGCTTATGACGGGAGGTTTCCGCTTGCTCTGGGTTCTCGTTTGCTCGCTCCTTCTTTTCGCAGCGCTTTGGGGGGCGAACGGCCCCACAGTCACTACCACGGCGGGTCCGCCCAAAGCCAAGCCTGAGCCGGTCGAGGATACGCTTCACGGGCACAAAATTGTCGATCCCTACCGCTACCTGGAAAACGCCAGCAGCCCGGAAACACAGGAATACGTGCGTGACGAGATGGCCTACACGCGCAGCCTTCTTGATCCCCTACCCGGGCGCGACAAGATCCATGCGCGGCTCGCACAGCTACTCACGATTGGAAATATCACGACGCCTCAGCTGGGCGGCAACTATTATTTCTACACCCGCCGCGAAGGCGCGCAGAACCAGCCCGTTCTTTACGCGCGCGAAGGCTTCAACGGCAAGGATCGCGTGCTGGTAGATGCCAACCAGCTCGCCGCCGACGGCACTATCGCGCTGGACTGGTGGGACTCCACCCACGACGGCAAGTACGTTGCCTATGGCATGTCGCCCAGCGGCTCGGAGATGAGCACGCTGCAAGTCATTGAGACGGCGACCGGAAAGCTGTTGCCCGACACCATTGAGCGCACCCGGGCCTGCAGCCTTGCCTGGAAGCTCGACGATTCCGGCTTCTACTACACCCGTTATCCCAAGAAGGGCGAAGTTCCCGAGGGGCAGGAAGTTTATAACCGCCACGTCTTCTATCATGCGCTGGGCACCGATCCCGCCAAGGACCCGCTGATTTTCGGCGAAGGCCGCAACCCCGAAGACTGGCCCAACGTGGCGCTCTCCAATGACGATCGCTGGCTGCTGCTCACGGTTGAGCAGGGTTGGACCAAGAGCGAACTTTATCTAATGGACCTGAAAGCGGGCAGTCCAGCGGTCCGCATTACCGCCGGGAAGGAATTCCTGTATGGCGGTGACGTCTTCAACGGCAAGATTTACATTACGACCAACGAGGATGCTCCGCGCTATCGCGTTCTTGTAGCCGATGTCGCCAAGCCTGCCCGCGAGAACTGGAGAGAGATCATCCCGCAAACCGACGCTGTGCTTCAGGGCACCGGCGTGTTCGGCAGCAAGCTCATGGCGGTCTACGAGAAGAATGCGGCCTCGCAGCTCAAGCTGTTTGATATCGAGGGAAAACGGCTCGCCGATGTTCCCCTCCCGGCGATCGGATCCATAGCAGGACTCGGCGGGACCTGGGACCGCGAGGAAAGCTTCTTCGGATTCCAGTCGTTCACAGTGCCGCCGTCCATCTATCGCTATGACCTGAAAAGCCAGGAACAATCGCTCTGGGCCAAAGTGGACGCCCCTTCCATCGATTCCTCTGCTTATAAGGTCAACCAGTTTTGGTATCAATCCAAAGACGGCACTCGCGTGCCCATGTTTGTGGTGCACAAGAAGGGACTGGAGAAGAACGGCAAAAATCCCACGCTCCTCACCGGTTATGGCGGATTCAATATCAGCCTTACGCCTAGTTTCAGCCGTAGTCCGTACGTATGGTTGGAGCATGGCGGAATTTATGCAGTGGCGAACCTGCGGGGGGGCGCCGAGTTCGGCGAAGACTGGCACCGCGCCGGTATGCGCGACAAGAAGCAGAATGTCTTCGACGATTTTATTGGCGCAGCCGAGTATCTGATCAGCGAGAAGTACACTGACCGCGATCACCTGGCCATCCAGGGAGGATCGAACGGCGGCCTGCTGATGGGCGCCATGATGACGCAGCGTCCCGACCTGTTCCGGGCGATTGTGTGCCAGGTGCCGCTGCTCGACATGCTGCGCTATCAGAATTTCCAGATCGCCAAGCTCTGGATTCCCGAGTATGGCTCCGCCGAGGATCCCAGACAGTTCGAGTGGCTGTACGCCTATTCGCCCTACCATCACGTGAAGCCGGGGGTGGAGTATCCCGCCATCCTCTTTATGACGGCCGATACCGATACCCGGGTCGATCCCATGCACGCCAAGAAAATGGCCGCCTTGATGCAGGCCGAGGCAAAAAACGGCTCAAGCCGCGAGCGCCCGATCCTGCTGCGCATCGAGACGAAAGCTGGGCACGGCGCTGGCAAGCCAGTAACAAAGCTGATCGAAGAAGGAACAGACATCTACTCCTTCTTATTCTGGCAGCTCGGAGTGAAACCCTAGCGCCGGCCTCTTGCCGGCAGAGACAAAAGACAACTGTGTGGAGCACCCTGCCCGGTCGAAGATTCGGGTCCCCAACCGTTCCCAAATCGGGAATCAACCGCTTTTCCCGCCTCTCACAAGGCTTCGCACAAGGTTTGACCCTGTCCACCTATCGTGTTATAAAAACTCGTTTTGTGCCGTGCCCGCTGTGGAGAATTTGTCCCCAGTGGGTCGGGTGCGAAACCTTTATCCGACGCGGCCAAACTCAGCACCCCTGTCAAGTCTTGCAGTGGAAGCGTGCTCGGAACTCCGACAATGCGCTCCCCCGCCTTCTGCATCTGAGAATCGTCGGGACGAGTTGCGTTCCGGAGATTAGTGCCTTAGACGAGTAATTATTCCTGATTCAAGCTCGCTTGGAGGTTTCCTATGCGCACCTGGCTCGCAACAACTGCGTTCCTGGGCTGCCGTTTCGCGAAAGCCGGCGCTGCCGCCGTTTCTCTGATCCTATTAAGCGCGGTCGCGGCTTTCGCCCAACCCGCCGAAAGTGTCGGCGGCGAGGCCAGCCTGAGAGTCCCTGACTTGTCGTCGGTTCAGTTCCTGGGCGTGAGTGGGCATCGGTTATTGCTGGTGGGAATTCTATTTTGCCTCTTCGGCTTGCTATTCGGACTCGCCATCTACACCAAACTAAAGAACTTGCCGGTGCATCGCGCCATGCGCGAGATCTCGGAACTGATCTACGAAACCTGCAAGACGTACCTCGTCACCCAGGGCAAGTTCCTGATGTTGCTGTGGGTGTTTATCGCGGTGGTCATCATCCTTTATTTCGGTATGTTGTCGCCGGTTCCGGGCAAGTCCATTGCCGTCACCCTGCCGATTATCCTGGCCTTTAGCGTGATCGGGATCGCGGGAAGCTACGGAGTCGCCTGGTTTGGCATTCGCGTCAACACCTTTGCCAACTCGCGCACGGCCTTTGCTTCATTGGGCGGGAAGCCATTTCCCTGCTATCAGATTCCGCTGGAAGCGGGCATGAGCATTGGCATGATGCTGATTAGCGTCGAGCTGCTTATGATGCTGATCATTCTGCTCTTCATTCCGGGCGAATACGCCGGTCCGTGCTTCATCGGTTTTGCCATCGGCGAGTCGCTGGGCGCCGCTGCGTTGCGTATCGCGGGCGGCATCTTCACCAAAATTGCCGACATCGGCTCTGACCTGATGAAGATTGTCTTCAAGATTAAGGAAGATGATGCCCGCAACCCGGGGGTGATCGCCGACTGCACCGGCGACAACGCCGGCGACTCGGTCGGCCCCAGCGCCGACGGCTTTGAAACCTACGGTGTCACCGGCGTCGCGCTGATCACGTTCATTCTTCTCGCCATCAAGAATCCTACGGTGCAGGTGCAGTTGCTGGTGTGGATCTTCGTGATGCGCGTGGTCATGCTGATCGCCAGCGCAGCCGCCTACTTCATCAATGGCGTGATTGCCAAAGCGCGCTACGGCAACGCCGCTGAATTTAATTACGAAGCGCCGCTGACCTCCCTGGTATGGATTACCTCAGCTGTCTCCATTGTGCTGACCTATATTATTTCGGCCCTGATTATTCCGACGTTGGGCGGCGACCGCACACAATGGTGGAAGTTGGCCACGATCATTTCCTGCGGCACGTTTGCCGGCGCCATCATTCCGGAGCTGGTGAAAGTTTTCACCTCGACCGAATCGCGTCATGTAAAGGAAGTAGTAACTTCCGCCCGGGAGGGCGGAGCTTCGCTCGACATCCTCTCCGGATTTGTTGCGGGTAATTTCTCCGCCTACTATCTGGGACTGACCATGGTTCTGCTGATGGCGGTTGGTTACTTCATGAGCACCATGGGACTGCCTAAATTGATGGTCGCCGCCCCGGTCTTCGCATTCGGACTCGTGGCGTTCGGTTTCCTCGGCATGGGGCCGGTAACGATTGCCGTCGATTCCTACGGCCCGGTCACCGATAACGCCCAATCGGTTTACGAACTCTCGCTCATCGAGCAGGTGCCGAATGTCCAGCAGGAGATCAAGAAGACGTTCAATCTGGACGTGAAGTTTGATCGTGCCAAGGACCTGCTGGAAGCCAACGACGGTGCCGGCAACACGTTTAAGGCAACGGCGAAGCCGGTGCTGATCGGAACCGCCGTGGTTGGCGCCACGACCATGATTTTCTCCATTATTATGGCGCTCACCAACGGCCTTTCTACCAACGTGGACAAGCTCTCACTTCTACATGCTCCTTTCGTCTTGGGCCTGATTACCGGCGGAGCCATCATCTACTGGTTCACAGGCGCTTCCACCCAGGCGGTCACCACCGGAGCCTACCGCGCCGTGGAATTCATCAAGGCCAATATCAAACTGGAAGGGGTCGAGAAGGCCTCCGTTGCCGACAGCAAGAAGGTGGTCCAGATCTGCACCCAATATGCGCAGAAAGGCATGTTGAACATTTTCATCGGGGTGTTCTTCGCCACGCTGGCGTTTGCCTTCGTCGAGCCCTTCTTCTTTGTTGGCTATTTGATGTCCATCGCAGTGTTTGGTCTCTATCAGGCCATCTTCATGGCCAACGCGGGCGGCGCCTGGGACAACGCCAAGAAGATCGTCGAAGTCGAGTTGAAGCAGAAGGGCACGGACCTGCACGCCGCCACCGTGGTCGGCGATACCGTGGGCGACCCCTTCAAGGACACCTCGTCGGTCGCACTCAATCCGATTATCAAGTTCACCACGCTATTTGGATTGCTGGCCGTAGAACTGGCCGTCTCGCTGACTCATGAGAAGGGCTCAGGCCTGAGTCAGATTCTTGCCCTGGCGTTCTTCATGGTATCTCTGTTCTTCGTGCACCGGTCGTTCTACGGGATGCGAATTGCAGCGGCCCAGGAGGCGGACACCATCCAGCGCGCAGCCGCCGACTGACAAGTAGAAGGTGGAGGGACGGGCAGGGGGACTTGCGGCGAGCCCGCCCGATACCCTTTATGCAACCAACTCTATGTATTTTGACTTCGGCCGGATAAACGCTTACCGCACCGACCTCAGATTATGGTTGCGATGTTCATCGGCCGTTTCAGTGTCGCATTAGCGGCTAAGCGGGTTGCTCCCAGAACTTTCCTAGGCACGCTCATCCTCGGAGCCCAGTTTCTGGATTTTCTGGGGCCCATCCTTCTGTTGACGGGTAGGGAACACCTGCGCATCGCGCCCGGGATCAACGAAGTTTCACCATTTGACTTCTACCATAATCCGATTTCACACAGCCTAGTCACTGCGATCGGCTGGTCAGTCCTGGTCGGGGGAATCTATTTTCTGGCCCGACGCTATGCCCGCGGGTCCTGGATGGTTGGGCTGGCTGTGCTCAGCCACTGGACGCTCGACTTCCTCGTGCACCGTCCTGATCTACCGCTCTGGCCAGGAAGCCCACGCCCAGGACTGGGGTTGTGAAACTCCTGAGCGACGTCAATTGCTCGAAGTCTGGTTCTCGGAGCGGGGTTAGCAGTCTATCTCGCCAGCACGACAGCCCAAGACGCGATCGGTCGCTACGCCTCCTGGCTACTCATGGCCTTGCTTTTCTTCGGACGGGTAAGCACGCTCTTCGCCGGCGCTCGGCCCAGCGTGAACACCATGGCAGGGGGCGCTTTGAGTATGTGGATTACCGTCTCTTGGGGCTACTGGGCGGATTGCCACCGGATGGCAAAGCTTCCTTTGTCGGCTTGAGCGCGCGTAGAAACGAAACAATCTGCCACCGCTGCGTCTCTGGCAAGCGCGCGAATGGCGGCATGCCCTTCTTCACGTTGCCGTTGGTGACCTTCCAGAACAGCGCGCCATCACTTTGCTTTTGCACTTCCGGTGTTTGCAGGTTGGCGGCATCCTCAATTCCGGTGCCGTTCTCACCGTGACACTCTGCACAGCTCCGCAGAAATAATTTCTTTCCACCCGCCGCGGCCTCGGCGTTGCCCGCCAGCGGGTTTTCCTTGGCCGCGGCGTCAGGAGGCGCAACAAACTTCGGGTCAGTCTTGGACTGCGAGTCTTGCGCAACGGCCAATGCGGCCGCCACAGCAAAAAGCAACAGAACGGACAGCCTCACGGTTTCCCTCCGAAGAGTCGAGCCATCTTGCGGCCGAAGCCACGCACTTCGTAACTATACCCCAAGCGCAGCAGCACCGGGTTGCGCCCGCGCGTCAGGCCGAAAGCCGGCGAAAAATGCAGCGCCGCGTTGTCACTCACTTGCCATGAGATGACCGGACCCAAATAGTGCGTTGTATTGTGCAGTCCGAAACCGTCCGTGCCGCCCAGTCCGCCATATAACTCCAGACCCGCGGCAAAGTTCTCCCGGCAAAATCGGCAGTTCTGGGCAGAAGCCATGGTACTCAGGGGACGGGAGGCGCCCACTGCGTATCCAAATTCGAAGCCTTCGCTCGCAGAAAGGTTTTTCTCCACAATGAAGTTTTCCGACAAATTCCAGGCATGGGTGTTACTGGAGAGAATCAGCTTGGTTTCCAGCTCATGGGAACGCTCTCTGACGAGCTCCGCATTGGGTACTCCGAAATCAGGCGTCTTCCCGACAACTTCTTTCTGAATGCGCGTCGCCTCGTTCACATTCTCGTATTCGATATAAAGGACCGGATTGATCCAATGCTCCCGGGCTAAGGCGCGAAAACGGTTTTCCCATCGCCAGCCCGTGAAGACGGTGCTGTCCCCGCGCGTGGACTGGCTTTCCAGGTAAAATTCCGTGGTCCACCACGCTTTGGCGCCGTATTCTAGCTCCATATACGGCGCCAAGTAGGCCTTCCGGCGCACACCGGGCACGCCGATCGTGCTGCTAGTGGCAATCTCCAGATTCCTGGGCTCCTCCAGGTGATGATCGTAGGTGACAAAGTAGGGGGCTTCCTGACCCAAAACGAATGACGACAGCAGGATCGTAAGGGCGAGGATGAATCGGTGAAGAAGGCGCATAAACGAAGCTCTCCCAGTTGCAACCCAGTTGCATTACAAATCTACTACTTACTTTAGGTTGCTGCGACGAGGCGGTCAACCGGGGCCTTGACTTTTTTGTTGCAACTTAATTGCAACTACTTGCAACTAGGCAGGCAATTCTCGCGCCGCGGATGAGGTCCGGCATTGGGCGCAATAGCCGCCCACTTCCAACCGGGTCACTACGATGTGGAACCGGCATTCCCTCTGGATCTGGCCCTTCAAACGGTCGAACAAGTCGCTTTCAAACTCGGCGATTTTGCCGCAGCGCAGGCAGGCCATGTGGATGTGATCGCGCTGAGGACGGCGTTCGTAAAAGTGCTTCTCCCCTTCCAGGTGCATCAGATCAAGCTCATCGATCAAGCCATGACGTTTGAGCAGGTTCAACGTCCGGTAGACCGTGACCCGATCAATACCGGGATCGAGCTTGCGCGCATGGCGCAGGATTTGAGAGGCGTCCAGGTGCTGCTTAGCGGTTTCTACAATGCTGAGAATGATGCGCCGCTGGTGCGTCATACGCAGCCCGCGCGACATCAGCTCAGTCTGCAGCCTTCCGGGTGTTTCAGTTTGCGGCAACGGCACGATACCTTCTCCAGTTATTGCAACTGACTTGCAGCTAATCTTAGCATCCACTCGGACTTGAGCCAATGAGTTAATCGAGATCATCGGATTGGCCTAGTAGCCCTTCATCTTCTCTCGCCCGCTGTGGGCCAGTTTCTCGATCTCTTCCGCCTTCTTGATGACGTCCAGAGAAAGTATCTGCTCATGCGACCGGTCGACGTACTCTTTCAACTCCATGGATAGCTTGAGGAGTTTTTTCCGTGTCGCGCTTCAACCCTTCCTGGCGCCACCTTATTCAACTTCTTGGCTTGTTCTCGCTGAAGTTTTATCTCTTGCTCTTCCGGCCGTTCCACCGGTCGTTGTCCGGGAATCGGGTGCCCCTGGGTTCTGGCCAACGAAAGACTTGAGCAGGTAGCCAGAACAGACGCTAGCACGGGAAGAGAGACGGATTTTCGCACCACAATGACCTCGAAGCGTTCTGAATAATGCTAATTATAAGGATTTCATCAGCCATCCCGGAGGTTGCGGGCGAGTTGCTATAATCGCGCCTCGATGCTTCTGGATGGGACGAACCTGGCGGACATTCCGTTGACCGAACGGCTGCGTTCCCTGCTGCTCGACTGGCGCGAAGACTGGGTCGCCTTTCTGCGCCACGATGTCCCCAAGATCGTTCTGGTCATTGCAGGCGCGGTGGTACTTATCCGCATTGTGCGTGTGCTTACGCGCGGGATGACCGCCTTGCACGTGCGCAGAATCCCACCTGGCTTTCGCGCCCAGCAGATCCAGACCTTGGCTGCTGTCATCAACAGCATCGGAACCTTCGTCATCCTGCTCGTGGCCACCCTGCAAATTCTGCCGCTGCTGGGGCTCAACCCAGGCCCCGTGCTGGCCAGCGCGGGGATCGCAGGACTGGCTATCGGCTTCGGCGCGCAAGCCCTGGTCAAGGATTTCATCAACGGTTTCTTCGTGCTGCTGGAGGACCAATACAACATCGGCGACACGGTTCGCCTTGCCGGCGTGAAAGGCAGGGTGGAGAACATGACGTTGCGTCGCACCGAGCTGCGCGATGATGACGGCACCGTCCACATCATCCCCAACAGCCAGGTGCAGATCGTTTCCAACATGACGCGTGACTGGGCGCAGGTTGCGCTCCACGTTTCTGTTGCCTACAGCGAAGCAACCGACAAGATCATCGGCTTGCTGAAACAGGTAGGCGACGACATCCGCCATGACGCGGCTTATGAACCGGACATCGTTACCGACGTCGAGGTGCCGGGCCTCGAGCGGGTTGCCGGTGGGGAAGCCGATTATCTGGTCCTGGTCAAAACCAAGCCAAACCGGCAATACGCGGTCAGCCGCGAGTTCCGGCGAAGGATCAAGGAGATCTTCGAGAAGAACAATGTCCAGGCTGGATTGCCGGCCCGCGTGTATGTCAAAGAAGTAACCCCCGACAGCAAACCGCAATCAACATAAAGCCGCCTGACCCCAATCGGGAACTCCCTATGCCTGGATCAATTGGGCCAATTTATGCTGCCCAATTTATGCCCAATTTATGCTCCAATTTATGCTGCTCCAATTTATGCTGTGTCGTTAGCAAGTTAAAATGTCCGGTTTTCTTAGCACGTGAAATGTCCGGTTTGAGTTAAACGACCAGCGGCAGTCGGGGCTGTGGGAAAGTGGGAAT
>Ga0209055_1002355_pt1 | contig 12014 bp, 9 predicted proteins | sample GraSoiAngelo_110_FD_185875 | JGI IMG/M metagenome (GOLD analysis project Ga0209055, IMG submission 185875) | Grasslands soil microbial communities from the Angelo Coastal Reserve, California, USA - 14_0903_12_30cm (SPAdes) (version 2) | ecosystem: Environmental > Terrestrial > Soil > Grasslands ... | reverse complement strand
TTCTCGGCGGACGCCAGCTCCTCGCGAAACTCACGCAGCGCTTCGACGCGGCACCGGATGCATCGGGCGCCGACCGTGAGGTGACCCTGGAGGCCGCCGACTGCTTCTTCGCGTGCTCGATGGCGCCTGCGATCGAGGTGGACGGTGAGTACCGTGGCCGCGTGAGCGAATCTCAGTTCGCCGACCTCGAGAGCTGGTTCAGCCACCGCCGGCGTCACGGCAGCCCGTCTCCGATGCTGGCCATGGAATCCGCCGTCCCGAAAGCGACCGCGTCCGCCCGGGCTGCGCTCGCCGATCTGGCCACGCTCGCCCACGCCAAGCGCGGCTTCGGGATCCGCGTGATCGTGCAGACCGGTACTTGCGGTCGGTCGGTCGGCGCCGACACGTTGCTCGAGCCGCTGCGTGCAGGGATCAACGAGCGCGGGCTCGACGCGGATCTGATCGAAGGCGCCTGCAACGGCATGTGCTACGCCGCGCCGCTCGTCGAGATCGTGACACCGGAATCCACGCGCTTCGTGGTCGAGCGGCTCCAGCGCGCGCGTGTGCCGGCGCTGCTCGACGCGCTGGCAGGCGAGCCGGCGACGTGGCCCGCCGCGGGGATGATCCCGCTCGCCACGCATCCGTTCTTCAAGAGCCAGCACCGGGTGTTGCTGGCGCGGGCCGGCGCCGTCGATCCCGACAGTCTCGACGATGCCCTCGTTCACGGCGCCTACTCGACGCTGGCCCGCGCGCTCGACGGATCTCCCGACGACGTGATCGCGCAGGTGAAGGCATCGGGGCTCCAGGGCCGGGGCGGGGCGTTCTTTCCCACCGCGCTCAAGTGGGAGGCGTGCCGCAAGGCAGCGGGCGAGCCGAAATACATGGTGATGAACGGCGAGGAGGGCGAGCCGGGCATCTTCAAGGACCGCCACCTGATGGAGGGCGATCCGCATCAGATCCTCGAGGGCGTGTTGCTCGCCGCTTACGCGGCCGGGGCCAGCCGGGCCATCCTTTATATACACGGCGAGGCCGACCTCTCGGCCCAGCGCCTCAACTGGGCCGTGGTAGAGGCTCGCGCGGCCACCCTCGTCGGCGAGCGCGTGCTCGGAAGCGGCTTTCGCTGCGAGGTCGAGATTCGTCGCGGCGCCGGCGGCTTCGTCCTGGGCGAGGAGACCGCGCTCCTCGAGTCGATCGAGGGACGCCGGGCTCAGCCGCGAACGCGGCCGCCGTTTCCTGTCGAGGCCGGTCTGTGGGGCCGGCCCACCGTCATCAACAACGTCGAGACGCTGAGCGCGATCCCCACCATCGTCGCCCGCGGCGGCGCCGCCTTCGCCGCGCTCGGCACCTCGAGCGCCCCGGGAACGAAGGTGTTCGGCATTTCGGGTCCGGTTCGCCGCCCGGGTGTGGTCGAGACAAAGAATGGCGTCACGCTGAATCAGTTGTTGCGCGACCTCGCCGGCGGGAGCCTCGACGGCCGGCCGCTCAAGGGGGCGCTGGTCGGCGGGCCGTCGGGCAGCGTCGTGCCGGCCACGCTCTTCGACGTGGCCATGGAGCCACGCGGGCGAGTGTCGCCGGGGACGGGCGGGATCGTCGCGGTGCCCGCCGGCGCCTCGATCATCGACATCGTCAAGACGCTGCTCGCGTTCAACGCGCGCGAGTCGTGCGGCAAATGCACGCCGTGCCGGGAAGGGCTGCCCCGCCTGCTCGCGCTCCTCGACGAGGGCGACAGCGAGCAGAAGATCCGCGAGCTCGGCGAGACGATCCAGCTCGCGTCGTTGTGCGGCCTCGGCCAGGCCGCGCCGATCGCGGTGCAGAAAGGGTTCGAGAGCTTCGGCGACGAGCTGCGCGCCCGGCGATGAGCGATCGCCTGGTGTGGTCGCTGATCGCGGTGCTGTCGGCCGCGGTCGTGGGGGCGGTCGCCGTGCTCCTGATGGGCCGCGCCCCAGTGGCCAGCGGCCTCGACGTCTCGGGGCTGCCGAAGCTCAACGCCATGCTCAACGGCGGCAGCGCCGTCCTGCTCGCCGCCGGCTACGTCTTCATCCGGCGCCGGTGGATCGCCGCGCACCTGGCGTGCATGCTGAGCGCGTTCGGCCTGTCGATTCTCTTCCTGATCTCTTACGTCGTGTACCACTTCCACGCGGGCTCACGGCCGTTCACCGGCCAGGGCCTAGTCCGCCCGCTGTACTTCGGCCTGCTCCTCACGCACGTGGTGCTGGCTGCCGCCATCGTCCCGCTCGCGCTCACGACGATCTGGCGGGCGTTGACCGGGCGCTTCGACCGCCACCGGAGGATCGCACGCTGGACGCTCCCGATCTGGCTCTACGTCTCGGTCACCGGCGTCGTCATCTACTGGATGCTCTATCGCTGGTGAGGTATCGGGAGGAACGTCGCCGCTTCACCCGTGTCGCTCGCGCTTCAGCTTGGCGTAGCACTCGAGGTGGACCGCAGCGCGGTGGGTTCGAAAGTGCGACACCAAGTGGTAATGCTCTTCGTGCAGATCCACCGGCTCTCCACACAGCCCGCAGGTCGAACTCCACCTGTCCTCGCCTGACTCTGGCACGACGCTCCTCCTCGCCGATGACCTCGCAGCACGTCGGCGTTCTACGAATTGGCGCACGCTGACCTGCGCGCATTTGCCCCCGCCGGCCCGAGCCGGCGGGGGCACGTTGCAAGGCGGTCGCCTGACGCCTCTCTAGAGGCTGCGAAGGAAATTCAGCAGGTCCTGCTTGTGCCGCTCGTCGAGCTTGTTGAAGTTATGGATCACCGCGTTCGCCTCCGACGGCCCGAATTGCGAGTTCCCCGCGTTCTTGTGCGCCTGGATCGCCTCGAGCAGGTCAGTCGTCCGCCCATCGTGCAGGAAGAAGATGCGCTGGCCCAGGCCCCAGAGCGGCGCGCTGCGGAACTCGTCGCCCTGGGCTTGTCCCTGGATGATGTCGTCGGCCAGCCCCGGGCCCATTTTGTGGACCAAGAGATCCGAGAAGAGGTTGGCGGGTTGGTTGCTGAGCGCCTCCACCGTTGCGTTGCCGGTGGTGAGCGTCGGCGTGTGACAGAGGGCACATCCCACTTTCACGAACAAATCGCGTCCGTGACCGATGGAATAGGCGCCGCCGGGCGTCGTGAGGGAAGGGGTGGGCGGCGCCAGGAAGCGCATGAAGAAGGCGAACTTCTCGATCCCGTTCAATCCGCCAGGGGTCGCGGTGGCTTCGGTGTTGGTGACGTCGTTCGGGATGGTCGCGAACTGGCACGCCGGATTTTCCTCGCGCTCCGTCGGAAACATCTCATTGCTGATTCCCATTTCGACGGCGTACGCGAGGCCGGCGTTGAGCAACAGGGATTTATTCTGGGCCTTCCAGCCAAACCGGGAGATCGTTCCGTCGACGCTATTGTGGTTGGCGCGGCCGGCGATGCCCTGGTGCTTCTTGATCGTGGAGTTGGCGGCCTGATTGGCGAGGATCGCGCGGTCAGGAATGTTCTCGATCAGACCCGCGCCAAAGAGATTCGCCGGAAGTCTGAAGACCAGGTTGTTGGTCGCGGCCGCCGCGTCGAAGTCGGGCAGAGCCAGGACGCAGCCGCCCGCTCCCGTCCGCCCGGTGATGGTGGCCGTGTTTTTCACGCCGCCATCCCGGCTTCCGTCTGGCTTGAACTTGAAATGGGCTTGTTGCACCGGTCCGTTCAGCCTGAGGAAGAAGGGGACACGGTCGGTGCCGCCGTCCTTCGAGGCGAAGGCCACTTGCGGATTCACGAACGGGCTGGTGCCCCCGGTGGCCGGCTGGCTATGGCAGCCGACACAGCTGTCGAGGTTCATGCGCGGCCCGAGTCCATCGGCCACGCCCTCGGCACCTTCGAACTCCGTCTTTGCGTCTGCGAAGAACTCGAGTTCCCGGGCGGTCAGCCCGACGATAGGACCACCACCGCCCGGCATTCCACCGCGCACGCCAGGGTCACGCGCGGGTGTTACCGGATGCCGCTCATGCTCCCGATCTCGGCCGTGACCATCCTCGGCCTGAGTGGGCCGGACGGAGGCCCAGCACCCGACGAGTACGACAGACACGATTACTGCCAGATACATCCAGCGCTTCAATGTGTAAAAGTCCATGCGTCTTTCTCCATGTAAGAACGATGAGGGTATGAACGATGAGTGCGTTCGTTCGATGGGATGAATGAGTGCGGCCACCTGCCGATCAAAACGGGCGTCGCGCCGGTCGCGATCATCACCAGGACCTCGAGGTATGAATGGATGAATGCGAAGCTCTGGGTGGTCGCCGTTGTCACGTCGAGATTGAGAGGACGACGCGCGCGCGTCGCACGGTACATAGACGTTCCTTTCCTCCTTTCTCCGCCTCGCCCGAGGGCGCGGGTGGTTGATACGTCATCGCATCGGTGACGTCGCGTCTCGCAAACCGGAGCCGGACTTCGACAGGCCGGCGCGGATTCGAGAGACCTGGTGAGCTGGCCGTGGCCAGCACACCGATGCCGGGGAACCGCAGGCGACTTCAGTCGAGGAAAACTACGATGCGGGCGGGGCTCGGGCGCTTCGTGCGGAAGGATTGGCGAGATCGCCACCCATGTCGTCGGCGAGCAGCACGACGGCAACGATCTCGATACCCAGGCCCTCGGTGAGGGCGACGTAGCTGATGATGGCCAGGAGGCTCAGGAGCGCAAGAATCTCGCCGTTGAGTTCGGCGTCGTAGAAACCGTCCGTCCAGGCCTCGTACGTGCTCGCCCACGCGAACGGCAGCACGACGAGGAGGCCGAGGAGGACGACGATGAGTGCGAGAGTGCGGCGCATCGTGCTTGAATCCCACGCAAGGACCGTGCCGCACCTGAAATTGTGAGCGTCCGCGGCCTGTGCGGCGTGGCGCGGTATCGCCAGGTGATGAAGTCGTCGACTTCGCCGACACCGCCCCGCGAGTGACCGCACCCGTCGCGCCCTCATCGCTCTGCGTGAAGAACGGCGACTCCCGTGCGCCGTGTCAGTTCACACCTCGCCCAGCCTGAGCAGCACGAGCGAACGGCCCGCGATCTCGCAGGTGTCGCCCCCGCGCAGGGACGGCCGGTTCGATTTCCCCGTCGCCTCGCGTGTGTCGAGCTGCGTCTCCCACGTGAGTCCCGGCTTGTGCGCGGGTAGGACGAAGCTCAGCGGCTCCCAGTAGGCGTTGATCAGGAGCAGCAGGGTGTCGTCGGCCAGAGGCTGACCATGAGCGTCGACCTCGTCGAGCGCGTCACCGCCCAGACGAAGGCCGAAACTCCGCGTCAGTGGATTGGTCCAGTCCTCCTCGGTCATCTCCTTGCCGTCCGGGCGAAACCAGGTGAGGTCCTTCACTTCCGCGCCGCGAACGCGGCGGCCGTAGAAGAACTTGCCGCGGCGGAACACCGGATGATGCTTGCGAAGCCGGATGACCTCCTTCGTGAACTCGAGCATGTTTCGCGCGGCCGGTTGGAGGCTCCAATCCACCCAGGACAGCTCGTTGTCCTGGCAGTACGCATTGTTGTTGCCTTGCTGCGTGCGTCTCAGCTCGTCGCCGTGGAGCAGCATGGGCACGCCGAGCGAGAACATCAGCGTGGCGAGGAAGGTGCGTTTGGCCCGCTCCCGCTGATCGAGGATCCCAGGGTCGTCGGTGGGCCCTTCGGCGCCGCGGTTCCACGAGAGATTGTGGTCGTTGCCGTCGCGATTGTCCTCGCCGTTGGCCTCGTTGTGCTTCTCGTTGTACGAGACCAGATCGTTCAGCGTGAACCCGTCGTGGGCGGTGACGAAGTTGACGGACGCCCACGGCCGGCGGCCGCCACGGCCGTACAGATCGCTGGAGCCGGTCAACCGGTAGGCCATGGAGCTCGCCTGGTTCTCGTCGCTCTTCCAGAACGACCGCACCGTATCCCGGTAGATCCCGTTCCACTCGGCCCACAGCACGGGGAACTTGCCGACCTGATAGCCGCCGTCGCCGAGGTCCCACGGCTCGGCGATCAGCTTCACCTGAGAGATCAGCGGGTCCTGGTGGATGATGTCGAAGAAGGAGCCGAGGCGGTCCACCTCGTGCAGCTCGCGCGCGAGCGTCGACGCGAGATCGAAGCGAAAGCCGTCCACGTGCATCTCCTGGATCCAGTAGCGGAGGCTGTCCATGATGAGCTGCAGCGTGCGCGGGTGGAGCATGTTCAGCGTGTTGCCCGTCCCGGTGAAGTCCATGTAATAGCGGCGATCGGCGGTCAGGCGGTAATAGGAGGTGTTGTCGATGCCGCGGAACGACAGCGTCGGGCCGAGCTGGTTGCCCTCGGCTGTGTGGTTGTAGACGACGTCGAGGATCACCTCGATGCCGGCCTCGTGGAGCGCCCGCACCATTGTCTTGAACTCGCTGACCTGACGGCCCGGCCGTCCGGCGGCCGCATAGCGGCCTTCCGGCGCGAAAAAACCAATGGAGTTGTAGCCCCAGTAGTTGTGGAGCTCGCGGTCGAGCAGGCGCTGGTCCTGAACGAAGGCGTGGACGGGCATCAGCTCGATGGCGGTGATGCCGAGGGACTTCAGATACTCGATGATGGGCGCCGAGGCGAGACCGGCATACGTGCCGCGCAGGTTCTCCGGCACATCGGGATGGCGCATGGTCAGGCCCTTCACGTGCGCCTCGTAGATGATGGTCTCGCGCCACGGGATCCTCGGCGCTCGATCGGCGCCCCACGTGAACGCGGTGTCGATGACCACCGACTTCGGCATGAAGGGTGCGCTGTCGAGGTCGTCGCAGGCGAGGTCGGCTAGGGGATCGCCAACCTTGTACCCGAACAGCTCGTCGCTCCAGGTGATCTCGCCTTCGATCGCTCGCGCGTACGGATCGAGGAGCAGCTTGGCCGGGTTGAACCGGTGGCCCTGATGGGGCTCCCACGGCCCCTTGACTCGATAGCCATACCGGATTCCGGGGCGCGCCTCTGGCAGGTAGATGTGCCAGACGTGCTCGGTCTGCTCGCGGATCGGAATGCGCATCTCGCGACATTGCTCGTCGAAGAGACAGAGCTCGACGCCGGTCGCGTTCTCCGAGAACAGCGCGAAGTTCACGCCCGCGCCATCCCAGGTGGCGCCGAGCGGATACGAGTGGCCGGGTCGCAAGCGGGGCGGCGTCATGACGATGACTCCTTCTTGACGGCGCGGGCGGGACGACGGGCCGCGAGCCGCCGGGCAATGGACAGCGCCAACGGTCGGCGCTCGAGGTCTTCGAGTGGTACGGGCAGGGCGAGCGACCAGTTCGGCCACTCGTTCACCGTGCCGGGCATGTTGGGGCGCTCGCTCACGGCGAGCGCATCGTCGAGGGTCGCGGTCACCACGACGGATCTCGCATCGGCCAGCAGGTCGTGGGCGCGCTCGATGACGCGCTCGGCCGGCGCGTCGGCGCGGACACGCGTCGTCCGTCGCAGCCGATGGCGTATGTCGCTTAGCGCCTCCTCGTTCGGGTTGAGCCCGAGCTTGCGCTGGGCGTCGAGGTCGCTGCCGTTCCACAGTCCGGCGATCGTCGGGAGGTCGTGCGTGGTGATGGCGCCCAGCGACAGCCGCGGGAACGCCTTCGGCAATCCGGCTTCGAACCAGAGACAGCGGTACGAGAGGACGCGCCGTTGCGCCAGCGTCTCCCGCACGCCGTCTTCGACGGTGCCCAGGTCCTCGCCGACGACGAAGGCGCCGGCCCGCATGCATTCGAGCGCCACGATGCCGAGCAGGTCGTCGGCGGGATAGCGGACGTACCCACCGGCGGCCGGGGCGAGCCCGCTCGGGATCCAGAAGAGCCGGAACAGACCCATGACGTGGTCGATGCGGAGCCCTCGGGCGTGGCGGAGCGCAGCTCGGATCGTCTCGATGAACGGTCGATACCCGGCCGCACGCAGGCGATGCGGGGCGAACGGGGGCAGGAGCCAGTTCTGCCCTGCGGCCACGTAGCGATCCGGAGGCGCGCCAACCGTCGCGCCCAGCGCGAGCGTGTCCTGCCAGGCCCAGGCGTCCGCTCCTTCCGGATCGACGCCGATCGGCAGGTCCTGCATCAGCGGGCACGCCGCGGCGGCGCCGGCGAGCTGTCGGTCGAGCTGCCACTGGAGCCACGCGTGAAAGTCCACGCGCTGGCGCTGAGCGCGTCGGAACTCGGCGACCGCCGGTGAGTCCGGGCGGCGGTACTCGGCGGGCCACCGCGTGAAGCCACCACCGTGATGCTCGGCCAGCACGCAGAACGTCGCGTACTCCTCGAGAGCGCGGCCCTCGCGTCGGCGGTACTCGTCGAGCTCCGCATCGCCGGCGAAGCGGGACCACAGGAGATCGAGCGCCCGAGATTTGAGTCGAAACACCGCGTCACGGTCGATGCGCCGGCCAACGTTCAGATCCTGGCCGGCCCGCGCGAGCGGCTCCAGGTCGAGCCCTGCCTCGCGTGCGCCCGGCATGTCCGCGATGTTCAGGTAGAGAGGGTTGCGGAAGCGCCGGCTCGACGGGTAGTAGGGACTCGGCTGCTGTGGCACGCCCGGAATCGGCGCCGAGAGCGGGTTCACCAGAAGGATGCGAGCACCCAGTCTGAACGACCACGCGCCGAGCCGGCGAAGATCTCCCAGGTCACCGATGCCCCAGCTCGCCGCCGATCGCGTCGCGTAGAGCTGGGCGGCCCAGCCCCAGGTGCGCCCCGGTGGCTGCGGGCACGCCGCCGGCGTGACGATCACGCTGGTCTCACCCGTGCGAGTCCGGAGCGTGTGGTAGCCAGGCGGGACGCCGGCGGGCACCGTGCCGCGGACCGGTTTTACACGCCCGTCCTCGAGCTGCAACTCACCCTCGAGCCCCAGCCTGGCGCGCGAGCCCGCGCGGAGCACCCGGACGGGAGCCGTGGGTGGCCCGGATTCGGAAGCATCGGCGCCCATCGCCTCGAGCAGCGCTCGACGAGTCTCCGCCGATGTTTTGCGCCAATCGCCGAGGGCGCTCACATAGCCAGGCGCGATCCCCCAGGGGTCCGCAGACTTCGACACGGCGCGGCGACCGACAGGCAGGGGTGTCACTGACTGAATACGTCGAGCAACCACGGTGCCAAGCGTATGATAACGAGCGAACTTCGCAAGGAATGACGATGGCAGACGCTGAGTGGATCCTGCTGAACCCTGGGCCGGCCAACACGACGCCGACGGTGCGCCGGGCGCTGGTCATGCCTGATCTCTGTCATCGCGAGCCCGAATTCTTTCAGATCATGAGGTCGTGCCGCGAGCGGCTGGTCCGGCTGGCCGGAGGCTCGTCGGACTGGACGGCCGTGCTCTTCACGGGCTCGGGCACGGCCGCCGTGGAGGCGGCGCTCGCCTCGGTGGTGCCGCCCGACGGTGGGGTCCTCGTCCTCAACAACGGGGTGTACGGCGATCGGATGATCAGGATCTGCCGTGCGCACAACATTCGTCATCACGCGATTTCCTATGACAACGTCACGCCGGTCGCTCCGGCCGAGATGGCGCGAGTCCTCCGGGAGCACCGGAGGCTGACCCACGTGGCGGTGGTCCACCACGAGACGACGACGGGAGTGCTGAACCCGGTCGCCGAGGTCGCGGACGTCGCCGCGGCGGAAGGCCGGCGGGTCGTGGTCGACGCGATGAGCTCGCTCTACGGCGAGCCTCTGGACGTCACCCGGGAAGGCATCGATTTCGTGATGGCGAGCGCGAACAAGTGCCTGCAGGGAATCCCGGGCGTGTCGTTCGTGATCGCCCGGCGGAGCGCCGTCGAGGCCCTGAGAGGTCGGGCCCCGCGCAGCGTCTACCTCGACCTCTACAACCACTACGTCCAGCAGGAGGCCGACAACACGCCGTTCACCCCGGCCGTGCAAGTGCTGCACGCGATGGAGCAGGCCTTGCGCGAGCTCGAGACGGAGGGCGTGGCCAACCGCGTGGCCCGATACGCGGAGGCGTGCCGGGTGCTGCGCGACGGCATGGCGGAGCTTGGCTTCGAGATCCTGGTGCCCGCGGGTGCGCGCTCCAACATCCTGACCACGTTCCGCTTAACGGCCGGCGTGACCTACGACGCCCTGCACGACGCCATGAAGCGCCGCGGTTACATCATCTACGCCGGCCAGGGCGACATCCGCACGTCCGCGTTTCGCGTGTCGAACATGGGGACGCTGACGCCGCTGGACATGAAGGCGGTCGTGGATGCCTTCGCGGCGAGTCTCGACGAGATCGGGGTGGCCGTCGCTCCGCGACGGGGCTGATGGGAAGGGCCAACAGCCACAAGAAGAAGATCGCCTGCATCGAGTCGCTGTGGGACGGCAACATCGAGCATCGTCTCAGCGTGGTGCCGATGCTGGAGCTGACCGAGCGGGTCAAGGACGTGGGCTGGGCCTACCTCACCTGCAACACCGAGGAAGAGCTCCGGTACAACCTCGGCAAGCTGCGGAACCGCCGCGGCTACGGCATCCTGTACCTGTCCTGCCACGGCCGGCCCGGCGAGCTGGTCTTCGACAAGGACACGGTCGAGATCGAGAAGCTCGGACAGTTCATGGGGGACGGCTTCGCGACCTGGGTCGTTCACTTCGGATCGTGCGCCACGCTCAACATCGAGCAGGTGCGGATCTCGCGCTTCATCGCCGCCACCCGGGTGTCGATGGTCGTGGGCTACCGCAAGGACGTGGACTGGATCGACTCGGCCGCCATCGACCTGCTGCTCTTCGACCGGCTGCAGGAGTACAAGAGCATGCACCGGTTCTGGGAGCACTTCCGAGGTCGCTACCGGGACCTCATCTCGCTCACCGGGCTGCGCGCCTTCCTGCGTTGATATGGAAAACCCGGCGTCAAGACGGCAGTTCAGCCGAGCGCCACGTGTGTAATGGCCGGTCCTTCCATGTCAGGCCGGTCCTTTGGTCCCTTTAATTGGCCGGAGGTATCGGCGATCCGGGCTGGGGAGCCAGAGGCGCCGCGTTAACCCAGTAGTTCTTCTCTGTGGTAAATCCCGTTTGCGCTGCGCCCGCCGGCACCGGCTCCCAGCCGCGTTCCTTAGTTCCTCGGACAGCTTTTTTCAGTACGCCTGTTTCGGACGTCAAGTAAGCGCGAATTTCAGTCTTGGTCCACCAGGCGAAAATGACCTGGTGTCGTCCGTCTGTCTCGAGGAGGGTCACCGCCATCAGCCGGCCACTGTCATCACCAGCATTAGTCTCCCGCTGATATACGCTGATGCCGTCGCCAACTCCGGGGTTCATGCCGAGCGCGGAGGCCATCGCACCGTGGAGGTACGAAGCGCTCCCTTTGTGGAAGGCGGCGCGTACAGCCGCGGCCAGCGGCTGGGCCGAACCGTTTTGCGCACGCGAGACTTCCGCGCTTACGAAAACAGGAGACAGAATCGAACCGAGCATCAGTAAACCGAAGACGCCAGTGAGTGACTTCATGCTCGCCCCCTTTGCGGCCGAGATGTTTCACCGGATGCCGCGGCCCGGGCTCCCGGCGCTCGGGAACCGAGAACCGGCGGACTGCGACATCCGGCGAATCAAGACCGAACCGGGACTGCGGCAAGTCCTGTGCCTCGTCTCAACTGCCCAGAATCATTAGGCGCGAAGACAGCACCTCTTCGCATTCGTAATCTGGGCCGACACCCTCCTGATCCGAATCAATCAGCCGGCAGTCGCTGCTCGAGCGGGAACCGTGGGCTCCCGGGGCGCTATTGCGGGGAGACCGCCCGCGGGCACCAGCCTCTGGAACGGCGACCGGTAATTTCGAGATGGGGGCATCAACGTTCTCGGCACAAACGCGGAAGGTTGTGGCGTCAGGCCCTGCGGTGGCGCCTCGACGGAGGCAACTGCTGCCTCACGTACATCCGAACTGTCCGCTGCCACGGCGACGGCTGCCCGAGGTCGCAAGGGGTCACGGAGACGAATATCCACACGATTGCCGTATCGCTCTATGACGACTCGGTCGGCGTCAATGGCCCGTACGATGCCACCCGCGACTGGATCCCCGATCTGATAGCCGGCCACGCGCTTCGTCGCCGGATCTTGGAGGTACGCGACGGGATTGTTGGCGGTGCCGAGGACCACACCGTGGAGGCTGGGGTTCGGCAGCGTGACGGC
>Ga0209055_1002352_pt1 | contig 12018 bp, 12 predicted proteins | sample GraSoiAngelo_110_FD_185875 | JGI IMG/M metagenome (GOLD analysis project Ga0209055, IMG submission 185875) | Grasslands soil microbial communities from the Angelo Coastal Reserve, California, USA - 14_0903_12_30cm (SPAdes) (version 2) | ecosystem: Environmental > Terrestrial > Soil > Grasslands ... | reverse complement strand
GCCTCCGCGTCGACCTCGGACTCGGTCGCGCGGAGGCGGTGGTGTGGACCTGCGACTTGACGCCGGAATACGTCCGGATCAACGCCGATTACACCTCGTAGCGCCGACTGCTTACATCTTGGTCTTGGTGGTGTCCTTGGCCGCAGGCTTGGCTGCCGGCTTGGCGGCGTGCTTCTTGGCGCCCTTCTTAGCGGACTTCTTGCCCGGCTTGGCCTTGGACGTGTCGGCCGCCGGCGCCTGCCCCTGCATCGGGGACGGCTGCTGCGCCACCACGATCGCGGGAGCGGCGAGGAGCGCCAGCGCGAGGAGCGTGCGACGAATCATGTTTCGATACCTCCGGAGGTATGGGGCGAGCCACCCTGGCTCGCTTCACGGTTGAGACCCGCGACGGCTGCGGCGCGTCACGCGGCGTAACACGCGGCGCCGCGGCAACCGGTGCGTTCCACCGTGGAACGGCCGGCGTAGAGGCCCTAGGGGGGCGGAGGCGCCGCCGGTCGGCGGGCCCGCGCCACGGCGCTGCGCGTGGGTTTGGGGGAAGCGGCCACGTTGGGGAGCTCCTGGCGCACCAGCGCGAGCGCTTCGGCGTGCGTGTGCCCCCGTTGCAGCTCGTGCGCGGCCGCGGCCGACACGTCGAGCAGCCGCTCGCGCACCAGCCCCTGTCCGATGGCGGCGATGATGAGATCAGCGGCCGAGTCGGGGTCGAAATGATGGGCGGCGAGATCGGCGACGGCGTGCATGGCGGAGGCCCGCGGGGGGCGCGGGAGCGCGGCCAGCACGCGCTCCACCACGGGGTCGGGCAGACCGCGGCGCAGAGCCCACGCCACGGTCGTCACCTCTCCCGGCGTCACCGGCGGCTCGTCGCCGGCGTGGACGAGGAGGTCGCGCGCGTCGCGCAATTGTCCCAGGCTGACCTCCACGGCCGCGACGATGCGAGGAGCCGTGATCTGCTTCGCCCCTCCCTCCAAGGCCTTCTGAATCAGCGGCTCGGTGGGCAACCCTTCCCCCGACGCCCGTTGCACCAGGGAATCGATGACGGGAACCGCCGCACCCGGCACGCGGCCTTCCAGCCGCGCGCGGGCCGATTGGGCGGCGAGCGGCCCCGCGCAGAGCGCCAGTCCGAGCCACAGTTTCATCGTCGGGCCGGCCGTACAATGACGATGGAGTTCTCGCGCCCGAATTCGTCCGCGACCAGGCGTTCGGCGAGGTGATCCGGCACCCAGCGCTCGCCGTCCACGACGAACATGTACTCGTATGCGCCGGCGGGGAGCACGACGGTGGCGCGCCATACTCCGTCCTGGTCCACATCCTCCAGCGCGATCGAGCCGGGGCGCCAGTCGTTGAACGAGCCGACCACGTGCACCGACTGCGCTCCGGGGAAGTGGCCCACGAACTGCGCAATGCCCTCGTGCTCGCCGATGTTGGGGCCCTCGCGCCCGACAGGGAACAGCGTCAGCAATGCCACCACGGCCGCGAGGGCCAGACTCCACACCGGACGCACACGGAACGTGATCGAGCGCGGCGTGGCAACCCAGCGCAGCAGGCGGCGCGCGCGCGACGGGACGGGGCGGCGGATCAGCGCCATCACCCGCGGCTCGAGGCTCGCGAGCGGCAGCTGCGCGGCGAGCACGGCGGCGGTCGTGACGAGCCGCTGGACCACGCGACGCAGCTCGGGCGACAACGCCTCCGGCGACAGCTCGCCGTCGAGCGCTTGATGGACTCTGGGATCGATCGCGTTCATTCGTACCCCTCCAGCACCCGCAACAGCGCTTCCCGCGCGCGGTGCACGCGCATTTTGAGCGTTGGAATCCGCTCCCCCGTCACCGACGCCATCTCCTCGTAGCTCAACCCTTCCACGTGCTTCAACAGGAACGCCTCGCGCTTCTCGGGCGACAGCCGAACCAGGGCCCGTTGCACCAGGGCGAGCTGCTCGGCGCGCTCGAGCTCGACCTCGGTGTCCGTGGGATCCGCCACGGGCGGCGCCTCGTCCAGCGAGACATCGGCGATCGGGCGCCGCGCCAGATGGCTCTTGCACCGGTTCGCCACGATGCGGTACAACCAGGTGCGCAGTCGCGCGGGCTCCCGGCAGCTCGCGAGGTGGCGATACGCTCGCACGAAGCTCTCGGCCACCGCATCCGCGGCGGCGTCCCGGCTGCCGAGCATGCGGCCGGCGAACCGCAGCAACCCGGCCTCGTAGCGACGGACGACGAGGCCGAACGCCTCTCTGTCGCCGCCGAGCACACGAGCCACCACTTCCGCGTCGGAAGCCCCGGTTACATCCATATGACCTGCATGGAGATCAGGGCGTCACGCTAGCACCGGCGCGGGGCGGCGCGCCAGCGGCGGAAACGTCCCGAAGTGTTGCGGAAGGGAACTCGATCAGCGGTCCCGCAGGTAGTCTTGCACCGCCGCGAGATAGGTGGATGCCTGCAGCCCTTCTCCCGCCACCGCACCGGCGAACGTCGCGAGTGTAGCCTCGGCATGCCGTCGGTATTGCGCGTCGCCGGTCACGCGCGCCAGCCGCAGCAACGCGCGCGCCGCGAACGCGTTCGCTCCCGGCATCAGGTCGTCGAGCACAGGCTTGGTGCGCTCCGCCAGCGCGGGGGCCGCCGCGTCCGTGGCCGCGGCGTCGAAGTACCCGGCGGCACCCGAGTCCGCGAAATCGCGCTGCAGCACCGCGGCCAGATCTTGCGCCACCGCGAGGTAGCGCGGCTCGCCGGTGGCGCGCTGGGCCGCGAGGCACGCCCACACCACCTGGACCTGGTCCTGGAGCAGGGCCCGCGCCGGAGAGCCGGGCCCGGCGATGTGTCGCACTGCGCGGCGCGACGCATAGACCCGCCGCAGCAGGCTGTCGAGCGCCGCCTGCCCGCGCTCGATCGCGGCTCCATCCTCGAGCGTCGCGCCCGCGTCGAGGATGGAGCCGATCACGTAGGCATCGCGATCGGCGTAGACCGTGCGGTCGCTGGTGCGGCCGACGTCGCCCGCCAGCCGTTGGGCAAGGATGCCCGCGGCGTCGCGGTAGCGCGGGTCGCTCGCCGCCGACCACGCCGCCGCCAGATCGCGCAGCAGCCCCGCCCGCACCAAATCGGGCGGATCGTCGCGGGCACCGACGGCCGCCGCGGCATCACCGGAGTCGATCATGTAGTCGAGCACGGCGAGCGCCGGCCTCAAGTACGTCGAGTCGCGCGTGCGGCCGAAGACGGTGAGCAACAGATCCGCGGCCTGGGCGTAGCGGAAGCTCGCGACGCTGGCGTGCGCTCGGATGGCGGTCGCCACCGCGCCGCGCACGGCTTCGACCTCGCGCTCGAGACCGGCCGCCTTGAGCGCCCCGCGACCCGGCGCCGGGCGGCCCATGGCCAGCCGCTGCACCAGCGCCGCGCGCCGCAGGATCGACGCGCGCTGCTCGCGGTAGCTCCGCGCCACCTCCGGGAGCAGCTGCTTCAGGCCGCGGCCCGTAACGGGGTCGTCGAGGGGGAAATACGTCCCACCGAAAAACGCCGAGCCATCGGGCGTGAGGAACACCGTGAGGGGATAGCCGCGCAGGCCGGCGAGGAGCTGCACCGCCCGGGCGTAGCGCTGTGCCACATCGGGCCGCTCGTCGCGATCGACTCGCACGGGGACGACCAATGAATCGATCATGGCTCCGAGTACGGCGTCGCCATACACCTCGAGGTCCATCACACCGCACCAGCGACAGTCGTCGGCTCCGACGTACAGGAGGATCGGCCGGTTGAGCCGCGCCGCGAGCGCGAATGCATCGCGCCCCCACTGTTGCCAGCTCACCGGCTGATGCGCCGCCCGGGAGAGGTACGGCGTGGCCGACTGGGCCATGCGGTTCGTGAGCGGTCCGTGCTCCGAGACGCAGCCAGCCGCCAGCAGCGGCAGGACCGAGTATTTCAGGGTACGCATGAGGAACGGCTTGAAGATACCCTGTCGCGCGCGGCACCGTTCCCGTACAAGAACAACGGCCTGGGGGCGCCGCCGGTTGGGTTCGGGCGTGCGGTCCCTCCCCCTGACGCGACGGTCCTTCCCAGGCCGCGGATCGTGCAGTTTGCGCAGTTACGTTGTCGCCGAGAATGATACGCCGCAAGGCGGCATTTCGTTCACCCGGGAGAGGGGTATACTTGGGGATGCCCGAGATCCCCACCATCACCCCCAAGTCGAATGGACCCCTGGTCGTCCAGGGGCCGGTGCGCATTGTTACGCCGGACGGCCGGGAGCTGGCCGTGCCCCCCCGCAAGGACGGCCAAGCGGCGGAAGTCGTTGTCCTGTGCCGCTGTGGCGGGTCCGCCACGAAGCCGTTTTGTGACGGAACTCACAAACGGAACGGCTTCTCTGACGCCCCCCCTCAGGCCTCCGCTCCCACGATTTGAGCACAGCGTATTATGTTGTCACCGTCCCGGGGGGGTGACCCCGGGGGAGCCGCCCCTGACCCCCACCCCATGCACCCCGCCCCCCTGCCCCTGCCCCCGAACGGAGGAACGCAATGGCGAAGGCCGGAAAGGCCCCGATGGCTGCGGATGAGGGGTACTGTGTGAAGTGCAAGGCCAAGCGAAAGATCTCCAACGCCCAGCAGGTGAAGATGGCCAACGGCAGGCCGGCCTTGAAGGGCGTGTGCCCGGTGTGCGGTACGGGGATGTTCAAGATCCTGCCGCCCAAGTGAGTTTGCTCCGGCAACCGACGATGCGAGCCCCCGGCCGAGCATGGCCGGGGGCTCTTCGCTAGGAGGCGCGGGCGACGCGCCGGGTCCCGTCCCCCTGGTAAGCGTATCGGAAGGTGACGCAGGCGGTGCCCACCTCCCGGCAGTAGTAGGCGAGCAGCTCGAGCTTGGCGTATCTCCCGCCCGCCGTGCGCACCCCGTACACGTGATGCTTCGACATGAGGAGGTGAGTCAGCATACTGTAGGTATACCACTTCCCCACGCCGGGATTCGTGGTATCGGGCGCCGCGATGTTCGCGACGTAGCCCGCCACGGGCAGGTCACGCACGGAATCGAAGGGCACCACGCCGAGGTCGACGATGCCCCCTCCTGGAGCGGAGATGACGTGGAAGCGCCGGAAGGCGATGTCCCAGGGCCCTGACTCCACGGCGGCGTTGCGCCCGAAGTCGAAGCGCCGCCAGCGATCGGTGGCAGCGGCATCGAGGGTGTAGGTGGCTGGTCCGAGCAGCGAGTCCCCCGCGCGCGCCGGGTGCGGCGTCGTGAGGCCATAAGGCGGGAGCTCCGGCCGGGTGAGGGAGCCGATCAGGAGGGAAATCACCAGCAACAAGAAGGCGCCCCCCATGGCTAGGACGAGGATGGGCGGGCGGGCACCCCCCCCGGCGATCACGACTCGGCCATGTAGGGGTAGGTAAAGCTCCGGGGCGGCAGGAAGTTCTCCTTCGCGGCCCGGGGGCTGACCCAGCGGACCAGGTTGAGCAGGCTTCCAGCCTTGTCGTTGGTACCGCTGGCGCGCGCTCCGCCGAAGGGCTGTTGCCCGACCACGGCGCCAGTCGGCTTGTCGTTCACGTAGAAGTTCCCGGCCGCGTAGCGCAGGGCCTGTCGGGCCTGCTCCACGGCCTGGCGATCTTGGGCGAACACCGCTCCCGTGAGCGCGTAGGGCGACGTCTCGTCCACGGTGCGGAGCGTCTCCGTCCAGCGCGCGTCGGGGTACACGTGAACCGACAGGACGGGCCCGAAGATCTCCTCGCACATGGTGCGGTATCTCGGATCCTCCACCTGCAGCAGCGTGGGGTCGATGAAGTACCCGTCGGCGTCGCGGGCGCCGCCGCCGAACACCAGCTTGACCCCGGGCGCCTGCTTGGCGGCAGCGATGTAGGCCGTGATCTTGTCGAACGCCTTCCGGTCGATCACCGCACCCATGAAGTTCCGGAAGTCGGCCGGGTCGCCCACCTTCATTTCCGCGAGCATTTCGAGCATCCGATCCCGAAGTCCGGGCCAGAGGGATGCGGGCACGTAGGCGCGCGAGGCGGCGCTGCACTTTTGGCCCTGATACTCGAACGCCCCCCGCACCATCCCAGTCGCCAGCGCATCCACGTCCGCGCTCGCATGGGCCAGGATGAAGTCCTTGCCGCCGGTCTCACCGACCAGCCGCGGGTAGGACGCGTACGACGTGAGGTTCGCCGCAGCCTGCTTCCACAGCGCCTGGAACACCTCGGTGGAGCCCGTGAAATGAATCCCGGCGAAGGCGCGATCGGCGAGCACGCGCTCCGACACGCGCGCCGACGGCCCGGGAATGAAGTTGATCACACCCGGGGGGAGCCCCGCTTCCTCGAGCAGCCGCAGGATGAAGTAGTTCGAGAGCACCGCCGTGGCCGCGGGCTTCCACACGACCGTGTTCCCCATGATGGCCGGGGCGGTCGGCAGGTTGCCGCCGATCGACGTGAAATTGAACGGGGTGATGGCGTAGACGAACCCCTCGAGCGGACGGTGATCGAGGGAGTTCCAGGTGCCGGGAGCGGAGAGGGGCTGCTCCGCGTAGACGCGCTCGGCAAAGTGCACGTTGAAGCGGAAGAAGTCGATCAGCTCGCACGCCGCGTCGATTTCCGCCTGGTGCGCCGTCTTCGACTGGCCCAGCATGGTGGCGGCGTTGACGATCGGACGGTAGCGCGTGGCGAGCAGGTCGGCGGCCTTCAGGAACACGGCGGCCCGCCGCTCGAATCCCCAGGCGGACCAGTCGCGCCAGGCGTCGCGGGCAGCGGCGATCGCCGCCTCGACCTCCCCCGGCCCCGCCTGCTGCACCTTCGCCAGAACATGGCGATGGCAGTGGGGCATGACGACGTCGACCGTGGTGCCGGTGCGGACATCCTTACCGCCGATGACGAGCGGGATGTCGGCCTGCCGCGTCGAGAGGTCTTTGAGCGCCTGCTTGAGCTCGACTCGCTCGGGCGTGGAGGGAGCGTAACTGAGGACGGGCTCGTTGACCGGGGGCGGGATTCTCGGGATCGCGTTCATACGGGAAAAATACAGTGGGAACCGGCCGACGTTCAGAGGGCAACATGACGATTCATCCGGCCACGCGTATCGGGCACGTGCATCTGACCGTGGCGGACCTGGAGCGCTCGCTGCGATTCTATCGCGACGTGCTCGGCTTCGAAGTGACCACGCGCTATGGCTCGAACGCCGTCTTCCTCTCGGCCGGCGGCTACCACCACCACATCGGGCTCAACACCTGGGCGGGACGCGGCGCGCCGGCGCCGCCGCCGGGCACGACCGGGCTGTACCACTTCGCGATCCTGTATCCCGATCGCAAGACGCTGGCGGCGGCCGTGCGCCGCGTGCTCCAGGCGAGCATCCCACTCGAGGGGGCGGCCGACCACGGGGTGAGCGAGGCGATCTATCTGCGCGACCCGGACGGGAACGGCGTCGAGCTGTACCGGGACCGGCCGGAGCCGGAGTGGCCTCGAGCGCCCGACGGGACGCTAGTGATGCATACGAAGCCGCTGGATCTCGAGAAATTGCTGGCCGAGGGCGACTGAAGCGGGAGGCGGGAGCCGAGAGGTCACCGACGCATCCCGCATCCCGATTCTAGTTCCGTCCTGTCCCTTTGACGAGCAAGCTGTCGCTGACCTTGACCGCCTGCACCGGGGTCGGCGTGGTGCGCTCGCCCCGCGGGATCATACCCGGCAGATTCGCGAGCGCGAATGCCGAGACTGCCATGACCGCCGACGCCTGCATCAGGTCAGCGGCAATCCCCATGTCGTAGGTGTCGGACTGGGAATGGTGCGTGTGGTTGTAGCCGCGCTCCAATTGATTGAAGTTGAAGCCGGGCACGCCGTAGGGCAGGAATGAGAGATGATCGGTGCCGCCCTTCGTGCGGTTCACGACGGAGTCGGCGCCGAGTGCGGCAACGGGGGCGAGGACGGCGCGCCACAGCGCCTCGAGGTCGCCGCGGCCCTGAAGCGCCTGGCCGGTGATCGCGCCCGTGCCGTTGTCGAGCACGATAACGGCCTGGATCGAGTCCATTTCGGCGGCGTGGGCTTCCGCGTACTTACGGGACCCGATGAGTCCCTGCTCCTCGCCGGTGAACAGCACGAAGCGGATCGTGCGCTTCGGCTTGAGGCCCGCCTGCGCGATCGCGCGGGCCGCCTCGAGCGTGCACATGGCGCCGGTGCCGTTGTCGGTCGCCCCCGTGCCCAGATCCCACGAGTCGAGGTGCGCGCCGACGATCACCACCTCGCCGGGGTATTCGCCGCCGCGGATCTCGGCGACCGTGTTCCACTGGGTGACCGAGTCGCGCGTCAGGGTGTTCGCGATGCTCACGGCCAGGCGCGGCGTGGTCCCGGCCGCGAGCAGCCGGTCGAAGAGCGCGAAGTCTTCGTGCGCGACGACGAGCTGCGGCAGGGGGAGGATCCGGTTGGGAGAGCCGCTCATATTGAGCAGCGCATGCTCCTTCCCGGCGTCCACCACGAGGCCGAGGGCGCCGGCGCGGCGCAGCAAGTAAGGGACGTCGTTCGCGAACTGCTGCATGCGGGCGCGCGTGGCGGAGTCCGCGTCACGAAACGGGGTGAACACGCTGCGGCTGAACTCGCGCTGGCGCGCCGAGTCGGCACCGGTCATGGGCGGGCCGTCGTTGTTCCACACGAGCGATGGCACGCGGGTCATGACCCAGGCACCCTTCACCCGGCGGCGATGCACCACGAAGCTGTCCGGCGTGCTCGCCTCGATGCGCACGACCGGTCCCGTGACGGTGGCGCCGCCCGTGCCCGGCGCCCATGCCCAGCTGGCCGCCGTGACCTCGTGGGGCCGGGGCGCGGTCAGGCGCGCGCGGAACGCTCCCCGGGTCCATGTCCCCCCGAACTGCCATGGCTCGAGGTGGCCATCCAGGCCGTACGCCTTGAAGCGCTCGAGCGTCCACTCGTTGGCGCGACGCGCGGCGGGCGATCCGGTGAGGCGCGGGCCGATCACGTCCGTGAGGTACTCGAGGTTCTGCATCACGGCGGAGTGGCTCAGCGCCTGATCGACCAACGCGGCCGCCCCCGTGGTGTCGACGACGAGGTCTTGCGCTGCGGCAGGAGCGGGATGGGCGGACAGGGCGGCCCAGGCCGCGACCGCCGCCACAACGGAGGAGCGGCCCACGGGCTAGGCCCGCTCGCCCGCCAGCTGCGGATCGACAGACCGCTGCGGCGGAATCGGCAGGGTGACGGTGACCGTTGTTCCGACTCCGACCTTCGAGTCGACCGCGATACTGCCGGCGAACATGTTGCGGATCACGCTCTGCACCACGACCAGTCCCATGCCGCTCCCTTCGCCGAATTCTTTGGTGGTGTAGCCGGGCTCGAAAATGCGCTCCAGGTCCTGCGGTCGGATGCCGGCGCCGCGGTCCTCTACCGTGAGCCGCAGCGAGCTGGCCTCCTGAATCAGACCTACCCGGATGGGCGCGGGCCGCGCGGCGCTCGCGTCGGCGGCGTTGCGGATCAGATTCACGAGCAGGTCGTACAGGGCGTTGGGGTCACCCTTCAAATACAACGTCTCGAGCGTGGAGTCAAACTCGAGCGGGATCTTCTTCTCCTTCAAGACGCGGCTCTCGAGGGTGCAGCACGAGCGCACCACACGCACCGCGTCGAATCGCTCGGAGCGCGCCAGGGCGCCCCGCGCCCGGTCCTTGACGGCGCGGAGGAAGCTGACCGACCGGTCGATGTCCTCGATCACCTGACCCAGCTCGTCGAGCAGCTCGAGGCGGCGCCCCGCCGCGACCTCCGTCCAGCGGCCCACCGATTCCATGGCGAGCTGCAGCCCGGCGCGCGCCGCCGTGAGCGGGTTGGACAGCTCGTGCGCGATGATGCCCGGCAGGGTGGTGATGTCCTGGAGCGGGTCGGGTCGGGCCGGCGGGTGACCGGGCGCGGGTTCCCGTCGGTCGAGCAAGCCAAGGCAGAGGCCGGCGAGCTCCAGCGTGAGGCGCTCGCGGCTGCGCCGCTCCCGCCCGTCGGGCGGGGGCGCCGGGGGCTTAGTCCGGACCGGCGCGACCACCCACAGCCCGTCCGAGACGGTCTGACATCCCACCCAGCGGCTGCCCTGCACGATGGCGATGTTCCAGCGCCGCAGGGTGGCGTCGACGTCGAGCTTCGTGGTGTGGTGCGTGGGGGCGGGTTCGCTCGATGCCTGCGGCTCCAGCTCGGCGCGGGCCGACACTTCCCATACGGTAACGGGGCGGCCCCCCAGCGCGACGCTCGCCTGGCGCAGGATCTCGCGTCTGCCTTCGACGAACGGCTCCCGTTGCGTCACGGAGGCTCCCACCCGCACACCCTATCCCTGGCGGTCCACCGCAGTCGCGGCCGCCGGTCACAAGAACGATCCGTGAATCGTGGGGGCGCACTCTACATATGCGACAAACTGCACGGTCCGTCAAGTAACCGCGCTGTCTGACTTTGCCCGCGGTCCCGACCGGACGTATTCTTCCCTTCTATCTCTATGCTACGTTGTCCCGCAAGGAGCGACGACACCAGATGACGCCCGACGACGCCCGCATCGCGCGCCCTCCCGCTCCGCGCAGCCCCGCGCGGCGCGCCCCGGCGCGCTTGATCGAAGGTCTGCGCGACCGCGAGCGCATTCCCACGGTCGTGGTGCCCGACCACGACGATCTCGCCGTGCTGCTCGCCGACCGCGTCGCCGAGGTGATCGCGCGAGAGACGGCGGCCAAGGGGCGGTGCGTGCTGGGGCTCGCCACCGGCAGCACGCCACTGGGGATCTACCGCGAGCTGATCCGCCGTCACCAGGCGGGCGAAGTCGATTTCTCGCGCGTCGTCACGTTCAACCTCGACGAGTACTATCCCATGCCGCCCGACAGCCCGCACAGCTATCGGCGCTACATGTGGGAGAACCTGTTCGCGCACGTCAACATCCGGCCGGAGCAGGTGCACGTCCCCGATGGGAGCGTGCCGCGCGAGCGGCTCGCCGAGCACTGCGACGCCTACGAACGGGCCATCGCCGAGGCGGGGGGGATCGACCTCCAGCTGCTGGGGATCGGCAAGAGTGGGCACATCGGCTTCAACGAGCCGGGGTCTTCCCAAGATTCGCGCACCAGTCTCGCGATCCTCGACACGGTCACCCGCAAGGACGCGGCCGCCGATTTCTTCGGCGAGGACAACGTACCGCGCGAGGCGATCACGATGGGCGTCGCCACGATCCTCGATGCGCGCGAGATCGCGCTGATCGCCACGGGGGAGCACAAGGCCGACATCGTGGCGCGCGCGGTCGAGGGCGAGGTCTCGCCGGATGTCGCGGCCACGTTCCTGCAGCGGCACGGCACCGCGACGGCCTATCTCGATTTGGCCGCCGCCGCCGAGCTGACCCGCATCAAGACGCCCTGGGTGCTGTCGAGCGTCGACTGGACGCCGGGGCTGACCGAGCGGGCGACGGTCTGGGTGGCGGAGCAGACCGGCAAGGCTCTCCTCAAGCTCACGGCGCGCGACTACGCCGAGCATCACCTGAGCCCGCTCGTGGCGAAGCACGGGGCACCGGGTCCCATCAATGGGCTCGTGTTCAATCGCCTGCGGGACAAGATTCGCGGCCGCCGGCGGCTGCCGTCCCACAAGCCGGTGCTGGTGTTCTCCCCGCACCCCGACGACGACGTGATCTCCATGGGCGGCGTGTTGCGCAAGCTGTGGGAGAACGAGAACGCGATCGTCGTCGCCTACATGACCAGTGGCAACATCGCCGTGTTCGATCACGACGTACGGCGCCACCTCGACTTCATGAGCCGCGCCGCGGAGACGCTGGGACTCGACCGGGCGGCGGTGCAGCGCGTGCGCGAGAGCGTGGAGGCGAGCTTCGAGCGCAAGATGCCGGGCGACGTGGACCTGCCGGTGGTCCAGGACCTGAAGCGCATGATCCGGGAGTCGGAGGCGATCGCGGCGCTCGAGGCGGTGGGGCTGCCGCCCGGCGCGGCCCGCTTCCTCAACCTGCCCTTCTACCGCACGGGGGAAGTGCGCAAGCGTCCGATCGGTCCCGAGGACGTGGCGATCGTGCGCGCCCTGCTCGAGGAAGTCCGCCCGGATCTCGTCTTCGTCGCGGGCGATCTATCC
>Ga0209055_1002351_pt1 | contig 12020 bp, 10 predicted proteins | sample GraSoiAngelo_110_FD_185875 | JGI IMG/M metagenome (GOLD analysis project Ga0209055, IMG submission 185875) | Grasslands soil microbial communities from the Angelo Coastal Reserve, California, USA - 14_0903_12_30cm (SPAdes) (version 2) | ecosystem: Environmental > Terrestrial > Soil > Grasslands ... | reverse complement strand
CGACCGAGAGGAAGAGAGACTGTCCGCCGAGCTGGTTCATACCGGTCTCGAACGAGACGCGGGTGCGCGTGGACGGCTTCTCGAAGAAGAGCCCGAGCGTCTTGCCGCTCAGCCGCTGCGTGGCCAGCGCCCGCCGGCGCATGGCCTTTAAGGCCGCGGCCTCCCGGAAGATTGAGAGAATTTCGTCGCGGGTCAGGTCGTGGACCGCCAGCAAATGGACCGGCGCAGCAGTCATCGGCGAGCCTCGATCACGTCGCCGAGCGTGGTGACGACGCGGTCGATCTCGGCATGCGTCACGATCAACGGCGGGACAAACCGCAGCTTGCGCTCGCTCGTGGCATTGATGAGGATGCCCCGCTTGCGGAGATCGTGAACGAGCTCACGGGCATCCACGGTCACCTCGACGCCGATCATCAGGCCCAGCCCCTGGACATCGGTGATCGCCTGGCATCGCCCCTGGAGATCCTTCAAACCCTTCATGAAATACTCACCCATTTGCGTGCAGTGCCCCAGGATGTCCTTGTCCTCGAGGATCACTTCCAGGACCGCCACGGCGGCGGCACAGGCCAGAGGGTTGCCGCCCAAAGTCGAACCGTGGCTGCCCGGCGTGAAGACTGTGGCCACCTCATCAGTCGCCAGGCAGGCGCCAATCGGCATCCCGCACCCCAACCCTTTCGCCAGCGTCATGATGTCAGGGGCGGTCCCAAAGTGCTCGTAGGCGAACAAGCGCCCGGTGCGGCCGATGCCGGTCTGGACCTCATCGAAGATCAACAGCGCGCCACGCTCCCTAGTGACGTCCCGGCATGCCTTGAGAAACGCCGGGGCGGCGACACGCACGCCTCCTTCGCCCTGCACCGGCTCGACCAACACCGCCGCGGTCTTGGCCGACACCGCCGACGCCAATGCATCGACGTCGTTGAACGGCACGTGCCGGAAGCCCTCGGGCAAAGGCTCGAAGCCCTGCTGCACCTTCTCCTGACCGGTGGCCGTCAGCGTGGCGAGCGTGCGCCCATGGAAGGAGTTCAGCATCGAGACGATCTCGAAGCGGCCAGCGCCGTCTTTTGCATGCGCCCACCGTCGCGCCAGTTTGATCGCGGCTTCGTTGGCCTCCGCCCCGCTGTTGCAGAAGAAAACCTTGTCAGCGAATGAGTGGTCGACAAGGATCCGCGCCAGTTTGATCTGGGGCTCGGTATAGAACAGATTCGAGGTATGGACCAGCCGCAGGGCCTGCTGTTGCAGCGCCAGCGTGACTTTCGGATGGCAGTGGCCGAGGACGTTCACGGCAACGCCAGCCAGAAAGTCCAGGTACTCGCGTCCCTCGACGTCGAACACACGCGTCCCCTGCCCTCTGGCGAGCGCCAGGGGATACCGGGTGTACGTGTCCATCAGGTACTTTTGAGCGCCCTGCATCAACTCTTCAGTGAGCATCTTGAGTCCTGGAATACTAAATGCGTGACCGTATCACAAAGCGCCCGGTTGATGCAATCAACGTCTTGAGAAAACAAGGGCTTCCGCGATCTTCGCAGGTTCGAGACGGCAGGTAAGACAAGGGCCCACAACCGGCCGGTCACGGACCATTGCTTCGGTGAAGTCTTTAGCCGTTCTTGAAAGCTTCTTTCAGCAGGGGCTCGAGCTCCCCTTTCTTTTCCATCGGCTCCAGAACGTCGGTGTCCCCGTAGAACCGCCCGTTGATGAAGACCTTGGGCAGCGTCGGCCAGTTGGTCATCTTCGTCAGGGCCTCCCGCTTGGCCGGATTGGGCAGGACGTCGATGATCTCGTAGGGATACCCGTACCTGTCGAAAAATTGCATCGTCTCGCGGGTGAACCCGCACATCGGCATCGCTTTGGTGCCCTTGCCGTAGATCAGAATTTTATGTTTTTTGATCTCCTGCTGGATCTCTTCCTCGATTGGATCAGCCATAACGCCTCCTTTTCTCACACTATCTTGAAAACTCTAAACTCCGTCATTGCGAGCGAAGCGAAGCAATCTCTCTTCCTTGCAACTCAACAAGTCTTAGATTGCTTCGTCGCAAAAGCTGCTCCTCGCAATGACTGGACTAGAGGTATCAGCATCCTTTCTATGATCCGTCCGTCGTCTCGGCTTTGATTTCCACCGCATGAATGCGCCCGTCCTTCATCGGTTCATCCAAGGCGTTGTAGATGAGCCGGTGCCGATCCAGGAGGTTCTTTCCTTTGAACAAATCCGAGACAACCCGGATGTTGAAATGGTCCATCGCGCCCGTGCGGTCCGTGACAGACACTTTCGCACCCGGGATGGCACGTCGAATGTAGTCGGTCAATGATTCGGCGGTAATCATGACTTCGTCGTTAAACGGCAAGAGGGGAAGGCTGCATTTCACGTGTAACGAATAACGATGAACGATACGCCGCGCTTGGTTTGGTGGAGGGTAGGGGATTTGAACCCCCGACCCCGACGTTGCGAACGTCGTGCTCTCCCAGCTGAGCTAACCCCCCTCCCGTCTCTCCAGTATGTGCGTCCGATTATACACAATCGACACTAGCGGAGCTAGAAACCTTATCGAATACGGACGCGTCGCCCTTCGACCGCGAGACGTCCGTCGGCGAAGAGCTGGATGGCTTCGGGGTAGATGCGGTGCTCCTCCGCCAAGATGCGGGCTCCCAGAGTCTCCGCCGTATCGTTTTCTTGGACCGGTACGGCCGCTTGGCGGATGATCGGCCCCGTGTCCACGCCTTCAGTCACGAAGTGGACCGTGCATCCCGACGCTTTGACACCCCAGTCGAGCGCCTGTTGCTGGGCTTTCAGTCCTGGGAACGACGGCAGGAGAGAGGGATGGATGTTCATGATCCGGTTGGGGTACGCGTCGATGAGCACCCGCGTGACGATTTTCATGTAGCCCGCCAGCACGACCAGCTTGATATCGTGTTTTCTCAGGACCTCCAGGACCGCCCGGTCGTACGCCTCGCGGCTATCGGGCCGGTCTTGATACGGCGCGGGGTCCAGGAACACGTCCTCCACCCCATGGCGGCGCGCACGCTCGAGGGCCTGTGCGTCCTTCTTGTTGCTGATGACCACGGCGATCTGGGCCGCCAGCTTGCCCACCTCGATCGCATCCATGATCGCCTGCAGATTGGAGCCGCGCCCGGAGGCCAGAACGCCCACGCGAAGTTTCGCGTCAGGCATACCGTACTCCGCGTTCGCCCTTTTCAATCACCCCGATCCGGAAGGCTTGATCGCCGTGGTCTTCCGCCAGCCGCATCACGTGACTGGCGCAATCCGGAGCCACCACGAGGACCAGGCCGATACCCAGATTGAACACCCGCCCCATTTCATCGTCTTCCACCTTCCCTCGCGATTGGATCAGTCCGAAGATGGCGGGGGGGGTCCATGCCTTGCGCGCGATGACCGCCCGACACCCCGCCGGCAAGACTCGGGGCAGGTTCTCGGTCAACCCGCCTCCCGTGATATGGGCGATCGCGCGGATCTCTTCGGCGTCAGCCAACGCCCGGATGGTCCGCACGTAGATCCGCGTAGGACGGAGCAAGGCTTCCCCCAGCGTTTCCGTCTGGCCCGGCATTCGTTCGCTCAGCGGCAACCCGGCCTGTTCCAGCAGCACCTGGCGGGCCAGCGAATAGCCGTTGCTGTGCAATCCCGTGGACGCCAGGCCGATCACGACGTCGCCCGGTCGGACACGGCTCCCGTCAATGAGCCGCTCCCGCTCGACCACCCCGACCGCAAAGCCGGCCAGATCGTACTCGCCTTCCGGATAGAATCCCGGCATCTCGGCGGTCTCTCCCCCGATCAGCGCGCAGCCGGCCTGGCGGCAGCCTTCGACGATCCCGGCGATGATCGCTTCGGCCTGTCTCACCGTCAGCTTCCCGACCGCCATGTAATCCAAAAAGAAGAGCGGCTCGGCTCCACAGACCGCCACGTCGTTGACGCACATCGCGACCAGATCGATGCCGACCGTGTCATGGCATCCCATCAAGGTGGCGATCTTCAGCTTGGTCCCCACCCCGTCCGTGCCCGAGACCAGGACAGGATCCTTATATTTCTTCGCATCGAAGCGGAAGAGGCCGCCAAATCCTCCGATGTCCGTCAGGACTTCAGGGCGGAACGTCGAGCGGACGAGGGTGCGGATGCGCTGGACAAACTCGTTGCCGGCGTCGATGTCAACCCCTGCCTTTTTGTAGTCCAAGGGGAAGCCGGGCTCCTGTTTTACCGGGGACCGGAATCTTACCGGAACAGTGAGGGGTGGTCAACGCGACGCAGACCGCGTCATCCAGGTCCAAAAGTGTATGACGTTCCCTACAGAATAGGCACACACTTTCATGGTTTTGAACAATTTTGTGCGCTAAATCGAGTCCCATCGTTTTCCTATCTCATTGACTATGCGAGGGTCTTGACCAGGCCGACCCCTTGGCATCGTCATTGCTCACGGTTGGGGCAGGTAGGAAATCGAACGATGCTCTTCGACAAAGCTTCACCGTTCACAGAGGAGCAAGAACAAGAAAAGGAGGGGAGGTCACTATGTTGATGGAAAAGCAGAAGAAACAGACGACGAGCACCCTTATGACCGTCAAGGACGTGGCGACGTACCTGGCCGTCACGGAACGGACGGTCTACCGTCTGGTGAAGGACCACAAGCTGCCTGCTTACAAGGTCGGCGGCCAGTGGCGCTTCAAAGCCGACATGATCGAGGCGTGGATGCAGAAGGACGGCGCCCTCGAGTCCTTGCAGGAGTCGGCTGCAGCAGAGGAGTCGCATACCGAAACGCCCCGCTACGCCTGGAAAGCGAGCTAACGCGGCGCATTTCACCTCGCCTGCGTCAGTTCGACGAGCGTCTCGATGTGCATGGTCTGGGGAAACATGTCGAACCCCTGCAGCCGCGTCACGCGGTACCCCGCTTCCCGCATCGACCGCAGGTCACGGGCCAGCGTCGGGGGATCACAGGACAGGTACACGAGACGGTATGGCCTCAGGCGGAGCAGCCCGGCGAGGGCCTCCTTACTGAGGCCGGTCCGCGGGGGATCCATGAATACGAGGTTGTACTCGTCCGGCGTGCTGGCATCCAGGATCGCTTCAGCCGGGCCATGCCGGAATCGGGACCGGCCGACGTGGTTCACCCGCGCGTTGTAGCGGGCGTCCGCCAGCGCCGCGGGGTTTGCCTCCACCAACGTCACCAACGCCCCGCCGCGAGCAAGCCGTAAGCCGAAGTTCCCGATCCCTGCATAGAGTTCCAGCACACGGAGCGGTGCCCGCTCCTGTCCTGTCAGAGCCCAGCCGGCCACGGTCTCGACCAGAGTCTCGTTCAACCGCCAGTTCGCCTGCACGAACGACCGGTCGCCGCACCGCAGGCGCAGTCCTCCCACCTGCTCGGTGAGGGCGGTCTCCCCGTCCACCCACCGACGCTGCTGGAGACCGCGACCGGCAATCATCACTTGACCCTTCAACCCATCCAATCCGGTCCGCACCCGCTCAAACCAGCCTTCAGCCTGCCGGCGCGTGCAGCGCTCGGCCTCGTACTGGATCATCAGCTCGCCGGTGGTCACCGAGAGACCAAGCCGCACTTCCTGCAGGACGGCTGCCATCGTCCCTGATCCAGCCAGTGTGCGATTGAGGTGCGCGACTGCCTCGTTGAGGCGCGGCGCCAGCAAGGGACATGCGGCGATCGGCACCAGCCGGTGGCTGCCCTCCTCGTGGTAGGCCAGGCTCGCCGTCTTTCCTTTGGGAGTGACCACCGCCAGCCTCGCCCGATTGCGGTAGCCATACACTTCGGGGGAAGCAATGAATGGCGGGACGTCCACGTCGGTCAGCCCGCCGAGCCGGACCAGCGTTTCCGTCAGAATGGCTCGTTTGACCTCGAGCTGAGCAGCGGCGCTCGCATGCTGGAGTTGGCACCCGCCGCATTGCCCATAGACCGGGCACGGCGCAGTGGTCCGGTCCGGCGACGGCGTCACGATTTCGAGGAGACGGCCCTCGGCATATCCTTTTTTGACGCGCTCTAGCTGGATGCGGATCGACTCGCCCGGCAGCACCCCCTCGACGAAGACCGCCATCGCCCCGTCATGCGCGAGCCCTTTCCCGCCATGCACCAGCTTGTCGATCTGGACGAGGACGCTTTTGTCCGATTGAGTGACTTGGGGGGACATAGTGAGACGAGTTTAACACTAAATGCGGGTGGCGCCGCTGTCGCCGGATGCGAGCGGGTGACACCGAGCAGGACCTGGCGGAGCGCAGCGCGACTTGCCCGACTACCGGCCGGCTGGATCGCATCGTAGGTGCGACTTGCTTGGCTTCCCGGAGCACCCAAGATGCGGCCAGCCGGCCGATCGAGCTACAACGTCCCCTCGCGGAGCTGGTAGAGCTGGCCGTCCTCGACCCGGTACAGCAGCGGCGCCACCAGCAACTTCGGATACCGCAGGCGCAGCCGCTTGGCCTCGCTCAACACGAAGTCCACCTCATTGCCGATCTCGTACATGGGGGCAAAATGCATGAAGTGGGTTTCCGCCCACTCCCGATCCCAGCCTGCTTGGTCGACGAGACCGGCAATGAACCGTTCGCGCTTGCTCATGAGATTGACCATGCCGCAGTTGGTATGGGCCAGCAGCGCGATCATGGCAACCTCAAAAAAAGCGCATGCACACTTTGGCCGAAGGCTATCACCCGTCACTGGATGGCGCAGAAAAGTGTTCGCGGCGGCTGACGGCAACGTCAGAGACAAACATGACCCCGGAGTATCGGTCGAAGATCGGCTTCAAGCCGGCCAGAATTGGCTCCACCTTCTCTTGTGGAACGACGGTCATCAGCATCACCAGGCTGTCCATCTCATTGAACATCGGATGGGCTGTATGAAAGCCGTGGTGTCCTTTTCCCGAAATGTTGTGGATGATCGTGTAGCCAGTCGCCTTGATGTTGTCCAGCAAATCGGTCACAAATTTCACCTGCTCGCCCTGAATGATGATCCTGATCTCCTTCATGGGATGAAGCGTGAGGCCGTTCATAAGCTGTGCTCCTCCTTTAAAAACATTTTCGTCTCAAGGGACGGGCTTCCATTTTTGAAGGGCGTCCATCCCTGCTTCGGAATATAGCGATAAAAGATTTTCTCTTCCGGATCAAGCGCCGCCAGGCGGACCCATTCGTTATCGTAAAAATGCTGAAGGACATGGTGACGCCGGATGACCTGGCTGATCAGTTCCCTGGGCGCTTCAATCAGGGTGAGCAGACGCATGGGCTCATGATAAGGCCGCGGCCCGTCCATGACGGTCTGCCAGGCCAGCCCGGTGCGCAGATCGCTCTGGGGTCCGGACACGATCCCGACCCGGCCCACCACATTATGGTAAATTTTACTTCCACTGCCATAGACCTCGTTATCCACCGTGGAAAAATAATGCTCCATGTTGATCCATTGACCGACCACCTGCGGGCCTGTCATCACGATCTCCAGCAGCCGGCCTGTAGGATCTTCCCCATAATCATACGAATGCAGAAAAACCCGTCCCTCAAGATGGACCCCCCTGGTCAGGTCACGACGCCCAATGATAAACGCCGCGTTGCCCGACAGCCCCCATTCCGGCCGGACCTGGCTCCAGTCACCACTCCGTCTGCGCGTCTCCCGCGCCGCTCTAGAGGGTGTCAGGGTGGTTTTGATCTCTGGAAATCGAGAGCATCGTTCCTGGCTGTTGTGAAGGCCGGCTTCCTCAAGGTCGCGGCTCAGACGGAGCAGATCCTTGAGATGGGTGGCTGGGAGGTCCTCCAGATCGAAGAGTTGCACTTCATCTGTTGTCGTGTCGTGCTGCCCCGCAATGAAATAGGTGTCCTGGGGAATGGAGAGGCCCTTGTTGGCCAGTTGCTCCCGCACCCGGGGTTTGTTGGCCATGGCCGCTAGGACGCGCGCATTCGGTTTGCCCACATTGCCGCCACATGCGCCGCAATCGAGAGCCGCCTCGAAGGGATTGTTGTCCGAGCTGCTCCCGTGGCCGCAGAAGAGGACTAGTCGAGCGAAGTTTCGGGTCAGCCCCATCATCCGGAGCGCGGTCTCCACTGTGAAGGCCTGCTCGCTGAGCGTGAAGCCCGTTTGCGTGATGCGCTCCATGCGCGTAAAGGCCCAGCCCTGGTTGATCCGGTAGTGACGGCGCAGCTCTTCAACAAAGGCCGCTTCCTCCCCGGCGGAGAGCGCATAGGAGCGGGACGGTGCCTGCGGGGATTGTTGGTCGGCGCTCTGTTCATCCAACGCCCGACGACGCAGGGCCTCCAGCCGCTCGAGGGACAGATTCAGTTCACGGTCGCCGAACCGTTCCTGAAGGGCCCGGCGAATGGTGGCGCGCTGCTCGGCGGCCAGCATTTCTTCGACTTCATCCCGTGACAGCTTGTCCACGGTAAGGGAGGTGGCGACCGGCGGCACGAATATGCGCCGAAGCCGGACGGTCCACTTGCGATACCAGTCGGGGAAGACCGTTTTCCCGATCAACGGCAGGCTGTAAAACCAGCCGAGCGACTCCACCGCAACATAGGGCGTAACCACATTTTCTTTCAAATCGTGCAGCAGCTCATGCCCCGCATGGAGCAGTTTGGTCCCGGCTTGGTGCCTGGACAGCAGTTGACCGTGATAGGTTCGGGGGACCTCGCGCACCGCATTCTTGGCCTTCATGATCACTGGAAACTGATCGGTGTCGTGATGGCTGCCCAGGGCCCGGTAACGGATAAAGACGGTGAAAAAGCCGGCAAAGCCGAACGTGTCATAATCCCCGACGGCCTCCAGGTGGCGCCGGAACGACTCGGACCGCACATCGATGCAGAAGATCGCCTGGGCCTGGGGCCGCACCACCCGTTGGCCGTCTTTTACAGCAGCCTGCAGATTGGAAAGATTGGGCCTGAGCTTGCCGATCAGTTGTTCCTGGTAGCCGGCCTCAAACGCTTTGAGCCACACCGGCCCGTGGTCTGATTCCGAGAAAGCATCGATCCACTCCAGCAGCACCCTCAGCTCCTGCGGCGCTGTTTCCATCAGGACGTCGGGGGCGATCTCCAGGGCGTTGGCGAGGGTCCGCAACCGCCAGGCCGCAGCCAGCTGTGTCGTGTGATCACGGCGGGGCCCGAATTGCGCTGCGTATCTGTTTTGAGGGGCTCGCGTCGCCCCCTCATCCGGCAACGCCGGATGAGCCTCTCCCTCACACGCGCTGTGCGCGCTGGGTCGCCCCTTCGGGCTCCCGCGCCTCTGCATGTCGGCCGAAATCGCGCCGAAATTTCCATCGATCCCGAGTGCTTCCCGGCAGACCTTCTGGACCAGCTCGCGTTCATACCAAACGCGCACCGCAAGGTACTGCACCAGATCGACGGGATAGACCTGCTGCCATTCATAGTCCCTCTGATCGGCCCGCCATTTGATGAAGCCCGCCCAGCCGGGCAGGGCCGCCAGATGCAGTGAGAGATAGTCCTGCCAGACCTCAGAAGGGATGCCGAGCGCCGCAAGGTGCTCGAGCAGCGCATCCTCCGGGGATGTCGGCAGGCCGGCGATTTTCTGTCGACTGTCCGCGATCCCGCAGGGGGACCATTCCTGTTCGGCCAGAAATTTCCAGGCCCCGTAAAAACCATTTTCCCGGCCAGGCATGGGCCACGTGGCATGCCCTTCGTCTAAAAAGGCCTCACACCATTTAATCGATTCTCCATTGATCTGGTCCATTATCTGACTGCCCAGGGTGTAGTCGCACCACGCCGCCAGTGTCGAACGCCGACCGAGAGCGGTCCGCTCCTCATGGACGCCGGCCTCCAGGCTCTCCCGAATTGCCGGGGGATTCAGCGCAGGGGTGAGATGGTCCGCCAGGGTTTTGATAAGAGTCCGATCCGGGCGACGATTGATCTGGGCGTCGAGCGTCTCTTCGGCCGGGGCCGTGATCCCCTGAAGCAGATGGGCTCGAAGCACTTCGAAGTGGGAGATCTCGCGCGCCCCCAGCGCCACATGCTTGTCGTGCACAAGCGTCTTTAGCGCAGCGTCGATATGATGCGGACGAATCCTGCCGGAGCGGACATAGCCCCGAAAGAGCTCATTGGACAGATAGCCTTTCCCTCCCAGGAGTTGATGGCCCCGGCGCACGGCGTCCTCAAAATGGAGATCTTCCAGGCCATGCAGCGGATTGTGATGGACAAAGGTGCGCATGGGCCAGTACTGGGAGATGATCTCGCTGGAGAGCAGGATCAGCCCTCTGAGCTGCATCCGCCGTGTTTCGCTGTACGGTGCTGTTTCTACTTGTTCCATAGCATTAACTCCATGGCCGTCCGATAGCTGTTCGTCAGCGTGTCGGACTCGAAGAATCCGTACGGCGTGATGCCGAGGGCCAGCAGGATCAACAGCACGATCAGCAAGGGGGCGACTTCGGTGGGACGTAAATCCTCATACCAAATGTCCGAGCGGTGCGGGCCGAAGAGAAGCCGTTGCATCAGCCTGAACAAATACCACGACGCTGCAAGCCAAGTGAGCAGGATGACCATTAGATCCCAGGAGATGACGATGGACGGGTGGAGCAGTATGGCCATGTAACCGGAAAACAGGCCGAATGGAGGCAGGCCTACGGCCGCCATCACCAGCAGTGACAGCAAGATGGCAAAGCGGGGCATGGGCCGCGCCAGCCCGCCGATCTGGTTCAGATCGAGGTCGCCATACCGCACCTGCACGCGATGCCATGCCAGGAACAGCCCGCCGATGACAAGCGCCACCGCGCTGGTGTACACGGCCGCCTGGGGAGTAGAGGTCCCGGTGACCGCCAGATACCACCACAGAATGGAAAAGAAGGCGAGGCTGGCGTACGCCAACAGGCGAGTTACTCTGAACTGAACCAGGGCTTTGAGCGACCCATAGAGGGCGCCGAACAATGCCAGCACGCTCACGCCTTTGAGAAACTCCGCGGGCATTTCGGGAAGAAGGCCCATCAGCCCGTACAGCCCCACGGTCGGCAGCAGGATGGCAAGGCACATGGGCAAATATCCTGGCAGACGGGTCAGGGCGGCCACGTAGACCCCATGCAGGGGAAACAGAGGGATCATGAGAGCAGCAACAAAAAATAGGGTGATGTTTGCAGCCGACAGTTCCCTCGTCCAAACCGCCGCAGGCAGGACCAGGCCAAGGGCGATCAGACCTGCGACATACGGGAAGAGCCTGCTCGTATCCAGCCGATGGGCCACGCGCGTGAAGCCCCGCCCGAGTCTGAGAGCGAGGGCATCCACATAGAGGCGGTTCATGAAGAACAGATAGAAGCGGGTCTGCACCCCGTTCACCCAATCCGGCATTCGAAGCGATCGTCCATGACCCTTCGCATAGATGAAGACCCAGCCCAGGATGACGGCCAGGGCCGTCGCTCCTACCATGACATCGAACAGCCACCTCGGCAAGGCGGCGGCCTGGAAGTACGCGGCTACCTCGCCCGGAGCCGGATAGAGGAAATAGGTGAAGGCCTGCACCGCCAGCAGATAGGTCGAGACCACCAGGAGCAGTGTTAGGAGCATGAGCGCCGCCACCTTCCGTGAGGCGACCGCCCGTAGACGGTAGAGCGTCAGGATCGCCTGGGAGGAGGTGACCCAACTAAAGAAAAGAAAAATCACGACTCCCTGCGAATTCCTCAAGGGGAGGCTCAAGACGCCGTGGGCGGCCAGCAGAATGATCAGGGGGAGGATGAGCGTCGTGATAAATCCGGTGAGCCAGGTCAGGAGCGAAAAGTCCGTCTGCTCCACGGTTTCGTCTTTGGGAGGGAGCCTCGGTTCCTGGCGAGCCGCATGGATCACATGGCCGCAGTTGAGGAAGATCGTGGCCTTGAACAGACCGTGCGCGATCAGATGAAAAACCGCCAGGGCGAAGGCCCCCAGCCCACACTCCATGATCATATAGCCCATCTGCCCGATAGTGGAGTAGCCCAGCGTTTTTTTAATGTCGTTCTGGGTCAGCATCATGCCCGCTCCCAGCAGCGCCGTCATCGCGCCGATGGCGAAGACCAGATGCAGGGTTGTCGGGCTGAGGCCATAGAGCGGGGCGAGACGATTCAAGAGGAAGCCA
>Ga0209055_1002348_pt1 | contig 12032 bp, 8 predicted proteins | sample GraSoiAngelo_110_FD_185875 | JGI IMG/M metagenome (GOLD analysis project Ga0209055, IMG submission 185875) | Grasslands soil microbial communities from the Angelo Coastal Reserve, California, USA - 14_0903_12_30cm (SPAdes) (version 2) | ecosystem: Environmental > Terrestrial > Soil > Grasslands ... | reverse complement strand
TACGCCCGGAATCGTGTGGCAGCATTGTCAAGAAGTAGCAGGGCAAGCCGTACACGCGCGTTCCGACCGTCTTCAATGTAGCGACGAGCTTCATCCAGTTGGAAGAGAATATAGACGAGACGCTCCATATCCGCGATACTCAAAGCCCCGTCAGCCGAAGAAGCTGCACGGACATTCCCTATCAAGAAAGGTATAGGGATGCGATGGTGGTATGACGTAATGAGGCCAGTATGATGCGATTTGCTGGAATGGCCGGTTGTGTTCCTCATGCTCCCGCCAATAATCCTTTTCTCCCGACTTTTCTTTTTCGTCCTCACCGGATCGCCCAACTAACGGCGCAACGGTATACGTGTTGTGCGCAACGTCAGCAAATCTCTCGGTGGCTTCTATGATCGTTTCCGAAGTCAGAGTGCTCGGAAATGTAATCCGAAGAGAGTGTTGAAACCCGTCGAGCATGATGTGTAGAACAAATTTATGAACTGATCTGGTGTATTTCAGTATCCGTTCGTAATCGAAATATCTTGAGAGATGCCTGGTACTAATCGTGATGTCGTAAATAAAGTCAGGGCCTAGCTGCGCTTTGGGCTTTCGATCCCGAACATAAGGGCGCGCCGAATAATACAAGTCGACGTTCTCCGTCCTTGCAGTCACGAAGTGGCTGTACACATCGTTCTTCGAAAGATCGTTTGCAAAGTGACAGCGATCGCTGTAACTGGTGCAGAACTTCCAGAACCCTTGATCGAAGTCCCGCATGAACTGCTCCAACCGATCTACGTCATAAGCATGAAGGGCGCGGCAATGCGCTACCCGGTTGCGGATGGGCAGGATCTCCTCAAACCTCATACGCAACAATCTCTTCGTGGTGAAATATGATTCAAACAGTTTCCACAGCTTCGAATCGAAGATGATCTTCAACAACGAATCGAAGGAGATGAACCACAACGGATCGTTCTCGGGAGTGGAAATGTGCGGGTGCCGCTTGTCTTTCGCAACGTACTTGTTGGTCAAATTTACTGGGAACTTAGCCCGTTTTAGAGCGCTCTCTGCTTCATTCCACCAATCCGCTCCGTAATAGGCCCTAAGCTCCAGGTACGCCATCTCCCTGGTCCAAGTTTCAAGCTGATACAGACGCAAGAACGCTCTGAAGGTGTCGTCGCTCACTTCGGGCGGCAAATCTAACTTGCGAAGTCTCATTGCTAGGCTAAGCGTCCCCACAATTGACGTGTGGAAAAGTTCTCATTATAAGGCCACTCATGATTTATCAGGGGTTCCGCCCGAGTGACGGGGCGCCCGGAAACAATCCATCTGGTCGTGCAACGCGCTTATCAGAAACTGACCACTACCTCTTTTTCAGGTGCCTTGCCATCGCCACAGCACGAAGCATGGTTGATTCTCGACCCGCGAAGCCTACGCCGCACCCTCACGCCCTGCGGCAGTTCCTGCTCTCGGGGCTGGCGGGCTCGCCGCGTTGCCCCGCCACCTCGTGCCTCTTCGGCATAACCGTATCCTAGCTCCGAATTATCAGGTTGCGAGAATGTATCAAATAGTTGAAACGGCACCAGGAGTTTGCCACTTGTCTCGCGACGTAGTTGCGAGTTCTGCGCATTTTCTTTGGCATCGCGCAGTTTTCCGGTTGACGGCTATTCCTGCGGAGGTAACATGAGGTGCAAAGCCCGCCAAGAGCTTTGCAGAAGCGGCTGACTCTAACATCGTGACGCTCTGTCTCGTCTCAACGACCGGCTCTTGTCCCGTGAGGCTATGGCTCACGCCCCCGACGCGCTGTCTTACGTCCACGCTCGCAAGCCCTTTAGAATCCGCAGTTGCAAAAAACGCCTCTGTAAGCCCTCTGGAATCCGCATTTGCAAAATCATTGGACTTAAAGTCTCCTGAAATCAACACTTACAGAAAATGTGGGGCCCCCTCCCATCCTTTATCTCTTACCCTTTGCCCTTTGCGTCTTACGGCCCCCCTCCTTGCCTTTTCCAATCTTCGTCTGTTCATCTGCGTTCATCAGCGTTCATCTGTGGTTGCACTGCCTCCTTGCAACCTCCCTTGCGGATCGCGCGTATCTATGCTTAGGTTGAGAACGATGAGGGTGCGAGTGCCGTTTCGGGAGCCGGTTACCGTGGCGCTGGATACCCTGCGCGCGCACAAGCTGCGCTCGTTTCTGATGCTTCTGGGCATTATCCTGTCGGTTTCCACGCTGATTGTGGTGGTCGGGCTGATCGAGGGCACCAACCGCTACATCGCCAGCCGGGTGGCCAACCTGGGCGCCAACGTTTTTCTCGTGGTCCGCTTCCCGATCATCACCGAGGCCGAAGCGTTCATCAAGGCCACGCGCCGCAACAAGAACGTTACCTGGGAAGACTACGAAGCCCTGCGCGATACTCTGACCCTGCCGCGGAACGTAGGCGTCGAGGTGCGTAACCCCGGCAAAGTGCGCGCCGGCACGGAAACCCTGGAAGAGATCGACATCCGCGGCGTCACGGCCAGCATCGGTCAAATGGACATCGAAGAGCCTGCCGCCGGCCGCTACATCTCCGACGGTGATAACGAGCATCGCGCCATGGTCACACTGCTGGGCTCCGAGGTGGCCAGCAAGCTTTTCCCCGGCCTCGACCCCCTGGGCCGGACCGCGCAAATTGATGGAAGGCCTTTCCAGGTGGTCGGCGTGGCCAAGCCTATCGGCACGGTGCTGGGGCAGTCGCAAGATTCTTTCGCCTACATCCCCATCCAGACGTTTCTGAAGATCTATGGCGGCAACCGCACTCTGTGGGTTAATGTCCAGGCGCGGGGGCCGGAGTGGATGGCGCGGACGCAGGACGAGGCGCGGGTGCTGATGCGTGCCCGCCGCCACCTGCGCCCCAACGAAGACGACAGCTTCGGCATTATCAGCTCGGAGTCGTTTATGGACCTCTGGAAGCGGCTCACCGGCGCGATTGCGGCCACGGCGGTCGGCGTGGTCTCCGTCTTCCTGGTGATCGGCGGCATCGTGATCATGAACGTCATGCTGGCCAGCGTCACCGAGCGCACCCGCGAGATCGGCATCCGCAAGTCGCTGGGCGCGCGCCGTCGCGACATCCTGCTGCAGTTCTTGATGGAGGCGGCAGTGATGGCGGCCATTGGCGGCGCCATCGGCATCGGGTTGGCCTATCTGATTTCCGGCCTGGTGGGCGCCACCACGTCGGTGCCGATGTTCGTGCCGCTCTCCGCGGTGGTTATCGCTCTAACCGTCTCCACCGCGGTCGGCCTGTTCTTCGGCATCTATCCCGCGCGGAAAGCGGCGCGACTGGACCCCATCGAAGCGCTGCGCTTCGAGCTTTGAGGAGCGAAAGAGACGCAAGTGCGGACTCACCTCGGCGAAAACGCGCGGATGGCTTTGATCACGCTGCGGGAAAACAAGCTGCGCTCGTTCCTCACCGTTCTCGCCGTGGTCATTGGCATCACCGCGGTCATTGCCGTGATCTCGATTCTGGTCGGCCTGGACCGCGACATTCGCGCCACGCTGAATGATTACGGCACCGATACCCTGTTTGTCTTCAAGTTTTCTCCCGGGATACACACCGGCCGGCTGACCCAGGAGGAGCGCACGCGCAAGCCGCTCACGTTTGAGGATGCCATGGCGATCCAGGAACAGTGTCCTTCCATCAAGGCGGTGGCCGTGCACATCTTCCCCCGCGTGGGCACCGGCATGAGGGTTCAGCGCACGGCCCGCTATCACAACAAGGAAGTCTTCAACATCGACTACGCCGGCACGCTTCCTTCGGCCGAGGAAGTTTATTCCCAGCGCATGGACCGCGGCCGCTTCTTTACTGAAGTCGAGAACCTGCATCGCGCCGATGTCGCGGTGCTCGGCTACGATTTGGCCCAGGCTCTCTACCCGGGCGAAGAGCCCATCGGCAAGCCCATCCTGGTGGCAGGGATCACCTACGAGGTGGTCGGGGTGCAGGCGCGGCACAAAGGGCAATTCTTCCGCAATGAATCGAACGACAAGGCGGTTCTGGTCCCCTACCGCGCCTACCGCAAACACCACCCCAATGAGGACGAGCATTACATCGGCGCACTGGCCTACGACGGCCGCAAGGCCGCCGCCGAGGATGAAATCCGCGGCCTGCTTCGCCGCCGGCGCAACGTGCCCCGGGACAAGCCCGACACCTTCGGCGTTTCCAGCGCCGAGCAGATCACCAATGAGTTCCGGCAAATCACCGGCGCAGTCGCGCTGTTGATCTTTGTGATCAGCTCGATCGGGCTGCTGGTGGGCGGCGTGGGCGTGATGAACATCATGCTGATGTCGGTCACCCAGCGCACGCGCGAGATCGGCGTGCGACGGGCCATCGGCGCGCGGCGCCGCGACGTCACCTGGCAATTCCTTACCGAAGCCATGACGCTCACCGGGGCCGGCGGGGTGATTGGCGTGCTGCTGGGCGTCGGCATCAGCTTGCTCATCAACGCTACGCTGCCCCAGTTGCCTTCGGCGGTGCCGCTGTGGGCGGTCGTCGTGGGGGTGCTGGTGGCTATGAGCGTCGGGCTGTTCTTCGGGATGTACCCCGCAGTGAAAGCGGCGCGGCTGGATCCAGTCGAGGCCTTGCGCTATGAATAGGTGGTTTACGTTTCTTGCGCCGGGGTTGGCTTCTGCTGTAACCTGGAAAGGCTATGGACGAACGCGATTTTCGCACTAAATCTGAGGCGGCACTCGAGTCGCTGCGCCGGCGGCTGCTGGAACTCGGCGATGAGTACGGCTTTGAAGTGGAAGGCGAAGGCGGCAAGCTGGAACTCCTGTTTGAAGAACCCGAGGAAGCTAAGTTCGTGATCAGCCCGAACGCTCCTGTGCGCCAGATCTGGATCTCCGCGCTGGCCACCAGCTTCAAACTGAGCTGGTCAGACGGGGCCGGGGCATTTGTGCTGGAAAAGACCAGCGAAAACCTTAACCAGGTGATGGGCCGCATCCTCACCGAGCAACTCGGCACTGCGGTTGCGGTCTAACCCCGATGCGCCGCGCACCCGCCTGCCTTCTGGTCCTTTCGGTGGCTGCCTCGTGTTTTGCCTTGAGCTGCGCTAAAGGGCCGGCCGAGGTCACCGCGCAGAGCACCCCATTGCCCCGGGCGAACATGGTGGTGTCCCCGCGCGCCTACGTCTCTCTGCAACCCGTTCCGAGGGGCCGCACGTTTGAGCTCGCCCTGGTCGCCAAGATTCGCCCCGGCTTTCACATCAACGCGCATGAGGTCTTGGAGGACTATCTGATTCCCACCGCGCTCGAGGCTGAGCTCCCGGCCGGGTTCCGCGCGCTGGAGACTGTTTATCCGCCCGGGGTGCTGCGCAAGCTCAGGTTCTCTGCCACGCAACTTTCCGTTTACGAGGACAGCGTCACCCTGCGGATGAAACTGCAGGCGCAGCCGGACGCGCCGCTGGGCCCGAACAAACTGCCGCTGACGCTGCGCTATCAGGCTTGCAACGAGGAGGCGTGCCTCCCGCCGGTGAAGCTTCCGGTGACGGCGGAATTTGAGATCGCCCCTGCCGGCGCTGCTGCCCGCCCTGCCAACCCTGACATCTTTGCGGCCCCTCCGCGGCCGAAGACCTCTTCGCCGCAACGAAATGCTCGGGGCACCGTTGCGCGAATCGAGTGTACCCGCGCCGATGTCATTTGGGAGTCTGCCATGGCGGACGACCCCGCTCTGGGCGGGGTCTAAGAGAGATGCCTCGCCCTCGACGATTTCTTGCTGGCCCGGGAGGGCATAGCTTTCCGTTTGCAGTTAGCGCGCGGCAGGGGCAGAGGCGGACGAGTCATCAGTGGGCTGCATAGCCGGCAGGCAGCGGCGCAGCCGGCCAACGACGCGTTGCTGGCCGAGAGCGACCATCGTGTCGAATAGCGGGGGCGCGACTCCCTGGCCGACAATCGCCACGCGCGTCGCATTGATCAGCAGGGCCGGCTTGACGCCTTCAGCCGCCGCGAGCTCGCGCAGCGCGCGGTCGCAGGCGTCGTGATTCCAGTCGGGGAGAGCTTCGAGAGCGTCGGCGAGCTTGCCCAGCAGTGCCGGCAACCGCTCGTCTTTCCAGAACTTCTCCCGCGCCTGCGGATCGTATTCAAAGGTATCGCTGAAGAACGCCCGCGCCCAAGTGGAAAAATCAGTGAGCAGACGCGTCCGCGGCCGCAGCAAATCCACGGTCCGCGCGAACCACTCGCGCTTCGTACTTGCCCATTCCGGCTGCCACAATCCAGCGCGGGTCAGCTCAGCTTCTACGTGGGGCAACAGTTCGTCAATCGGCAGTTTCTGCAGGTACTGCGTGTTGAACCATTCGAGCTTGGCGCGATCGAAGATGGCGTTGGTACGGCTGACGCCGGCAAGCGAAAAGCGGCTGATCAGCTCCGCAGTGCGCAGGTACTCGGCGTCGTCGCCGGGTGACCAGCCCAGCAGCGCCAGGAAGTTGCGAAACGCCTCGGGGAGGAAACCCTCAGCGGCGTAGGAGCCGACGCTAGTGGCGCCGTGGCGCTTCGAGAGCCGGGTGCGGTCCGGGCCCAGAATCAGCGGCACGTGCGCAAACACCGGCGGCGCAGCGCCCAGCGCGCGGTACAGCAGCGACTGCTTCGGCGTGTTCGAGAGGTGGTCCGCGCCGCGAATCACGTGGGTGATGCGCATTTCGATGTCGTCCACCACGGCGGCCAACTGGTAGGTGGGCAATGGCAGTTCGGAACCCGGCTTCGGCGAGCGCAGCAGGACAAAATCTTCGATCTCCTCGTTGGAGACTTCGCGCGACCCGAAGACGGCATCTTCAAATTTTGTGGTGCCAGGCAACGGCACGCGAAAGCGAATGGCCGGCTTCTGCTCGCTTGACGCCGGCCTGTTGTCGCGGCAGCCGCACCGCGTCACCCGCCGTGGCCCGGCCGCCTTCTTTTCCTTTGCCTCGTCTACTTCCTGCGCTTCCTCTGCTACCTCGGCAGCATCGCCACCGCCATACTTCTCGGGCGGGCAATAGCAGAGGTAGGCCGCACCGGCGGCCACCAGCTTCTCCGCCGCAGCGCGATACACTTCGAGCCGCCGCGACTGGAAGTATGGCCCTTCGTCCCAGTCCAGGCCCAGCCAGCGCAGCCCTTCCAGGATGCCCTCCACCAGTTCGGGGCGGTTGCGCTCGACGTCGGTATCTTCCACGCGCAGGATGAACGTGCCGCGTTCGTGCCGGGCGAAAAGCCAGTTGAACAGCGCCGTGCGCGCGCCGCCCACGTGCAAATAACCGGTGGGCGAAGGCGCGAAGCGCACGCGCGGACTGCGGGTAGAGTCAGAAGGCTGGCGAGGAGTCGTCACGGGTCCGGTTAGGTCTCTGCTAAGGATGACAAACAATTCATCTTAGCTGAACCGCCAGGGAAAGGCGAGCTAACCGGTGACGCGGTCATGGGTGATTAGCACTTGAAGGGCTCGAGAAACTGCGCAGTGAACGAGACGGAGTGGGGGGCATGTGCGCGGTCCAGAGTTGCCGCATCCTTCTTGACCACACCGTCACGCCAGTCGTTATCCAGTTGCCGGAACGTGTCTTCGGGCGAGCCCCGCGCGGGTAGACTCTACGTCGCCGGGGGCGGCGAGTTGGCCGGCGTCCGCTGCGCGGCCAGGAGAGGGGAAAGAAACTGCGAACGCAGGAAGAGGAAGCCAAGGCATTGGCTTCCTCCTCTTAGGTGTCGCGCATTCCCGAGTGATGCCTTCTGGTCTCGAACATTTTCCTTCGAAGCTGCCAAAGTATTTATTGGCGCCTGTACTCTGCTCTGCCAGACCCCCCATCATCACGGAACCGGTTTCCAGCCCGTCCAAGCTCCTTTGTCCGGGTCCATGAAGTCCAGGTACCGATTTGATGGATTGGCTTTTTCGGTGGCGAGCCAAACTCTCACCGTGTGGCCCCCGCTGTTCCCGAGGAAATTGAAATCTTCAAAGACAAAGCTAAAACGCGGGTCGGCCTGATTCAGCACCCAATCTGGTAGTAAGGAGTAGGGAACGGGCGACAGGAAGTGACTGTCGCTCCGCACCGCATTCGCTATCACCTGTTGAAAGCACTTATTCATGGCCCTGCTGACGTTGAGCCGCCCACTTGTCCGCGTCTTGCCAGAAAGCGATGGTTTGGGATCAACGCTGTCGAGAATCAGCTTCCTCAGACTGGCCGTATCCTGATCGCATGCGGAAAGAACCAGGAGAGCGGCACCGGAGACGTGCGGCGCCGCAAAGGAGGTGCCGCTGTCAAATTGGTACCCTCCGCTGATATTGGTCGACAGTATATTTACTCCTGGCGCCGCTAGGTCTACTACGGTGGCGCCGTAATTGGAGTCCCAGGCTAGGGAGTCCTTGTTATCAGTGGAGGCGACGGCCAGAATGTTGGTCTGGCCAAAGATGGCGCTAAAGCTCGCTGGGTAGCTCGCAGCCATGCTGATATCTATACCGTTATTGCCGGCGGATGCGACAAACAGCATGCCGTTGTCACCAGCCTTTTGGATCTCCTTGTAATACTCCATGCACCCTACCTCGTAGCTTGAGTCACATCCATGCCCGTTGGAACTCAAGTTGATAACGCGCACGTTGGCGAGCCCGCCCCGGGTGGCGAAGAACTGCTTGACCTGTACCACGAACTCGATGCCGTACATTGTGTTGCGTACCCCCCATAGTTGTTGGCGTCGTTCACCTTTACGGCCATGATCCTGGCCGTCCAGTTCACTCCGACGACTCCATTGCTGACGGTTCCCGTCAAGGCCTTCCCCGATGCGCCGATAATGCCGGAAATCTTGGTGCCATGCGAGCCAAGGTGGTCATCGTAGGGATTGCACGCTTTGGAGTAATCAGCACTTGTGAAACTAAGGATTTTGCGAGCCTCGATGACATTAAAACCGTGTGTTCCTCTAGGGCATGTGAACTGCATGCCGCCTATGGTAACGGTGAATTCCTCTGGCGCGGACCACAAATTATCCCTCAGGTCGGGATGGTCGTAAGCGATGCCGGTGTCCAAGACCGCAACAACATTCGCCTTTGAGCCGGTCGAGTAAGACCACGCCCGACGGGCACTGATGTCCGAGCCGGCAGTGCCGGGAGTGCCGACACCAATGGGCTGGCCCGTATTGTTAAGTCCCCACAGCTGATGGAACATCGGGCCTTGGGTGGGGTCCGCAGCCGTTTGCGCCCAGGACGGCAGGGCGGCGATAACAAGCAAGAGCAAAATACTCCCTAATTTTCTGCACGAACTCCTCACAGGTTCCCCCTGAAGAAGCACAGCCTTTACGTTTGTGTTCACATTCACGGTCTTTCTCCTTTGCTTCGAAGTTTGAGCGTCTTTGGGTCTTTCTAGCCCCTCAATCCATAACGCGAGAATCCGGTCCGAAAGGGCTCACGGTATTTGCGGAAAATGGTAGTTTCGAGAATCCGCCGAACGGCGGGCCGAGGGGACTAAACGTGGGAAGCAAGGTTGGCAAAGGCAAATGACTGGTGTCAGGGGATTTAGCTTGACAGTCGTTGGCGAGGAAGAGTAATAGTTTGGATCATTTCAACTAAATAAGGCTCATTGCTCAAGCCTTGGAAGAGAGATTTTCGCAGCCCCTTGGAGGCTTAGATTCCTATTGGGAGCGCGCGATGATCGAAAGGGCCGTCTATCCTCCCGGTCATTGGTTTGATACTTCCATCTTCGGCGGCTAAAGACTTCGCGCGGTCTGTGCGGCAGTGCATTTCGCCCACCGGAACCAGGTCATCCACCGGGATCTGAAGCCTGCCAACATTTTGGTGACCTCCGAGGGGGTGCCCAAACTGCTGGACTTCGGCATTGCCAAGCTGCTGAACCTGGAATTCTCTTCCCAGACCCTGCTGGTCACCCGCACCGGTTTACAGCCCATGACCCCAGAATACGCCAGCCCGGAGCAGGTGCGTGGAGAGCCGATCACCAACGCAACGGACATTTACTCGCTGGGAGTGTTGCTTTACAAACTGCTGACCGGCCATCGGCCGTACCGTCTGAAGCGCCAGACTCCTTTGGAGATCGAGCGGGTGATTTGCGAGGAGGACCCGGAAAAGCCCAGCACCGCTATCAGCCGGGTGGAAGAGATAACCTCCTCCGAGGGAAGCACAATCACCCTCACACCTGAGCTGGTGAGCCAAACGCGCGAGGGTCGGCCGGAGGAATTGCGCCGACGTCTGCACGGAGATCTAGACACGATCGTGCTGATGGCTCTTCGTAAGGAGCCGCAGCAACGCTATGCCTCGGTGGAGCAGTTCTCCGAAGACATCCGGCGGCACCTGGAGAGCCTGCCGGTAACGGCTCGGCCAGCCACCTTCGGCTACCGCAGCTCCAAGTTCGTTCAGAGGCACAAAATAGAAGTAGCAGCGGCCGTACTGGGCGTGCTTACGCTGATTGGCGGCATTGCAGCCACCACCTGGGAGGTGCGCAAGGCCAGGACCGAGATGAACCAAGTCCGCCTCAAACCCCGCCGCTCTGTGGCTGTGCTTGGCTTCAAAAACCTCTCGGGCCGGCCGGATGAGGCCTGGCTTTCCACGGCGCTCTCCGAAATGCTCACCACGGAACTCGCTGCTGGGGAAAAGCTGCGGACCATCGCCGGCGAAAACGTCGCCCGAACCAAGATTGACCTTTCGCTCGCCGATGCCGACAGCTATGCCCCGGATACCCTGGCGCGCATCCGCAAGAACCTGGGGACTGATTACGTTGTTCTCGGCTCGTATCTCGCCCTGGGAAAAGATTCGGGCCGGACACTCCGCTTGGACTTGCGGCTTCAGGACGCCGCGGCTGGGGAGACGCTTACCTCGGTGTCGGCATCTGGAGCGGAAGCCGAAGTCTCTGATCTGGTTGCGCGCACGGGGGCTATTGTCCGAGAAAAGCTTGGTGCCGGGGCGATTTCGGCGGCTGAGGCCGCTGCTGTGCGTGCCTCGCTGCCGTCGAATCCCGAGGCCGCCCGGCTTTATTCCGATGGGCTGGCCAAATTGCGAGTTCTTGATGCGCTCGCCGCCCGAGACTTGTTGCAGAAGGCGGTGGCTGCCGATCTGAACCATGCCCTTGCCCACGCAGCCTTGGCTTCGGCCTGGTGGCACCTGGGTTATGAGCAGAAGGCCAAGGAGCAGGCCCAGAGAGCATTTGACCTTTCAGCGAACTTGTCGCGCGAGGAGCGGCTTTGGGTGGAAGGTAGGTATCGCGAAACCGCCAGGGAATGGGACAAAGCCGTTGAGATCTACCGGACGCTCTTCGGCTTCTTCCCCGATAACCTCGACTACGGCCTGCGGTTGGCCAGCGTGCAGACTTCTGCCGGGAAGGGGCAAAATGCCCTCGCCACGCTTGAGGCGCTCCGGAAGCTCCCTCCCCCCGCTTCAGAAGACCCGCGCGTCGACCTCGAGGAAGCCTTCGCGGCCAAATCGCTGGGAAATTTCAAGCGGGAGCAAGCAGTGGCAGCGAAAGCGGCGGAAAAGGGGGCGGCACAGGGTGCGCGGCTCCTGGTTGCTCGAGCGCGCAGGGAAGAGTGCTGGGCCCTTGCGAATCTTGGCCAACCGAAACAGGCGATAGCCTCTTGCGAGGATGCGAAACGCATCTCTACTGAGGCGGGTGATCGAGCTGGCCTAGCACATTCGTTAAAGGATATCGGGGCGGTGCTCTTTAATCAAGGGGACTTTGCCGGGTCAAAGACGAAGAATGAAGAGGCCCTCTCGGTTTTTCGCGAGACCGGAAACAAGAGAGACATGGCCGCGGCACTTGACAACATCGCCACCACACTCGCGGTGCGGGGGGATTACGCTGGGGCAAAGAGGATGTCAGAGGAGGCGTTGGCAGTCTTCCGCGAAACTGGCGCTAAACCCGACGCCGCTCTTACCCTGAACAACATCGGGGACGATCTCCTTTCCCTGGGGGACCTCGCCGGGGCACGAAGGATGTTTGAGGAGTCCCTGGCAATGTTCCGCGAAATTGGCGACAAGAGTCAGACGACGCTCGCGCTAGTCAATTTGGGGTTGACACTCTACTCCCAGGGGGACCTGAGCGGGGCAAAGAGGAGGTCGGAGGAGGCGCAGTCTATGTTT
>Ga0209055_1002346_pt1 | contig 12035 bp, 8 predicted proteins | sample GraSoiAngelo_110_FD_185875 | JGI IMG/M metagenome (GOLD analysis project Ga0209055, IMG submission 185875) | Grasslands soil microbial communities from the Angelo Coastal Reserve, California, USA - 14_0903_12_30cm (SPAdes) (version 2) | ecosystem: Environmental > Terrestrial > Soil > Grasslands ... | reverse complement strand
GACATCGCCGGCACCTGCGAACTCGTGAAGCGGGTGATGTGGAACGGCCAGGAGGTCGTCCCTCCGGCGATCGGGGTTGGTTAGAGCGCGCCGATCCTTGCCTCTTCGGCGGCGGTCAGCCCCTTTAGCGCGAAGGCGGTCGGCCACATCTGGCCTTCGTCGAGGTTCGCCTTATCGCTGAAGCCGAGCGTCGCGTACCTCGTCTTGTACTTCTGCGCGTTTTGGAAGAAACAGACGACATTGCCGTCCTTGGCATACGCCGGCATCCCGTACCAGGTTTTTGGCGAGAGGGCTGGCGCGTGGGCTTTGACGATCGCCTGGATCCGCTCGCCCATGGCGATCCGGCTGCGGCAGCGCAGCGATTTTCGCGAGCACGGCGCTTTCCCCGTCCCCCTTGTCCGCACGCCGGCCGCAGCGCGCGTCCGCCTTCAGCTCTTGGACGCGCTCCCTCATCGCGACTCGTTCCTCGTCCGTGAATCCCTTCGACTTCTTTCCAGTCGCGGTGGTGTTCTTGGGGGACTTATGTGCGCCCTTCTTTGCAGGCTTCATAGTATTTTCATTTTCTAACCTGAGGGGCTCAACGCATGCCGCATACCGTGCAATCACAGAATTACTCGTCGTGCAGTCCGCGGGGCATTGTCGCCTGAAGCTGGATCTCGCGGCCTACCGAAACGCGACCACGACGCACGCTGTCAGGAGCAGCAGTAGGGCCGCCTGCACGCGGTAGTTGCGCCACACCGGGACCGCTCTGAGGCGCTCGCTCTCCGCGCGAAAGTAGGCCGCGGTCCAAATGACCGAGTCGACGCGCTCGGCGGGGTGGCCGCTCCACAGGCTCACCCCGATCAGTATCGCTGCGTCGATGAGTAGCAGCACCGGGGCAACGTAGAGGAAATGCAGGTGCACCCGGTGGAATACCACGTTGGCCAGGAACAGCCCGATTCCGCAGGCCGTCCCAACCAGCAGCGTCGCCCTCGCGCCGGCGACGTTCGCGCCGCGCCAGAAGAGCCCCACCACAAACAGCGCGACGATCGGCGGTACCGCATATGCGAGCATCGCCTGCAGGTACTGCCACAGCGACGGGAAGTGCTCGAGCTGCGGCGCCCACAGCATCGCCACGAGCAGCAGCACGGCAGCACACAGGCGTCCGATCCGGACCACTTTCCGGTCCGAGAGCGTCGGTGCGATGCGCCGGATGATGTCCATGGTAATGAGGGCGGAAGTGGAGTTGAGGGTCGAGGCGACCGAGGCCATGGTCGCCGCCGCAAAGCTCGCAGCCACGAGTCCCAGCAGCCCCGCCGGCAGCAGCCTGAACACCAGCGACGGATAGACCAGATCAGCTCGCGGGAGATGCGGGAAGAGCACGATCGCGCAGGTGCCAGGCAGCACCATGAGGAACAGCACCGGCAGCTTGAGGAACCCCGCGAACAGGGCACCCGCGCGTCCGTGCTCGAGCGTGCGGGCGGAGAGCACGCGCTGCACGATGCACTGGTTGGTGCACCAGTAGTAGAAGCCGAGCACCGGAATACCTAACAGCAGCCCGGGCCAGGGAACTCCGGGATCACCGGCCGGGCGAATCAAGGAGAGCGCACTCGGTGGGACCGATGTCATGACCGTGTGCCAGCCTCCAGCGTGCGAGAACGCCGCCGACGCGATGACCACGGCGCCGAAGAGGATCAGGACCCCCTGCACGGCTTCGGTGTAGATGACGGCACGCAGTCCCCCGAGGACGGTGTAGAGACCGGCGGCCCCGGCGAGCGCGACGATGATCACCCAGAGCGGACTCCCTGGAAACAACACGCGTATCACCAGAGAGCCGCTGTAGAGCGCTGCGGCCGCATCCACGGTGACGCTCAGAAAAAGCGTCAGGGCCGCAAAGTACAGCCTCGCCCGCCCGTCGTAGCGTCGCTCGAGGAACTCCGGCATGGTGTAAACGCGGCTGCTCAGCACGAACGGCAGCAGAAACACGCAAAAGAACACCAGGATGACCGCCGCCGACCACTCGTAGTCGTATACCGAGATCCCGGTCGCGTAGGCGGCGCCGGCAAGTCCGACGAGGGCGCTCGAGGAGATGTTCGAGGCGAGCAGCGCCAGGCCGATCGCCGGCCAGCGCGAGCCGCGCGAGGCGAGGAAATAATCCTCCGGATGCCGCTGGCGCCGCGAGACCCACGCGCCGAACAGCACGAGCGCCGGGACGTATGCCGCGACGACCACGGTGTCCCACAAGGACGGTAGTGCCCCCGTCGCCCCGTCCACGGCTCCCCCTTGCCCGCTCAGGCGCAGCGCGCCCGCGCTGCATCATCGCTCATGGGCGGTCGCCGCGGGAACGACGCAGACGCACGAAAATTGACAGCGCTGACATTTTGCCTCGCTAATGAAGCATTCGAGGGGGGTGGCCGCACTTGATGCGGCGCGACAGGCTTACGATTACCTCCGCAAGCTCCCGCAGCGTCGCACCCGCCGATCGCCGATCAGGCGACGCCAAAGTCCGAGCTTCGCAAGCTGCCCACCTCAGCGACTGCACTTCCTTGGGTCCGTTCCGATTTCCCCGGACCCGTAGGCCGACCGCCGCGCATCTTTTGTGCGACGCGTGCTACTTGTACCAGCGTTGTCTTTCGAGTTTTACCGAGTTTTTACGCGGTTTGATGCGACTATATTGACAACGCTATCTTCGAGCGTGTATTTCTTGACGCAGACACAGTCAGCAGGGGACTAAGAAATGACTGTTCTCAGGTCTCTGGCGCGATCCGTCGGACGCACCTTGCTCTGTTCTCCGGCCGTTCTTCTCGCCCAACAGGCGCCCCAGACACAACCGGGGCAAGAGGCGCTCCAGGAGGTCGTCATCTCGGTCGAGCGCGTCACGCAGACGCTGCAAAGCTATGCGGGCACGGCGGTTTCCGCCACCCAGAGCCAACTCGATTCCCTGGGACTGGAGAACTTCGTCGACTTGCCCGCGCTGCTGCCCGGTGTGGAGATCTCCAACTACGAAGATAACATCGAGCTCTATGTCCGCGGCATCGGCAGCAACGCCAACACGGAGCTCGGCGATCCGGCGATAGACCCGCACCTCGATGATGTCTACGTCCCACGGCCGCGCGGGCTTGGCGTCGCCTTCTTCGACCTGCAGCGCGTGGAAGTGAACGTGGGTCCTCAGGGCACGATTGGCGGCCGCAATGCACTGGGCGGAACCATCAATATCGTTTCCAGAAAACCGACCCTCGGCAGATGGGACGGCTACGTCGAGTACGCCACGGGGGACTACAGCCACCAGGAAACGCGCGCTGCACTGAACGTGCCGATCGCGGAAATCGCCGCTGCGCGCTTCTCGGTTTACACGTCCAAACACGATCCCTTCGTCAAGAACGTGGGCCCACTGGGGAATCTAAGCGGGTGGGAGTCTCAGGACGATATCGGCGGGCGCACACACCTGCTGCTGCAGCCGGTTGAGCGGCTGTCTGTGCTTTTCACCGGGGACTACCTGCGCTCGAAAGGTACCGGCTCGCGCGGCGTCGATTTCTTCAACGCCGCCACGGCGGGCATAAATTTCAACGACGTGAGCGACCCACGCCAAGTCTACATGGTCGCTTTCAACCCCACCCAGGATACGCGTCACTGGGGCCTCGCGTTGAACACCACCTACCGAACCGGCTTCCTGAACGCGCAGTACATCGCCGGCTATCGCGATCTTCACTACATGTCGGATCACACGACCTCGCGTGACTACGCCTTCCCGGGGGAAGACAACATCATCGTACAGCGGGGCGGTCTCGCGACGCCGGGAACGGCGCTGGCGCAGACCTACATGTCCGAGCGGTACTGGGGGAACTACAGCGCCCTCATCTGGGATACCACTTCTAAGATGCACAGCCACGAACTGCGCTTCACCTCGCCCGACGGCGCCGAGCGCTTCACGTGGGCGACCGGACTCTACTACTTCCATGAGTACCAGGACGTGTTCCTGGGGATTCCCCTCGACTACAACACCAACCTCCCCTACCTCGAGTTCAACCAGGGCGCGACGAACGGCGAATCGAAGTCCGCCTACGCGGACCTGACTTTCGCCCCGATCAAGCGGCTGAAGGTCACGGGCGGGGTGCGCTACTCGCACGAGACCAAGGACCGCAGTGGCTTTAACTTCATCGCCGGCCTCAATACCAACGGGGTCGCGATCCGCACCGGGACGCCCGGTTTTGAGATGGCCGGGCTCGGTCGCACGCTGCGAACGACTGATCCCACCGGCGACGGGCATCCGAACGATCTGCAGAACATCGTCGCGCTGTACCGCGGCGGCATCACCTCCTATGGCATCAACGACACCCTGGCCACATTCCTGAATGGCGGCTGTGTGCAGGCGAGCGCCTTCGGCAACAGCTGCGCCAATTATCCCGGCCTGGGAATAGCGTTCGGGGGCGCAACGGTGCAGACGGGGTCCAATGACGCCAAGTACGCCGACTGGCGCTTCCGCACCTCCTACGAGCTCACCGACGACAAGCTGCTCTATCTGTTGGTTGCCACGGGAAACAAGGCACCGAGCTTCAACGATACTGTGGATGTCGACCCGGCTCACCCGGGGACACACCTCGTGACCCCGGGTGTCGGCCCCGAGAAGGCGACCATGTTCGAGGTCGGCAGCAAGAACGTCTTCCGGCTCGCGGACCGGCCCCTGGTTTTCAACGCATCCGCCTACTACATGCGGTACAGCGACCAGGTGTTCAGCAGCCTGATCGGCATTGCCTTCCTCGCCAACGACCCCGTCGGCGAGGCCAACTGTCTGGCGCACAATCCAAACCTGCCGTGCCCGACAGTGACGCTCAATCAGAATGTCGGCAAGTCGAGGAACATGGGGCTGCAGTTCGACAGCTCGTACAAACTGACCGCGGGATTCAACATTGCCGGAACCCTGCTCCTGCAAGACACGAAATACCTGAGTGGCGTGGTGACCGATGGCCGCCGCGGCAGTCCATCGGGCGGAACGCTGCAGGTGGACTTGACCGACAACGAGCTGCCGCTCACGCCGCACGTGACGCTCAACCTGCGCGTCGGCCAGACCTTCGGGGTGCCGGGCGGCAGCATGGATTGGGTTGTGTCCGCCAACTACAAGAGCTCACAGTTCCTCACAGCGTTCAACGGCGCTCCGGGCCACAACGGTGCCAAGCAGGTGACGGCGGTCGACGCGGCGGGAGTCGCCACCGCATATGGGCCCGACCTGATGCGACTTTATGACCGGGTCGACAGCTACACCCACCTGGATCTCGGCATCGGCTACACACACGAAAAGAGCAACGTCCGCGTCGAGGGGTTCGTCAACAACGTGACGGATGAAGCGCACGCGACTCAGACAACGATCGACGGGCACTCAGGAGTTCGTCTTCAATCCACCGCGGACCTTTGGAGTTCGCATGCAAGTGAGCTTCTAGGGCGCGCCCATCAGTCACCGAATCGCGGCGAGCTCCCCCCCTCGAGCCCTGCGACGTCTCCTGGACGTGCGGGGAGCCTGGCCGTGATATCAGAGCCATGAAGCGCTTGCTCACGCTCGTTCTCGCCATGTCCTGCGGCGGTATCCCAGCCGCCGGCTGCGCGCGTGATGCCTCGGCGCAAGCCCTGCCCGCTTCACCGGCACGCACGGCCGTTGTTTGGCCGCGCGCGGTGGGTCCGGTCGTACCCGACCCGAAGATCGAAGCCCGCATCCACGACCTGCTGCGGCAGCTCACGCTCGAGCAGAAAGTCGCGCAGATGATGCAGGCCGATATCCGCTACGTCACACCGGAAGACGAGCGCAAGTATCGGCTGGGGTCGGTTTTCAATGGTGGCGGGGCATTCCCCGGCAACGACAAGCACGCCGCCGTTTCGGATTGGGTCGCCCTCGCCGATCGCTTCTACGACGCGTCGATGGATAGCACCTCAGGCGCCCCCGCCATACCGGTCATCTGGGGCACGGATGCGGTCCACGGCCATAACAACGTGATCGGCGCGACACTGTTCCCGCATAACATCGGACTCGGCGCAGCACACGACCCGGACCTTATCGAGCGCATCGGTGCGGTCACGGCCAGCGAAGTCGCGGTGACCGGAATCGATTGGACGTTCGCCCCGATCGTGGCCGTGGTGCGCGATGACAGGTGGGGGCGCGCGTACGAGGGATACTCCGAGGACCCCGAGATCGTGCGGGCCTACGCTGGTCGCATTGTCCGCGGATTGCAGGGTGTGGTGGGCAGTCCGTCGTTTCTGAACGCAAGTCATATCGTCGCGACCGCCAAGCACTTCATCGGCGACGGCGGTACCGCCAACGGGGTGGACCGGGGGGACAACCGCGCTTCGGAGCGTGAGTTGCGCGACATCCATGCCCAGGGGTACATAGGCGCGATCGGCGCCGGTGTTCAGACGGTGATGGCCTCCTATAACAGCTGGCGGGGCATCAAGGTCCATGGCCACCGCTATCTACTGACGGATGTTCTGAAGGAGCGACTCGGCTTCGACGGGCTGGTCGTCAGCGACTGGGACGGGATCGATGGGGTGCAGGGCTGCTCGAAAGACCACTGCGCGCATGCCATCAACGCCGGCATCGATCTCGTCATGGTGCCGACCGAGTGGAAAGCGTTTCTGGAAAGCACCGTCGCGCAGGTGCGCGCGGGCGACATACCCGAATCGCGCATTGATGAGGCGGTGACGCGGATCTTGAGGGTTAAGATGCGTGCCGGACTGTTCGAGAAGGGCCGTCCCTCGTCGCGGCCTCTGGCGAACCACCGCGCGCTGCTCGGCTCTCCTGAGCATAGGGCGGTCGCCCGCGAGGCGGTGCGCAAGTCGCTCGTGCTCCTCAAGAATGCGGGCGGCGTATTGCCGTTGCGCCCCAATCTCAATGTGCTGGTCGCCGGGAGGGGAGCCGATGATATCGGGATGCAATCGGGTGGCTGGACGATCACCTGGCAGGGCACAGGCAATTCCAACGCAGATTTTCCCGGGGCCACCTCGATCTTCGCTGGCATCCGCGCGACCGTGGCTGGCGCCGGCGGTACGGCGACCCTGAGTGTCGATGGTATCTACCAGAGCCGGCCCGACGTCGCGATCGTCGTCTTCGGTGAGACTCCCTACGCCGAGTGGCATGGCGACCTCCGCTCCATCGACTTCGAGCACCGCCAGCTGCTGGACCCCGAGGTCAATTTGGCGAGGCCGGCACCCGAGGGCGCTCTGCCGGTCGGGCTCGAGGGCCGCGGGAAGCCGCGCGAGAGCGGCGGCGATCAGCCGCACCCGTCGAAGGACGACCCGCCGAGTCCCGATCTCGCCTTGCTGCAGCGCTTGAAGCGGGATGGCATCCCCGTCGTGGCTGTCTTCCTCACCGGTCGTCCGTTGTTCGTCACTCCCGCGCTGGACGCGTCCGATGCCTTCGTCGTCGCCTGGCTCCCAGGCACCGAGGGTGAGGGCCTCGCCGATGTGCTGTTCAGACAGACCAGCGGAGAGGTCAATGCTGATTTCACCGGCAGGCTGTCCTTTTCCTGGCCGCGCACCCCCGGACAGACGGGCTTCAACCGGCATGACCGAGCGCAGCCGCCGCTATTTCCTTATGGATTCGGACTCAGCTATTGCAATCCCGCGTGCAACCGGACACCGTCACAGGCGCTATGGCGAACGCAACCATCATCGATGTCGCGGCGCAGGCCGGCGTCTCGATAAAGACCGTTTCGCGGGTGATCAATAATGTAACGACAGTGAAACCCGCCATCCGGGCGCGGGTGGCGCGGGCGATCGAGAAGCTCGACTACCATCCGAACCCTTCCGCGCGTGGTCTGGGCGGAAACCGGTCGTATCTGCTCGGACTGCTTTACGACCTCTCGTGTGAATACTACGCGACCAGCGTGTTGGCCGGCGTCTTCGAGAGCTGTCGGGCGGCGAACTATCAGGTCGTCATGCAGCCGTGCGATTACCGCTCGTCCACGGTGGCCGATGACGTGGCGCGGAACGTACGCCGTTCGCGCGCCGATGGAGTGATTCTGACTCCTCCCTTGTCGGATCAGCATGCCATCGCTGCCGTGCTGGAGCGGCAGCGCATCCCTTTCGTTCGCATCGCCCCGGCGAAGCACGCCGATAAACACCGCAGCGTCTACACCAACGATAGGGAGATCTGCGCCGCGATGACCGAACAGCTCGTAGCACTCGGACACCAACGCATCGGCTTCATCATTGGTAATCCAGACCATGCAGCCGTAGCCGACCGCCACCGGGGTTACCTCGACGGACTGCGGGTGTGCGGCCTGCGCCCGGAGGCCTCACTCGTTTCGCAAGGCTACAACTCGCATGCCTCGGGCATGCAATGCGCACGCAAGCTGCTCACTCTGCCGCCGGCGAAGCGTCCGAGTGCCATCTTCGCGAGCAATGACGAGATGGCGGCGGGGGTTCTGGCGGTCGCGCACAGCATGGGCATCGCAGTACCCGAGCAACTTTCAGTCGTCGGCTTCGACGATGTCCCGCTCGCCAAGCAGGTGTGGCCCGCCCTCACCACGATCAGACAACCGATCCCCGACATGGCTGCGAAAGCGGCGCAGTTGCTGCTGCGTAACCTGAGCGGCCAGCCGCCCGATCATTCCGAGCACGTCCTACAGTCTTCCCTGACGTTCCGGCACTCAACAGGACCGGCACCCAACCGGGTCCGCGCGCGGTCATCGAAAGCGCCAGCGGCGTAGCGGTTCCTGCCCGACTACGGGAGACCTTAATCTCGTGCTCGGCGCGTCTGGCAGGCCTGGATCAAGGTCGGCTCAGTGAGGCGATTTGCGCTAACCTGACAGACGAACAAGAACTGGTCTGCATCAGCGCAAAGAGTGCGGCCGATAAGGGCAGGTGCACCAACACCAACACACGGCTCTCATGCGTTGACGCCGCTTTCCGGCGGCCCGACGGTGCCCGACTGCGCGGGTGGATGAGGTATAATGAAAATCTCATCCGTGCCGGTAAGCCGTCCGGAGCGGGCCGGGCTTTGCCTGGATCTCTACATCTTGACGTGGATGATCAATCGCCGGGAGATACCTATGACGTATCGAATAGCTGTCGCGTTGGTCGTTCTCTTGCTTGGCTCTGTTGCGAGCATGGTAAACGCCGCGGAGAGCAAGGCCGTACAAACAATGGCCGGAATACTGCTGCATCTTCAGCACTACCCCACCGATGCCGACAAGCAGTCGCTTAAGCAGATCATAGAGGACAAGTCAGCGACCAAGGATGAACGTACCGTGGCTCAGGCTCTAATGGACGTGCAGCATACGGTGGCTGCCGCCGACAAGCCGAAGCTTGAAGCTATGGTAAAGAGCGACAAGGCGTCCAGCTCGGTAAAGACGCTCGCGGAGATCATTCTCAAACTGACTCACATGCCCTCTGAGAGCGACAAAGAAAAGCTGAAGGCTTTGGCTTTGTAGTGTGGCCGCTGATCACGAATCGGTTAGGGATCGTAGACCCCAAGCTGCGCGAGCTTCAGATCCGCGCGCGCAGCCGAGGTGAAGTACGCGACCGCCCTTCGCTGTTCCGTCAGCGTTGCAGCTCGACGTCGTTCCAAAACCCGATCCAGTGAGCCACGTGGGCGTAGGAGGCCCGCGGCGCCTCGTACGGCCAAGCGACGCGCTCGCTATGGGGACAGCGGTAGTCGCCCTCCGTCTTGGGGGCCGACTGCAGAAATTCCATGCGCACCGACGTCGGCGGGAAGTAGTGACAGCCGCACATGCGCGCGGTTTTGCGCGCATCCTTCGCCGCGCGACGCAAGGCGCGTCCGACACCCGCAGCAAGGCTCTGGGACCGACCTGTCTTGGTTCGCGTCGCGTGGGACCGGAATTGTCGTACAGAGCCCAGCTGTCAGCCGGAGCCCTATATATTCGCGGTGATCGCTCAAGCTCGTATTCGCCGAGGAAGATGACCTGCAAGGGACTTACCGGCGCTCGCTTAGCGGACTTTGCGTCCGCTCATCGCCCGCCACGCGAAATAGATGGGGAAAGCCAGGGCGATGATTGACCCGTTTATGGCGCTGACATCCGGCAGCTCAATGAACGATCCGACGAGCAGAACCACGCTGCCCGCAACGCACGCCAGCGGCACCCACGGATAGAGCGGCACGCGGTAGGGTCTAGGGGCGGCCGGTCTCATCGCACGGAGTCTCAGCAGTCCGACGACCATCACGGCATAGAAGGGCCACAATCCCAGCACGAACTGCGCAGCGAGCTGTTCCAGGCTCCGCGCCCATACCCAGACAATGGCGAGCACGCCGCAGAGCAGCACAGCGACGTGCGGTGTCTCAAAGCGCGGGTGGACCCGGGCGATGACCCGGAAAAACAGCCCGTCGTGGGCCGTGGCGAACACCACGCGGGGATCGCACAGTGCGGTTGATGCGAGGGCGCCGAATGTGGTGAGCATGACGGCCGCTGCGACGATGGACACACCGGTCTGTCCGGCGATGGCGCGCATGGCGTCTGCGGCGACGAGTTTCGAGGCCGCCACGGCATTCACCGGCATGACATAGAGCAGGGCAGCATTCATTCCGAGATAGATCACCGTGACGGCGAGCACGCCCGCGACCACTGCGCGGGGCAGCGTCCGCGCCGGATCGCGCACCTCACCGAAGACCGAAGACGCAGGCACGAGTCCGTCGTACGCCCAAAGCGCCGTCACGAGGCCGACGACGAATCCGCTCAACGAAATAACCTGACCGGACCCAAGGCTCGCGAAAGCGCCGTGCGTGCCCTCTCCAAAGGCGAACAACACGCCGATGATCGCGGCGAGTGCGAGCATCTTTGCCGAGGTCGCGACGTTCTGGATGGCCGCTGAGAGGCGCACTGAGACAACGTTCACCACGGTCACGAAGACAATCGCCACAGTCGCAACGATGCGCGTGCCAGTCGAGCTGAGCGATACGAATGCCCCCGAATACTCGGCGAATACCGTGGCGATGGTCGCCCAGGCGGACGGGGTAATGACCACCAGGTACGTCCATCCGTACGCGAAAGCCGGGCCGAAGCTCTCGCGCAGGTAGACGAATGCGCCGCCCGCTCGGGGGAACATGGTGCTGAGCTCCGCGACGCAGAGCGCGAGGCACAGCGTCACCAAGCCCCCGATCACCCATACGAGGCTGATGGCACCCACCGAGCCCGCCGCTTCTGCAACGATCGAGGGGGCGCGAAAGACACCGCTGCCGACGATGAGCCCGACCGTCACGGCGATGGTGGACGCGAGCGACAAGCGGCGCGGCAGCTCGTCAGGCCGAGCCGCCGGCCGGGCGGCGCCAAGCAGGCTGCCGGATTCCGCCGGGGAAACGCTCATTGGTCTAGCTGCATGACACGCCTCTGTCTGCTACACCCCGTCGCCGTCTCGGTAACCGGCGGTGCCCGAGCTAGAACTTCCTGGTGACCGTGCCGATGAGCTGCCGCCCGGCGCCGTAAGTGCACCCGGCAGGCCCAGAGCACCGTGCCGTGTAGATCTTGTTGAAAATGTTCGAGCCGTTGAAGGCCACCCGCCAGACCGGCGTGTCGTAGTGCAGAATCGCATCGAAGAGCGTCACCGCCTGACCATAGTAGACCACGGGATTGAAGGGACCCGGGAGCGAGCCGGCGTTGGTGCTGTTGTAGCGCCCGCCAAAACCGGCGCCGAATCCACCCAGCGTGCCCCGCTGCACGGTGTAGTCGGCGAACAGCGAGAGCTTGTTCTTCGGTGTGGTCGGCAGCGGCGCGCCGATCTCGACCGGCGTGCTGCTCTGCAGTACCTGGCTCTCGTTGTAGCTGTACGATCCATTGAGCGACAGCTGATCATGGAAGCGAGCCACGAATTCCAACTCTCCGCCCTTGACCTCAACCTCCCCGGTCTGAGTTCCAAACACCGGCGTGATCGACGGCAGGGTGCTGACGACGTTCGTTTGAGTGATTTTGAACAGCGCCGCGGTCGCGAACAACCTGATGCCATTGCCGAGTCCGCGCGCATCGAACTTGACCCCGGTCTCGATCTGCCGGCCGGCGCTCGGCTTGAACTGGGCGCCGGTGACCGAGTCGGTACCCAGCACCGGCTCGAAGGAGGTGCCG
>Ga0209055_1002345_pt1 | contig 12040 bp, 12 predicted proteins | sample GraSoiAngelo_110_FD_185875 | JGI IMG/M metagenome (GOLD analysis project Ga0209055, IMG submission 185875) | Grasslands soil microbial communities from the Angelo Coastal Reserve, California, USA - 14_0903_12_30cm (SPAdes) (version 2) | ecosystem: Environmental > Terrestrial > Soil > Grasslands ... | reverse complement strand
ATGGGCCTCAGAATTCGTCTTTTGTGCATCAGCGCAGGTCAATCCAGTAGGTTTCGGGCGCCGTGTAGCATTCAGCATATCCAGCCCCGCAACCATCGACGACTAGGGGTTAGTGGACGCAGGAGCCGCTAACCGTTCAAGTGCGAGGCACACGGTGCCCCAGTGCGTATTAAGTCTGCAAGCCGGTGTTTATGTCGTAACAATGAGTCGTGTCTACGCTAGAGGCTAGCGTTCGCCTCGCGCATCGGACGCGGAGCGCGGATCGCCCAGGACGCCGATCGCGGACAGTTCGCGGATTGATGTTGAGTAGGGTCATCCGGCGCCGGGACGGCTGAGATAGCCAATCTCAGCGAGGTCCATCCGGACGAGCGGAGACTGGAGCGTGCTCATGGGGACGGATCATTAAGGAGGCGGCCCTTGACGGCACCCGTGCCCCGGGAGCAGGATCATCGCCGCATGAGCCCGTTTCCTAAGGGCGATCCACGTCACACATAAGGGGAAATCCATGGCGCAGCCTGTACCGTCGACGGCCACCCGTCGTGACTTTCTGAAGCTTGCGGGCGGGGCCGCGGGCGTTGCCGGGGCTCCCTGGATCGCGCGCAACGTCCAGGCGAAACCGGCGATCATTACGTTCGCGCGCGAAAGCTCCTACGTGAAGAACTTCGACGAGCACTTCCAGAAGGTGATGGTGCCGGCCTACCAGAAGGCCACGGGCATCAAGATCGACTACCAGATCCAGGCCGCCGGGGGCGGCGCGGTGCCCCAGTTGGTCTCGATGGTCGAGAACAAGTCAGGCGCCGACCTTGCCTGGGTCCAGCAGGAGTGGCTCTACCGCGACGCTCTGGTGGACGTGTCCGATATCGCCGAGGCGGCGGGCAAGGAACAAGGCGGCTGGTACGACGAGATCAAGGCGCTGTCCGTCGACAACGGCAAATGGAAGTCCGTGCCCCAGGCGAACATCGGCCAGTGCATGGTCTACCGGAAGGACTGGTTCGACGAGGCAGGGATCAAGCACTTCCCCGAGACCTGGGACGAGTTCCTGGAAGCCGGCATCAAGCTCAAGGCCAAGGGCCATCCGTACGGTATGTCGATGGGCCATGGCTTCGCCGACAACTACTCCTGGCTCTACCCCCTGCTGTGGTCCTACGGCGTGACGGTCATGGACAAGGCCGGCAAGAAAGTCGCGCTCGACACCAACGAGACGGCGAAGGCCGTGGATTTCGTGCGCAAGCTCTACAAGGAAGCCTGCATCGAGGACTGCATCGGGTGGCTCGACCCGCACAACAACAAGGCTTTCCTGACCAGTCAGATCTCATGCACGAACAACGCCTACAGCATCATGGTGTCGGCCAAGCGCGATCTGCCCGAGATGGGGAAGGTGATCGACCACGCGCTGAATCCCAAGGGCCCCAACGGGCAGCGCTACCATGCGCTCGTGCCCGTCACGCACGGCGTGTTCGCCTATGGCCCCGACCCGCAGGCCGCCAAGGATTTCCTGCGCTGGACCATGGACCCGAAGCAGTTCCGCCCGTGGATCGCCTCCGGTGACATGTACTTCGCTCCGTACCTGCACGCCTTCGACAAAGTTCCCGAATGGGACATCGAGCCGCGCGTGAAGCCGTACCAGAAAGTGCTCGAGACGGGGAAGCTCACGTCGTGGCCGGCGCCCGCCAACCGCGCGCACGGCGCAGTGATCAATCGCTGGGTCGTGATCGACATGTTCTCCAAGGCCTGCACGGGCGCTCCGACCAAGACCGTCATCGCGGAGGCCGTCGCGCAGCTCAAGCAGATCTACGGATAGGCATGAGCGAAGTCGTCGAGGCATCGCGGGCGACCGCGCTGGCAGCGCCGGCCCACGGGTCGATCCGGTCGGGCCGGTTAGGCGCGCTCGTGCAGCGCGAGTCCGTCTTCAGTTGGCTCATGCTCACGCCGCCCGTGCTGTTCCTGTTGGCGTTCCTGGGCTACCCGTTCTTCTACGGCGTGTACCTGAGCTTCTTCCGCCGGGAGGTGGCCGGCTCCGCCTCCTTCGTGGGCCTGGGCAATTTCGTCATCCTCGGGAACGACCCGATCTTCTGGCAGGCGGTGAGAAACACGGTCCTGTTCACCGCGGTGGCCACCGTGCTGAAGGCGAGCGGCGGTCTCGGCATGGCGCTCGTGATGAACCAGAGCTTCCGGATGAAAGCCCTCACGCGTGCCTCGCTCCTGCTCCCCTTCATCGTGCCCACGGTGCTGAGCACCGTGGCGTGGCAGTGGATCCTGGACCCCGGCATGGGCCTCTTCAACCGCTTGCTGGTGGTGAGTGGGCTGGCCAAGACGGGGCCGTCCTGGCTCGGCACCCCGACCATGGCCATGATCTCGATCATCATGGTGAACACGTGGCGCGGCCTGCCGTTCTTCGGCATTTCGATCCTCGCCGGCTTGCAGACCATTCCAGTCGAGCTCCACGAGTCGGCGACGATCGATGGCGCGAGCACCTGGGGTCGCTTCCGTTATGTCACGCTGCCCGCGCTGCTGCCCGTGATTTTCATCGTGACGACGTTCTCGATCATTCTCACCTTCTTCGACTTTCAGCTCGTCTACGTGCTCACCGGCGGTGGCCCGGCCAATTCCACGCACCTGATGGCTACGTATGCCTACAGCCTGAGCATGGGCGCGGGCCAGATGGGACTCGGCTCCGCGGTGGCGCTCAGCATGGTGCCGGTGCTGGGTCTGCTGCTGGTGCTGCTCACCCTCTACGTGCGGAAGGACTGACATGGTCGGCGAACTGACCTGGCGCAAGCGGCTCTTCGGCCTGTGGGCGCCGCTCGTGCTGTTCTATGTGGTGGCGCTGTTTCCGTTCACGTGGATGGCGGCCACGTCGCTCAAGACCAATGCCGAACTGTACGATCCCAAGGCCATGCCGCTGGCGATCCGGCACCCATCCCTGGTCCACTATATCGACCTGCTCCGGGAGACCAACTTCCTGACCTGGACCGCCAACACGATGCTGGTGGCGGTGGTTGCAACCGCCATCTCCCTGCTGCTCGGGAGCATGCTGGCCTATCCGCTGGCGCGCATGCGGTTTCGCGGTGCTCCGCTGCTGGCCGTCACCGTCGCCGTCACCTATCTGGTGCCGCAGACACTGCTGTTCGTTCCGATGGCCGATCTCATTGGTCGGATGAGGCTGGGCAATACGCTCAGCGCCGTGATGTTGACCTATCCCACGCTGCTCGTGCCCTTCATTGCCTGGCTGCTGATGGGTTACTTCAAGACGGTGCCGAAGGAACTGGAAGAGCAGGCGATGATCGACGGCGCCGGCCGCTTTGGCGCCATGACCCGGGTGATTCTTCCCCTCTGCATGCCCGGCTTCATTTCCGCCGGCATCTTCGCCTTCACGCTGGCGCAGAACGAGTTCCTCTACGCGCTGCTCTTTCTCAACCGTTCGAGCGTGCGAACCGTGCCGATCGGCGTCGTGGGCGAGCTGATCCGAGGGGACGCCTTCTACTGGGGTCAGCTGATGGCCGGGGCGTTGCTGGGCTCGGTTCCCGTCGCCCTCATCTATTCCTTCTTCGTGAAGTACTACGTCGCGGGTCTCACCGCCGGCGCCGTCAAGGGCTAACGAGAGAGGGAGAGGTCATTAGGCTGCCAGCGCGGCCGGCAACGCCTCTCTAGAAACACCGACGTCCTGCGATAGTCAGCGTACCGCCGCCGGTCATGGCGGCCTTCACAGGCCGAGGTAGGCGCGACGGACGTGCTCGTTACCGAGCAGCTCCTCGCTGCTGCCGACCAGCGCCACGCTCCCGTTCTCCACCACGTAACCGCGGCGGGAGAGTGCCAGCGCCTGGCGCGTGTTCTGCTCCACCAGCAACACGGTCGTCCCCGCGCGATTGATTTCGGCGATGGTGTGGAAGATGTCCTTGACGATCAACGGGGCCAGGCCGAGCGAGGGCTCGTCCAGCATCAAGAGCTTGGGCAGCGTCATGAGCGCGCGGCCGATCGCCAGCATCTGCTGCTCGCCGCCCGACAGCGTCCCGGCCGCCTGCGACATCCGCTCGCGCAAGCGCGGAAAGAGCGTGAAGACCCGCTCGAGGCTGTCGGCCCGCCGGGCTTTCGCCGCCCGCGTGTAGGAGCCGAGCTCGAGGTTCTCTCGCACGGCCAGGCTCCCAAAGACCTTGCGGCCCTCCGGCACGTGCACGACGCCGCGCTCCACCACCCGGTGGCACGGGAGGCGATCGATGCGCTCACCCTCGAAGCGCACCTCGCCGCGGCGGGGGCGCAAGAGCCCGGAGATCGTGCGCAGCATGGTCGTCTTGCCCGCACCGTTGGCGCCGACGACCGAGAGCGTCTCGCCGGCTTCGACGACGAGGTCGACGCCTCGCAGCGCCGGCAAATCGCCGTAGGCCACGTCGATGCCGGAGAGCTCGAGCAGATTCACGACTCCTCTCCCAGGTAGGCCTCGACCACCTTCGGATCGCGGGCAACGTCCGTGGGACGCCCTTCGGCGATCTTCTCGCCGTGGTGCAGGACCACGATGCGCTGGGACAGGGCCATGATCGCGCGCATCACGTGCTCGATGATGAGCAGGCTCACGCCCTGCGCGTGGATGCGGCGGATGAGGGCGATGATCTCCTCGATCTCCGTCGGGTTCAGCCCGGACATGACCTCGTCGAGCAGCAGTAGCTCGGGCCGCGTGGCGAGGCCGCGGGCCATCTCCAGGCGCTTGCGATCGGGTAGCGTCAGCTGACGGGCCAGAACGTCGCGGCGGGCGCCGAGCCCGACGAAGTCCAGGACCTCGATGGCCCGCTGGCGCGCGGCATCCACGTCGTCGGTGCGATTGAAGGCGCCGACCATCGCGTTGTCGAGCGCGCTGAGGTTCGCGAACGGCTGCACGATCTGGAACGTGCGGGCCAGGCCACGCCGGCAGATGGCGTGCGGCTTGGTGCCGACGACGGAGACGCCCTTGAAGTGGATGGTGCCCTCGGTGGGCGCGTGGAAGCCGGAGAGCAGGTGAAACACCGTGGTCTTGCCGGCGCCGTTGGGCCCGATGAGGCCGATGATCTCGCCGGCGTTGACCGTCAGGTTGAAGCGGCTCACCGCGGTGAGCCCGCCGAATCGCTTGGTGAGCGCGTCGACCTCCAGGAGATTCATCGGTTCCCCCGTTCCCTCCGGGGGCGTCGCACCCATCCCATGATGCCCTGGGGCAGGAACGAGATGACCAGGATGAGCACGAGGCCGTAGAGCATGACGTCCACGCCCGCGCGCCCGCGGATGGCGGCGCGGGAGAGCTCGGACACCGGCGTCAACACGAAGGCGCCGATCACCGGCCCCAGGACCGTGCCGGCCCCGCCGACGATCGCCTGCAACAATCCCTGGATCGACACCGACGGGCCGAAGGTAATCGTGGGATCGATGTAGGCGAAGTACTGCGCATAGAACGTCCCGCCGAGCGCGGTGAGGAACGAGGAGATCGCCATGGCGCGCAGCTTCATGCCCAGCGCATCCACACCGGACGCCTCGGCCGCGTCCTCGTTCTCGCGGATGGCCAGCAGCGAGTAGCCGAGCTTGCTGCGGGCGACACGTCGGGTGATCCACACCGCCCCCAACGCCATGGCGAGAATCACGTAATAGTAGGGAAGCTTGTCGGCGAAGACGAAATTCACCGGCGCCGGCTCGCGATTGGGGATGACGAGCCCGATCGACGAGCCGACCGCCTTGGTGTTCACCGCCACCACGCGGAGCATTTCGGCGAAGGCCAGCGTCACCAGTGAGAAGTACGGGCCGCGGAGGCCGTAGCGGAAGGAGAGGTAGCCGGCGAAGAGCCCGAAGAGCGCGGCGAGCACGCCGCCGGCCAGCATGCCGAGCCACGGCGTGACGCCAAGCTTCAGGAAGAGCAACGTGGAAGTGTAGGCGCCGATGCCGAAGTAGGCCGCGTGGCCGAACGAGAACTGCCCGGCGTAGCCGCCGAGGATGTTCCACGCCGCGCCGAGGTAGCCAAAGAGCATCACGCTGATCAGGATCTCGAGGAAGTACGGCGGCAGGAACGACGGCGCCACCAGGAGAATGCCGAGCGTCACGCCGGCAAGCACCTCAGCGCCCACGCCCGCCCCCGAACAGCCCGGCCGGCCGGAAGAGCAGCACCAGCACGAAGAGCGCGAAGACCACGAGCTGCTTGAGCGAGCCTGGCAGCAGCGTGGCACCGAGCGACTCGGCCAGCCCCACGATGAAGCCGCCCAGCAGCGCGCCGACGAAGTTGCCCATGCCGCCCAGCACCACGACCACGAACGCCATGATGTTGAACGACTCGCCGACGTCGGGCGCGACGTAGAAGAACGGCGTGACCAGCGCGCCGGCCACGGCCACGGCGCCGGCGCCGATACCGAAGGCCGCCGCGCGGATCCGCGAGACGTTGATGCCCATCAGCATGGCGCCCTCCGGTTCCTCGGCGAGCGCGCGGATGGCTTTGCCGACGTCGGTCAGCTTCAAGAAGGCGAACAACACGACGGCCATCACGATGGCGCCGCCGCAGGCCACCAGCCGCGGCACCTCCACCAGCGCCTCGCCCACGACGAACGAGGCGCTTGCGTAGGCCGGGCGCACGGTGCGGAAGTCACCCTGCCAGAGCACCAGCGCGAGGTTCTCGAGGAAGAGCGCCAGGCCGAGCGTGAGCAGGAGCTGGTTATGCTCGGCCGCGAAGCGGTTGGGCTCGATGACCACGCGCTGGATGAGCATGCCGAGCAGGAAGAAGGCGGGCCCGGTCAGCACGATCGAGACGTAGGGATCGACCTTGAACAGCGTGAAGAGCCAGTACGTGGCGTACATGGCCAGCATCATCACCGCGCCGTGCGCGAAGTTGATGATGCGTAGCACGCCGAAGATCAGCGAGAGGCCGAAGGCGACGAGCCCGTACACGCCGCCCAGCAGCAGGCCGCTGATCACGGCCTGCAGCAGAAGATCGCCGGTTAGATCGAACAGCGCGGTGCTAGCCGTGCCACTTGGGAACGGGGAACACGGGCTTGCCCTCGGCGAAGCGGGCCGGGCCCACCACGATGGGCTTGCCGTTCTGCACCTGCAGCAGCGCCGGCGAGGCGTTGACGTTCTCACCGGTGTCGTCGAACTTGATCGCATCCTGCGGCAGGATGTGATCGGTGAGGTTCGTCTTGGCCAGCGCATCGCGCAGCTTGTCGCGGTCGGCCGAGCCGCCGCGCTCCAGCGCGTCCTTGATGACGTAGATGACGGTGTAGGCCTGCACGCCGTGCGAGGTGAGCGTGGAGGTGAAGCGCTTCTCGTAGGCGGCGAACACCGCCTTGGCCCGGGCCGACTGCGGGTTGTGCCAGTAGTTGCCGTCCAAGAGCTGCTCGGTCAGCTCGCGGTTGTCGGCGATGAACTTGGGGTTCGAGTACGCCGCATTGGCGAGGCCGACGAGCGCGTGGACGCCGATGCGCAGCTTGGAAGCCGTCTCCGCGATGATCTTGGAGTCGCCGTAGTAGCCGCTGATCACGAGGAGATCAGGCTTGGAGGCCTTCACCTTCGACAGCTCGGCGGTGAAGTCCGGGGATTTCAGGCTGTAGGGAATGCGCTGCACCATCGTGTAGCCGAGCTTGGCGCCGAAGGCCTCCACGTGGTTGCCCATCGTGGTGCCGAAGTTGCCGTCCTCGTGCATCATCGCCACGCGCTTGATGGCCACGTTGGCGTTCTTGGCCATCTCCGCCATGTTGTTCATGGTCAGTGTCGACATGGCCTGGCCGTTCGGCTGCACGCGGAAGACGTACTTCAGCCCGCCCTCGGTGAGGTTGTCGGCGACGGCGGCCAGCAGCATGAACGGCGTCTTGTTCTTCTCGGTCACCTGCCGCACCGAGTACGCCACCAGGCTCGAGAACGGCCCGATCAGCACCGCCACGCCCTGATCGATCAGCCGCGCCGCCTCGGAGTTGCCCAGCTCGACCTTCTGCTGCGTGTCGCCCGGCAGCAGCGTGAGCTTGGCCCCGCCCAGCGCCTTCACGCCGCCCGCCGCGTTGATCTCGTCCACCGCGAGCTGCAAGCCGTTGAGCGAGAGCTGGGCCTCGAAGGCCAGCGGCCCCGTCACGGGCAGGATGTAGCCGAGCTTGACTTCTTTGGCCTGGGCTCGGCCGATGGATGGTACTGAGCCGAGCGCCGCGACGACGCCAGCGGTTTTCAGGAATGCGCGACGGTGCATGGGGAACCTCCTACCCCGCGGGGCGCGGTCAGGCTACACTTGCGTCCCGCGAGGTGTCAAAAGAGCTTCGACAACGGCAGCCGCTACCCATGGGCCACTCCTTCGCGGCTGATCGATGATCGCTGACGGCTCCGTCGAGGTCCTCATCATCGCGCCCATCTCGGATGCGGCGCTGCACACGGTGCAGGCCGTGGGTGCGGCCGTCCGCGTCGTGGATGGGCGCCAGATGTTCGAGGCGGAGTACCGGCGGTCGTGGCCACCAGCCACGGTCCGCAGATACCTGCCGGCGAAGGCCGGGCCGCGCGAGGCTCTGCCGCAGGCAGAACGGGATCGCCTGCTGGCCATGGCCGAGGTGGCACTGGGGACGTTCCCGTTTCCGAAGGACCTTCGCTCGCGGGCCGCGCGTCTTCGTTGGTTTCACCAGCTCCCGGCGGGGGCGAGCAATCTGCGCCACGGCGATCTGTGGGGAAGCGACGTCACGGTGACGACGTCGCGGGGTCTGGGGAACACGCTCCCCATGGCGGAGTACGTGCTCGCGGCGATCCTGCACTTCGTCAAGGGCTTTCACCGCGCGGCTCCGGACCGGACGCGGCACGAGTTCGAGCACCGGGCCTACCGGCCCAGGTTGCTCCGCGGCAAGACGGTCTGCGTCGTCGGCCTGGGAGGGATCGGGCGCGACGTGGCGCGGCTGTGCGAGGCCGTGGGGATGCGCGTGGTGGGAACGCGCCGGCGGGTCGCCGCCGGCGAGCCCGCGCCGGAAGGCGTGAGCCGGCTGGAATCCTCCGACCGTCTGCACGCGTTGCTCGGCGAGAGCGACTTCGTTGCTGTCTGCTGCCAGTTGACGGCAGAGACGGAAGGCTTGATCAATCGCGCGGCGATCGCCGCGATGAAGCCCGGTGCGGTGGTGATCAACGTGGCCCGGGGAGAGATCATCGACGAGACCGCTCTCCGGGAGGGGCTGGCCACTGGCCAGATCGGTGGGGCCGCGCTCGACGTCTATCGCGGGGAATTCGAAGGCGACCCCGACCGCGGCTTGTGGGACGACCCGCGCGTGCTCATCACGCCGCACGTCTCGGGCGAGACCGACGTGAACCTCCACCGCGGCATGGATCTTTTCGGTGAACGCGGCCTCACTGAACGCGAGGCACGATGGCGGTGAGGGAAAGGACCACTGGTTCTGTTACGTACTCGAGTGCGCTGACGGGACCTTTTACACTGGCATCACGAACTCGATCGATCGGCGGCTCTCGATGCACAATCGCGGTCGTGCCTCGAGATATACCCGTGGCCGACTTCCGGTCAGATTGGTCTACGCCGAACCATACCGAGACCGATCGTCAGCGAGTCGCCGCGAAGTCGAAGTAAAGAAGATGTCCACAGTGAAGAAGCGTCGGCTCGGGACGGACACTCGTAGCTGACGAGCTCGAACTTCGCGTATCGACCGTCCGCCGTAAGCACGGCCAGACGTGCGGCTTCGGGCTCAGCACGTGTGGAAAGTAGCTGTCTCCGCTTGCTCGACCACCAGCCGCGTGCAGATGACGATGGGGCGCATGGATTTCCGCCACCGTCGTAGCCGGAGACTGTAGGATGGAAACGCTGCTCCTGGCGCTGATCGTCTTCGTCGGCTACACGGTGTTCGGCGTGACAGGGTTCGGCGCCTCACCGATCACGGTCCCCGTGCTCGCGCATTTCCTGCCGCTGCCGTTCGTCCTGTCGCTGGCCGCCGCCCTCGATCTCGGATCGGCGGCGGCACTCGGCGTTCACACGGAGAAGCAGGCCGATGTCCGTGAGCTGCTGGCACTCCCGACACCACGGCGCAGCGCGCGACGATCTCGCTGATGGTTGCCCTCAACGTGGGACTGCGCGTCGCTGCCTTCGCCGGCCGCGACCTGTGGCTCGCGATCGGGTTGCTTCTTCCGGTGGCGTGGGCGGGCGTCTGGACCGGGAATCGGGTGCACATGGGCGTGGCGCACGAGTTCTCCGTTTCTAGCCTGTTGGTTTGGATGTCGATCGAAGCCAGGCGGATTCACAGGATGCAGTACGAATATGTCGCCACATATAGGCTAGTCCTGAGCTTCGCTTTCGCTCAGGAACGGACGTCCGCGAGCGCCTCGTCGCGACGTCGTTGGGCAACACCCTTCGGATAACCCTCGTGTGGCACAAGCCTGCCGTCAGCGAGACCCGGGTGGGAACGCCCGATCACCTTCGACGCGAAGGGAAGGTGAGGAGGGGGTAACCGATTCCGCAATTGCTGCATCTCAACGTCGAATGGATGCTTCGCGTCAACGGGACGCGCGGGAATTTCCGCCCGCAGGATGTCGTGGTTCGTGAGTCTCCGACCCGGATGACATCGCGTTCGTGTACGCCATCGACACTGCGACCGGAACGCACCGTAAGGAGGGCCGCGATGGAGCTCACGATCAACGGCAGGACGCGTCATGTTGACGTGCCGGCGGACATGCCGGTGCTGTGGGTCCTGCGCGACGTGCTCGGCATGACAGGGACGAAGTTCGGCTGCGGGATGGCGCTCTGCGGCGCGTGCACGGTGCAGCTCGATGGCCAGGCGATCCGCTCTTGCGTGACGCCGGTGAGCGCCGTCGCCGGCAAGGCAATCACGACCATCGAGGCGATCGGCGACGCCCCCGCCGGCAAGAAGGTGCAGGAGGCGTGGATCGCGCTCGACGTGCCGCAATGCGGCTACTGCCAATCGGGCCAGGTCATGTCCGCCTCCGCGCTGCTCGCGAGCAACGCCCACCCCACCGACGCCGACATCGACGCCGCGATGGCGGGCAACATCTGCCGCTGCGGCACCTACGAACGGGTCCGCGCCGCGATCAAGCAGGCGGCCCAGGGTGCTCCGATCGGTGGGAAGGGGGCCAGACCATGACCACCGTCTCTCGACGGGAGTTCGTGACGGTCCTGGCGGCGGCCGGCGGGGGGTTGCTGCTGGGTTACCGAGTCGCAGGGGCACAGCGCGCGGCGCCGACGGGCGCGACCTCACCGGACTTTGTGCCCAACGCCTTCATCCGCATCGGGCCCGACGGCGGCATCACGCTCATCATGCCGCAGGTCGAAATGGGACAGGGCACGTACACGTCGATGCCCATGCTGCTGGCGGAAGAGCTCGAGGTCGCACCGGACCAGATTCGGCTCGAGCACGCCCCACCCGATGACAAGCGGTACGCGAATCCGTTCTTCGGCGAGCAGATGACGGGGGCGTCGTCGTCCGTGCGCGCGTTCTACGAGCCGCTGCGCCGCGCCGGGGCGACAGCGCGCGCGATGCTCGTGGCCGCCGCGGCAGCGTCCTTGAATGTCGATCCAGCGTCGTGCCGGGCGCAGAAGGGCGTGGTGACCCACACACCAACCGGCCGGACCCTCACCTATGGCGTGCTGGCCGCCGCGGCAGCGGCGCTGCCGGTGCCCGACAAGGTCACGCTCAAGGAGCCCAAGGACTTCACGCTGATCGGGACTCCGGCCAAGCGGCTCGACACGCCGAGCAAGGTGAACGGGACGGCGCAGTACGGAATCGACGTGCGGCTGCCGGGGATGCTGATCGCGACGGTGGCCGCGAGCCCGGTCCTGGGCGGCAAGGTGGCCGGTGTCGACGAGCAGAAGGCGAAGGCAGTCCCGGGGGTGCGGCAGATCGTGCGGCTCGAGGATGCCGTCGCCGTTCTCGCGGACCACATGTGGGCGGCGAAGCAGGGGTTGGTGGCACTCGTCATCCGCTGGGACGACGGGCCGAATGCGAATGTGAGTACCGCCGACATCGTGCAGGGGCTCGCGAGGGCGTCGCAGACCGCGGGTGTGACGGCGCGGAGAGACGGAGACCTCACGAGCGCGCTCGTCGGCGCGGCGAAGAAGGTCGAA
>Ga0209055_1002343_pt1 | contig 12045 bp, 9 predicted proteins | sample GraSoiAngelo_110_FD_185875 | JGI IMG/M metagenome (GOLD analysis project Ga0209055, IMG submission 185875) | Grasslands soil microbial communities from the Angelo Coastal Reserve, California, USA - 14_0903_12_30cm (SPAdes) (version 2) | ecosystem: Environmental > Terrestrial > Soil > Grasslands ... | reverse complement strand
GCCGGACTTCCGAGACTACGCCGTCAAGGTCGACAAGCCGGGGCAGACGAGCGCCGAGAACACGCGGCCCCTGGGTCGCTTCCTGCGGGACATCATGCGCGAGAACATGACGAACTTCCGCGTCTTCGGCCCCGACGAGACCACGTCCAACAAGCTCGATGCGGTCTACGAAGCGAGCAAGAAGCTGTGGCTCGCCGACTACCTGCCGGAGGACGCCGACGGCGGCGAGCTGTCGCCGGACGGCCGCGTTCTGGAGATGCTCTCGGAGCACACGCTCGAGGGCTTTTACGAAGGCTATCTGCTCAGCGGCCGGCACGGCTTCTTCTCGACGTACGAGGCCTTCGCTCACGTCATCGACTCGATGTTCAACCAGCACGCCAAGTGGCTGACCATCTCCCGCGAGCTGTCCTGGCGCGCGCCGGTGTCGTCGCTCAATCTGCTCATCACCTCGACGGTGTGGCGCCAGGACCACAACGGCTTCACGCACCAGGACCCGGGGTTCATCGACCTCGTCTTGAACAAGAGCCCCGACGTGTGTCGTGTGTACATGCCGCCCGATGCCAACTGTCTGCTCAGCGTGGCCAATCACTGCCTGAAGAGCACCAACTACGTCAACGTGATCGTGTCGGATAAGCAGAAGCACCTGCAGTACATGACCATAGAGCAGGCCATCGAACACTGCACCAAGGGTCTCAGCATCTGGCCGCTGGCGAGCAACGATCAGGGCTCGGAACCGGATGTGGTGATGGCGAGCGCCGGCGACATCCCGACCAAGGAGGCGCTCGCGGCGGTCGTGATGCTTCGCGAGAACTTCCCCGATCTCAAGATTCGCTTCGTCAACGTCGTCGACCTGTTGAAGCTCACGCCTTCCAGCGAGCACCCGCACGGCTTGTCGGACCGGGACTTCGACAGCCTGTTCACCGTGGACAAGCCCATCATCTTCAACTTCCATGGGTATCCGTGGCTGATCCATCGGCTGACCTACCGGCGCACCAATCACAAGAACCTGCACGTGCGCGGCTACAAGGAGAAGGGCAACATCAACACGCCGCTCGATCTCGCCATTCGTAACCAGATCGACCGCTTCAGCCTCGCGATCGACGTCATCGATCGGGTGCCGCGTCTGCAGGTCGCGGGCGCGCACGTCAAGGAGAAGCTGCGCAACATGCAGATCGACTGCCAGAACTACGCCTACGAGTTCGGAGTGGACAAGCCCGAGATCGATCAGTGGACGTGGCCATAAATCGACGCCGCATCACAGTCGCATTCCTGGTGATCCTCGGCTGGGCGGCCGTCGCCCACGCCGAGGACGTCCCGAGCGCCCCGGCCGGCACACGCTCCCTCGCGGAGATTCCCTTCAAGCTCGTCCTGCCGCGCGGGCACTTGCTTGGAGACTGGCTCGGCGCCCGCACCTGGCTCGAGGACCACGGCGTCTATCCGAGTGTCACGTTCGTCACCGACGCCCTCGGCAATCCGACCGGCGGGATGCAACAAGGCTTCAGAGGGGCCAGCAACCTGGGCGTCGATCTGCTGTTCGATCTCGGGAAGCTGACCGAGCTCAAGGGCGGCTCGTTCGAGATTTCCTTCTCGGAGCGCTTCGGCTCCAGCCTTTCGAAAGAAGACATCGGCAACGTCTTCACCGTGCAGCAGGTCTTCGGAGGCCAGACCTACCGACTCGTGGACATGGCCTACAAGCAGGAGCTGTTCGCCGACCGCGTCGAGCTCCGAGTCGGCCGCATCGCCGCCGGGGACGATTTCCTCGTTTCCCCCTACAACTACGTATTCGTTCAGAACGCCTTCGACGGTAACCCGGTCGGTATTTTCTTCAACGCTCCGGGCATGACCGCCTATCCCAACGCCACGTGGGGCGGTCTCATCAAGGTCAGACCGACCGAGCGGTCATACGTGATGGGTGGCGCGTACAACGGCGACGTCTCCATCCGCGCCAACAAGCATCACGGCGCGGACTGGTCGATGGACGGCCCGCTGTTCGCGATCGGCGAGGCCGGATATCAGATCAACGGACTTCCCGGCGACCGGGGCCTGCTCGGCAACTACAAGGCGGGGTTCTGGTACGACGACCACCAATACGTCGACTTCAACACGGTCGCGCGCGGCCGTACCCCGGACGTTCCGCGGGGAAACTGGGGCTTCTACGGCCTGTTCGATCAGGTGCTGGTGCGGTTCGGCGGGGCTGGCAGCAACCGTGGCTTCGGGATCACGGGCTCGGTTCTCGTCTCTCCCGACCAATCCGTCAGTGTCATGCCCTTCTTCGGCACCGCCGGCCTGGTCGCCCGAGGCGTGTTCGCGTCGCGGCCGACCGACGTGGTAGGCCTCGGCGTCGTGCATGGTCGCTTCAGCGATGACCTGCAAGACTCCCAGCGGCGCGCGCGGCAGTCGGATCCGACCGTGGGCATCCAGCGCTACGAGACCGCGCTCGAGCTGACCTATCGGTTTCGGTTCCTCCAGGACTCGGTCTACTTCGCGCCCGACCTCCAGTACATCGTCCGGCCTGGCGGTACCGGCCAAATTGCCAATGCATTCGTGATCGGATTCGAGGCCGGGATCAACTTCTGATGTCGCACCGACCCTCGTTGTCCGAGAAGGAGCCTGGCCGTGGCTGAACCGGTACGTGGGATCGAGGCTGACGTGACCGGCAACGCCGTGCGGCCCGCAGACGCGACGATGCTGGGGGGCACGACGGACCACTCCTACGTCATCGCGCTGAGCTCTGTCGCCGCTCTCGGCGGCTTTCTCTTCGGCTTCGACAGCGGCGTCATCAACGGGACCGTCGACGCGTTGGCGCACGCCTTCGGCACGCGGGCGGCGACCACGGGCTTTGCCGTCGCCGCTGTGCTGGTCGGCTGCGCCGTCGGGGCCTTCGTCGCGGGGACGATCGCCGACCGCTATGGCCGGCGCTCGACGATGCTGCTGAACGCCGTACTGTTCCTCGCCAGCGCGATCGCCACTGGGCTGGCGGGCTCGGCCAGCTTCTTTATCGCGTCGCGTCTGGTGGGTGGCCTGGCCATCGGCGGCGCCAGCGTGCTGGCGCCGATGTACATCGCGGAGGTGGCCCCGTCCAATGTGCGAGGTCGGCTCGCCTCCCTGCAGCAGATGGCGATCGTGTCGGGGCTGTTCTGCGCATTCCTCAGCAACGACATCATTGCCAGGCTTGCCGGCGGAGCCGGCGCGACCTTCTGGCTCGGAGCGCCGGCGTGGCGCTGGATGTTCTGGATGGAAGCCGTGCCGTCGATCGCATTTCTGGCCGGCGTGCTGCTCATCCCCGAATCACCGCGCTTCCTCGTCGCCCACGGCCGGCGGAACGACGCCCGCGAGGTTTTCGCGCGCATCGGCGTCGACGCCGACGCGCTGGTTCGGCAGGTCGAGCAGAGCTTGCGGGGCGAGCACCGGCCGCGCCTGTCGGATTTGATCGTGCGGGGTACGCGTCGGCTCGCCCCGGTGGTCTGGATCGGAATGGGGCTCGCGGCCTTCCAGCAGCTCGTCGGCATCAACATTATCTTCTATTACGGCGAGGTGCTCTGGAAGTCGGCCGGGGCGACGGAGCAGTGGGCCCTGCGTATCAACCTTCTCACCGGCCTCGTCAACATCCTGGCCACGATCCCGGCCATCGCGCTCGTCGATCGCGCCGGCCGAAAGCCGTTGCTGCTCGTGGGCTCGGCCGGCATGGCGGTGACCTTGGCCGGCTTGGCCGCGGTATTCGCCACAGCGGGAGTCGGAGCCGGCGGGGGCCCGCTCCTGAGTTATCCGGCCGCGGTCACGGGGCTGGCGGCGGCCAACCTGTACATCGTCGCCTTCGCGATCTCGTGGGGGCCGGTGATGTGGGTGCTGCTCGGCGAAATGTTCCCCAACCAGATGCGCGGCGCGGCTCTGGCGGTATCCGGCGCCACCAACTGGGTGGCGAATTTCGCCGTCACCGTCACCTTCCTGCCGTTGCTGAGCGTGACGGGTCTCGGCGGCGCGTACGCGCTCTACGCGCTGGCCGCGCTGGTCTCCTTGCCGTTCGTGTGGGTCTTGGTGCGCGAGACACGGGGCAAGACGCTGGAACAAATGTAGGGGATGTCGGCCTCGTGCTTCATTCGGCGTCGCCGAGGACGTCGTGCACCCTCCAGGCAGCGAGCGGGACCTCGAAGCCCTCCATCGCCGCGAGTGCTCGGTCGATGCAGCTCTGAGCGCGATGGAGGTCGCACTCCGCGATGGCGACCCTGGCGCTGGCCTCCCGGGCGCGCGCCTGCCAGGAACGCTCGGCGGTCGCCAGGGTGAGCTCGAGAAAGTGTTCGGCGTCTGGCCGTGCGTGCGTCAGATCACCCTTCGCCAGCCACAGCTCGGTCAGCGCCACTTCGAGCATCGTGCGACAGTACCAGTCATGGATCACCGGTCGGCGATCCATCTCGCTTCGCGCCGCTAATAGGTGTTCCGACGCCATTCATACGTTCCCGAAGCCCTTCCCATGGCGCGGAGATCGGCGTCGATGGAGGGGCGATTGGCGGTCAGTGTCGGCGGGAACATGGCGGCCGCCATCGCCTTGATGGCCAAGGACCGGGGCACACCGAGGATCCGGTGCCAGGTGCTGCTGACAGACCGCGAGTCGGGGCGTAACGCTTCCCTTTGGCGCGGCCTCTAAAGAGCGAGCCGTGGAAGAGCCCTGGGGCCTCCTTGACGCGGGTTCCAGCCGTGAAAACAACGGCTTGGGAGTCGAGAGCCCAAAGGTAGCGAGAGGGGTTCAGGACCCGGGAGGACTTCAAGATGCCTTCACTTCGAGCAACTCTCGACCCGATACGAGCCGCTTCATTACTCGTCTCCCGCGCCAATGGCGCGGACACCGAGTCCCTACCAGAAAGCCACCAAACGATCACGACTCAGGTCTCTGCGGACCGTACGCTCCCTGAGCAGAACGGAATGAGGATCGCTCACCCCGGGACCGGAGGTCAGGGCATGACACTCGGCGTCTTTCAGGCCGTGAAAGGCCAACGCAACGTCGAGGACCTGTTGCGCGCCATTCCCGACGCCTTGCGGCCGCTTCTGTTCTTCGATCGCGTGAGCCTCTCGTTGGATCGAGGTGCCCCTGGCGCTCCTCGCCAGTACGTGCTAGATGGGGACGACGCCGTGTCGCCGAATGACCGGACCCCGCCGGACCTTGCCGCTCACGGCCTCCAGTCCGCCTGCGCGGTGCCGTTGACTGCGCCTCAACGCACCCTGGGAACGCTGGAGATTGCCTCGCGCCGGGCCCATGCATACTCTCAGGACGATGCCCGCCTGCTGGTGGCCATCGCCGAGGAGATCGCGGTGTCGCTGGACAACGCGTTGAGCCACGAGCAGCTACGCGAGGGGCACGATCGGCTGGCGCTCCTGCTCGAGCTGACGAATTCGCTGGTGTCCAACCTCGATCTCCGGGGCGTCCTGAAAACGGTGATGCGGAGCGCGCGGCGAGTCATGCGATCCGACTCGGCGGTCGTCGCGCTGCCGGACGCCGACGGTGGGCATCTTCGAGCCTACGCGCTCGACTGCCCGGGGAGTCGCGACGTCCTCGAGGGGGACGAGCCGGTGTACGGCGAGATCACCATCAGCGCGCATGTCTTTCGCACCGGGAAACCCTGGGTAGGCCGGGCCGCGGACGCGCTCGAGAGCGGGTTCGAGCTCAATCCGCAGTTCGATCCAGGGTTCACCGTCGGCTGCATCCTTCCGCTCCTCAGCCGTGACCGCATCCTCGGCACGCTCGGGCTGCGTCGACGCGATGACAACGCCTACACGGACGACGAGGTCGGCTTCCTGCTGCAGGTCGCCAATCAAATCGCGATCGCCGTGGACAACGCCCTGGCCTATGGCGAGATTCGCAGCCTGAAGGACAAGCTCGCCGAGGAACGAGTCTATCTGCGGGACGAGGTGCGAACCGAGAGGAACTTCGAAGAAGTCGTCGGCAAGAGCACGGTGCTGCGCCGTGTGCTGCGGAATGCCGAGACCGTGGCGCCCACGGATTCGACGGTGCTGATCTACGGCGAGACAGGGACCGGGAAGGAGCTGATCGCGCGCGCGATCCACAACCTGAGCCCGCGACGCTCGAAGGCGTTCGTGAAGCTGAACTGCGCCGCGATCCCGACGGGATTGCTCGAGAGCGAGCTGTTCGGCCACGAGAAGGGCGCCTTCACCGGCGCCATCGCGCAGCGCATCGGCCGCTTCGAGCTCGCCGACGGCGGGACGATCTTCCTGGACGAGGTGGGGGAGATCCCCGTCGACCTCCAGACGAAGCTTCTACGCGTGCTGCAGGAGCGGGAGTTCGAGAGATTGGGTAGCGGCCGCACGCTCCGTACCGACGCTCGACTGATCGCGGCCACGAACCGCGATCTCGCGGCGCTCGTCGAGGAGAAGCGGTTTCGGGCCGACCTGTTCTATCGGCTCAATGTCTTTCCCGTGCACATGCCGCCCCTGCACGAGCGTCCTGAAGACATTCCCTTGCTCGTGCGGCATTTCGTCGAACATTACGCTCGGCGGATGAAGCGGGCGGTCGAAACGATCCCGTCCGAGACGATGGAGGTGTTAACGCGCTATCGCTGGCCGGGCAACGTGCGCGAGCTGCAGAATCTGATGGAACGTGCGGTCATCCTGTCGCCCGGGCCGGTTCTGCACGTTCCCCTCGCCGATCTCGACGTGCGCGCGACTGGCGGCCGACCCCGTGGATCGGCGCAGACGCTGGAGGAGGCGGAGCGCGCTCACATCGTCGCGACCCTGACGGACACCAACTGGGTGGTCGCCGGCGCGCGGGGGGCGGCGGCTCGTCTGGGCATGAATCGATCCACCCTACAATTCCGGATGAAGAAGCTTGGCATCATGCGCCCGAAGATGTAGCCGATGCCAATCTTCTGGCCGAGAACGCCATGATGATCGTCTCTCTCAGCTCTCGACGACCGACGGCGAGCGTGGCCGCGGCGGCGGCGATGCTCCTGGTGTGCAGCGCGCACACCGCTTCCGCGCAGGAGTCGCGCCCGGAACCGCCGCCCGCCACGGGTATACCCGAGCGGTACGGCCGTCAGGTCGCGCCGACGCCGAGCACGTACTGGCGAGTCCCCAACCTCGGCAGCTACGTGAACGTGCTCAAATCGACCGAGGCGGTCCGCACCGACCCGGACAAACGCTACGAGCTGCCCGAGCTGATCGACCTTGCGCAGCGCACGAATCCCGAGACGCGAGTGGCGTGGGAAGGGGCCCGTCGCGCCGCGCTCGCCGTCGGGCTCGTGGAAAGCGAGTACTTTCCGATGCTGGCGATCTCGGTTCTGGGCGGCTACCAGAACACAGCCGTGCCGGTCCCGACGTCCGTCGCAGCGGACGGGTTCTTCCGTCTCGAGCTACTCCAGGCGGTGCCCGCCTTGAATCTGCGCTGGCTGCTGCTCGACTTCGGACGCCGAGGGAGCGCTCGGGACGCCGCGAAGGAGCGGCTCCTGGCCGCGAATCTCGGATTCAACCGTAAGCACCAGCAAGTCGCCTTCGCCGTGCAGCGCGCGTTCTATGGCCTGACCAGCATTCGCGCGCGGATCGCAGTGGCCCAGAGCTCGCTCGACGCGGCCCGCACGGTGCAGGAGGCGACGGAGAGCCGGCTGACGAGGGGCCTCGCCACTCGCCCCGAGGTCGCGCTCTCGCGGCAGCAGGCAGCGCAGGCGATGTTCGACCTCGAGGACGTGCTCGCGAAGGAGCGGGACGCGCAGGTGACGCTCGCGGAGAGTATCGGCATCACGCCGACGACACCGGTCCAGGTCACGGATTTTTCGGCCTTGCCGGCGGGCACCCAGCTCCAGGACTCGGTCGAGAAGACCATCGACCGCGCGCTCGAGAAGCGGCCGGATCTTCTCGCTCGGGTGGCGGCGCTCCGCGCGTCCGAGGCCGAAGTCCGCCGGGCGCGCGCCGCATACTGGCCGACAGTGTCGCTCGTCGGCGACGTCGGGTCGATCCTGGGCAAGGCGCGGATCACCGCGGACGACCAATCGACCAAATGGTTCGGGGCGACCCAGCCCAGCTACGGCATCGGGTTGTCGCTCGCATGGGAGGTCTTCGACGGCGGCGCGCGGCAGCGCCGGGTCGAGTTGGCCGAGTCGGCGCGCCGATCGGCCGAGGACGAGATCACCGCGACGCGCGACCGCGCGGTCAGCGAAGTTTGGAAAGCGTACACCGACGTCAAGCTCGCGTACCGGCGCCTCGACGTCGCCGCCGCCCTGCTGGAGGCGTCGCAACAAGCGTACGACGACTCGCTGGCGTCGTACCGTCAGGGACTCGGGACCCTCACCGATCTCCTCGCCGCCCGCCGCGAGCTGAGTCGTGCCCGATTCGTGGAGCTGGACACAAAGGTCCAGCTCCTGCAGTCCGCGGCGACGTTGGCGTTCAGCACCGGTGACAGTCCGGCTCCGGATCGATAGGGGGGAGGCCATGGGACCACAAATCAACGTGATCGGCTCGTTTTTCCCCTCGTGGATGCTCTGCGCCGCGATCGGTGTCGTGATCGCCGTCATTGCGCGACAGGTCTTCCTCCGCGTCGGCGTCGATCCCTACCTCGGTCCCCGGGCGCTCGTCTATCCGAGCCTCGCGCTCCTCGTCACCCTGGCGCTCTGGGTGACGTGGTTCAGGATCTAGGGCCATGGAGTCACACGGCGCTCTCGCGAACGAAGGGGCACGGCGCATCGCGGGCCGACTCATCGGGGGTCTCATCGTCGCCGGCGCCGCGATCGCCGTCGTCGTCACCTTGCTGCAGTGGACCACGCGGCCGCAAACGGACGACGCCACGGTGCGAGCCAACTTCGTCGGCATCGCGCCTCAGGTGAGCGGGCACATCGTCGAGCTGCGGGTCCGGGACAACCAGCAGGTCCGCGAAGGCGACGTGCTCTTCGTCGTCGACCCGCGGCCGTACGATATTGCGCTCGCCCGCAGCCGGGCGGCGCTCGCGCTGACGCGCAAAGAGGTCGACGGGCTCCGGCGCGGCGTCGCGAGCGCCGACGCCGCCATCACGCGCGCGGGCGCGCAGCTCAACGCCTCCGTGGCGGACGTCACGCGCCGCGAGGCGGATCCCGTCGTCGCGGACGCCGAGATCGCGCGCCTCCAGGCGCAGCGGGTTGCCTCGGAGGCATCGCTGCGGCGCGCCCAGGCGGAGCTCAGGCATTCCGAGGACTATCTCGCGCGGCTCGAGCCGCTGCTGCCGCAGCAATTCGTGACCGAGGACAAGGTCGACGAGGCCCGCACAAAGCGGATCTCGGCGGCGATGGGCGCGGAGCAGGCGCGGACCTCGGTGCTGGCCGCCGACGCGGCGCTCGACGAAGCGCGCGCGAAAAAGCGGGCCGCCGAGGCAACCCTGGTGGCCACCCGCGCTCAGCGCGGTGCGGCCGAGGCGGCGCTTCAACAGTCCAGAAGCGAGCGCGCCCGGGCGGAGGACGCGGTGGGGCAGGTCGCCGAGATCAACGCGCGCATCGCCGCCGCAGAGGCCGCGGTGCACGCCGCCGAGCTCGATGTCGAGTTCACGCGCGTCCGCGCGCCGTTCAGCGGACGAGTGGTCAACCTCAACATTTCGCCGGGCGCCTTCGCGCGGACCGGGGTTGAGGTGTTCACGCTCGTGGACACCGGCAACTGGTACGTGATGGCGAACTTCCGGGAGACACAGCTGCGTCACATTCCGGCCGGCGCGCCGGTCGATGTCTACCTGCAGTCGCATCCTGGGCGGCACTTCCGAGGCACGGTCGTCGGGCTCGGCTGGGCCGTTCTGCCTGAAAACGGAACCAGCGTCAATGGGCTTCCCCGCGTCGAGCGCTCGCTCGATTGGATCCGGCTCGCGGCACGCTTCCCGGTCCGCATCCGGATCGAGGATCCAGACGAATCGTTTCGCATCGGCGCCTCCGCGGTCGCGACCGTCCACGGCTCGCTCACGCGCGTGAGCCAGTGACCGCGGCCGGATTCGTCGACTTCCTGCGCCGCGAGCTCGCGCCCACGCCCGGACGGGGCGGCGCGACCTTCCGGCTGACCTTGGCCTGCGTGATCGCGACGATCCCGATCCTGACGCACCACATCCCCCATGCGCTCGTGGCGCTGATCATGACGTATCTCATCACCCAGGAGGATACGGCAGCGACCTTGCTCGGCTCGATCCTCGGCCTGGCCGGCGCCACGCTGGGTCTGGGCTCAGCGCTACTGGCCTTGCGGATCTCGATCGATATCGCATGGCTGCGCATCGCGTTCTTCGTGGCCTTTCTGTTCGTCGGCTTGTTTCTCAAGCGCGTGCTGGTCGTGGGCGCGCTGGGATCCGCGATCGGTCTGCCGGCCGCGCTCATCATGATCATTCAGGACGCGGCGCCGCTGCCGCCGGAGGGTCTCGTCGAGTTCGCGCTGTGGATATGGTTGTGCCTGGCTCTGGGACTCTCGGTCAACCTCGGGGTGCTGCTCCTGCTCGCGCCGGGCGACCCGTTGACCTTGCTTCGGCGTGAGCTCGACACGCGCCTGCGCGTCGTCGAGGATGTCCTTCGTGGGCTGAGCGGCGGAAGCGCGCTCACGCCAGCGCCGATGGTCTCGCTCGACTCGCTCGCGACAGCCGGCATGACCCGTCCACTGGCGCTGCTCAAGACGGCCTCCCTCGTGAACTCGCGAGCCCGGGAGCGCCACGAGGCACTCGCCGCGACCATCACCCTGGTCGACCGATTGGTCACCGACGCCGGCGCGCTGCGGACTCTCTTGTCGTCGGCGCCGGCCGTGCTGGTGCGCGAGTCGCTCGAAAGAGTCGCGGATGGCTGCGCCCGTGCGCGCCATGCGCTCGCCGCACAACGCTGGCCCGAGTCCGTGGAGGAGGCGGTTCGCCCCAGGGTCGTCGATCTCGGCGCGGCCGAGCTGCCGCCTCTGGCCGACATGGCGCGCACGCTCGAGCAGCTCGCGGTCGCCGCCAGCGTCGAGTCGCCGAGCCGTACGACGAAGGAGGCAGGGCGGCGTTTCCTGCTGCCCGACGCGACGACAAACCCCGAGTACGTGCGATTCGCCGTGAAGGGCACTCTGGCCGCTCTGATCTGCTACGTCCTGTTCATCGGTTTCGACTATCCCCAGATCTACACCTCCGTGATCACCTGCTTCGTCGTGGCCCTGTCGACCATCGGGTCCAGCAACCAGAAGGGGCTCCTGCGCTTCGGGGGCGCGGCTGTCGGCGGTGTGCTGGGCTTGTTCGCCCTCGTGTACGCATTTCCGAACATCGATGGTATCGGAGGATTCTGGCTCGTCTTCGCGAGCGGCACCGCAGTGGCCGGGTGGATCAACTTCGGCTCGCCCCGGATCTCCTACGGCGGCTATCAGACCGGGCTCGCCTTTTACAAGGCGACGCTCCAGAAGTTCGGCCCTGCGGCCAGCGCCACCGTGGTACGCGATCGGCTCATCGGCGTCGCCTTCGGCCTGATCGTGTTCGGCATCGTGGAGCACCTGCTGTGGCCGGTCCGGGCGGCGGATCGCATGCACGCGCGGCTGGCCGACGTGCTTCGCTCGCTCGCCGCGCTCGCTCGCGTGGCCTCACGGCCACATGACGATGGCGGCGACATAGATGCGCGGCGGGGCTTGATCTCGCAGCAGGTGACGGACGTGCAGGGATTCATCGAGTCCTCGAAGTTCGAGACGGGCGCGGGCGCTGCCGATGCGCAAGCCGTTCAACAGCTCACCGGCGACGCCCAGATGGTATTCCTCGTCCTGCTGTCGATCGCCCGCCATGCCGAGTCGGCCCCGATGCGCATGGATGCCGTGCGAGCCGCGACAATCCGTGTGGGCGCGGACGCGGCGGCGCTCCTCGAGCGGCTCGCGGAGAGTGTCCAATACGGTGGCGCAAGGACTCGGGTGCAAGGCGATGACGTGCTGACCGCATTCCAGCAGTCGATCGCCGCCCAGGCGGCCGCGGTCGGTGAGGAGACGACGAGCCCGGGGGCGGTCGCGCTCTACCGCCAGCTCGCCATCTCGGTGAGTCGAGTCGCCTCGAGCGACGTGCCCTCGATCAGCGCGACCGCGCGATGACGATGACTCCTTCAGCCGAGTTTC
>Ga0209055_1002341_pt1 | contig 12050 bp, 6 predicted proteins | sample GraSoiAngelo_110_FD_185875 | JGI IMG/M metagenome (GOLD analysis project Ga0209055, IMG submission 185875) | Grasslands soil microbial communities from the Angelo Coastal Reserve, California, USA - 14_0903_12_30cm (SPAdes) (version 2) | ecosystem: Environmental > Terrestrial > Soil > Grasslands ... | reverse complement strand
GGAATGCAAGGTTGTGACCCCGCAATGAACGCTCCTCGGTTCCGACTGCTGCGCCCTGACGGCGAGGCGCGCGACGCCCGGCTGTCGCGCACCGAGGCCACGCTGCAGGCGACCGCGCGACAGCAGGAGGCCGTGGCGCACCTGGGGCAGCAGGCCCTCGCCGGTGCGCCGGTTCGGGACCTGATGGACGCCGCCGTCGGGCTCGCCGCCCGGGTGCTCGAGGTCGAGTTCGGCAGTGTGCTGGAGTTTCGTCCGGAGAGCCGGACCCTGGTGCTGCGGGCGGGCGTGGGTTGGGGAGATGGCAGCCCGGTCATCATCCCCGCCGATGCCGACTCCCACGCCGGCTACACGCTGCGCGCCGCCGGACCGGTGGTCGTGGAAGAGTTGGCGACGGATGCCCGCTTCGCCACCGCGCCGTTGCTCGCGTCGCACGGGGTGGTGAGCAGCCTGAGCGTGCTGATTCACGGGAAGGACCGGCCGTTCGGCATCCTGGGAACCCACAGCGCTCGCCGCCGGGAGTTCGCGATCCACGACACGCACTTCTTGCAGGCCGTGGCGAACGTCCTCGCCACCGCGATCGACCGTGCCGCCACCGAACAGGCGCTGCGCCACAGCGAGGAGCACTTCCGCTCGCTGATCGAGAACGCGTCGGACATCGTCACGATCGTCGGTGACAACGGTGTGTTCCGCTACGCCAGCCCGTCGGTGGAGCGAGTCCTGGGGTACGGGCCGGCCGAACTGCTCGAGCGGAGCGCCTTCGACCTGGTCCACCCGGAGGACATCGCGCTCGTGGCCGAGGCGCTGGCCCGCGCGCTGCAACAGCCCCACTCCCCGCAACTGGCGGAGTTCCGGTTCCGGCACCAGGACGGGTCCTGGCGCGTGCTCGAGGCGGTCGGCCAGGCACGGGTCGATCGTGGGGGTGCGGCGCAGCTGGTCGTCAACGCGCGGGACGTCACCCAACGGCGGCGTCAGGAGCGGGCGCTGCGGGAGAGCAAGGAGCGGCTGCGCACGGTGATCGCCGGCGCGCCGCTCGTGCTGTTCGCGTTCGACCAGCACGGCATCTTCACGATGGTCGAGGGGCGGGGGCTCGACGCGCTCGGCTTCCGGCCCGGCCAGCTGGTCGGCCGGTCCGTGTACGAGCTGTACGCGGACCTGCCCCAGGCGCTGGCGGACGTGCGGCGCGCGCTGGCTGGGGAGACGTTCTCCTCGACCGTGGAGGTGTTCGGGACGGTGTTCGAGGCGTGGTACTCGCCGATACGGGATAGCGTCGCCGGCCCGGTCAGTGGGGTGATCGGCGTCGGGACGGACGTCACCGACCGGCACCGCGCCGTGGCCGCGTTGCGGCGGTCCGAGGAGAGCAGCCGTGCGCTAGTCGAGAACGCGAGCTACGGGATCTACCGGTCGACCCCCGAGGGGCGGTTCCTCGCGGCCAACTCTGCCTTCGTGAAGCTGCTGGGGTACGGGTCCGAAGCCGAGTTGCGCAAGGTAGACGTGGCGCGCGACGTCTACGCCGATCCCACGGAGCGTGAGCGGCTGATCGCGGGCTTCGATGGTGGTGAGGCGGTCCGGGGAGCGGAGGTCGCCTGGAAGCGCAAGGACGGCAAGCCGATCCTGGTCCGGCTCTCCGCGCGGGCGGTGCGGCGCGCCGACGGCCGGATCGAGTGCTTCGAGACGATCGCCGAGGACATCACGGAGCGGCGGGCGCTGGAGGAGCAGCTGCGCCAGTCGCAAAAAATGGAGGCGATCGGCCAGCTCACGGGCGGGATCGCGCACGACTTCAACAACCTGCTGACGATCATCCTGGCGAACGCCCAGCTCATCGCGAAGGCGCTCCCCACCGAGCGCGGCGACGCGCACGCCGACCTGCGCGACGTCATGTCGGCGGCGTTGCGCGGCCGCGTGATGGTGCAGGAGCTGCTCGGCTTCGCCCGCCGCTCGAGCCTCGACCTCCAGTCGACGGACTTGAGCGGGCTCGTGGCGGATCTGTCCGGGCTGCTGCGGCGCATCCTCCCCGCCGACGTCGAGGTCGTGATCGCCGGCGGCGTCGGCCTGCCGGAGGTCCGCGCGGACGTGCATGCCGTCGAGCAGATCCTCTTCAACCTCGCCACCAACGCGCGCGACGCCATGCCGAACGGCGGAGTGCTGCGGATTGAGACGACGCGCGTCGAGCTGACCGAGGAGCGACGACTGGCGTGCGGCGCGCCCGCCCTTGGCGAATACGGCTGCCTGTACGTCGGCGACACCGGCGTCGGCATGGACGAGGAGACGCGGCGGCGGATGTTCGAGCCGTTCTTCACCACCAAGCCGGCGGGGCGGGGGACCGGCCTGGGCCTCGCGACGGTCTATGGATTGGTGAAGCAGCACGGCGCCGGCATCGAAGTGGACACGGCGTCGGGGAAGGGCACCCGCTTCCGCATCTACTTCCCGGTCGCGGAGCACTCCGCCGCGGCGGCCAGCCGGGGCGAGAAGGGCGAGCCCGAGATCCGGGGCGGCACGGAGACGATCCTCGTGGTGGAAGACGACGATCAGCTGCGCCGCTCGGCCAAGCGCATCCTGGAGGACGCCGGCTATCAGGTGGTGACCGCGGCCGACGGACAGGAGGCGCTCGACGTGCTGCGCCACCAGGGCCCGTCGATCGATCTGGTTCTCTCCGACCTGGTGATGCCCCGGCTGGGGGGCCGGGCCCTGTACGACGCCCTGCGCCGCGAAGGAAGGACCGCGCGGTTCTTATTCGCCAGCGGGTATTCGGATCCGGACCGCCGCGGCGGTGCCCGACTCGACCCGGCGCTCCCCTTCTTGCACAAGCCCTGGACGGCGAACGACCTGCTGCTGCGGATCAGGGCGGTGCTGGATGAGGACTCCCTGCTCCCTTCTCCCCGTCCAACACCTCTCTGACCTTTCGGGCCAGCGACTCCGGCACGAACGGCTTCTGTAAAAAAGCCACGCCCGAGCGCAGCACCCCCTGGTGCACCATCGCGTCGTCGGTATAGCCCGAGGTATAGAGCACCCGCATCCCGGGCCGCAGCGGCGCCAGGCGCTCGGCGAGCTCCCGGCCGCTCATCCCGGGCATCACGACGTCCGTCACGAGGATGTCGATGCCGCCGGCATGCCCGGCCGACAGCTCGAGCGCCGCGCGGCCGTCAGCGGCGTCGAGCACGCGGTATCCGCAACTCTCCAGGCTCTTCCGCGCCAGCGTCCGCACCGGCGCGGCATCCTCCACCAGGAGCACCGTCTCCGTGCCGCGGCGCAGCTCGGGAGCGGCCTCGGCCGCGGGGAGCGGCTCCGCCGCGCCGGCGACGCGGGGCAGATACACTTTCACCGTGGTCCCGTGGCCTTGCTCGCTGTACACCCAGATGTAGCCACCCGACTGCTTCACGATCCCGTACACCGTCGCAAGTCCCAGCCCCGTCCCTTTGCCGACCTCCTTGGTGGTGAAGAAGGGCTCGAACAAATGCTTCTGGGTCGCCTCGTCCATGCCGACGCCGGTGTCCGAGACGGCGAGTAGCACGTAGTGGCCCGGCGGGAGGCGGTGGTGGCGCTCGGCGTACTCTTCGGTGAGCATCACGTTCGCGGTCGCGATCGTCAGGCGGCCGCCCTGGGGCATGGCGTCCCGCGCGTTGACGGCCAGGTTCAGCAGCACCTGCTCGAGCTGGCCGGGATCGGCGCTGACGGGACCCAGTTCTGCGGCGAGCTCGGTCGCGAGGGCGACGTCCTCGCCGATCAGGCGTCGCAGCATTTTGTCCATGTTGGCGACCACGGCATTCATGTCCAGCAGCTTGGGCGCGAGCACCTGTCGCCGGCTGAAGGCGAGCAGCTGGCGCGTGAGCTCCGCTGCCCGGAGGCCGGCGTTCTTGATCTCCTCGACGTCTTCGCGGCGGGCATCGTCGAGTGGAGTGGCGTGCAACAGGAGCTGTGTACAGCCGAGGATCGCGGTGAGGAGATTGTTGAAGTCGTGGGCGATGCCCCCTGCGAGCTGGCCTACCGCCTCCATTTTCTGGGCCTGCCGGAGCTGGTCCTCGAGCTGGCGGCGGGCGGTGACGTCCCGCGCGAGCACCAGGCGGGCCGGGCGGCCTGCGAAGGTGATCGGTTGCGACTCGATGTCCACGTCGATCAGCGTGCCGTCCTTGCGGCGGTGGCGGAAGCCGGTGAACGTCCCGCCGGTGTCGTTGTGCAGCGTCTCCTCGAAACGGACACTCTCCGACGCCGGCCGGATGTCGCGCACCGTCATCGCCAGGAACTCGTGCTCGGAGTAGCCGTAGCGCTGCACCGCGGCGGCGTTCACGGCCAGGAAGCGCAGCGTCTCGTCGTCGTAGACCCACATCGCCTCAGGGTTTGCCTGGAACAGCAGGCGATAGCGGCGCTCGTTTTCGAGCAGCCCCTCTTCGGCCCGCTTCCGCTCGATCGCCATCGCGACCTGCGTGGACACGAACTGGAGAATGTGCTTCTCGCGCTCGCCGTAGCGGACGCCCGGCATATACGTCTGGGCGACGAGCACGCCAATGGTGCGGTCCCCGGCTTTGAGCGGCACGCCGAGCCAGTCGATCGATGGCGGGCCGATCAGCTCGACCTCGCCGCGCTGCTCGAGCTCCTGATGGAGCTCGGGCGTGGCGAGCAGCGCCTGGCCGGTGCGCAGCACGTATTCGGTCAACCCTTTGCCCATGCGCTTCGACGGGAAGTCGGTGTCGTATTCGTCCACGAAATAGGGGAAGCTGAGCAGCTCGGCGACGGGGTCGTACAGCGCGATGTAGAAGTTCTTGGCCGGCATGAGCCCGCCCACGATCTCGTGGATCGCGGCGAACAGGTCGTGCAGGTTGCCGGCGGCGTGGGCCGCCTCCGAGATCTTGTAGGTGGCGAGCTGGATCTGCTCGGCGCGCCGGCGGTCGGTGACGTCCCGGAACACCCAGACGCGACCGGCGGTCTTGCCGGCGATCCGCTGGGGCTGCGAGTAGCGCTCGTAGATCCGGCCGTCCTTGAACAGGAGGACGTCGAAGCTCGACGCCTCGGGGCGATGGTACAGCTCGTCGATCTTGGCGAGGAAGGTGTCGGGGTCCTTGACCTGCTCGAGCACGAAGGCCCGCGTCTCCGCGGCGTCTTTCGCTTCCAGGACGGAGTCCGGGATGCGCCACAGCTCGGCGAACTTGCGGTTGAAGCTGACGATGCGCCCGTCGGGGTCGACGACGAGGATGCCGTCCGCCGTGGACTCGAACGTGGCGTTCAAGAGGGACAGCGTCTCGCGCAGGCCCTGCTCGGCGCGCTTCCGATCGCTGATGTCCCGGGCGACCATCACCACCTGCCGGTCGTCCATCGGAGAGATGGCGGCCGCGAACCACACCTCGCGGCCCTCGATCTGCAGGCTGTACTCGGCCTGCACGGTCTCGCGCGCCGCCAGGGCGCGGCGGATGTACCCGAGGAACTTGTCGGCATTGTCCTGGTCAAAGACCTCGTGCAGTCTGCGGCCGATCAGCTCGGGGGCGGGCCGGTAGAGCAGCGAGGGACTGGTCGGCGCGATCTTGACGTAGCGCCCGTCCACGTCGAGCACGAGAATCACGTCGCTGATCGCCGAGAACAGCGCCTGCAGCTCGGCCTCGGGTTCGCGCAGCGGCGGAATGGGGGTGGGCGCGTGAGTGGTCATGCCGGGGTCACAATACTCACCCGGCCCCCCTCCGCGGGCAACCGCGCGCTCGGAGGACCGGGCGTGATGCGGATCACGTCCCTTTGGCCGGGGGAGCCTCGTTCAGGATCAGCCAATAGAGCCCGAGCTGGCGGATCGCCTCGGTGAATTCGCCGAAGTCGACCGGCTTGCGGACATAGCTGTTGGCGCCGAGGCTGTAGCTGTTGACGAGATCGCGCTCTTCTTTGGAGGACGTGAGAACCACCACGGGGAGCAGGTGGGTGCGGGGATCGGCGCGCAGGCGCCGCAGCACTTCGAGCCCATCGACCCGGGGGAGCTTCAGGTCGAGCAGCACGAGCTGCGGCATGGAGTGCGGCTGGCGGCCCGCAGACCCAGCGGCGCCGAGCAGATAGTCCAGCGCTTCGACCCCGTCATGCGCCACGACCACGTCGTTCTTGATGTTGTTCTTCTTCAGGGCCCGGAGCGTCAGGGCTTCATCGTCGGCATTGTCTTCCACCAGCAGGATGACCTTGTCGTCCATCGGGGGCGAGCTCCTTAGAGAGTGAAGTAAACGCCGCGCCGCCGAACCCAATCTGGATCCGCCGCTCGAGGCTCATGCCCCTCCCGGACGTCGATCGAGCTGCGGCTCGACGTATTTCGTGTAGCAATCCGGGCAGATGCTGTGGCTGAACTGGGTCGCGAAGTGCTCTTCGATGTAGTCCTCGAGCGACTTCCACACGTCGCGGTCGTTCCGGATGCGCTTGCAGTAGGAGCAGATGGGGAGCAGCCCCTCGAGCTGCTGCAGCTCTGTGCGCAGGCCCAGGATGCGCTCGGCGACCGTGAGCCGGGCGCGCAGCTCGTCCGGGTCGACCGGCTTGGCAATGAAGTCGTCCGCCCCCGCTTCCATCCCGGCGAGATATTGCTGTTTGCCGCCGCGGGATGTGACCAGGATGAAATAGATGTACGGTTGTTTGCGGCGCGCGCGGACGTGGCCGCACAGCTCCAGGCCGTCCATCTCGGGCATGTACCAATCCGAGATCACGACCTGGAAGCGTGACAGCTGCAGCATCTCCCACGCTTCCCGCCCGTTGGCGGCGGCGGTCGGCGCGTAGCCGGCTGCCTTCGCCAGCGCGCACAGCTGCGCGCTGGAGACGGCATCGTCGTCCACCACGAGCACGGGAATCGTCTTAGCCATGGCGTCCCCCTCCGTCCACCGCCCGTCGCACGTGATCCAACACGGTCTGCGCCTCGCTGCTCACGTCCGGAAGCCCGCCCCGGGCGCGGGCGACGTCGCCGCTCCGAGCGGAGGTCTCCATCTCCTCGAGCAGCTGCGCGAGGCGACGGGCGCCGATGGTCGCCGCCGCGGACTTGAACGCATGCGCGGCGCGTTGAATCGCGTCGGCCTCACTGCCGCGGGTCGCTTCCGCCAGCGCCTCGAGGCGCTGCGGCAACGTGGCGGCAAACGTCGCCAGGATGCCGTCCACGGCCTCTTCCGCCCCGGCCTCGCGCATCGTGCTGCGGAACGCGGCGAGGTCGACCGGCGGTGGCGGTGTGGTGACCGTGTCCGTGGTCGCGGCCGTCCGGCCCTCGATGACGGCGAACAGGTCGTGCGCCTTGAACGGCTTGGCGAGGTATCCGGTCATGCCGCGCTCGAGGCACCGTTCCCGTTCGCCGCTCAGGGCATGGGCGGTGAGCGCGATAATCGGGATGGTCCGGCCGCGCGGCAGCGCGCGGATCGCCGCCGTCGCGGCGAACCCGTCCATCTCGGGCATCTGGATGTCCATGAGCACGAGATCGTAGTCGCGGGCGCCGACCGCGTCGACCGCTTCACGGCCATTCCCCACCACGTCCACCTGGTGTCCCCGCTTCACGAGCATCGCGGTCGCGACCTGCTGATTGACGACGTTGTCTTCCGCCAGCAGGACCCGCAGCGTGTGGCGGGACTCCGCGATCGAGTGGCGGGTGATGAGCGCCGGTGCGGCTCCGGCGGGCGGCGCTTCGGCCAGCACGGTGCGTACCGCCTCGATGAGATCGGCGCGCGCGATCGGCTTGGTGAGGTAGGCCTGGATGCCCATCTCCCGGCAGCGCTCGCCATCGCCCCGCTGGCCCGCCGAGGTGAGGATCAGCAGCTTGGACGTCGCCAGCTTGCGATCGGCCCGCACGAGGGCGGCGAGCTCGAAGCCGTCTTGATCGGGCATCTGAGCATCGAGGATGGCGAGGTCGAAGGGCGTGCCCGCTGCGGCGGCGCGGCGCAGTGCCGCCATCCCTGCGTCCGCGCGGGCCGCCTCGTGGACTGCCACACCCTCGGCGCCCAGCATGTCGCGCAAGATGCGCCGGTTCGTCTCGTTGTCGTCCACTACGAGGACCCGGCGGCCGCCGAGCGATACGGCGCGGCTGGGAGTCGGGGCGGCGGTGGGCGTCTCGACGGGGACGCGTAGGGTGAAGCTGAATTCGCTCCCGCGGCCGACCTCGCTCGTGACCGAGAGCCGGCCCCCCATGAGCGCCACCAGCTTCCGGGAGATCGCCAGGCCGAGACCCGTCCCCCCATATCGGCGAGTCATAGAGACGTCCGCCTGCGTGAACTCGTCGAAGATGGTGGCCAGCTGCTCCTGCGAGATGCCGATCCCCGTGTCGCGCACCCGGAACCGCACCGACGTCCGGCCGTCATGGTACGCGACCACGGCTGCGGACACGTCGACCTCGCCCTGCTCGGTGAACTTGATGGCGTTTCCGATGAGGTTCATCAGGACCTGGCGCACGCGGGTGGGATCGCCCCGTACCATGTGCGGGACATCGGGCGGCACGTCCACGGTGAGCTCGAGGTGCTTCTCGCGGGCTCGGACCGCGAGGAGCGTGGCGGTGGCATGGACGACTTTGGGCAGATCGAACGGGATCGATTCGAGCTCCAGATGCTCGGCTTCGATCTTCGAATAGTCGAGGATGTCGTTCAGGATGGTGAGCAACGCCTCCGAGGATGAGCGCACCAGCTCGAGCGCGCGGCGCTGCTCGACCTGCAGGTCGGTGTCCAGCACCAGCTCGACGAACCCGAGCACCGCATTCATCGGCGTGCGGATCTCGTGACTCATGTTGGCGAGGAACGCGCTGCGGGCCCGCGCCACGCGCTCCGCTAGGTCCCGCGCCGCGCGCATCGCCTGCTCGGCCGCCTTGCGATCGCTGATGTCCTCGTACAGCGCGACGAGCCCGCCTTCGGCGGCGGCCTTCACGGCGGCGGCTGACAGGCGGACCTGGATGTGCCGGCCGTCCTTCCGTCTGCGTTCCACTTCCACGCGCACGATCTCCCCGGCCCGCGCCCGCGCTTCGAGGTCGCCCGACTCAGAGCGGAGCGATTCGGGCACGATCAACCCATCGATACTGGCGCCCGTCACTTCGGTGGCGGAGTACCCGAACAGCGTCACGAACGCCGGGTTAACGCTGCGGACGGTCCGCTGGTTGTCCAGCACCGCGATGGCCACGGGCGTACTCGCGATGAGGGCGTCGAGGTAGGCGTGCTGGCGCGCCAGCTCCTGGGTGGACGATTCCAGCAACACCGCGGCGCGCACCCGGTCCGCGAAGGTGCGATACCCCCGCTGCTGCACTCGGTCCATTCCCCAGGCAAACAGCGCGATCAACAGCGTCGCGAGGAGGTGAGGGCGGGAGTGCCCCAGCAACAGGATGCCGACCGGGAGGGGGGCGAGGACGGTGACCAGGAGGTAGCGGAAACTGCGCCGGTCGCCGACCAGGGCCCCGGTCGCGCCCGCGACGATCCCGGCGAGCACGACCAGGATCAGGGCGGCTTCGTCCAGACCGAGCGCCGGGATCGCCGCGGCGGCGCCGAACCCCCAGGTCAGCCCCACCCCGGCCACCGTGAGCCGCACTCCCCGCAGCGCTTCCTCAGGCGTTGCCGTCCGCCGGCTGAGGCCCAGCCGCCACCAGGTGCGCAATGCTGCGGCGGCCGTGACGGCCCCCACCCAGCCGATCGTGAGCGCGCGGGGTAGGGAGTCCCACACCAGCGCGGCCACGATCAGCACGAGCACCACGTGCAGCGACTCCGCGAGCGGGCCGCCCTTGAGGAGCTGGCCGAGTGCCGCGCGTCGCACCTCGGCTTCCACCTGCGGGTTGCGCACGGTGTTGCGCGCCACCGCCTCCACGGTCATGGCTCTATATTCTCACGGCCTCATATTCTCACGGCGTCCGGGACACGGGCGGTGCCCGGTTCATGAGCAACCAGTAGAGCCCAAGCTGCTTCGCGGCCTCGGTGAATTCCATGAAGTCCACCGGCTTGCGTACGTAGCTGTTGGCGCCCAGGCGGTAGCCCTTGACGATGTCGCGTTCCTCGTCGGAAGACGTCAGGATCACGACCGGCAGCAGTCGGGTCCGCTCGTCTGCCCGGATGCGCTCGAGCACCTCCAGGCCGTCGAGCCTCGGCAGCTTCAGATCCAGGAGGACCACCGCCGGCAGTTCTTCCGCCCCGGGGCGGCCCTTCGCGCCGAGCAGATACTCGACGGCCTGGACGCCGTCGTCCACCACGATCACGTCGTTCGTGATGTTGTGGCTCTTGAGCGCCCGCATCGTCAGGGCGACGTCGTCGGGGTTGTCTTCCACGAGCAGGATCTTTCCGGGGTTCACAGTGCCTCCAGGCCCGCGCCGCGGACCTCACAGCGTGAAGTAGAACGTCGCTCCCTGATCGACGGCGCCCTCGGCCCAGATCCGGCCGCCGTGCCGGGTGATGATGCGCCGCACCGTCGCGAGGCCGACGCCGGTGCCCTCGAATTCCGATACCGAATGCAATCGCTGAAACACGCCGAACAGCTTGTCGGCGTACCGCATGTCGAAGCCGGCCCCGTTGTCGCGGACCAGGAACGCCCGGCCTCCGTTCTCTTCGATCGATCCAAATTCGATCTTTGGCTTCGTCCGTTTGGCGGTGTACTTCCAGCTGTTGCCGAGCAGATTCTCGAGCGCCACGCGCAGCAGGCGGGCGTCGCCGCGCGCCTCGAGCCCCTGAGCGATGGCGAATTCCACCTGGCGGTCGGGAGTCGCGCGTTGCAGTTCGGCCGCGATCTCCCGCGCCATGACGCTCAAGTCCACGAACTCGGTGCGCATTTCCACGCGGGTGACCCGAGCGAGTTTCAGCAGGTCGTCGATCAGCGTACCCATCCGCTGTGTGGCGGCGCGGACCCGCCGTAGGGAATCCCGTCCCGCTTCGTCCAGCTGCGCGGCATAGTCTTCCAGCAGCACCTGGCTGAATCCGTCGATGCTGCGGAGCGGTGCGCGCAAGTCGTGCGACACCGAGTAGGCGAACGCGTCCAGCTCGGTGTTGGCGGCCAGCAGCTGCGCCGCGTTGTGCCGCAGCGCCTCGTTGCGCTCCTCGAGCTCGTGAGTCCGCTCCGCCACGCGCTGCTCCAGACCCTCCTTGCTCTCCCGGAGCGCGCGGTCTTGGGCCTCGATGCGGCTCAGCATATGATTGAAGGCGTCGGTCAACACGCCCAATTCGTCCTCCCCCAGCTTCGCCGCTCGCACGGAGTAGTCGCGCCGGTCGGAAACGGCCCGGGCGGTCTCCGCCAGCATCAGCACGGGTTGCGAGATCGCGCCCTGCAGCACTCGGGACAGGAGGTACGCCGCCAGCAACGCGACGGTCAGCACCGCCACGGCAATGACGCCGGAGAGTCGAAGCGTGGCATCCACGGCCGCGAGATCGGACGCGAGGTACAACGTGCCGAGCCGCTGACCGCCCGCTTCCGCGACCGGCTGGAAGCCGATCAGGTTCCCGCGCTGGAAGCGGTACCCGTCGGGCCCCGGCGCCGCCGGGAGGGCGCCGCCCGGCAGGTCGCCGGGATAGGTGGCGAACAGCCGGCCGTTCCTGTCGTACAAGGCGGCGGCCACGATATGGGGGTCGGCCCGCAGGGCGGAGAGGAGCTCGCGGGCGTCCGCGTCGTTGGCAAAGGCGAGTGACGCCGTGCTGTTGGTGGCGAGGATGCTGCCGCGCACGGACAACGTGCTCCGCATGGTCTGCCGGAACGACCAGTATTGGTACCCCACGAGCGCGGCCGACGTCAGCAACAGCACCAGCCCGCTGCTGAGCACCAGCATCGCGGTCAGCTTCTGCCTGATCGGCCAATCGCGCAGTGACATCTCACCGCCCCGGCGGCGTGACGATATCGGCGACCCGGAGCAGCTTGGAGCTGACCGTCAGACTGGCCGCTTGTGCCGCGTCGAGGTTGATCTGCAACCGGATGCGGTTCTGGTCGGTCACGAAGCGAATCATGCCGCCGCGCTCAGCGAACCCGGCGTCGTCGCTCACGGTGAGAATCGGCCGGTTCCTGAGATTCGCGAGTACCTCATCCAGGCGAGCGCCGGTGGCCCTGCTGATGAACAGGATGTGACAGGTCTTGATCTCGCCCACGCTGCGATAGCGCTGAAGCTGGAAGCCTCGCCCTCGTAC
>Ga0209055_1002340_pt1 | contig 12050 bp, 7 predicted proteins | sample GraSoiAngelo_110_FD_185875 | JGI IMG/M metagenome (GOLD analysis project Ga0209055, IMG submission 185875) | Grasslands soil microbial communities from the Angelo Coastal Reserve, California, USA - 14_0903_12_30cm (SPAdes) (version 2) | ecosystem: Environmental > Terrestrial > Soil > Grasslands ... | reverse complement strand
CCGATACAGCGCCCAAGGTGCGACCCTGGCAGACAACAAAACGCAGCGCGGACGGGCTGTGGAAAAGCCGCGAGGTGGAAAAGTCCAAAACCCGACTTTCCCACCTCGCTTGGAAATCCCGCAAAAAGCGCGGGATTCCCACTTTCCCACAGCCCCGACTGCTGCTGGTCGTTTAACTCAAACCGGACATTTCACGTGCTAAGAAAACCGGACATTTTAACTTGCTAACGACAAACGCTACGGCTGGGATAAACAAAGTCACTATTCGCGGAAATTGCGGATCGCGATAAGGAGACAAAACTGAATTAAACTTAAAGGCCGACCCGGCAAACAAATCGCGCCTATCGCGAAGGAGCCCCCGTTATGCGGTGCCCGAAAGCAGCGCTCGCGTCGCTTTGCCTCACCGTTCTCGTATTTCTTTCCTGGCTCGTGACTCCCCTTTTGGCCCAAACCCGCGTCTCGATCGTCGGCTCCGGATCCAACGTGCCGAACCACCTCTATTCGGCATGGATCGATGAATTCAACCGAAAGAATCCCAACCTTCAGGTGCGCTATCTTCCTTTGGGCACTTCCGAAAGCATGAAACAAGTCAGCGAAGGATCAGGAGATTTCGGAGGAGGGGAAGTGCCGCTTACCCGCGAGCAGATGCACCGTGGCAAGTTGACACTCGTGCAAATTCCAACCGTACTGGTAGGAATCGTGCCGATTTATAACCTACCCGGCAGCCGTGAACTCAACTTCTCCGGCGAACTGCTGGCGAACATTTTTCTGGGGAACATTAAGAGTTGGAAGGATCCCCGCATCGTGAAGGTGAATCCGGGAACCACGCTCCCCGATTTGCCGATCAGTATTGTCCACCGCACTCCGGGTAAGGGCTCCAACTACATATTCAGTGATTTTCTCTCGAAAACGAGTCCCGAGTTTCGCTCCAAGATAGGCAAGAGCCCCTCGCCCAAATGGCCTCTAGGGGCCGACGCCAACCGGGGTGAAGACATGGTGGAGAAGGTGGCCGCAACCCCGGGCTCGATCGGCTACGTCGAGGTAGACTTCGCGCGGCGCTCCGATATCGGCTATGGCAGGGTGCAGAATGCGGCCGGCCGTTTCATTAAGGCTAGCGCTGCCAGCATCGCAGCCGCATGCGCTGCCCTACAAAAGTCCATTCCTGCGGATTTTGGAATCTCGATGGCCTACGGGCCCGGCAAGGATGCCTATCCTGTCAGCAGCTTCACTTGGCTGTATCTCCCGGATTCTTCGCTTCCGCCCGACCGCAGTCATGCGCTGCGGCTCTTCCTTGACTGGACCCTGCAGGATGGCCAGTTGATGGCTCGCAATATGGGCTATGCGACGTTGGCGCCGGGCCTGGTGTCCCGGGCGCAAGCTGTGGTGAGCAAAATACAGTAAGCGTCCTCAGATATTTCAACCTCTTCCCTTAGCCGGGCTAATCTTGAGCGGCTGGGGCCGGTCGAGCAGCCAGATCACGCCGCTGTAACCTGCATCACGCAATCCTATGACCGGTATCACCGAGCGCCAGCATATGCGGGGATGAAAATAAATTCAGAGCTGACTGCACATTCGGCCGGCCGGCCCTTTGGAGTACATAGTGGATTCATTCATCTGGATTGTGGCTGGCGCCATTGCGTTTCTGTTGTTGAATTACCTCTGGGTGTGGCTGTTCGTCACCGTGGAAACGCGGAGATCGGCCGCGGAGGTCAAACCCGTCGAAGAAAAGACCGTGCACTTGAGGCTTGTTTGGGGCGACCTGGCCCATCACGCCCATCGTTAAGAAGTGCGGCTCGGGCTCAGGCGGGTCTGAGAGCCGCCTCCACATGAATCATGGCGCTCCGTTTAGTCCGAGCCCGCCCGGGATCCGGGTGACGAGGTCTGTCTATTCCGCTGCTGTTGGCGAGGAAATGGCTCTTAGCCTGGCTGGCGGCCTCCGCTGCGGCCTTTGCTTCCTGGACTGGGCTCAGGATTCGGCGCTGTTCTATTACGTCCTCGGTGTGAAGGTGCACGCTCTCCTGCCACGTGGATGCATCGAGACGCCAATAGCCCATCCCAAGAAGAAGGGATGTGGCAATGTAGATGGGTCCGGCGTCGCGACACCACGGCTTGATTTATGTTGCCCTTCACGCAAACTGCTGATCGACATCGAAAGACAGCCGCACAAAGGAAAGAACGGCGGCTTTGGCGGGGAAGCCAAGGCCCTGCTACTCCCTAAAAGGTCGCCTGGGTGTCAAAATGGGACCCGGCCAAAAGGGCACCTGCACGGCTAGGTGGCAACTCCGGCTGTCGAAGTAAAGTTTTGTAAACTCAACAGCTCTTTGCCTTGCTGCTTAGTCAAATAAGAGCGCGCTTTGACTCTGGCTCTTCCCGGGTGAACAAGAAGCATCTCAGGCGGCCAACGAGACAGATTCCGCAACCCGGTTACGTCAAAGAGCGTCCAACGCTCAGCTCTAGGACCGTGCTATGGAACGATCATTCCCGCGGCCAGGAGGTTTGGGCCAGGGTGCGGCGAATTGCGAGCAACAGCGAAGTTCTATCTCGCTGAGCAAGCGACCCGCCGTACGGTCATGGCTGTCGCTTGCCATGATTGTTTTCATTTTCGCGCTGGCGAGCGGTTGCGGCTCGTCCGATTCAAGAAGGAACGTCCGCGCCGCCACCAATCAGCCGGTTCCGGTCGCTGTAGCCCCCGCTCAGCTGCAGGACGTGCCGGTGTATCTCGAAGGCCTCGGATCGGTTACACCGCTGAACGCGGTCAGCATCAAGAGCCGCGTCGACGGCCAGTTGGCCGAGGTTGCATTCCGTGAAGGCCAACAAGTCCGGAGAGGCCAACTCCTCGCAGTAATCGACCCGCGGCCGTTCGAGGTGCAACTGAGCCAGGCGCAAGCGACCCGGTTCCGCGATCAGGCCCTGCTCCGCGACGCAAAGCTGAATTATCAGCGCTTCAAAGATCTGTTAGAGAGCTCAGGCGCCATGTCGCAGCAGCAAGTGGACACGCAGGCGGCCTTGGTCGACCAGTATGAAGGAGCGGTTCGCAACGACCAGGCGCAAATCGACAATGCCAAGCTTCAGCTTGCGTATTGCCACATAACTTCGCCCATCGATGGCCGCATCGGTCTGCGGCTGGTCGACCCGGGCAACATGGTGCACGCCTCGGATCAGAATCCCATGCTGGTGGTTACGCAATTGCAGCCAGTCACGGTGATCTTCACCCTACCCGAAGATCAGCTACCCTCCGTCGCACATCGAATGAGAGGCGGCCGGTTGCAGGTGGACGCTTATAGCCGCGATGATCAAAGCAAGTTGGCCACCGGCCGCCTGCTCACGATTGATAACGAGATCGATCAGACCACCGGCACCGGCCGGCTGAAGGCGGTGTTCGACAATAAGGATGCTGCTCTCTGGCCGAACCAGTTCGTCAACGCGCATCTTCTGCTGGAGATTCGAAAGAACAGCATTGTGGTTCCCGCGGCGGCCATCCAGCGTGGCCCGCAGGGCACTTTCGCCTACGTGGTGAAGCCGGACAAGACGGTAGAAGTGCGACCGGTAACCGTGACCCTGACCCAAGGCAATACCAGCGCGGTTGCGCAGGGCCTGGCACCGGGCGACCAGGTCGTCACTGACGGGCAAGACAAACTGCAGGCAGGCAGCAAGGTGGAAGCCCGCGCGGCCCCCGCGAATCCCGCCACTCCTCCCGGCACAACTGCACCGGGGAGAAATAACGCCCCCGGTGTCAATGCCCCAACCGACAATTCCCCGCGCAGTCGACAACTGCCAACTTCGGGAAATCCCACGCCATGAGTCCGTCCCGGATTTTCATCCTGCGGCCGGTTGCAACTTCGCTGCTCATGATTGGCCTGCTGCTGGTGGGAATTGTAGCTTACCGGCAATTGCCGGTTTCGGCGCTACCTGAAGTCGATTACCCAACCATTCAGGTGGTTACGTTTTATCCCGGCGCTAGTCCGGATGTGATGGCTTCCGCGGTGACGGCCCCCATGGAGCGCCAGTTTGGACAGGTTCCCGGCCTCAGCCAGATGACGTCCACCAGTTCTTTCGGCAGCTCGATCATCACCCTGCAGTTCGCGCTCGATCAAAATATTGACGTCGCCGAGCAGGAAGTTCAGGCTGCCATCAACGCTTCCGGCACTTACCTGCCACGCGATCTGCCTAATCCTCCGATCTACAGCAAGGTCAATCCCGCCGACGCGCCCATCCTCACGCTTGCCCTGACCTCCGACACACTTGCTCTGAATAAGGTGGAGGATCTGGCGGACACGGCACTCGCCCAGAAAATTTCGCAGCTATCGGGGGTCGGCCTGGTTTCGATCAGTGGCGGCCAGAAGCCGGCGGTTCGGATTCAAGCCAACCCAACGGCTCTGGCATTCCACGGTCTAAGTCTGGAAGACCTGCGCACCGCGCTGGGGCTGGCCAATGTTGACCAAGCTAAAGGTGTGATTGACGGCCCGCGCCAGGCATTCACTATCGGGGCCAACGACCAACTAACCTCCAGCAACGACTACCGTCCGCTGATCATTGCGTACAGGAATGGTGCTCCCATCCGGCTCTCCGATGTGGCGACTGTGATTGATGGCGCGGAGAACGCCAAACAGGCTGCCTGGATGAACACCGCCCCGGCGGTCATCGTCAATATCCAGCGCCAGCCCGGAGCCAACATCATCGCGGTCGTCGACCGCATCAAGAAGCTGTTGCCGCAACTGCAGTCGTCGCTGCCTTCGGCCGTCAAGGTTTCGATTCTTACCGATCGCACAGAGACGATCCGCGCGTCTGTGAAAGATGTGCAGTTCGAACTGATGCTCACCGTCGCCCTGGTGGTGATGGTGATCTTCCTCTTTCTGCGGAATCTGTCGGCAACGGTGATTCCGAGCGTCGCGGTTCCTCTCTCGCTGGTGGGCACCTTCGGCGTGATGTACCTGCTGGGCTACAGCCTGAACAACCTGACCCTGATGGCGCTCACGATTTCTACCGGGTTCGTAGTGGACGACGCGATCGTCATGATCGAGAACATCGCCCGCTTCCTCGAAGAAGGCGATTCCCCGCTGGAAGCAGCCTTGAAGGGCTCCGGCCAGATCGGGTTCACCATCGTTTCACTGACTGTCTCGCTGATTGCCGTGCTGATTCCACTGTTGTTCATGGGAGATATCGTTGGCCGGCTCTTCCGCGAGTTTGCCGTGACGTTAGCGGTGACGATCATGGTTTCGGCCGTCGTCTCGCTGACCCTGACCCCGATGATGTCAGCCAAGCTGCTGAAGTCGAAGGCCGGCAAACCGCCGGGACGCATTTACCAGGCCTCGGAAAATTTCTATGAGCGGGTCATCCATTATTACGGCCGAACTTTGAAGTGGGTACTCGGTCACCAGACTGCGACCCTGCTCATCACATTCGGCACCCTGGTTTTGACGCTCTTCCTCTATGTCGTCGTACCCAAGGGTTTCTTCCCGGTGCAGGACACCGGGGTGATTCTGGGTATCTCGCAAGCACCGGAAACCGTTTCTTTCGCAGCCATGGCCGAGCGCCAGCAGGAGCTGGCGAACATCATTCTTCAGGATCCGGACGTAGCCAGTCTGTCTTCTTTTATTGGGGTGGACGGAATCAACACGACTCCCAACAGCGGCCGCATTCAAATCAACCTGAAGTCGCGTGATCAACGCAAAGAGACCGCCTCGGAAATCATTCGGCGGCTAGGGCCTAAGCTGGCGCCGGTGACGGGCATCACGCTCTACATGCAGCCCGTACAGGACCTGACGGTGGAAGATCGCGTCAGCCGCACGCAGTTTCAGTATTCGATCGAAGACGCGGACGTGCAGGAACTGAATTCCTGTGCGCCCCAGTTGGTTGCCAAGCTCGAGACCCTGCCGGAACTCCGCGACGTTGCCAGCGATCAGCAGAATGCTGGCCTGCAAGCCGACCTGGCCATCGACCGCGACACGGCCTCGCGCCTCGGCATCCTGCCCCAGGCCATTGATGACACGCTCTACGACGCCTTCGGCCAGCGCCAGGTTTCGACCATCTTCACGCAATTGAACCAATACCATGTGGTGCTGGAAGTCAATCCGCAATTCCAGCAGACGCCCGATTCGCTCAAAGACATCTACGTGAAATCGAGCAGCGGTACGCAAGTGCCTTTGTCAACTTTCAGCCACTTCGAGCGAACCAATACTTCTTTGGCAATTAATCACCAGGGACAATTTCCGGTGGTGACGCTTTCTTTCAACCTCGCGCCCGGAGTGTCGTTAGGAGAGGCGACGAAGGCGATTGAAAGCGCGGAACGTGAGATCAACCTGCCCGCCAGCATTCATTCCAGTTTCCAGGGGACAGCCGCCGCATTCCGCAACTCGCTCTCTACCGAGCCCTGGCTGATCCTCGCCGCAATAGTTACCGTTTACATCGTTCTGGGCGTGCTGTACGAAAGCTATATCCATCCGATCACGATTTTGTCGACGCTGCCGTCGGCAGGCGTGGGTGCCATTCTCGCGTTGCTGATCACAAGAAATGATCTGAACGTCGTTGGTCTTATTGGAATCATCCTGCTGATCGGCATTGTGAAGAAGAACGCCATCATGATGATTGACTTCGCGTTGGAAGCCGAGCGCGATCAGCACAAACCGCCGGAAGAAGCGATCTATCAGGCCAGCCTCTTGCGTTTCCGGCCGATCATGATGACCACCATGGCCGCTCTGCTCGGTGGTTTGCCACTTGCGCTCGGTACCGGCACAGGTTCGGAGCTGCGGCATCCGCTGGGCATCACCATTGTTGGCGGCCTGCTGCTGAGCCAGTTGCTCACGCTTTATACGACACCGGTCGTTTATCTCTGGTTCGATCGTCTGGCCCGAAGATTCGCGCGTTTCCGCATTGGCAACCCCATCGAGGAACCGGCAGGAGCAGATTAGCGGATGAATATTTCCGCTCCATTTATTAAGCGGCCCGTGGGCACCTCGTTGCTCACTTTGGCGCTCTTGCTGGCAGGCGCTTTGGCTTTTAATTTCCTTCCGGTAGCTCCTCTGCCCCAAGTGGAATTCCCAGTGATTTCAGTATCCGCCGGCCTGCCCGGAGCCAGCCCGGAAACTATGGCCTCCGCCGTCGCGACGCCGCTGGAGCGCCAATTCGGCCGCATCGCCGGTGTTACGCAGATGACTTCCACGAGTCAACTGGGTTCCACCAACGTCACCCTGCAATTCGATCTGAATCGGAACATTGATGCGGCTGCGCGCGATGTGCAGGCCGCCATTAACGCCGCTCGTGGGCAGCTTCCGGCGAATCTGCCAAACAATCCTGGGTATCGCAAGGTTAATCCTGCCGACGCGCCCATCCTGATATTGGCGCTCAGTTCGGACGAACTCACGCTGCCACGCATTTACGACGTCGCCGATTCCATCCTCTCGCAGAAGCTGGCCCAGGTTGGCGGCGTTGGCCAGGTGTTTGTCGGCGGCGGCGCGCGACCGGCGGTTCGCGCCGAACTCAATCCAACGCTGCTCAACAAGCTGGGAATCAGTCTCGATCAGGTCCGCACGGCTCTAGGCGCTGCCAACGCCAATCGACCGAAGGGAGAACTCGCGGACCCAATCAATGCCTGGGCGATCAAGGACAACGATCAGATCTACCGCGCCGAGGAATACCGGCCCCTGATCGTGGCTTACAACAACGGGGCCGCGGTGCGGCTGGGCGATGTGGCTGACGTACAGGATTCGGTCGAAGACACGCGCAATGTCGGATTGGCGAACGGCAAGCCGGCCGTGCTGATCATCGTGTTCCGGCAGCCCGGCGCGAACATCATCAGCACGGTGGATCGCGTGTACAGCGTGCTGCCGCTGCTCAAAGCCTCGATTCCACCGTCCATTAACCTGGATGTCGTAATGGACCGCACCACCACCATTCGTGCTTCCGTCACCGACATCGAGTTCACGCTGATGATCTCGATCGTGCTGGTGATCCTGGTGGTGTTCCTGTTCCTGCGGACGGTTCGCGCTACGGTGATTCCCAGCGTGGCTGTGCCGCTGTCGCTTATTGGAACCTTCGCGGTGATGTACCTGCTGCACTACAGCCTGGACAATCTTTCGCTGATGGCGCTGGCTATTTCGACCGGGTTCGTTGTGGACGACGCGATCGTTGTACTCGAGAACATCACCCGTTATCTGGAACGGGGGATGGGTCCGGTACAGGCGGCGTTCAGAGGCGCACAGGAAATCGGATTCACGGTTCTCTCGATGAGCACGTCGCTGGTGGCCGTGTTCATTCCCATCCTGTTGATGGGGGGCATTGTCGGGCGCCTCTTTCGCGAATTTGCGGTTACGCTCAGCGTGGCCATCGGAGTGTCGTTGCTGGTCTCGCTTACTACAACGCCCGCTATGTGTGCCAAGTTTTTGCGGCCGTTAGGAGAGGAACGCCACGGACGCGCCTATCGTTTTGGTGAACGCCTGTTCGACGCTGTTCTTCACAGGTACACAAAAAGCCTGCAATGGGTGTTGCGCCACCAGCCACTCACGCTCTTGATCACTGTGGGTACGGCCTGTCTGAGCATTTATCTCTACGCGATCGTGCCCAAAGGCTTCTTTCCGCAGCAGGACACGGGCCGCATGTTTGGCTCGGTGCAGGCCGCGCAGGATATCTCCTTCGAAGCGCTGCGCGACAAGATGGCGCAGTTCGTGAACATCGTGAAAGCCGATCCCGCCGTGAACACAGTAGTCGGCTTTGCTGGGGGCGGAGCGACTTCCAATACTGGCCGCATGTTCATCACATTGAAGCCCCCGAAGGAGAGAAAGCTTACCGCCGATCAGGTGATTGCCCGGTTGCGGCGAAAGCTGGCGGTAGTACCGGGAGCGACGCTGTTCTTGCAGTCGGCGCAGGATCTGACCATTGGCGGACGACTGGGCAATGCGCAGTATCAGTACACCCTGCAAGGGGAAGACCTGAACGAACTGAACGCCTGGGCGCCGCGAGTTCTAGAGAAATTGCGGACCCTCCCTGGCCTGCGCGACGTCAACAGCGACCAGCAGAATCGCGGCCTGGAAGCCTACGTCCAGATCGACCGCAATACCGCTGCGCGCCTGGGCGTCGATACGGCCACCATCGATAGTGTCCTCTACGACGCCTTCGGACAGCGCCAGGTCTCCACCATGTACCGGCAGCTCAATCAATATCACGTCGTCATGGAGGTTGACCCTCGTCTACGCCAGACCCCGGATTCACTAGAGAACATTTACCTGAAATCGAAGACGGGAGCGACCGTGCCCCTGTCCGCGTTCGCTCACTTCGCGCCCTCCAACACCGCCTTAGCGGTAAACCACCAGGGGCAATTTCCGTCGGTGACCATTTCCTTCAACCTTGCTCCCGGGGTCTCTCTCGGCGATGCCACCACGGCGATCGAGAATGCGGAGCGCCAAATCGGCCTTCCCGGCAGCATCCATCCGAGTTTCCAGGGAACGGCGGCGGCCTTCCAGCAGTCGCTATCGAGCGAGCCTTTGCTCATCCTGGCTGCGTTGGTCGCGGTGTACATTGTGCTGGGCGCGCTGTACGAGAGCTACATCCACCCCATCACGATTCTCTCGACGTTGCCGTCTGCCGGGGTAGGCGCGCTTCTAGCCCTGCTGTTGACACATAATGAACTGAACGTGATCGGCCTGATCGGAATCATCCTGCTGATTGGCCTGGTTAAGAAAAATGCCATTATGATGATCGACTTCGCCCTCATGGCCGAACGCGATGAAGGCAAATCGCCGGTTGACGCGATCTACGAAGCTTGTCTGCTGCGTTTTCGGCCGATCATGATGACCACGATGGCGGCGCTTCTCGGCGGGCTACCGCTGGCGGTTGGCACCGGCGTGGGCTCTGAAATGCGGCGGCCGCTGGGCATAACCATTGTCGGAGGCTTGATCGTCAGCCAGATGCTGACCCTGTTCACCACGCCCGTTGTCTACATTTACTTGGATCGGTTGCGCTGGTGGGCCAGCCGGCGTCGCCGCCCGCAAAGAGAAGGGCTATCCCCGGCGTAGCCAATCCCGGCACGGCCGGCTAGGCTTGCCTATTAACGTGTTTACCCCGAACCGAATCGAGAGCGATTTGTAGTGCCGCCGTCCCGGCGGCTGGACCGAGGGCGTCCCGCCCGCGAATCGGGCCGACAAGTACCAATGTTACACCTTATACTGCGGAAAGGATTTCACGCTGAGCGGAATTTGATGCACGTCTTCAAAACGCAAATACTTGATTGTTGAGCTACTTACGCTGGAACCTGAGTTGCTGCCGAATTTCCAGGAGAACTTCCATGCCTGATGAGACCCCAAACCCCAGCCCGGAAGAAAAGACCCTGTCCACACCCAGTTCTGGTCCCCGGTTCAGCCTATCGCTGATGCTGATGGCGATTTTGCTAGTCGCTGCTGCCGTTTACGCCTTCCACGAGCGTAGCCTGTCCCACCGGCTCGTCGCCGAGAACGGCCAAATCGCGACCTCTCTGGACGCGACGCGCGGCCAGGTGGACGCTCTGAATGCGAAGCTGAATGAGTTAAGCGCACAGCAAGCAGCCAGGTTGCCCCCGGCGCCAGCCGCGAGCCCGGCCCGTCCTCATCGCGTGGCAACGCGTGCCCGGCGCGACGACCCTCGCTGGAAGCAGCTACAGGCGCAGTTAGAAGAGCAACAGAAGCAAATCGACTCCACGCGACAGGATCTAGGCAACGCCCATACAGAACTTACGGGCTCGATTGCGCGTACGCATGATGAACTCGTCGTGCTGCAAAAGAAGGGCGAACGCAGCTACTTCGAGTTCGACATCGATAAGAGCGGCCAGTTCCAGAAGGATGGTCCGGTGGGCATCCGCCTCCGGAAGGCCAATACCAAGCATCAGTATGTCGACCTGGAAATGATGGTGGATGATTTCAAAGTTTCCAGGAAGCACGTCAACGTGTTCGAGCCGGTGATTTTCTATGCTGCCGGAAACGGTCAGCCGGTGGAGTTGGTGATCAACAAGATTGACAAGAATCACGTTCACGGCTACGTCAGCGAGCCCAAGTACAAGTCTTCGGAGTTGCAGGCCATGTCGAACTCCGGGACGAACCCGGCAAATAACGCGTCGGACGGACAATCCGCGGCCCCTGCGCCGCCTGCTCCGAAACCGCGCACTCAGTTGCAAGTCCCTAAAAGTAACTGAGTTCTGGTCCTCTGGTGCACTTCAGGCGGTCCTGGTCAACAACTCGCCGGCCCCTAAGGTGCATCTGATTTCGAGTACTCTTGGCGGACCAGGTTGCACCCTTGTGACCTGTGCGCTTTCATGAAGCTGCGATACAACACGAACTATGCGCCTCAAGACCACAGGAGCCCCGGTATTTGTTTTGCTTTTCGCCCTGGCCCCTAGTGTTTTGTCAGCGCAGCAGAAACGCAACAGCTCTGAACCGCCCCATCGAACAGTCGCTCGGACTGCAGTTAGTTTCCAAAAATTACCTGCCTCGCGGTTGCTGACTGCGGACGAGGGTCTGGCCGTTCTCGGCGCGGCTCTGGAATCCCGCCACCGCCACATTCAAGGCAATGCCGACTGCTCGCATCTTGTGCATGAAATTTACGAACGGGCAGGCTTCCCCTATCCCTACGCGAGTTCCACCGACCTTTACCAAGGCGTTGATTCATTCCGCCCGGTCACACGTCCCCAGCCGGGAGACCTCGTGGTGTGGCGCGGACACGTAGGCGTGGTGATCAATCCCACGCAGCATTCTTTCTTCAGCGCGTTGCGTTCCGGTAAAGGGGTGGAGAAGTACGATGCCGACTATTGGAAACGCCGTGGACGGCCGCATTTCTTCCGCTACGTCAAAGCCGCGCCGCCCAGTGTTCTTGCGGCCAAGACCGAGGTCGCCCGCTTGAGACCTGCAGGCGCTGCGGGCGCCGATGCCGATCCACCGCTGTTTGCTGACCGCCATTCCGTTGCTGAAGACCGGCCTTCCGCCGCCGAAACCGATGTGCCCAGCCTGGCGTTGCCGGCCAATCCGGCTGTTGACCCGCAGCCTCCGGTCATCCCGCGAGTGCAGATCATCAACTTTGCCAGGCCTTCTACT
>Ga0209055_1002337_pt1 | contig 12060 bp, 11 predicted proteins | sample GraSoiAngelo_110_FD_185875 | JGI IMG/M metagenome (GOLD analysis project Ga0209055, IMG submission 185875) | Grasslands soil microbial communities from the Angelo Coastal Reserve, California, USA - 14_0903_12_30cm (SPAdes) (version 2) | ecosystem: Environmental > Terrestrial > Soil > Grasslands ... | reverse complement strand
GCTGACCGCGGCCTCGGCCGTACCGTAGGACGCGAGCGCATGGCCACCGACGATCGGACCGACGTGCTCGTGATTGGAGCCGGGGCCTCCGGCGCTGCCGTCGCCTGGCGGCTTGCCGGCGCCGGGATCGGTGTCGTGTGTCTCGAGCAGGGCGACTGGGTCGACGCGCGCGCCTACCCGCACTGGCAGGCCGACTGGGAGCTTCACCGGCACACGGACTGGAGCGCCGAGCCCAACGTGCGGCGGCTGCCCCAGGACTATCCGGTCAACGACCAGGCCTCGGTGATCTCGCCGCTGATGTACAACGCGGTGGGCGGGAGCACGATTCACTGGAGCGCGCACTTCCCGCGGTTCCGACCCTCGGATTTCCGTGTGCGGAGCCTCGACGGCGTGGCCGACGACTGGCCGATCGACTACGCGACGCTCGAGCCCTACTTCGACCTGAACGATCGCATGATGGGCGTGGCCGGGATCACCGGCGATCCCGCCTATCCTCCGAAGTCGCCCCGGCAGACGCCGCCGATCCCGCTCGACACGCTCGGCGCCACGATCGCCGGAGGCTTCGAGCGGCTGGGCTGGCACTGGTGGCCGTCGGACAGCGCCATCCTGACGCGCGACTACGACGGGCGCCGGGCGTGCGTGAACTGCGGTCCCTGCGATCTGGGGTGTCCGATCGGCGCCAAGGCGAGCACGGACGTCACGTACTGGCCGAAGGCGCTCGCGGCCGGCGCGCGGCTCCTCACACGCGCGCGCGTGCGCGAGATCACGCTCGGCCCGGACCGCCTGGCTGATGGCGCGATCTACTACGATCGGGAGGGGCGGGAGCGCACCCAGAAGGCGCGCGCGGTCGTGCTGGCCGCCAACGGCATCGGCACGCCACGCCTCCTCCTGAACTCGCGGTCGGCCCGGTTTCCCGACGGGCTCGCCAATCGCAGCGGCCTCGTCGGCCGCAACCTGATGTTCCATCCGTACGCGATGGTGCGCGGCAGCTTCGACCGCCCGCTCGGCGGCCACCGCGGCCCGATCGGTTGCAGCATCATCAGCCAGGAGTTCTACGAGACCGACCTCTCGCGCGGCTTCGTGCGCGGCTATTCGTTCCAGGTGGCCCGAGGGCTCTCGCCGATCGCCTCGGCCAACGGCGGATCGGTCGGCGATCGCGTGCCGTGGGGCCGCGAGCATCGGCGGGCCTACACCGAGCGCTTCGACCGCACCATCACCGTCGCGATCATCGGCGAGGACCTGCCGGAGCCGGACAACCGCGTCGACCTCGATCCCGCGCTCACCGACGCACACGGCATTCCTGCACCGCGCGTGTCTTACGCGCTCAGTGAGAACAGCCGGCGCATGCTCGACCATGGCCTCGCGCGGGGCGGTGAAGCCCTGAAGGCGGCGGGCGCCCACGAGGTGTCGTTCAATCCGCTCCTGCGCGCCGGTGGCTGGCACCTCATGGGGACGGCCCGCATGGGGAGCGATCCGGCCACCTCGGTCGTCGACGCCGAAGGCCGATGTCACGACGTGCCGAATCTCTATGTCGTCGACGGCAGCGTGATGGTGACCAGCGCTGGCGTGAACCCCACCTCGACGATTCAGGCCGTGGCTCTGTACGTTGCCGACGGGATGATCCGGAGGCGCTCGTGACGCTCGGACGGCTTGCGGCGCAGCGTGATCTGCTCGCTCTGGTGCTCGACACGCTCGTGCCGGCGGGCGAGGCCTTCCCGGAAAGCGGCGCGCTGGCGCTCGACCACGTCCTCGCGATGGCCGCCGCGTCGTCCGAGATCGAGTCGCTGCTGTCGCGTGCTCTCGAGGCCATCGAGAGTGCCGTGCGCGCCGGTAATATCCGTGCGTTTTCGGAGCTGGGCGCCGCTCAGCGTGAGGATCTTCTCCGGCGTGTCGAGCGTTCTCTCCCTGAGCCGTTCGAGGCGCTCGTGCGCCACACCTACGACGGGTTCTACAGCCATCCCGCGACGATCACGAGGCTCGGGCTCGAGCCCGGGCCGGTGCAACCGCGCGGCCACCGGATCGAGCCGGCCGCGCCGCCGGATCTCGCACGCGTGGTCGCGCGGGGCCCGATCTACCGTCGTGCTTAGGACGCGGCGCGGCAATGTCGCCACCGGGCGACGTTGACGGGCGCCGCCGAGGGTCACTAGACTCGCCGAGGGGGCGTTGGTGCCCAGACAGACACTCCAGATGAAGCGGTGGAAGCGTGTGGAGTACGAGCGCCTCGTCGACCGGGGCGTGTTCGAGCCCGGCGATCGTCTCGAGCTGATCGACGGGCTCCTGCTGGTGTCGGAGCCGCAAAGCTCGCCCCACTACACCGCGATCAGGCTGGTCGAGCGTGTGCTCGCGCGCGCGTTCGGCGAGGGCTGGGACGTCCGCGCGCAGGCGCCGATCGCGCTCGACGACGCCTCGGAGCCCGAGCCCGACGTCGCGGTCGTCCGCGGCGCCCCCCGCGACTATTCGACCTCGCATCCCGCCCATCCCGTGCTGGTCGTGGAAGTCGCGGCCTCGAGCCTCGACTTCGACCGCGAGCACAAGGCCAGCCTCTATGCTCGCGCCCGTTGCCCCGAGTACTGGATCGTCAATCTGCTCGACCGTGTGCTCGAGGTGCAGCGCGAGCCCACGCCCGAGCCTTCGGCGCCTTACGGGTGGGACTACGCCGTGGTCGATGTGCTGAGCCCGGCCGACCAGGTGTCGACGCTCGGTGCGCCGGCCATCCAGATCGCCGTCGGCGATCTCCTGCCGTGAGACCAGCCATCAAGCACCTGGCAGACGGGCTGCGCGTGTATATCGCGTATATCATGATGTCGAGATTTCACGAGGTCGAATCACCGAGGTGATCCGATGAGCCAGTCGACCCCGCCAATCAACGAGCTCGAGCATCACGCTGCGGACAGGGCGACGACGCGACCCGTGGTCTCGGGGACGCAGGGCGTCGTCTCGGCGGGTCATCCGCTCGTGTCGATGGCCGGGATGCGCATGCTTCTCTCGGGGGGCAACGCGTTCGACGCGGTCGTGGCGGCCGGCTTCGCCGCTGCGGTCGTCGAGCCGACGGCGTCGTACACGCTGTGCGGGGAATGCGTGGCGCTCATCCACGACGCGCGAACGCGAGAGACCATGGCGCTGAGCGGGCAGGGCACCGCGGCGGCGCTGGCGACGGTCAGCTTCTTCCGCGGGCGCAAGCTCGACCGCATCCCGACCGGTCCGGGCGCCAGCGCTCATCTGTCGTTCACGGTGCCGGGCGCCGTCGATGCGTATCTGACCCTGCTCGAGACCCACGGCACGAAGAGCGTGAGTGACGTTCTCGCCCCGGCGGTCCACTACGCCGAGCATGGATTTCCGATGTACGAGTACATGCGCGGCCTGCTCGACATCCCGGATACGCGCAAGCAGTTCGACCTCTATCCGCCCGGCGGAACCGCGGTTTTTTACCCCGGTGGGCGCGTGCCGGAAGTGGGCGAGCTCTTCGTCCAGCCCGCGCTCGGCGGGACGCTCCGGCGGCTCGTCGAGGCCGACACGAAGTCGCGCGGTCATCGGACGGCCGGAATCGCGGCGGCGCGGGAGCGCTTCTATCGCGGCGACGTCGCGGCGACGATCGGCGCCTTCTCGGAGCGAGTCGGCGGGCTCCTGCGCGCGTCCGATCTGGCCGGCTACCGCGCCCGGCTCGAGGCGCCGCTCCGGACGACGTTCGCCGGCCGGGAGATCCTCGGGCAGTCGGCGTGGACGCAGGGGCCGGTCCTCATGCAGGCGCTCGGCATGCTCTCGACGTTCGATCTGCGCGCGCTCGGACACAACTCCGCCCGGTACATTCACGTCGTCGCCGAGGCGCTCAAGCTCGCGTTCGCCGACCGTGAGCAGTACTACGGCGACCGGGAAGACGCGCTCGGCTCGATCGGCGATCTGCTCGTGCCCGCGTATCTCCAAGATAGGGCGGCGCTGATTCGCCATGACCGTGCGGCGGCGGAGGCGCCCGCTCCCGGGGACCCGCGGCGCCGCGGCGTGGCGCGAGGCGCCGGCGCGACCGCCGGCGTTCGAGCGAGCGGTGTGTCCACCGCCGCCGCCGATGGGACCACGCACATCGCCGCCATCGACCGCGAGGGCAACATGATCTGCCTGACGCCGAGCGGCGGCGTGTTCAGGAAGTCGGCGTTCGCGCCCGAGCTCGGCTGCACGCTCAGCACGCGGAGCGAGATGTTCGTTCTCGAGGACGATCATCCCAACGGTCTGGTCCCGAGCAAGCGGCCCCGGACCACGCTCGTGAGCTACCTGATCTGCGAGGGCGGCGTGCCCACCATGACCATCGGCTGCCCGGGCGGCGACGATCAGAGCCAGGCCGATCTCCAGCTCGTGCTGAATCTCCTCGTCTTCGGGATGAACCCGCAGCAGGCGGTCGAGGTGCCGCGCTTCTCCACGCAGACGCTCGTCAACTCGTTCTATCCGCGCGTGTATCGGCCGGGCCAGCTGAACGTCGAGCCCGCCATCCCCGAGCGGACGCGCGCCGAGCTGCGGGCTCTCGGCCACGACGTGAGCGAGACCGGCGCGTGCGGCATCGGCGCGGTGGTGACGCGGCGTGATCCGCAGACCGGCGTACTCTCGGCCGGTGCCGATCCGCGCCGCCCGACCTACGCCCTGGCCTGGTAGGGCGCGACGCGTTGATCGGGCGCTCCAAGACGCGGAGGAGACGATGAGCATCGCAGCGAGACCGCCGTTCCGGGCCGACCACGTGGGGAGCCTGCTTCGACCGCCCGAGTTGCGAGAAGCTCGGGCGAGCGCTGCCCGCGGCGAGATCGATCGCGCCGCGTTGCGCGCCGTCGAGGATCAGGCGATCCGCGGGGTCGTCGCCCTCCAGGAATCGGTCGGGCTTCAGTCCATCACGGACGGCGAGTTTCGGCGCGACTGGTGGCACATCGATTTCCTGCGCGGCTTCGACGGCGTCGAGACCTCCACCCAGAGCTTCGGGGTGAAGTTCGAGGGGGCCGACGAGCAGCCGCCCCTCATGAAGGTGACCGGGAAGATCCGGCGCTCGCGGCCGAGCATGCTCGACCACTTCGCGTTCCTCAAGTCGGCCACCACGCGCACGGCCAAGTTCTGTCTGCCGTCGCCGGTCATGCTGCACGCCCGTGGCGACCGGCCGACGCTCAAGGCCACCTATCCGGACCTCGCCGAGTTCTGGTCGGATCTCACCGCCGCGTACCGGGCGGAGATCCGCGCGCTGTGCGAGGCCGGCTGCACCTATCTCCAGATCGACGACACCACCGTGGCGATGATGTGCGATCCGAAGGTGCGCGAGCAGGTCCGTAAGCTCGGCGACGATCCGGAGCGGTTGCCCGGACTGTACGCGGAGCAGGTGAACGCCGTCCTCCGCGACGTGCCGCGCGACGTCACGGTCGCCATCCACACGTGCCGGGGCAACTTCAAGAGCACCTGGATGGCGAGCGGCGGCTACGACCCGATCGCCGAAACCGTCTTCACACGGATGAACGTGAACGCGTTCTTCCTCGAGTACGACACGGACCGCGCCGGCGGCTTCGAGCCCCTCCGATTCGTGCCCAAGGGCAAGAAGGTCGTGCTCGGCCTGATCAGCTCCAAGGTGCCGACGCTCGAGGCCAAGGACGATCTCAAGCGCCGCATCGAGGCCGCCGCCAAGTACGTGCCGCTCGAAAACCTCTGCCTGAGCCCACAGTGTGGCTTCTCGAGCACGCACCACGGCAACAAGGTCACGGTCGACGACCAGCGCCGCAAGCTCGGGCTGGCCCTGGAGGTCGCCCGCGACGTCTGGGGCGCCTAGCGTGACGTTGCTCAACCCCCCAAGCCATCTCCTGGGGCACGCCAACGCCATCATGTCGACCACCTCGGTGCCGTACGTGGTCGAAGACTTTCTCGGTCCGCTCTCGATCAAGTGGATGGTCGCCGGCTGGGGAGCCTGGGAGACGGAGAGCGGCTACTACCGTGTCGATCCATCGTGCTATCTCGTCCTCAATCGCGGCCACGTCTACTCGCTCTCGATCGACACCCACGAGCCGCGGGAGGCGTTCTGCCCGTTCTTCGCCGACGGCTTCGTCGAGGACGCGCACGCGGCGCTGACCGTGCGCGTTCCTTCGCTGCTCGATGAGCCAAACGGCCGCGTGCGTCCGGACGCGGCGTTCTCGGAGCACGTCCGACCGACCGACGACGGGGTCATCACCGAGCTTCGCCGGATGCGAGCCGGCGTCCGGAGGGGGGTCGCGTCGACCGCATGGCTCGAGGACCGCTTCCACGGCCTCGCCGAGTGCCTGCTGCTCGCGCAGCAGCGTGTGCGGCGACAGGTCGCTGCGGTCCCGGCCGTCCGCGCCGGCACGCGAGAAGAGCTCTATCGTCGTCTCTGTCGCGGTCGGGATTACCTGCACGCCTGCTTCGCCGAGCGGTTGACCCTGGACGCAATCGCGCGCGAGGCCTGCCTGGCACCCCATCACTTCCATCGACTCTTTCGCGGCGCGTTCGGCAAGACTCCGCACGACTACCTGGTAGGGTTGCGGATCGCCCGCGCCCGGACCCTGCTCGAGGGGACCGAGCTGCCGGTGACCCAGATCTGCTTCGAGGTCGGTTTCGAAAGCCTTGGATCGTTCTCGGCGCTCTTTCATCGCGAGGTCGGCGTCTCCCCGACGAGCTTCCGGCGGCGCGCGCGCCTGAATTAAGCAAGCCTCGAGAAGTCGCGGGGGTCCGGACGAGCGATCGTTGTCCATGACACCAGCGATTCCCCTGACGCGGCTCGGCGATCCGGCGAAAATCGGACTTCTTGCGGACACACATTGCCATGGACCCGGTGCGAACGACCTGCCCGAAGCCGTCCTCGATGCGTTTCGCGGCGTTGACCTCGTGGTGCACCTCGGGGATACGGGCGGGGCCGCCGTCCTCGATCGCCTGGCAACAATGGCCGAGGTCGTGGCCACCCGTGGTCGTGACGATCCACCGGAGGATCCGCGTATGGCGGCGTCCGTCCGGGTCATCGAAGCCGGAGGACTGGTCGTGGGCGCGCTGTTCGACCTGACCACCGCGGGGCTCGCCTCGGGGGACGGCGATCGGCTCGACTTCGGGGACGGATTCTCGCCCGAGGTGTTGCAGCGAGTATTCGGACGGCGCGTCGACGTGGTGGCGTTCGGGGCGACGCATCGTGACGTCGTCGCGTTTCATCGTGGCGTGTTGCTCGTCAATCCAGGTAGCCCGACACTGCCGGCGCGGCCGAGGGCCGGAGCGACCGGGACCGCCGCGGTACTCGAGCTCGGTGGCGGTGTCGCGCTCGTCGAAATCGTGACGCTCGGAGAGCCTCGATGAGGGGCCCTCAGCGAAACGCGGGCACAACCTCCCGGGCGAAGCGCTCCATCGAGCGCATCACGCGCGCGTGCTCGAGATCGCCGAACCAGAAGCTGCAGTTGAAGTGCGTGATGCCGACCATCTCCTCGACGCGCTTGATCTGACGGATCACGGTGTCCGGGGTGCCGATGATCAGGAAGCGGTCGAGCAGGTCGTCGGTGTCGGGCTCCTTCGACGCCGGCACCGGGATCGCGCGCCCTTGCTCGACGCGCTCGTACTGGTTGCGCAGCGAGAGCGTGACCCGCATGTTCCAGCGCGCTTCCTCGACCGCCGCGCGGGCATCAGCCTGGCTTTCGGCCACGTAGACGGCGCGCTGGACACCGACCCGGAGCGGCTGAGGGGGCTTGAACTCGCCGACCAGGCGATCGAAGAGCCGGCGGAACTCGGCCATCCGCTCGATGGGCACGCCGAAGCCGCCCGTGAGCACGTTGAAGCCGCGGCGCACCGCCGCTTCCACCGACTCCGGGCTCTGCGCCGTGATCCAGATCGGGGGACGCGGCTGCTGGAGCGGCTGCGGGAACACCATGGTCTCCGGGATCTTGAAGAGCTTGCCGTCGTAGCTGAAGGGCCGGCCCTCGAAAGACTTCAGGAGGATGTCGATCGACTCCTCCCACCGCGCGCGGCCGCTCTCGAGCTCGAGGCCGAAGCGCTCGAACTCGTACGGCTGGTAGCCGCGCCCCAGGCCGACGTCGAGACGTCCACCTGACAGAAGATCGAGGGTGGCGATCTCCTCGGCGATCACCAGCGGATGGTGGAGCGGCACGACGATGACGGCCGTGCCCACCCTGATGCGCGTGGTCTTCGCCGCGATGTAGGTCGCGAGCTGGGCCGGGCGCGACAGGTAGCCGTAGGTCGAGAAATGATGCTCGGCGAGCCAGACGTTGCCGAAGCCGAGCGCCTCGGCCGCCTGGGCGATCTCCAGCCCGCGTGTGTAGATCTCTTGCGACGAGCGCGCGGACGGCGACTGCATCAAGAGGAACGTCCCGAAATTGATCGTCATCAGCTCCGGGCTCCTGTCATTTCTTCGAGCGGACACTGTACCAGGGGTGCGGCCGGCCCGGCACCTTGACGCGCAAGGCGTAGACGGACGTGCGGGCGGTGAGGAACAAGGTCCGGAGGTCGGGGCCGCCGAACGCGCAGTTCGCCGGGACTTCCGGAGTGCGGATGATGCCGAGCCGCGTGCCATCGGGCGCGAAGACCCACGTGCCGCCCGGGCCCGTGCAGAAGACGCGGCCCTCGGCGTCCACCTTCATCCCGTCGGGCACGCCGTCGGTCTCGTCGGACGACATGTCGGCGAAGATGCGGCGCCGGACGAGCTGGCCGTCCGGATTGATTTCGAGGGCATGGATGTACTGCGCCCACCGCGTGTTGGCTACGTAGAGCACGCGCTCGTCCGGTGAGAACGCCAGACCGTTGGGATACTCGCAGTCCGCGACGAGCGCCGTCTTGCCGTCGGGCGCGATGCGATAGACGCCGGCGGAGGCGAGCTCGCGCTCGGCGAGCGGCACGCGCAGGCCCGGATCGGTGAAGTAGATACTCCCATCCGATTTGCAGACGACGTCGTTCGGGCGATTCAGGCGCTTGCCCTCGAAGCGGTCCATGAGGATTTCGCTCTGGCCCCCGGTCCAGCGCGTCACGCGGCGGTTGCCGCCCTCGCAGATCACGAGCCGGCCCTGCAGGTCGAACGTCGTGCCGTTGCCCTCGCCGGTGTTCGACCGCACGAGCTCCGGCTCCTTACCGGGGGTGAGCTTGTGCAGGTTGCTCCGGCGAATGTCGACGAAGTAGTAGAAGCCGTCGGGATGCCAGAGCGGGCCCTCGGTGAAGACGAATCCCGTGGCCAGCCGGTCGGCCTCTTTCGACTCGAGGATCGCGGACAACGTGTCGGCCATGGTCAGGTCCCCCGTTTCTTCGTGCGGATCTCGACGCCGGCGCGCTCTTCCTGCAAGCGGAAGAACGTCATCGAGTCCTTGTCGCCCCAGCCGCGCCCGAGCGCTTCCTCGAGCTGCTGCTCGGCGAGGGCCGCGATCATCATCGGCACGTGGTATTCGCGGCCGAGCTCGGTCGCGAGCCCGACGTCCTTGCGCAGGAGCTTGAGCGCGAAGTTCACGTCGTCGAAGGCGCCGGGAAACACCGTGTTCGGGATCATGTCCTTCAGCACGCGGCCCTGGCCGAACGAGCTCTTCGAAAGCGCGTCGAGCAGCACCTCGGGTGCCACGCCGGCCTTGACCCCGAGTGTCATGCCCTCGGCGATAGCCATGCGTGAGCACGCCGACACCATGTTGTGCACGAGCTTCGCGACGGTGCCGCAGCCGATCCCGCCGACCCACGTCACCTTGTCGCCGATCGCGTCGAGCACGGGCTTGATCCGCTTGTAGAGCGCCTCGTCGCCGCCGACCAGCACCGCGAGCTTGCCGGAGCGTGCGCCAGGCACGCCGCCGCTGACGGGTGCGTCCAGCACGTCGACGCCGCGCTCGGCGCAGACGGCATGGATGCGGCGGATCAACGTCGCCGAGTTCGTGGAGAGATCGACATAGACCGTTCCGCGGGCCGCGCCCTCGAGGACGCCCCCGGCGCCGAGCGCGACGGCTTCGACCTCGCGGGGGCCGGGCAGGGACGTGAAGACGACCTCGCTTGCCTGAGCGACGGCCTTGGTCGTGTCGGCCCACCTGGCCCCCAGGTCGATGTGAGGCTTGGCCAGCTCGTGCCGAAGGTCGGTCACGACCATCGTGTGGCCCGCCCTGAGAACGTTGAGGGCCATCGGCCCGCCCATGTTGCCCAGCCCGATGAAGCCGATACGCATGCGTGTCTCCTCCGTCCTGTTTCGCGCCGAGCTTCCGAATGATTCCGCCGAGATGATCGGCCCCGGACGATGTGCTAAGGTACACCAACGTTGGCCCGGTTTGGTGATGGGCCGCTGATGAACCGAAGCGTAGCAGAGCCGGCTCGCCGTCTCCTGGCCGAGCGAGCCTTCGCGGAGACCTCGCGTGCGACGATTCGAGCTCGTCCTTCCCGGGAGCGTAGAGGACTGTGTCAAAGCCCTGACCAGCGGTGGGGCCGAGACGAAGCTGCTGGCCGGAGGCACCGACCTCTTGCCGCAAATGAAGAACGGACTGCTCAAGCCCGCCCGCGTGATCGATCTGTCGGGCATCGCGCGGCTGCGCGCGATCGAGCCGGGAAACGGCCAGGGGATCCGCATCGGCTCCGCGGTCACGGCCCGCAGGCTCGAGCTCGATCGGGCTGTTCGCGCTCACTACCTCTCGCTCGCCGAGAGCGGCGCCCTCGTGGGCTCGGTGCAGATTCGCAACCTGGCCACGCTCGGCGGCAATCTCTGTAACGCGGCGCCGTCGGCGGACATGGCTCCGCCGCTGCTGGCGCTCGACGCCGAGGCGGTGATCATCGGGCCCAAGGGTGAGCGCCGGGTGCCGATCGCGGCGTTCTTCACCGGCGTCCGGCGCACGGTGCTGGCTCCGGAGGAGCTGCTCGTCGAGCTGGCCGTGCCGAATCCCGGGCCGCGGAGCGGCGGCAACTATTTGCGCCACACGCCGCGTCGTGAGCTCGACATCGCCGTCGTGGGTGTCGCCTCGCAGCTGAGCCTGGCGAACGGCGTCTGTACCAAGGCGCGGATCGCGCTGGCGGCGGTGGCGCCGGTCCCGGTCCGCGCGACGGCGGCCGAGCAAGCGCTGGAGGGCCAGGCCGTGACGCCGGATCGGATCGCGCGCGCCGCCGATCTGGCGGTCGAAGCCGCGCGCCCGATCAGCGATCAGCGTGGCTCCGCCGATTTCCGCCGCCACCTCGTTCGCGTCCTGACTCGCCGCACGTTGACAACGGCGCTCGCCCGCGCGGGCGCGTAACGTTCCCGGAGGAAAAGCGTGGCCAAGCACCTTCTGAGCTGCACCGTGAACGACGAGCCGGTCGAGGTGCTCGTCCAACCCTGGGACACTCTCCTTGACGCGCTCCGGGAGCGGATCGGTCTCACGGGGCCCAAGGAAGGGTGCGGCACTGGCGACTGTGGGGCCTGCACCGTCCACTTCGACGGCAAGCCGATCGCGAGCTGCCTCTTGCTGGCGATGCAGGCCCGCGGCCACAGCGTCCGTACGATCGAGGGGCTCGGTCGCCCAGGCGCCTTGCATCCGCTGCAAGACGCGTTCGTCCGCCACGGTGTGCCCCAGTGCGGCTTCTGCATCCCGGGCGTGCTGATGGCGGCCGCCGCGCTCTTGACCGAGAATCCGCGTCCGACCGAGGAAGAGATCCGCTACGGGATCGCCGGCAATCTCTGCCGCTGCACGGGCTACACGAAGATGCTGGCCGCGATCACCGAGGCCGCCGGCGCCACCGCCGGCCGGAGGAGCTGACGAATGTCGAGCGTGATGAAGACGACCCGCGACGTGAAGGGCATCGGACTCTCGATCCTGCGTCCGGACGCACCCGACAAGGTCACGGGTCAGGTCCAGTACGTCGCTGACCTCAACCCGCGCGGTCTCCTGCACGCGAAGCTCCTGCGCAGCCCTCACGCCCACGCCAAGATTGTTCGCATCGACGTGAGCCGGGCGCGCGCGCTGCCAGGCGTGCGGGCGGTCCTGACCGCTGCCGACATCCCCGTGCTGAAGAAGAAGGCGCCGACGCGCGCGCACGCCGTGCTGGCGATCGACCGCGTCGTGTTCGCGGGCCAGCCGGTCGCGGCCGTCGCCGCCGACGAGCTCGCGATCGCCGAGG